>Ga0209257_1000325_pt1 | contig 99936 bp, 77 predicted proteins | sample AraplaCvi_mCL_r2_FD_184277 | JGI IMG/M metagenome (GOLD analysis project Ga0209257, IMG submission 184277) | Arabidopsis root microbial communities from North Carolina, USA - plate scrape MF_Cvi_mCL_r2 (SPAdes) (version 2) | ecosystem: Host-associated > Plants > Roots > Endosphere | place: USA...
CCGGGAACCTTTTCGGGACGGTGGCGGTCTTGATCCTGCACACCGGCGCCGGGCGCCGGCCCGTGCGCCGGCATGGCATACTCTCCGGCTGTTTTGGCCCCAATGGACCTGTAGACAATGAATTTTCTCGATTTCCTGATCCCGACCGCGCAGGCCCAGGCCGCCGGCGCCGCGCCTGCCCAGGGCGGCGGCCTGTCGATGCTGATCTTCCCGGTCGTGCTGATCGCCGTGATGTACTTCATGATGATCCGCCCGCAGATGAAGCGGCAGAAGGAGCACAAGGCGATGCTGGACAAGATCGCCCGCGGCGATGAGGTCATCACCTCCGGCGGCATCGCCGGTACGGTGGCCGAGATCGGCGAGAACTTCGTGACCGTGGAAATCGCCGACGGCGTGAAGGTGCGGGTGCAGAAGGGCGCGGTCGGTAACGTGCTGCCCAAGGGCACCTTGAAGTCGGCCTAAGCGCCGCACGGGACGGCCGGCCGCAGGGGATGCGGCCCGGCCAAGGGGCTGCGGACGTATTTCGCGTCCGGCCCGATCTGCTGGAATTTTCTCAATGCTCGAGTTTCCTCGCTGGAAGTACGTCCTGATCCTGCTGGTGCTGGCCTTCAGCACCATCTACGCCTTGCCCAACCTGTATCCGCAGGACCCGTCGGTGCAGATCCTGGCCAACCGCGGCGGCGCGCTGGACCAGGCCCTGGTCGATCGCGTGCAGGCCGACCTGAAGACGGCAGGCATCACGCCCAAGTCGGTGGCCGTCGAGGGCGACGCGCTGATGGTGCGCCTGGGCAACCTGGACGCCCAGAGCAAGGCCAACGACGTGCTGCGTGAGCGGCTCGGCGAGAACTACGTGGTGGCCGTCAACCTGGCCTCGACCGTGCCGGACTGGCTGAGCAAGCTGGGCGCGCGCCCCATGGTGCTGGGCCTGGATCTGCAGGGCGGCGTGCACTTCCTGCTGCAGGTGGACCAGAAGGCCGCGCTGGAAAAGCGCCTGGACGCCTTCGTCGAGGACGCCCGCGTGGCGCTGCGCGAGGCGCGCGTGCGTTACCAGGCGGTGCAGCGCAACGCCGCCGGCACCCTGACCATCACCCTGGCCGATGCGGCCGATGCCGACAAGGCGCGCCAGGCGCTGGCCTCCGCGCTGGCCCCGGCCTCGGCCGGCAGCGCGCCGCTGGATTTCGGTGGCAGCGGTGAGCGGCTGACCGTGTCGCTGCCGCAGAGCGAGCTGGCCACGCTGACCGGCCAGGCCATCGAGCAGAACCTGACCACGCTGCGCAACCGCGTCAACGAGTTGGGCGTGGCCGAGCCGATCATCCAGCGCCAGGGCGAGGACCGCATCGTGGTCGAGCTGCCCGGCGTGCAGGACACCGCCGCGGCCAAGCGCATCATCGGCGCCACCGCCACGCTGGAGTTCCGCTCGGTGGTCGATGGCGATGCCTTCGATGCCCAGCGCACCGGCAACGTGCCGCCGGAAGCCAAGCTGTACACCGTGCGCGACACCGGGCAGCCGGTGCTGCTGAGCAAGCGTGTGCTGGCCTCGGGCGACCAGATGGTGGGGGCCAGCGTGGGCGTGGACCAGAACGGCCTGCCGGGGGTGGACATCACCCTCAACAGCGCCGCCGGCCAGCGCATGTTCGACTTCACCAGCGCCAACGTCGGCAAGCTGATGTCGGTGGTCTACATCGAGCGCATCCCCACCGTGACCATGGTCGATGGCAAGGAAGTGCGCTCGGTCAAGGTGAAGGAAGAAGCGCTTGCGCCGACCCGCATCGCCGGCGTGTTCGGCAAGAAGTTCCAGACCACGGGACTGGAGAAGACCGAGGCGGACAACCTGGCCCGCCTGCTGCGCGCCGGTTCGCTGGCCGCGCCGATGAGCTTCGTCGAGGAGTCGGTCATCGGCCCCAGCCTGGGTGCGGAGAACGTCGAGCGCGGCATCAAGGCGGTGGTCTACTCGTTCCTGTTCACGCTGGTGTTCTTCACCATCTACTACCGCGTGTTCGGTGCGATCACCTCGGTTGCGCTGCTGTTCAACCTGCTGATCGTGGTCTCGGTGATGTCGCTGTTCGGCGCCACCATGACGCTGCCGGGCTTTGCCGGCCTGGCACTGTCGGTGGGCCTGTCGGTGGACGCCAACGTGCTGATCAACGAGCGCATCCGCGAGGAGTTGCGCGCCGGCATGCCGGGCAAGACCGCCATCGCGGCTGGCTACGAGCGCGCCAGCGGCACGATTCTCGATGCCAACCTGACCGGCCTGATCGTGGGCATCGCGCTGTACGCCTTCGGCACCGGCCCGCTCAAGGGCTTCGCGCTGACGATGATCATCGGCATCTTCGCCTCGATGTTCACCGCCATCACCGTCTCGCGCGCCATCGCCACGCTGATCTACGCACGTCGCAAGAAGCTGCAGTCCGTGGCGATCTGACACGCGTCCCTCGCAAGAGCCCGCGCACTTCGTGCGCGGACTTTTCAACGAAGAGCATCGAACCCATGAAGCTGTTCCCGCTGCACATCATCCCCAACGACACCAAGATCGACTTCATGCGGCCGCGCTACCCCGTGCTGGCGCTGATGCTGGTCCTGCTGGTCGCCTCCTTCGCCATCATCGGCCTGAAGGGCTTCAACTACGCGCTGGAGTTCACCGGCGGCACGCTGGTGCGCGCGCACTTCGAAAAGCCGGCCGACCTGGACCAGGTGCGTGAGCGCCTGGAGCAGTCCGGCTATGAGGGCGCGCAGGTCCAGAACGCCGGCGGCAGCAACGAGCTGATGATCCGCCTGCAGCCCCATGGCGAGCACAACAACGACGACAACGCCGCCCGCACGGTGGCCGAGGACGTGCGCAAGGTGGTCACCAGCGACGCCAATCCGGTGACCGTGCAGCCGGGTGAATTCATTGGCCCGCAGGTCGGTCGCGACCTGGCCATGAACGGCGTGTACGCCACCATCTTCATGCTGGCCGGCTTCCTGATCTACATCGCCTTCCGCTTCGAATGGAAGTTTGCGGTGGTGGCCTCGATCACCGCGTTCTTCGACCTGATCCTGACCGTGGCCTACATGTCGCTGCTGGGTCGCGAGTTCGACCTGACCGTGCTGGCGGGCCTGCTGTCGGTGATGGGCTTTGCGATCAACGACATCATCGTGGTGTTCGACCGTGTCCGCGAGAACTTCCGCGCGCTGCGGGTGGAGCCGCTGGAAGTGCTGAACCGCTCGATCAACCAGACCCTGTCGCGCACGATCATCACCGCGGTGATGTTCTTCCTCTCGGCGCTGGCGCTGTACATCTACGGCGGCCGCTCGATGGAAGGCCTGGCCGAGACGCACATGGTCGGTGCGGTGATCGTGGTGGTGTCCTCGGTGATCGTGGCCGTGCCGCTGCTGAGCATCGGCCCGTTCAAGGTCAGCAAGCAGGACCTGTTGCCCAAGGCCAAGGACGAGGAAGCGCTGGCGCGCAGGCCTTGAGGCGAGGAGTGAGTGGGGAGGAGTGAGGAGTGAGTGGGGCTTTCGCCAGCCGGATCTCTCCCTGCCGACCAGTAAACCAAAAAGCCCGCGCACTGCGCGGGTTTTTTTTGATGGGTCGTTTGCGGGGGCCGGCAGGCCGCCACGCGCAGATTGGTGCCATGGCGATGGTGGATGGAAAAGCGCCATCCACCCTACGTAGGGTGGACAACGCGGAGCTTGTCCACCCAGGCGTCCGTTGCGCCAGATCACGAGTGAAGCCGCCCACGAACGGCTTTGCGCGTTGGAGCGAATGACACGCCTCAATCCATCGACGTCGTCGTTTCTCGATGGTGGATGGGGGGGCGCCATCCACCCTCCGTAGGGTGGACAACGCGAAGCTTGTCCACCGAGGCGCGCGCTGCGGCGCGATCACAAGCGATGCCGCTCACCAAGGGCTGTCGCGCACCGAGGGCTGCTGCGCTGGAGTGGGTCACACGCCTCCCTCCATGCACGTGATCCGCCTCGCGGCGATGGTGGATGGAAGAGCGCCATCCACCCTACGGAGGGTGGACAACGCGAAGCTTGTCCACTGAGGCGTCCGTTGCGGCAGATCACGAGGGAGCCGCCCACGAACGGCTTTCTGCGTTGGAGCGAGCGACATGCCTCAATCCATCGGCGTCGTCGCTTCGGCGATGGTGGATGGAAGAGCGCCATCCACCCTACGGTGCGGCTCGGCCGCCTTGCGGACGCGCTCGGGCGGTGGGCTAGGGCGCAGGGCAGGTCAGGCGCTGAGTGGAGTCTGGGAAGGGCAGTGAGGCATCAAGCCCCTGGCACCGCCCTCGCTCACTCCTCACTCCTCTCCGCTCACTCCTGCCTCAATTGAACGCAGCCGCATATCCAGAGGCGCTGATGACCTTCTGCAGCGAGTCGGCGATCTTCACGTTGCCAGCCAGCAGCGGGCGGGTGTCCGGGCCCTTGTCGTCCATGCGCGCGGTGTTGGCGCCCTTGAAATCGCTGATGCGGCCACCGGCTTCGCGCACCAGCAGGGCGCCGGCGGCGATGTCCCAGGCCTTGACCCCGGCTTCGAAGTACGCGTCCAGGCGGCCGCAGGCCACATAGGCCAGGTCCAGTGCGGCCGAGCCGGTGCGGCGCACGTCCTCGGCGTGGACCAGCAGGGCGCGGATGCAGTCCAGCTGGGCGCCGGCGCGGGCGCGCTCGCGCGGCGGGAAGCCGGTGCCGATGACCGCGCCGGTGATGTCCTTGCGGTCGCTGACGCGGATCTTGCGCTCGTTGAGCTGGGCCCCGGCGCCGCGGCTGGCGGTGAACAGCTCGTTGCGCAGCGGGTCATAGATCACCGCGTCGGTGGGTTCGCCGTTGTCCACCAGGGCGATGGACACGCAGTAGTGCGGAAAGCCGCGCAGGTAATTGCTGGTGCCGTCCAGCGGATCGATCACGAAATTGAAGCGGGCGTTCTTGCCGACCAGCGAGCCGCCTTCCTCGCCGATGATCCCGTACTCGGGATAGCCGCGGCGCAGCTCCTTGATGATGACCTTTTCCGCATCGGCGTCCACTTCGCTGGCGTAGTCCTGGCGACCCTTCTCGACCACGTTCAGGCTGCCGAGCTTGGCGATGTTGCGCAGCAGAACCCCACCTCCGGAGCGTGCGGCCTTGGTCATGACGGTGACAACGGGATTGAGCATGGCGAAACGACCTCGGACAGGCAGCGATAGCGGGCGGTGGGAAAGAGCGCCAGGCGTCATGCGGACTGACGCCGGTCGGGCAGTTTACCATCTGCGGATGAACGACCCAGACCTTTCCGCCGTTGCCTGGCGCGGCGACGCCTTCGCCTCCCGTATCCGCTTCGTCCTGGTGGGCACCCAGCACCCTGGCAACATCGGCGCGGCCGCCCGCGCGCTCAAGACCATGGGCCTGTCCGAGCTGGTGCTGGTGGCGCCGGAGGACTTCCCGGCAGATGAGGCCTTCCGTCGCGCCGCGGGCGCCGATGACCTGCTGGCCCAGGCGCGGGTCACCGCTACGCTGGCCGAGGCCGTGTCCGACTGTCGCCTGGTGCTGGGCAGCACCGCCCGTGCGCGGCGGGTGGCGCTGGACGAGTACGCCCCGCGCCAGGCCGCCGCCCGGGCGGTGCAGGCCAGTAGCGAGGGGGTGGTGGCCTTCGTGTTCGGGCGCGAGCGCACCGGCCTGACCAACGAGGAACTGCAGCTGTGCCATGCCGCGGTGCATATCCCGGCCAACCCCGAGTACAGCTCGCTCAACCTGGCCGCGGCGGTGCAGATCCTGGCTTATGAGGTACGGCTGGCCGCGCCGGAGCAGTTCGCCGCGGCCGAGCCTGCGGCCGATGCCGTCCTGGCCAGCCATGCGCAGCTGGAGGGCTTTTTCACCCAGCTGGGGCAGACCCTGGACGAGATCGACTTCCACAAGGGCCGCACCCCGGATTCGGCGATGCGCAAGCTGCGGCGCCTGTTCCTGCGCAGCGACCTGAGCGAGCAGGAAGTGCGGCTGCTGCGCGGCATCCTCGCCGATGCCCAGCGCATGGCGCGGCTGGCGGTCGAGGGCGGTGTTGTCCGGCGGGAATGAATTGGGCTAACGTGCTCGGATCATCCGGGAGAGCCCGTTTCGTGCGACATCGTGCCTGCGTTGGCCTCGGATTGCTGCTGTCCTGTCTCGTTGCCTGGGCGGCCATGGCGCAGAGCACCTCCAAGGCCTTGCCCGCTCCGGTCCCCGAGGCCGGGCATGTCCTGGTGCTGGGGCGCATCAGCGACGATCCCCGCGCGCATTACGAGCAGTTGCGCCCCCTGCTGGACTATGTGGTGCCGCGCATGCGCGATGTCGGCATCACCGAGGGCCGGGTGCTGATGGCGCGCGATCCGCAGCAGATGGCGATCTACCTGCGCAGCGGCCGGGTGGACTGGGTCACCGAGACCGCTGGCACCGGCATGCAGCTGCAGCGACGCAGCGGGGCCAAGCCGCTGCTGCTGACCGAGCGCAACGGCGTCAGCCGCTACCGCAGTTTGTTCATCGTGCGCCGCGGCAGCGGCATCCACACGCTCTCCGATCTGGTCGGGCGCAGCGTCGCATTCCAAAGCACGTCCTCCACCAGCGCCTATCTGGTGCCGGCCATGACCCTGCTGCAGGCGGGGCTGCGCCCGGAGCTGATGTTGTCGCCGCGCGAGTCGGTCAACCGCGGCAAGGTCGGCTACCTGTTCGCGCGTTCTGAACTGAACATCTCCACCTGGGTCGCCAAGGGCATGGTCGATGCCGGCGCGGTCAGCGACCTGGACTGGAACGATGACCGCCGCATGCCGGCCTCCTTTCGCAACCAGCTCGAGGTGATCCACCGCACGGCCGAGTACCCGCGCGCACTGGAGATGGTGCGTGCCGACCTGCCGGCGCCGGTGGAGGCGCGCCTGCGCCAGGTCCTGCTGGAGGCATCGCGTGAGCCGGAAGGCCAGCAGGCGCTGCGGCGCTTCTTCGGCACCACGCGGTTCCTGGAGGTGGACGCGCCGACACGCCAGGCGTTGGAGCAGTTGTCCGCCGGGGCAGCCCAGGTGCGGGACGCACTGGAATGAGGCTGCGCTTCGGGCTGCAGGCCCGCTACCTGGTGGGCATGACCCTGGTCCTGGCCCTGGTGGCCGGCCTGGTGGTGGTGCTGATGGCGCGGCAGGCCGCGCTGCAGGACGAGATCGACCGCCTCGGCGGCGAGGCCGTGCGGTCCATGGCCAGCGAGAGCATGGAGCGTCGCGGCACGGCGATGGTCCAGCAGCTGTCCGATGCGCTGGCCAACCCGATGTACTTCTCCGACATGCAGGCCATCGGCGACATCGTCAGCGCCACCGCGCGCCAGCCGGACGTGGCCTACGTGCTGGTGTTCGACCGTGACGGGCGCGTGCTGCACGACGGGTCGCTGGACATCACCCGTTACGGGCAGCCCATGGAAGACCCGCTGGCCGCCCGTGCCGCCTCCGGCAGCGGCCCGCTGGTGCAATGGTCCGACCAGGTGCTGGATGTCTCCCAGCCGGTGCGGGTGGGCGGCGAGACCTTGGGTGGGGTGCGCATCGGTTACTCCCTCAAGCAGGTGCGAGGCACCCAGCTGAAGGCGGCGCAGTCCTTGCGTGGGCACCTGGCGACGCTGCGCGAGCGGCAGAGCCAGCTGCTGATCGGCCTGCTGGTGGTGCTGGGGGTGCTGCTGCTGGCCATCGCGGCCTATGTGCAGCGCACGGTCATCCGCCCGATCCGCCAGCTGTCCGAGGCCACCCGCGCCATCGGCAGCGGCGACTACGACGCCAGCCACCTGGTCAGCCGCCGCCAGGACGAGATGGGCGAGCTGGTGCGCTCCTTCGTGGACATGAACGCCCGCATCGCCCAGCACGATCGCGACGTGCGGCGCATGGCCTACACCGACGCCTTGACCGGCCTGACCAACCGGCTGGCCTTCCGCGAGAGCCTGGACCATCGGCTGATGCTGCTGCGTGGCGCCGGGCGCGAGCTGGCGTTGCTGTTCGCCGATATCGACGACTTCAAGCGGGTCAACGACACGTTGGGCCACGAGGCTGGCGATGAGGTGCTGGTGCAGTTCGCCCATCGCATCCGCGCCACGGTCGAGCGCCTGGGCGGCGACGACGCGCTGCTGGCGCGCTTCGGTGGCGACGAGTTCGTGATCCTGGTGCAGGACGGGCAGGTCCGTGAGGTCGCCTCGGCCCTGGCCGAGCAACTGGCGCGCGACCTGCGCCAGCCGCTGGTGGTGCAGGGGCGGCAGGTGTTCCTGGGCACTTCGATCGGCATCACCCTGTTCCCTGAGGATGCCTCCGGGGCCACGGCGCTGATGAAGAACGGCGATGTGGCCATGTACCAGGCCAAGATGGCCGGCAAGAACTGCTACCGCTTCTACAGCCGGGCGATGGACCAGGCGGTGGAGCGGCGCGTGCGCATGGAGCAAGAGCTGCGCGGCGCCTGGGAGCGCGGCGAGCTGAGCCTGCTGTACCAGCCGATCCACCGCCTGTCCGACCGCAAGGTGGTCGGGGCCGAGGCGCTGCTGCGCTGGCAGCACCCGCAGCTGGGGTCGGTGCCGCCTTCGGTGTTCATCGATGTGGCCGAGCACAGCGGGCTGATCGAGATCATCGGGCCCCAGGTCCTGCGCACGGCCTGTGCGGCAGCGGCGCGCTGGGGGGCGGGGCTGGCGCCGTCGGATTTGCCGTTCGTGTCGGTGAACGTGTCCGCGCGCCAGCTGCACAGCGGCGACCTGCCCGAGCTGGTCGCCGGCTGCCTGCGCGACGCGGGCCTGCCGGCCTCGCGCCTACACCTGGAGTTGACCGAGACGGCGGTCATCAGCGACGAGGCGCACGCCAGCGCGCTGTTGGCCAAGCTGCATCGCGCCGGGGTGCGGGTGTGGCTGGACGATTTCGGCACCGGCTTTTCCGGGCTGAGCCACTTGCGGCGCGTGCCGGTGGACGGGGTCAAGATCGACCGCAGCTTCATCGCCGACCTGCAGCGCGACCCCGACGACCTGGCCCTGACCACGGCCATCATCGCCATGGCCCACTCGCTGGGGATCACGGTGGTGGCCGAGGGCGTGGAAAAGGAGGCCCAGGCCGACCTGCTGCACGAGCGCGGCTGCGACCTGGCCCAGGGCTACTGGTTCGGTTATCCGATGACCTCGGCCGAGTTCGACCAGCTGCTGCGCTAAGGCCAGCGGCCTGCGCCAGCCGCTCAGCTCCAGCGCTGGAACAGGTCCATCGTCATCTGCACCAGGTTGCCGGACAGGAACCCGAACACCACTACCGCGACCGCACCCACCAGCCAGGCCACCAGCATCAACAGGCCATCGCGCTCCAGCAAGGCGAACACGAACAACAGCAGCAAGACGCCGAACAGGTAATTGGTGAACGGGATGGGCAGCGCCAGCAACAGGCCCAGGCCGATCAGCAGCGCGCCGGTGACCGCGCCGAGCATGCGGCTGTCCAGCGTGGACTGCAGGCGCGGGCGCACGGCTTTTTCCAGCCAGCCCAGCGGGCGGGCCATCAGGTCGCGGAAGCGCACGATGGAGCTGCGGTGCGGCCCGCGCACGGCCATGAAGCGAGGGATCCATGGCTTGCGCAGACCGATCAGCAGCTGCGCGCCGACCAGCATCACCAGCGGGCCGCTGATGCCGCCGGCCAGGCCCGGCACCGGCAGGAACGAGGGCAGCACGGCGATGAACAGCAGCATGCCGAAGGCGCTCTGCTGCAGGTCGGCCATGACCTCGCCCAAGGGGATGCGCGCTTCCGGATCCCCGGCCGCCAGCTGGTCCAGCACATCGCGGGTGCCGGCCGCATGGGCCGCGGCACCGGGGCGCCGTGGCTCATCCGACGGTGTCATCTTCCTCGTCCTCGGGCAGGCGGCTGAGCAGCAGCTTGTCCACGCGGGCCCCGTCCAGATCGACCACCTCGATGCGCCAGCCGGCCCAGTCGAAATGCTCGCCGGTGTGCGGGATGCGGCCGAAGTGCTCAATCACCATGCCGGCCACGGTGTGGTAGTCGCCGTCCTCCTCGCGTGGCAGCGCCACGCCCCCCATCAGTTCGCGCAGGTCGTCATTGGACAGCGAGCCGTCGATCAGCATCGAGCCGTCCTCGCGGGTCACCACCAGCGCGCCCGGGTCGGGGTTGTCCGCGGCCTGGTGGTAGCGGCCGACCACCGCGTTCATCAGGTCACTCAGGGTCACCATGCCCTGGATCTCGCCGTACTCGTCCACCACCAGGGCCAGCGACTGCTGCTCTTCGCGCAGGATCTCCAGCAGCTTCATCGCATGGGTGGACTCGGACACGAACAGCGGCTCGCGCAGCTCGGTGAACAGCTCCGGCGAGTGATCGGCGATGCGGTCCAGCAGGGACTTCACTTCCAGGATGCCGACCACCTCCTGGTCGTTGTTCCTGTAGACCGGGAAGCGCGAGTAGCGCGACTGGCGCATGGTTTGGAGGTTGTCGGCGTAGGGCGCGGCCACATCCAGCCAGATGATGCGCTTGCGCGGGGTCATCAGGCTGTCGGCGGTACGGTCGCCCAGGCGCAGCACGCGGTTGACCATGTTGCGCTCGTCGTCGTCGATCACGCCCTGCTCGTGGCTCTCGCTGACCAGCAGGCGGATCTCCTCTTCGGTGACCGCGTGGCGGGCGTCGTCCTTGATGCCCATCAGCCGCAGGACGCCGCGGTTGATGGCGCCCAGCAGGAACACCACCGGGCGCGCCATGCGCAGCAGCCAGGTCAGCGGGATGGCGACTACCGCGGCGATCTTCTCCGGGTTGGTCAAGGCCAGGCGCTTGGGGATCAGCTCGCCGAAGATCACATAGCCGGCGGTGATCAGCGTCACCGCGGTGGCCACGCCGATCTTGCCGGCGTACTGGTCGATGCCCGGGACCCAGCCGGACAGCCTGGCGGCGATGATCGCGCCGATGGCGTCGCCGCCGAACACGCCGCCCAGGATGCCGATCAGGTTGATGCCGATCTGCACCGTGGACAGCAGGTTGTCGGGATGCTCGGCCAGCGCCAGCGCCGCGCGGGCACCGCGGCTGTCGGCGGCCATCTGCTTCAGGCGCAGCTTGCGCGAGGTCATCAGGGCCATCTCCGACAGGGCGAAGAAGGCGTTGAGGACGATCAGGAACAAGACGATCAGCAGCTCCAGCACGCCGCGGCCTCCTGCTCAAAAGGGGAGGGCGGAACGTGTCCGGCGGGGGCCGCGGTCGCGGGGCGGCGAGGGTGCGTGGGGTCGTCGTCCATAGGGTGCGCCGGTGAGGGCGCCGGGGGAGTCTAGCAAAGCCAGCGGGCGATGCCCGGTTTCGGGGCTTGCAAGATTGCAAGCAAGCCGGTGAGCGTGGCGTGGTGCCCCCTGGCCGGGGCGCTGCAGGGCGGGGACTGCCGGGGGCGACGGCGGCGGCGGAGCTGTCATAATTCGCCCCCTGAGCCGTCCACTCCGCGACGGCGGGATTGCCCGATGTTTTCTCTGCAGACCATCTTCGGTTCCGGCCAGCAGTTCTACACCCTGCTCGACGAGGCCGCCGACGCCGCCTACGACAGCACCAAGGCGCTGCACGCGATGATGAAGAGCGCCGACCGCCAGCCGGCGCTGGACGCCTTCAAGCTGGCCCGCCAGCGCGAGCGCCAGGCCTCGGACAAGATCGGCCAGGCGCTGGTGGACAGCTTCATCACCCCGATCGAGCGCGAGGACATCGAGGCGCTGGGCTCGGCCCTGCACAAGATCCCCAAGCAGGTGGAGAAGTTTGCCGACCGCTACTCGTTGGCGATCAAGCACCTGGAGCACATCGATTTCGCCCCGCGCGCGGCCATGCTGGAACAGGCCGCCGGCGTGGTGAAGGAGATGGTGGACGTGCTGCCCAAGATGAACCTGGACCGCACCACCGCCCTGTACGAGAAACTGCGCGCGCTGGAGAACGAGGCCGACCGCCTGATGCTGGAGCTGTATCGCGACATCTACTCTGGCCGCCTGGACAGCCTGCAGATGTTCCTGCTGAAGGAATTCTTCGAGATCCTGGAGAAGGCCATCGACCGCTGCCAGGAAGCGGGCGCGGTGGTCTACCAGATCGTGTTGAAGAACTCCTGATCGCCATGCCGTCGATCCGCATGTTGACCGGCTTTGCGCACCACGGGCTTGGCGTGGCCGCGTTCTCGGCATCCCGCCATGTTCCTTTCCGCGCCAAGGCCGCGCGCCGCAGCGCCGCCGTGGACGCAACGGGGGGCACGTCATGCTGACGCTCGTGCTTGTCGTGATCCTGGCCGCGCTCGTCTTCGAGTTCATCAACGGCTTCCACGACACCGCCAATTCCATCGCCACGGTGGTGGCGACCAAGGTGCTGGCGCCGGGCTGGGCTGTAGCCCTGGCCGCGGTGATGAACCTGATCGGCGCCCTCACCGGCACCGCGGTGGCCGCGACCATCGCCACCGGCATCATCAACACCAATGTGGTCGATGCCAGCTCGCAGGTCATCCTGTGCGCGCTGCTGGGCGGCATCGTGTGGAACCTGATCACCTGGTGGAAGGGCCTGCCGTCCTCCTCCAGCCATGCGCTGATCGGCGGCCTGTGCGGTGCGGCGCTGGCCGCCGCGCACAACAACTGGGACGCGCTGATCTGGTCGGAGACCGCCGGCCACTGGGTCAAGAACAAGGGCCTGCTGTGGAAGGTGTTCGTGCCTATGATCAGTTCGCCGATCGCCGGCTTCGTGCTGGGCGTGCTGGTGATGCTGCTGCTGTGGGCGATCATCGCCGGCATGGCCCGCGCCGGCGGGATCCTGCGGCGGATGGCGCGCCCGCGCTGGGTCAATGCGTTCTTCGGCAAGGCGCAGATCGCCTCGGCCGCGTACATGGGCTATGCCCACGGCCACAACGATGCGCAGAAGACCATGGGCATCATCGCGCTGACGCTGATGGGCGCGCAGGCCGGTGGCGTGCTCGACGACCTGCCGGGCTGGCTGTCCTTCCTGCACCCGGACCCGGCCGCCGGCGGCACCGACGTGGCGCTGTGGATCGTGCTGACCTGTGCGGTGGTGATGGCGCTGGGCACGGCATCGGGCGGCTGGAAGATCATCAAGACGCTCGGCCACAAGATGGTGAAGCTGCACCCGATCAACGGCTTCGCCGCCGAGGTCAGCTCGGCCACCATCCTCACGGTGGCGGCCAGTTTCGGCATGCCGGTGTCGACCACGCACAGCATCTCCACGGCCATCATGGGTGTGGGCTATGCCAAGAACCCCAAGGCGCTCAAGCTGAGCGTGATCGAGCGCATCGTGTGGGCGTGGATCCTGACGATCCCGGCGGCCGGTGCGATCGCCTATGGCATGTTGTGGGCATTGCAGCAGGTGGGTTGGGCGTAGGACCGTTTGCCTTTCGCGATGTGTGATTTAAACGGGAAGCCGCAGGGCTTCCCGTTTTTGTTTTGGTGCCTGGTTACTCGCTCATCGGATCTCTCGAATAACCTTTCTTCGCCATGATCGAGCCGCGTGCACATCGTCACTGTGGGAGCGACTTCAGCCGCGAAAGGGCTTTCCCATCAATCCCCACCTCTGCGCGGCTAACGCTGTTTCACGGCTTGCTTGTGGAGAAACTCAGGCTCTCTCATGCGGATGAAGCGTTTCAGAACTGTGGCTTCAGCTGCTTTTCGTTGCTTGCGCAAGGAAGCGTGGTGATGGTGTTTCACGATACGGGCCAAGGCCTGAGGTCCAGGGTCAGGCAGGTCAAGATCAACGTCAAGGTCAAGGTCAAGGTCAAGGGCTTTCGTGCGGCTTCGCCGCCCGACTTACTTTCTTTGCTCGTGCAAAGAAAGGTAAGCAAAGAGGCGCTTTTCAACAGACGCATGTCTGGTCAACACGCCCCGGGCGGCACGCCCGCTTCGCGGGTCCGCTGCGGGCCGAGGGATTTTCCAAAGGGACATCCATGTCCCTTCGGAAAACGCCGTGCATCCATGCACGGCGCCCTGCGGGTCTTGTCCTCGTCCCTCCGCCGTGCCTCACGGGGTTGGAAGATCTAGAGCCACAGCCACAGCCACAGCCCTAGCCAAAGCCACAGCCAAAGCCAAGCGATACCCACAGCCAGAGCCAAGGAGGGTCAAAGCAGATGCGGATGCCAAGTTGAAATTCTGACGCCTACCTCCGCATCCACTTCGTTCCCACTTTGTCTTGCCTTTCCCTTCGCCTTCGCCTTCGCCTTCGCCTTCGCCTTCGCCTTCGCCTTCGCCTTCGACTTCGACTTCGACTTCGACTTCGACTTCGCGGTCGCGGTCGCGGTCGCGGTGGTTTTTGCTCTTGCTCTTGCTCTTGCTGTTGCTGCTGCTCTTGACTCACTACCCCTTGAGGTCGGGCGGAGGCCGACGGGCCAGGCCCGAAGGGCGACGCGCAGGACGCGCGTCGTTTTTGGAAGGGACATGGATGTCCCTTCCAAAAATCCCGGCGGCCGCAGCGGACTTTTCGTGTAGCGAAAAGCCGACCGCCAGGGGCGTGTTGACCAGACATGCGTCTGTTGAAAAGCGCCTCTTTGCCTAGCTTTCTTTGCACGAGCAAAGAAAGTAGGTCGTGCGGCGAAGCCGCGCGAAAGCCTTTGACCTTGCTCTTCGCCACGAACGTCAAAAGCCTCTAGACACCTCAGAAGAGCGGGGCGAGCAACCACGCTCAACGAAATCTCCCGCTCCAAAAAAGCGCATCTCGAGCCCAACGAGCGCGGCAAGGGTGCGAGGCTAGAATCGGCGCCATGCCGACCGACCTCTCCACCCCCGAAGCCCGCGCCGCCGCCATCCTCAAGGCGATCCGCGCCGTGCCCGCCGGGCAGGTCGCCGGCTATGGCGAGATCGCTCGCCGCGCCGGATTGCCCGGGCGGGCGCGGCTGGTGGCGCAGGTGCTGCGCAAGTACGGGGCGCCGGATCTGCCGTGGCATCGCATCCTGCGCTCGGATGGTTCCATCGCCTTCGAGGAAGGCAGCCGCGGCTGGCGCGAACAAAGCCAGCGCCTGCGGGCCGAAGGCGTGCGCGTGGTCAAGGGCAAGGTGGTCGGGCAGCGCGCCGCGGCCAGCCTGGATGAGCAGCTGTGGGGCCAAGGGGACTGAACCGGCAGTCATGCCGCGGCGGCTATCATGGCCGCAGCTTTCCTCGAGTGTCCCTCCGATGATGTCGCGAATCCCCCCGATCACGCAGGCCTTGATGATCGGCTGCGTGGTGATGTTCCTGCTGCAGCAGTTCCTGCCCATCGACAGCTGGCTGGCGCTGTGGCCGCTGGGTAGTGGGTTCATGCCGTGGCAGCTGCTCACCTACGGCTTCCTGCATGGCAGCTTCACCCACCTGCTGTTCAATCTGCTGGCGCTGTACATGTTCGGCGCGCCGCTGGAACTGACCTGGGGCGAGAAGCGCTTCGGCCAGTACTTCCTGGCCTGCGTGGCCGGCGCCGGCCTGATCCAGCTGCTGGTGGGCTGGTGGATGACCAGCATGGGCAGCCCGCCGTATCCCACCGTCGGGGCCTCCGGTGGCATTTTCGGCCTGCTGCTGGCCTACGGCATGCTGTTTCCCAACCAGCGGATCATGCTGCTGATCCCGCCGATTCCGATGAAGGCGCGCACCTTCGTGATCGTCTACGGCGCGATCGAGCTGTTCATGGGCTTGGGTGGTTTCCAGCCGGGCGTGGCCCATTTCGCACACCTTGGCGGCATGCTGTTCGGCTGGCTGATGATCCGCTACTGGCGTGGACAGCCGCCTTTCGGTGGTGGCGGCAAGCGCCGCAAGGGGCCGCGCCTGGTGCGTTGATGCGGCGCGCTGGGCGATGGTGCGCCCAGTGGAGCATTCCTTGACAGCCCGTTGGTTGAAGGAGCTGATCTTGCCTGGCCAAGGGGGAGCAGGCCTCCTTCGCCGGCTTGGTGGACAAGCTTCGCGTTGTCCACCCTACGTAGGGTGGATGACGCTCTTTCATCCACCATCGGCGCCAGACGGGTAACGAAGATGTCTGGTGGCGCGGCAGCCCGCCCAACAAAAAAGCCGCGCGTGGCGGCTTCCCAGTGGGCTTTGCTCAGCGGGCGGCTCGGTGGACAAGCTTCGCGTTGTCCACCCGACGTAGGGTGGATGACGCTCTTTCATCCACCATCGCCGCGGGACGGGTAACGAAGATGCTTGGTGGCGCGGCAGCCCGTCCAACAAAAAAGCCGCGCGTGGCGGCTTTCTCGTGGGCTTGGCGTGGCAGGCGCATTGGTGGACAAGCTTCGCGTTGTCCACCCTACGCAGGGTGGATGACGCTGCTGCATCCTGGCTCTTTTGACTCGGCGCCTTGTCTCAGCGCCAGAGCTGGATGCGCTCGCCTTCGGGCTTGAACATCGGCTGGCCGGCCTTGCAGCCGTAGGTCGTGGCGAAGTCGGGCAGGTTCACCAGCGGGCCGTCGGCGCGCCACTGCCCGGGGGCGTGGGTGTCCACCGTCACCCGCAGGGTGGCTTCCTGCGGCGAGAGTTGCTGGGCCCACAGCTGCGCCCAGGACGCGTAGAAGGTTTCCTTGGCGCCCGGGTTGGCGTTGGGCTGGGCGGCGTTGAAGGCCTTCCAGGCCAGCTCCAGGCCGGCGATGTCGGCCAAGTTCTCATCGCGGGTCAGCGTGCCGTTGACGCGCGTGCCGGTCAGGGCGGGGTAGGGGTAAGCGCCGTACTGGGCGGCGACCTTCTCGCTCACCGCATTCCACGCAGCGGCATCGGCCGGGGTCCACCAGTCGCGGATCTCGCCCTTGGCATCGATCATGCGGCCCTTGGTATCGAAGCCGCGGGTCAGCTCGTGGCCGACCATCGCGCCCAGCGCGCCGTACTGCGCGGATGCATCGCGGCTGACATCGAACACCGGCGGCTGCAGCACCGCGGCGGTGATGATCAGGCGATTCTGCGCCAGGTCGTAGGCCAGGGCCGGCTGCTGCGGCAGCACGTTCCAGCGGCGGTCGGCGTTGCCGCGACCGATGCGCTTCATCTCTTCGCGGTGGCGCCAGGTGCTGGCGATCAGCATGTTGCCGCCGAAGCTGCCGCGGCCCATCGGCTGCACGGTGTAGTCCAGGTCGCGGCGCGGCGTGCCGACTTCGATCTTCAGCTTGTCCAGCTTGGCCTTGGCTTCGGCCTTGGCCTCGGCGCTGATCAGCGTGTTGCCGGCGATCGCCTGCTCCAGCTGCGCGCGCATCTGCTCGGCCACGGTCTCGGCCTGCTTCTTGGACGCTTCGGGCAGGTAGCGCGCGGCGTACTCGCGGCCCAGCATCGGGCCGGCGGCGGTGTTGATGGCGCCCAGCACCTGCGCCCAGCGCGGCAGCGGGGCCACCTGGCCTTCCAGGACACGGCCGCGGAAGGCGAAGGAGGCATCGACCCAGGGCTTGGACAAGTACGGTGCCATGGCATCGCCCACGCGCCAGCGCAGGTAGGCCTTCCACGCGTCGGGCTTGATGCTGCCGACCAGCGCATCGACCTGCTTGAGCAGCTCGGGGTTGGCCACGGAGACGACGTCGTCGTTGACGCCCTGGACCTTGAGGAAATCGTCCAGCTGCAGCGCGCGGAACTGCTTCTTCAGCTCCTTGGTGGGCACCGGCGCATAGTTGGTCAGCGGGTTGACCAGGTCCGGCAGCGGGCGCGAGGCGCGGGCGATGCGGGTCTCAAGGTCCAGCACCAGCGCCGACTCGGCATCCAGCTGGTCCTGCGCGGTACCGGTCAGGGCCAGGATCTGCTTGACGTAGGCGCGGTAGCGACCCAGCAGCTCGCGGGTCTCGGCATCGGTACGGGTGTAGTAGGCCGGGTCGGGCAGGCCCAGGCCGCCCTGGCTGAAATAGCCGATGTGGCGGTCCAGCGCCTTCAGGTCCACGTCCGGGCTGAAGTTGAAGGCCACCGGGATGCCGACCTGGTGCAGCGCGGCGATCGCCGGCGGAATGTCCTTGGCCTTCTTGATGCCATTGATGCGGCCCAGCAGCGGGGCGATCGGGTTGGCGGCGTCGCGCTCGACACCGGCCTCGTCCATGCCGCTGGCCCAGAAATCGCCCAGCAGCTTCTGCACGTTGCCCTGCGGCTGGGTCGCGGCGGCCTCCAGCAGCTCGCGCTGCTGCTGCTCGGCGCGCGCGCGCAGCTGGCCCAGGGCGGAGATCGAGCCCACGCCGGCCGGCAGCGGATTGGCCTTGAGCCAGTCGGCGTTGGCGGCGCTGTAGAAATCGGTGCATTCGGCCTTGACCACCGGCGCCTTGGGGGCGGCCTTCTTCTTCTTGGCGGCGGCGAAGGCATCCCCGCCGCCAAGCGCGACCAGCAGCGCCATGGCAAGCAGGGTGGGAGTACGGGCGTGGCGCAGTTGCGTCATCTGGGCAGAATTCCGGCGGTCGAAGCGGCGGATTCTACCAATGCGCCGGTGATCGTCGGCGGATTTCGCTGGCGCGTTCAGCGAGTCGGGGTGGATCGCCGGGGCGCGTGAGAGTCGGCCCGGCCTACGGTCTGGCGCAAGCGGCCGGCGTGCCGACGCGGCGCGACAACTCTTGCACCGGCGGGCCGGGAAAAGCGAAGGCCCGGACAAGCCGGGCCTTCGCATCAAGCAGGGCAGGAAAGCGCGGCGCTTACCAGATCACCACGCGCTTGTCCTCCGGGCGCACCATGGCATCGCCGGCCTTGCACGAGAACGCGCTGGCGAACTGCGGCATGTTGGACGGCGCGGCAATGGCGCGCAGGGCAATCGGCGCATGCGGATCGGCGTTGAGGTAGACGATGGCCTGCTGCTCGCGGATATCGCCACGCCACACGCGCGCCCAGTTGAGGAAGAAGCGCTGGTCCGGCGTGTAGCCATCGATCTTCTTGCCGGCCTCTTCCGGGTGCTGCTTGAGCGCGGTCTGCAGCGCGTCGTAGGCCACGTTCAGGCCACCCAGGTCGGCGATGTTCTCGCCCAGGGTCAGCTTGCCGTTGACGTGCAGGTCCGGCTTGCCCTTGATCGGCGTATAGGCATCGAACTGCTCCACCAGCTTGCCGGTGCGCGCCTCGAACTTGCGGCGGTCTTCCTCGCTCCACCAGTTCTTGTTGTTGCCCTCGCCGTCGAACTGGCTGCCTTCGTCGTCGAAGCCGTGGCTGGCCTCGTGGCCGATCACCGCGCCGATGCCGCCGTAGTTGATGGCGTCGTCGGCCTTGGCATCGAAGAAAGGCGGCTGCAGGATCGCGGCCGGGAAGTTGATCGTGTTGTCGGTGGGGTTGTAGTAGGCGTTGACCGTCTGCGGCGTCATGCCCCAGTCCTTGCGGTCGGTGGGCTTGCCGATCTTGGCCAGGTCGTACTGGTGGTTGAACTTGGCCGCCGCCTGCAGGTTGCCGAAGTAGTCGCCCGCGCTGAACTGCAGGCCGGACCAGTCGCGCCAGGTCTCGGGGTAGCCGATCTTGGGCAGGAAGGTCTCCCACTTGGCCAGGGCCTTGGCCTTGGTCTCATCGCTCATCCAGTCCAGATGCTCGATGCGCGTCTTCAGCGCGGCCCGCACGTTGTCCACCAGCTCGGTGGCACGGGCCTTGGCCTCGGGGGTGAACACCTTGGCCACGTACAGCTGGCCCAGGCCCTCGCCGATGGCGCGGTTGACCGCGCCCACCACGCGCTTCCAGCGCGGCTTCTGCTGCGGCTGGCCGGACAGGGTCTTGCCCCAGAAATCGAAGCTGGCGTCGGCGAAGGGCTTGCTCAACGCGCTGGCCGCGCCGTCGATGGCGTGGAAGCGCAGGTAGGCCTGCCACTGTGCGATGGGTGCACTGGCCAGCTGCTTGTCCAGGGCGGCGAAGAACTTCGGCTGCGACAGCGAGAAGCCCTTGTCGATGCTCACGCCCTGCGCCTTGAAGTAGTCGTCCCAGGAAAAATGCGGCATGACCTGGTCGGCCTGCGCCACGCTGACGAAGTGGTACTGGTTCTGCGGGTCGCGCGCTTCCACTCGCGACAGCGAGGCGGCGGCCAGGGTCTTCTCCAGGTCGAAGACCTGCTGCGCCTGCGCCTTGGCCGCATCGGCGGGCGCGCCGGTCAGCTCGAAGGTCTTGGCGATGTAGGCCAGGTAGGCGTCGCGGATCTGCGCGTACTGCGGGTCGGTGTAGTAGTCCTTGGTCGGCAGGCCCAGGCCACCCTCGAAGGCATAGCCGATCTGCATCTTGGCGTCGTGGAAGTCGGCGCCGGAGCCGAACTCGAACACTTCCGAATCGCCTTCGGCATGGCGCTGGGTGATGTACCGGGCCACGTCCTTGCCGTCCTTCAGTGCCGCGATGGCGTCCAGCTGCGGCTTGATCGGCGTATAGCCGAGCTTCTCGATCCCGGCCTCGTCCATGCCGGCGGCGTACAGCACGCCCAGCTTGTGTTCGACCGAGGCCGCGTCGGCATCGGTCTTCTTCGCCGCCGCCTCGAGGATCTCGTGCTGGGTCTTGAGGCTGGTCTCGCCCAGCGCATCGAACGCGCCCCAGCCGCTGCGGTCCTCGGGGATCGGGTTGGCCTTGACCCACTTGGCGTTGACGAAGCTGTTGAAGTCATCGCAAGCGTTGAGCGTGGTGTCCAGCTCGGAGACGTCGAACGCGGGCTCGGCGGGCGCGGCAGGCTGGGTCTGGGCGGGCGCGGCGGCCGTGGCGGCGGGCTTGTCCTCGCCCTTGCAGGCGGACAGCGCCAGCGTGACCGCCAGCGAAAGGGTGATGAGCTTGGGTGCGTGCATGGTGTCTGCTCGTTCTCGAATGAATCGATGTGCGGAAGATCGCCGTCGCCTGGGCCCCTCCAGGGCGCGAGGGCGATCCAATCCGGGTCGCTGGAAAAAGCAACGGGCGGCACGCCTTTCGACGTGCCGCCCGTGGTGGGTCTTACCAGATCACAACGCGCTTCTCGCCGTCGCGCACCATGGGATCGCCGCTCTTGCAGGAGAAGGCGGCCGCGTAGGCCGGCATGTTCGACGGCGTGCCGATGGCGCGGAAGTTGGCCGGCGCATGCGGATCGGTCTTCAGGCGCACGACGAGTTCTTCCGGGGTGAAGTTGCGGCGCCACACCGTGGCCCAGTTGAGGAAGAAGCGCTGGTCGCGGGTGATGCCGTCGGTCTTGGGGTCGTCCTTGCCGGCCGTGGCGGTTTTCATGGCGTCGTAGGCCGTGGCCAGCCCGCCCAGGTCGGCGATGTTCTCGCCCAGGGTCAGCTCGCCGTTCACCTTGTCTCCGGCTTCGGTGCTGTAGCCATTGAACTGCTCCACCAGCTTGCCGGTGCGGCTGGAGAAGCCCTTGGCGTCGGCCTCGCTCCACCAGTTCTCGAAGTTGCCGGACGGCCCGAAGCGGCTGCCCTGGTCGTCGTAGCCATGGGTCATCTCGTGGCCGATCACCGCGCCGATGCCGCCGTAGTTCATTTCATCCGGCGCATTGGGGTCGAAGAACGGCGGCTGCAGGATGGCGGCCGGGAACACGATCTCGTTCTGCAGCGGGTTGTAGTAGGCGTTGACCGTCTGCGGGCTCATGCCCCATTCGGTCTTGTCCACCGGCTTGCCGATCTTGGACAGGTTCCATTTGTAGTTGAACTCGGCCAGCGCCAGCATGTTGCCCAGGTAGCTGTCGCGCTGGGTGCTCAGGCCGGCCCAGTCGCGCCACTTGTCCGGATAGCCGATCTTGGGCGTGAAGCTCTCCCACTTGGCGATGGCCTTGGCCTTGGTCTCATCGCTCATCCAGTCCAGCTGCTCGATCCGGCCCTTCAGCGCGGTGCGCAGGTTGCCCACCAGCGTTTCCATCTTGGCCTTGGAATCGGCCGGGAAGGCGACCTTCACGTACAGCTGGCCCAGGGTTTCGCCGGCCTGGCCGTTGATCGCGCCCAGCACGCGCTTCCAGCGCGGCTGGATTTCCTTCTGGCCGCGCAGGGTCTTGTTGTAGAAGTTGAAGTTCTCGGTGACGAAGGCATCGCTCAGGAACGGCGCGGCGCCATCGACGGTGTGGAAGCGCAGGTAGGCGCGCCACTGCGCCGGATCGGTGTCGGCCAGCATCTTGGACACCTCCTCGTGGAAGGCCGGGATCGCCAGCGAGAACTTTTCCGGTGCGGCCACGCCCTGCGACTTGAAGAACTCGGTCCAGGACCAGTTCGGCGTCAGCTTGTCGGCTTCGGCCAGGGTCAGCGGGTTGTAGTACAGCGAGACATCGCGCGACATCTCCTTGCTGGTCTTGGACACCTTGGCCAGGCGCGTTTCGAACGCGACGACCTGCTGGGCCTGGGTGGCGGCGTCGGCCGCGGCCACGCCGGACAGCTCCAGCACCTTGGCGATGTGCGCCTGGTAGGCGTCCAGCTTGGCCTTGTTCTCGGCCTTGGTGTAGTACTCCGGATCCGGCAGGCCCAGCCCGCCCTGGCCGGCGTAGGCCATGTTCATCGCCGAATTCTTGAAGTCGGCCTCGGCGCCGAAGCTGAAGAGCCCGTTCTGGCCCTTGGCCGCGGTGCTGCGCAGATAGGCGACCAGCTTGTCCTGGCTGTCCAGGCCGTCGATGGCGGTCAGGTCGGCCTTCAGCGGCTCGATGCCCTGCGCATTGACCTTGGCCTCATCCATGCCGGTGGCCCACAGGTCGCCGACGATCTTTTCCACGCCGGTGGCGTTGGGATCGGCCGCGGCCTGTTCGGCCAGCTGCTGCTGCGCGGCGTTGGAGCGCTCGGCCAGCATTTCGAAGGCGCCCCAGCTGGTGCGGTCGCCCGGGATCGGGTTGGCCTTGAGCCACTTGCTGTTGGCGTAGGCGTTGAGGTCGGTGCAGGCGTTGAGGCTGCTGTCGATGTCGGCCGCTTCGAAGCGGTTGACCGGCGGCAGCTTGGATTCGTCCAGGGTCAGGGTCTTGGGCGCGGCAGCGGGTGTCTGCTCCGTGGCCGCCGGGGCGGCGTCCTCGGATTTGCCGCAGCCGGCCAGGACGGCGGCCACAGCCAGGGACAGGGTCAGGACATGCGGTTTGCGAAAGGTCACGTAAGGCTCCCTTGGACGGATCGATGAGGTGCCCGTGCCGCGTGGATTGGCAAGGCCCCCACGCCCGCCACGGGCGGACCGGCCACTCTACCGCCGGCCCGGGTCAGGGCAGGGTGTCGAAGGTCATGCGCCCGGGGTCAGGGTGGCCGGCGCAAGCGGGGCGGCGGCTTCGCGTCGATGGCACACGGTGGTGTTGCCACCGCTGGTCCTGGCCTTGAGCAGCGCATCCTGCGCGCCTTCCAGCAGGCTGGACGGGTCATCGCCGGTGCCCGGGTCGAAGGTGTGCAGGCCGATGCTGACCGTGCCCAACTCGTCCTCGGCCGGGTGTTCGCCCAGGTCCACGTGCACGGTGGTGGCGATGGCCGCGGCGGCATGGGCCGGCGTATCCGGCAGCAGGATGGCAAAGCGCCCCTGGCCCAGGTGCGCGACCCGGTCCTGCGGTCGCCGCGCGCGCGCGCTGAGGCGGCGGCCGAGCTCGTGCAGCATCGCGTCGGTGCCACTGCGCGAGCGCGCCCGGTCCAGCTGCAGCATCAGCAGGGAGACCGGGTGCCGATGCTGGGCGGCCTCGCGCAGGGCCACCTGCATGCGGTGCTGGAAGCCGGAGGCATTGATCAGGCCGGTGCGCGGGTCGGTCTGGGTGCGCGAGTGCAGCTGGCGCAGCTGGTGCAGGCCGAGCAGGGCGGCGCCCACGGCCAGCGTGAGCAGCGCGCTGGCCGGCGGGAACCAACGATGCGCGTACAGCAGCAGCCAGGCCGCGCCCAGGCTGGCGATGCCGGCCAGCAGCAGGGTCCAGCGCATGCGCGACAGCCCCGGCAGGCCGGTCAGCAGCAGCGGCAAGGTCACCAGCAGCAACGTCAGTACGACCTGCAGCGGCAATGGCAGCGCCTCCAATGTGGCGCCTGCCAGCACGGCGTTCAGGGCCTGGGCCTGGAACTCCAGGGTGCCGACCATGGCATTGCCTCGCATCGGCACGGCAACGCGCAGGTCCTGCGGCGCGCCATCGTTGCCCACCAACACCCAGGCGCCGCGCAGCGCTTCGGCAGGGGCGCGTGCGTTCAGCACATCGGCGAAGGACAGGCGGCGGAAGCCCTGGTCGGTGAAGGCGATACGACGTGGGTCGGCCCGCACCCACTCGCGCGCGTCCGGGCCATTGGTTGCGGGCAGGACCGGCAGGGGCGACTGCGCGCGGCTGGCATCGAAGCGGCTCAGCGCCACGGCCATCGCCGGCCAGCGCGGCGCACCCGGGCCGGCCTGTCCGTAGAGCGTGCGCGCCACGCCGTCGGCGTCGGCGCCCGGATCGACATGGCCCAGCGCCGCGGCCGAGCTGGCGAATTCAGGAATCGGCAACAGTTCGATCAATGGCGCGCTGGCCACGCCGGGTTCGGCGTGCACCGGCAGCACCACCCGTCCATTGCGTCGCATGGCGCGCGCCAGCAGGGCATCGCCTTCCGGATCGAACAAGGCCGGGTCGGACAGCAGCACATCCAGGCCCACGCCCCGCACATCCAGCCCGGTCAGCCGGTCGAGCAGCCGCGCCAGCACGCGCCGTGACCACGGGCGCGGGCCCAGCTCGTCCAGGCTGTGCGCGTCGATGGTGACCAGCACGATGCGGGGATTGGCTGCAGGCGCCACCGAGGGCAGCAGCAGCTGGTAGAGCTGGTCGTCCACCGGTCGGGTAAGGTTGCCCAGCAGCAGGACCAGCGCCAGCGCCATGGCGGCCACGCCGGTCAGGGCGCGTGACTTCAGCCGTTGCCGATAGCTGCGCACGGCTTTGATGCGATGCGTCGTGGTCACGGCTGTGGCAGGGGGCTGCGGGCTGCGGTGGAACTGCGGGTCATGCGACGCTCTTTCAGGGGCGACTTGGGCGAGTATAGAGACGAAGTTCACAAAAATGATGGCTGCCACCCCGGAACGCGACGTGCCGCCAGGCCAGGATGACGTGATCATCATCGGCGGCGGCCACAACGGCTTGACCTGCGCCGCCTACTTGGCCCGCGCAGGGCTGAAGGTCACGGTGCTGGAGCGCCGTGGCGTGGTGGGCGGGGCGGCGGTGACCGAGGAATTCCACCCGGGGTTTCGCAACTCGGTCGCGTCCTACACCGTCTCGCTGCTGCAGCCCAAGGTCATCGACGAGCTGGACCTGCTCGCCCACGGCCTGCGCATCGTGCAGCGCAGGCGCAACAATTTCCTGCCGCTGCCCGATGGGCAGTACCTGCTCACCGGCGCCGGCCAGACCCAGGCCCAGGTCGCCAAGTTCTCCTTGCGCGATGCGCAAGCCTTGCCCGCCTACGAGGCGCGCCTGGAGGCCATCGCCGATGTGCTGCGCGCGCTGGCGCTGCAGCCGCCGCCCAACATCACGGGCGAAGGCTGGTGGAAGGCGCTGCCGGAGCTGCTGCGCGGCGCAACGCTCGGACGGCGACTGATGTCGCTGGACCAGACCTTGCGACAGGAACTGCTGGACCTGTTCACCATCTCGGCGGCCGAGTACCTGGAGCGCTGGTTCGAGAGCGCGCCGGTCAAGGCGCTGTTCGGCTTCGATGGTGTGGTCGGCAACTACGCCAGTCCGTACACGCCAGGCAGCGCCTACGTGCTGTTGCACCATGTGTTCGGCGAGGTCGATGGCGTCAAGGGCGCCTGGGGGCATGCCATCGGCGGCATGGGCGCGATCACCCAGGCCATGGCCGCTTCCGCGCGCGCGGCCGGCGCCAGGATCCGCACCGACGCCGGCGTGGCGCAGGTGCTGGTCCAAGGCGGTCGTGCGGTCGGGGTGCGCCTGCAGGACGGCCAGGCGCTACGCGCGCGCAACGTGGTCGCCAACGTCAATCCCAGGCTGCTCTACCAACACCTGTTGCGGCCCGAACACGTACCGCCGGCGACCGCCGAGCGCATGGCCCACTGGCGCTGCGGCTCCGGCACCTTCCGCATGAACGTGGCGCTGGATCGCCTGCCCTCGTTCACCGCCTTGCCCGGCGAGGGCGACCATCTCACCGCCGGCATCATCCTGGCGCCCTCGCTGGACTACATGGACCGCGCCTATCTCGATGCCAGGGCCCATGGCTGGGCGCGCGAGCCCATCGTCGAGCTGCTGATCCCTTCGACTCTGGACGAGACGCTCGCGCCGCCAGGCCAGCATGTGGCCAGCCTGTTCTGCCAGCACGTCGCACCCGAGCTGCCGGCCGGCCGCAGCTGGGACGACCACCGCGAGGAGGTGGCCGACCTGATAATCGCCACGGTCGAGCGCTACGCGCCGGGTTTCGCCGCCTCGGTGCTGGGCCGCCAGATCAAGAGCCCGCTGGACCTGGAGCGCGACTTCGGCCTGATCGGCGGCGATATCTTCCACGGCGCGCTCTCGCTCAACCAGCTGTTCTCCGCGCGCCCGGCCCTGGGCCAGGCCGGCTATCGCGGCGCCTTGCCCGGCCTGTACCTGTGCGGCGCCGGCACGCACCCGGGGGGCGGTGTGACGGGCGCGCCGGGGCATAACGCGGCGCAGGTGGTGATGGGGGATCTGCGTTGAATCATGGCTCCACGACGTGCTGGCACTTTTGGGCCATCACGGTGATTGAAGCGCCGCCCAGACAAAAAAAGGCCCCGGAACGTCCGGGGCCTTTTCTGCTTCCACTTCAGTTGATATGCGGACCCACGGTCAGAAATCGTAGGAGGCGGTCAGGCGCACGTAACGCGGTGGGTTGAAGCTGTAGGCCGAAGTGCCTTGCCCGTAGGTATTGGACACGGTGTACGGGTTGGTCCCGTAGACGCTGTCGACGCGATTGACCGAGCGATCGTTGAGCACGTTGAAGATGTTCAAACCGAAGGCCAGCTTGTGGTCGGCAAAGGCCGGACGATAGGTCACGCCCAGATCGAGGTTCTTGATCCAGGGCGTCTCTCCGGCGCCACCGGCCTTGACCGGCTCTCCGCCACAGTAGTGATAGCCGGAGCCATAGCCGATCGGATCCGCCTCGTTGTCACCGAAGTAACCCAGGCAGGACTTGGGCGTCCCCGAATACACGCGCAAGGTGGCAGATGCCATCCACTCCGGCGTGATCTGGTAGGCGCCGAACGCCTTGAGCTGGTGGCGACGGTCGTTGGCCAGGTTGCCGCCGGCGTAGTACATCAGCTCGGCCGAATCCCAATCTTGCGTCTTCGACGTGTCCGCCTGGCCAAGGTCCGACTTCACCTGACCTTCGGTGTTGCCGTAAAGGTGCGACCAGGTGTAGTCGATGCGGCCGTACCACTTCTCATCGAAAGGATGCTCGAGGAACAGGTCGACAGCCACGTAGTTGCGGCGCGCCTTGTCGGTGAAACCCCAATCCTGCTGCGACATGCTCACCGTGGTGAAGCCGGAACCATCGAGATTGGCGAGGTTATAGCTGTTGGTCTCGCCGGGGTTGAACATGACGCAGCCCGGGATATCCACGGCTTCCGAGTCGCCGCCGGTGGCATCGATCTTGGCAGCCATCCGGCCCGTGTCGCACACGTCGTCGATTGCGGTCTGGAGCTTGCGATAGGTGAACTTGGCGCCGGAGTTCCAGCTGGAGCCGATCGTCTTCTCGAAGCCCAGGATGAACTCGTCCTGGTACTGCGACTTCAGATTGCTGGGCGCGAAGGCACCGGGATTGGGCGCCTGCCCGTACTCGCCGTTGGACGACACCGGGCCAGGTCCCAGCGGGGTGAGGCCGGTGGGTTCGCCGTTGGCGTCGATGCCGCTGTAGGTGAAGTATTCATTGGTGTAGGTCGATGCCGAGGCACCACGGATCGCCACCGAGTTGGGCAGGGCGAGGTAATAGCGGCCCAGGTTCGCGAACACCTTGAACGAGGAGTCGCCGAACACATCCCAGCTTGCGCCCAGACGCGGGGCCCACTGGTCGCCACTGTCGACGTAGGCGACATGGTCGCTGTTGTAGTTGGTGAACTGGTCATTGCGCAGGCCCAGCGTCAACAGCCAGTTGTCGCTGACCTGCCAACGGTCCTCGACGTAGTAGGCCTTCTGCTCCACCGCCATGCTGGTCGTCGTGGTGAAGATGCGACGATTGACGTAATAGCCTTCGCCGCCGGCGCCGCCGACGCCCAATGTCTCATTGATCGGCGCGGAGGGATTGGATTGCTGGCCGTAGATCCAACGGTAGCCAGGGCCACTGGTCAAGACGCCTTCGTCGTAGGCGTTGAAGTACATGTTGTCCACGCCGGCGGTGAGGTCGTGGTCACCCAAGCGGTAATTCAGCTCAAGACGCAGGTTGCGAGTCTTGCTGGTCGGGTCTTCGGCCTTCAGCTGCGTCGCCGCCTGGTTGTTGCCGATCGGGGTTCCGCCGGTGACGGAAGGGTCCTGCAGGTTCAAGCCGCTGATATGCGGAAGATCCGAAGGCGCCGGATTCCACTGCTGATTGTGCTGGGTGCTGCGGCCCCACATCGCATTGATGGTCAGGTCATCGGTGATGTAGCCGGTGTACTTGAAGATGTCGTACGAGTCCTTGAGCTTGAAGGTGTCCGGATACAGACCGGAGCGACCTCCATCGGCAAGCGCCTCGTAGTCGAAGTTGCTGTAGTAGCCGCCGCGCCGGTCGGTGTTCTCAACGCGCGTGTACTCCACGACATTGTTGTCGTTGATGTTCCAGTCCAGCTTGCCGTAGAACTTGGGCGAGCTGTAGTCGTAGTGGTTGCGGCCCTGATTGCTGGCCGTGGTCGCCGTACTGGTGGTCGCACCATCGACCTTGTCGGTTTCCGCCGCGACGAAGACGAACAGCTTGTCTTCGATCAGCGGTCCGCCAGCGTAGCCGCTATAGACGGTGCGGCTCTGGACGTCATTCTTGCCTCGACGGTACATCGTGCCCGGCAAGGTGGGATCCTCATAGCCGTAGCCTTCGGGCAAGGTGGCGTTGGGGTAGAAGACATCGCCTCGGGAGCTGGCAAGCGACTTCGGCTCCCAGACGGCCTGCGCACCGAAGTGCCACTCGTTGGTGCCGCGCTTGCCGACCTGGTTGATCACACCGCCCGTGGAGCGACCGTACTTGGCGCTGTAGCCGCCGGTGTAGGTTTCCTGCTGGTCGATGGCGCCGTAGGGCAGGCTGACGCCGCCGAGGTTGCTCAGCGGGTTGCTCGCGTTGTAGCCGTTGATGTAGTAGGCGTTTTCGGTCACGCCCGAACCGCCGAAGGAGACAACCGAGCGCGAACCATTGCTGAAAGCGCCGCTGCCGGCAACCGCACCCGGGGCCAGCAGCGCGATGGCCTCGGCGCTGCGGCCCAGCGGCAGCACGGCCAATTGCTCTGAGGTGATGACCGAACGCGAGCTGGTGGAGCTGACGTCGATCGGCGGCACATTGGCCGCGGTCACCGTCACCGCGCCCAGCGTGGTCGCATCGCGGCTATCGGTTGCGCCCGCACCAGCAAAGGAGATCTCCGTGCCCGAGCCGACGCGCAGGCCGACGTTCTCACGCGTGTCGATCACCTGATCGCCGCGACGCAGCTCGACCTTGTAACTGCCGACTGGCAGCGAGCCCAGGCTGTAGCGACCGTTGGCGTCCACCGTGATGCTGCGGGTCAGGCCGGTCTGGCTGGTGACAGTGATGCTGGTCCCCGGCTCTGCCGTGCCGTACAGGCTACCGGTCGTGCTCTGCGCGTGGACCTGACCCTGCAGGACGCAGGCGCCCAGGACGAGGGCCAAAGTGGTGCGCTTGAGCGCGCGGGGCATCCTGCCCTTGCTGGCAATTGCGTTATTCATGTCTTTCTTGTTCTCGGATGTAAGGCATGCCGCACGGCGACATCAGTCCACACCGATGGACTTAACCGGACCGTAAGAATCGCGCCACACGACTGCAACGATTTAAGTCGCGTTTTTTTACAGATGAGCCGGTAGTGACCAGAGATCAATCACATACGGGCGCATTGGATGAACGACGGTTACGCAATGTGATTGGTGAGGGGCGATTCATTTAACAGCCGCTTCAGCCAGATGAACCGATCGCGCAAATCGGCATCGTGGCGCCCTGGGTCGATCATGTCTCGTACAGCTCGAGCGGCAAGTCGTCGGGATCGGCGAAGAAGGTGAAGCGCTTGCCCGTGTACTCATCGACGCGGACCGGCTCGCAGGCCACGCCCTGCGCGGTCAGCGACTGCACCGCTACGTCCAGGTTCGTCGTACGGAATGCCAGATGCCGCAAGCCCTGAGCTTCGGGATAGCTGGGCCGAGCAGGCGCGCCGGGAAAGGAGAACAACTCGATCTGGCCGCCGTCGGGCAGGGCCAGGTCCAGTTTCCAGGAGTCGCGCGCCTGCCGATAGACCTCGGCCAGGACCTTCAAGCCGAGGATTTCGCTGTAGAAACGCTTGGAGCGCGGATAGTCCGAGGCAATGATCGCGACGTGGTGGATGCCATCTAAGTGCATGTCCGGCAGTTTCGCACGTGGCGGCTGAGCCTAGGCTGCAGCCGCCACCCCGTCCTTGGCTCAGCGCTTGCGCGCCGCGATCCAGCGGTCGATCTTCTGCTCGAGTTGAGCCAACGGTAGCGAGCCATCCTCCAGCACCTGCGCGTGGAAGGCGCGCGCATCGAAGTCGGCGCCCAGGGCGGCCTGCGCGCGCTTGCGCAGCTCCTGGATCTTCATCTCGCCGACCTTGTAGGCCAGCGCCTGGCCCGGAATGGCCATGTAGCGCTCGGCTTCGGCCACCGCATCGGTGCGGCTGGCGGCGGAGTTGGCCATCATGTAGTCGATGACCTGCTCACGGCTCCAGCCCTTGTCGTGCAGACCGGTGTCCACCACCAGGCGGATGGCGCGCCACAGCTCGTTCTGCAGGTAACCGAAGTAGCTGTAGGGATCTTCGTAGACGCCCAGGTCCTTGCCCAGCGACTCGGCGTACAGGCCCCAGCCTTCGATGAAGGCGGTCTGCCCGCCGAAGCGGCGGAACTTGGGGATGCCGGTGAGCTCCTGCTGCAGGGCCAACTGGAAGTGATGCCCCGGGATGGCCTCGTGCAGGTAGAGATCCTCCGCGTCCCAGGTCTTGCGCGTGGGCAGGTCGAAGGTGTTGACGTAGAAGATGCCGGGACGCGTGCCGTCCTCGCTGGGCGACATGTACTCGCCGCCGGCGGCCGATTCGGCGCGGAAGGCTTCCACCGGACGGATCTCGAAGCCCGCCTTGGGCAGCAGCGAGAATTGCTCGGGAATGCGCTTGTCGATGCGCGCCTCCAGGGCGCGGTAGGCGCTCAGCAGCGCTTCCTCGCTCTTGAAGGAAAAGCGCGGATCGTCCTGCATGAACTTGAAGAAGTCCTGCAGCGAGCCCTTGAACCCGGTCTGCACCATGATCTGGCGGATCAGGCCGTGGATGCGCGCCACCTCGTCCAGCCCGATCTGGTGGATCCGTCCCGGCGCCATGTCGGTGGTGGTGGAGACCCGTGCGTTGTAGGCGTACCACGCCTGCCCGTTGGGCAGCCCCTGCATGCCTGCCGTCTCGCGCGCATGCGTCAGGTAGTCCTTGGCGATGTAGTCGCGCAGCCGCCGGTAGGCCGGAATGACGTCGGTTTCGATGCGCTGCCTGTACTCGGCGGTGAGTCGTTGGCGGTCGGCGGCGCTCACCGCGTCGGGGAAGGTCTTGATCGGGCCCCAGAACAGCGTGTCCTCGGCCTTGGGCTTGATGATGGCGTCCAGCTGCGGCAACACCTTGAGCATCAGCGCCTTGGGCTGGACGACCTTGGCCTTGACGCCTTCGCGCATGTTGGCGATGGCCTGGTCGAACAGGGCCGGCAGCAGCTGCATGCGCTTGGCCCAGGCGTCGTAGTCGGCGGCGGTCTTGAACGGTTGCGCGCCGGTGCCCGCGCCCAGCAGCGGCGGCACCGAGGTGAGGCCAGAGAACTGGTCCACCGGCAGCATCCAGCTGGGGAACTGCTCGCCCTCCAGCGCCTGCGTGAGCTCATCGACGAAGATGCGGTAGCTCAGCAAGTCCTGGCCGTCCAGCCCCGCCTCGCCGACGTCCTGGACTTTCTTCAGCCACTGCGTGAGGAAGGCGTGCTCGCGCTGGCGCGAGGCGGCGCTGAGGTAATTGGGAAGCTGGTCGTTGTAGCGCGCATCGCCCTGGAAGGTGGCGCGCAGCGGATTGAGCTTGAGCAGCGCCTCCCAGTACTCGGCATACAGCGCATCGAGCTGTCTGGCCTTGGCATCCTGCCTCGCGCCAGCGGCTGGCGGCGTGGCTTGCGCAAGCGCGCTGGCCGCCGGCAGCAGCAACGCGGCGGCGATGGTGAGCGTGAGCAGGGGCTTGCGGCGCATGCGGGAACATCCATGGGAAGAGCCGGCAGCGTGCCGCAAAGCGCGTGCGCCGAATACTGATCGAAAGTCACATCCCGTGCCGCCAGGCTCGGCGGGCCGGTCGTCCCGCCACTCAGTCCGCCGCCGCCTCGGCGCGCAGCTGCTGCTCCCGGGCGTGTCCCAGATAACCGCGGATGGCATGACGCATCAGGTACAGCAGCGGAATCATGCCCAGGGCCGCCAGCATCTTGTAGCCGTAGTTGACCGTGCTGACCGCCATGAACTGGGACATCGGCCAATGCTGTGGCCCCAGGACGAAGGCGACATAGATGACCACGAAGCTGTCGATCAGCTGCGACACGGCGGTCGAGCCGGTCGCGCGCAACCAGACGTAGCGCTCGCCGGTGACCGAACGGATGCGATGGAAGACCCAGACATCGATCAGCTGACCCAGCAGGAAGGCGATGACCGAGCCGCCGATGGCCCACATGCCCTGTCCGAAGATGGCGGCGAAGGCGGCCTGGTAGTCCGGCACGCCTTGTTCCCGCGCCACGCCCACCCACCAGCTTGCCGGTGCGGCGTGGATGGCCAGGAAGGCGAACAGGAAGCCGTACAGGATCAACCCCACCGCGATCCAGGAGATGAAGCGCACGCCGCGACGGCCGAAGAACTCGTTGATGGTGTCGGTCAGCACGAACACGAAGGGCCACAGCAGCGTGCCGACGGTGAAGCTCAGCGAGCCGGTCTGCCCGAACAGATTCCACTCCAGCGGCGCGATGCCCAGGGTATCTTCAAGGGCGAAGATCTTGACGCCGATGAACTCGGCCAGCACCGCGTTGACGCAGAAGAATGCCGCCAGCGCGATGAACAGCCGCACGGCGCGGTCGTCCAACGTGCGCGGCGGCGCGTTCAAGCTCAGGGCCTGGCCGCCTGGGCTTCACCGGCGCGGGTGAAGGGCATGGCCTCGGGCGCCACGGCGCCACCGGAGATGATGAAGCTCATGGCCTGGTCCACGCTCCAGTCGGTGGGGGTCAGCAGTTCCACCGGCACGATTTCCAGGTAGCCGGAAGTCGGGTTCGGCGTGGTCGGCACGTATACCGCGGCCAACTCGCGCCCCGTGCCTTCCTCGCGCATCACCCGGGTGACCAGGCCCACGGACTTCATGTCCCGGTGCGGGAAGTCGATCAGCACCACGCGCTGGGTGCTGCCCGGCTTGGTGTCCAGCATGTCCAGCAGCTGGCGGGCGCTGTTGTAGATCGTGCTGGCCAGCGGGATGCGGCGGATCAGGGCCTCGAACCAGCGCAACAGCTGTTGCCCGATCACCCGGCGCGCAAGCACGCCCACCAGCAGGATCACCAGCAAGGTGGCGATCAAGGCCACCACATCCTGCACCCACAGCGCCGTGACCCAGCCCAGGCCAGGGTCGCTTTCGGCGATCTGCTCGGACAGTGGCACGATCAAGGGCCGGCTGATGTCCGACAGCAGCACGAACACAAACTTGATGACGACCCAGGTCAGCCAGATCGGCAGCAGCGTCAGCAGGCCGGTCAGGAACAGCTTCTGGAGGGAGGGGCGGGGCGCGGGCGAGGGGGGTGACATAGCCGGGTCATTGTACGGGCGCCGGGCCTGCCAACAGAGGGTCACGCGTGGAAATGACGCATTGCCCTGGCAGGATGCCGGCCGCCTGGAGGTTCATCCGCACGCCCGCATGGCCTGGCGCTGGACGGTCCGGTTCCGGTGGCGCGCCGGATGGCGGTCGTGCTCGGCTCGCCGCGCTGCTCGAAGTCACCGCCTGTCCAAACGCAGGTTCACGCCCTCACCCACGCGGCGTGGCGCGCTTGTCGACTCAGGACGCCACAGGCGACGGCTGCCGCGCCTGCGGCTTGAGGCGGATATAGACCTGCTTGCGCAGACGCGCCACGACCTCGCCCTTGGCATCGAGCACGTCGGTGGGAAACCAGTGCAGGCACTTGCTGCCGTCGGCAGTGGCCGCGCGGATCGCCTGCAGGTCGGCCTCGACCACATTGAACTCGGCATGGACCACGCCGCGGCCCGGCTTGAGGAACTCGATCTCCGCGGCCCGGTCCCACACGTAGTAGTCCCGCCCCATGCACTCCTTGACCAGGATCATCCAGAACGGATCGGTCATGGCGAACAGGCTGCCGCCGAAGTGGGTGCCGACATAGTTGCGGTTCCATGGGCGCATGCGCAGCTCGACCCGCGCATGGCGCCAGTCGTCGGCCAGCGCGGTGACATGGATGCCGGAGAACAGAAACGGTGGCCAGGCGTTGAAGCCGTGACGCAGGGTGGAGGCCTTCATCGGTCGGGCGAGACAGGGCTTGGGAGTGCGAACCGTACCATACCAGGCAGTATGGAGGCTTGCGCAATCCGTCCGAGGCTTGCATGGAAGGTAGCCAGCCTCCCGAAGGTCCCTGGAGGAATCTGTGGAAGCGCCGTTCGTGGCAGCGGCTTTAGCCGCAAAGAGGCTGTACCGGGAAAGCCTCTTCGCGGCTAACGCCGCCGACAGGAGCGCGCAGCGGCAACCCGCACCGCGCGACCAGCCCGGCCCGATCCGGTGCCGATCAGAACAGCACGGCCGACATCTTCCTGCGGTACTGACCCACCAGGTCCTCGTCCTCGATCACGCGGAAGGCGTCGATCAGGGAGCGCTTGGCCAGCCCGTCCTCCCAGGCGCGGTCGCGCTTGAGCACCTCCAGGAACTGCTCCAGCCCCTGCGTGGGCTCACCCTCGACGATGTGGCGCACGCCAAGTTGCTGGCGCGCCCGCAGGTCGCCGGCATCGGCGGCGATGGCCGCTTCCAGGGCCTGCATCGAGGGCGCGTCCTTGAGCTGGGCCGCCAGGCCCAGGCGCGCACGGGCGCGCACGGCGCGGTCGTCGGTGGCCAGGTTGGCGGGCAGGGCATCGAGCAGGGCCTCGGCCTGGCCCGCTTCACCGGTCTTGAGCAGGGCCACGGCCAGGTCGAGCTTGAGCTCGTCCTTGTCCGGCTCGGCGGCGATGGCCTGGCGCAGTTCGGCGACCTGGGTCGCCGGGTCCTGCGGCGCCTGCTCGGCGGGTGCGGTCGCCTCCACTGCCTCGGCGGGCAGCACGCCATGCTGGGTCAGGAACTCGCGCAGCTGGCCCTCCGGCATCGCGCCGGGGAAGCCATCGACGATCTGCCCGTCCCGGACCAGGAACACGGTCGGCACCGAGCGGATCTGGAAGGCCGCAGCGATCTGCTGCTCGGCATCCACGTCGACCTTGGCCAGCTCGAAGGCGCCGTTGTATTCGGCCGCCAGCTTTTCCAGGATCGGCCCCAGCGTCTTGCACGGCCCGCACCAGGTCGCCCAGAAGTCCACCAGCACCGGCACCTGCAGCGATTTCTGCAGGACTTCGGTTTCGAAGGTGGCGGTGGTGGCATCGAAGACGTGGGGCTTGTCGCTCATGAGGGCTGTGCTCGCAGATCCGGACCAGCCCCGTTCATGGTGGCGGCCCGGCCCGATTGCAAGCCGGCGCGTGCCCGAGCATGGCGTGAGGTGCTGGAAGGCTTCCTGCATCGGCACGCAGCGGCGATCATGTCGGCCACGGTCGCCGGCGCGGCCAGCCGTTGGAGTGCGCAGGCGATGGTGGCAGGACGGGCAGTGGGTTGGATGCGTTGGAGCGGCCTGGCCGCCGCCGCGCTGTGGCTGGGGTCGGTCCTGGGCTTCGGCCTGCTGCATGCGGGTTACTCGCATCTGCTGCATCCGGTGGCGCTGCTGGGCGCCAAGGGCGTCGCCCACGCCCAGGCTTTCAATCTGCTGGGCTTCATCCTGCCCGGCGCGCTGGCCGGCGTCCTGGCCATCCTGCTGCGCCTGCAACTGCCACAGCCGGAAAGCTGGGGCGTGAAGGTCGGGGCGCAGCTGCTGTTCCTGTCGGCGCTGGGCTTCATCGCCATGGGCCTGTTCGCGCTGGACCCGATGCAGCTGGAAGGCGGCTCCACGCAGCTGCATTCCACCGGCTGGATGCTGTGGTGGCTGACCTTCCTGGTCGGCAGCTGGCTGCTGGCGCTGGGCCTGATGCATCACCCGGCCTGGCCGCGCCTGCTGTGGACCGGCGCGGCGCTTTCGCTGGTGATGGTGTTCCTGGCGGTGATCAGCACCGCGACCCTGGGTCCCGGGCTGGCCCAGCACCTGGCCTTCGCCTGCTGGTTCGGCTGGCTGGCCGTGTCCAGCCTGTGGATGCCGATCGCCGCGCCGCGCCGGGGGCGCTGAGCGGACCTGGACGGCATCGGCGCCAGGCCGGCTGCGGCTGGCGTTTGGCGGCCATGATGCGCTGCGGTACCCTTTGCGGCTTTGCCGTCGCAAGCCGCCGCCCATGTCCGCCGCTCCCGAACTGACCCCCTACGACCCGCAGTCGGTCGAATCCGCCGCCCAGGCCTTCTGGAGCGAGCACCGCGCCTTCGAGGCGGGCGAGACCTCCGACAAGCCCAAGTACTACTGCCTGTCGATGCTGCCGTACCCGTCCGGCGCGCTGCACATGGGCCATGTGCGCAACTACACCATCAGCGACGTCATCAGCCGCTACAAGCGCATGACCGGACACAACGTGCTGCAGCCGATGGGTTGGGACGCCTTCGGCCTGCCGGCCGAGAACGCGGCGATCAAGAACAAGACCCAGCCGGCGAAGTGGACCTACGCCAACATCGCGCACATGCGCAGCCAGCTGCAGTCGCTGGGCTATGCGATCGACTGGTCGCGCGAGTTCGCCACCTGCTCGCCGGAGTACTACGTCCACGAGCAGCGCATGTTCACCCGCCTGCTGCGCAAGGGCATCGCCTACCGCCGCAATGCGGTGGTGAACTGGGACCCGGTGGACCAGACCACGCTGGCCAACGAGCAGGTCATCGACGGCCGCGGCTGGCGCTCGGGCGCGCTGGTGGAAAAGCGCGAGATCCCGCAGTGGTTCCTGCGCATCACCGACTACGCCCAGGAACTGCTGGACGGGCTGGACACGCTGGAAGGCTGGCCGGAGTCGGTCAAGACCATGCAGCGCAACTGGATCGGCCGCTCCGAGGGCCTGGAGATCCAGTTCAACGTCGAAGGCGGCCACGAGCCCCTGACCGTGTTCACCACCCGTCCGGACACGCTGATGGGCGTGACCTTCGTATCCATCGCCGGCGAACACGCGCTGGCACTCAAGGCCGCCGCCTCCAACCCGGAGCTGGCCGCGTTCCTGGAGCAGCTCAAGCTGGGCGGCGTGTCCGAGGCCGAGCTGGAGACCCAGGAAAAGCGCGGCATGGACACCGGCCTGAAGGCCGTGCACCCGGTGACCGGCGAGACCGTGCCGGTGTGGGTGGCCAACTTTGTCCTGATGGGCTACGGCACCGGCGCGGTGATGGCCGTACCCGGCCACGACCAGCGCGATTTCGAGTTCGCCACCAAGTACCAGCTGCCGATCGTGCAGGTGGTCAGGCTGACCCAGCCGCGCAACGAGGAAGAAAGCCAGTGGAGCGCCAGCGAATGGCGCGACTGGTATTCGGACAAGACCCGCGAGGACATCGAGCTGGTGAACTCCGGCGAGTTCGATGGCCTGGATTATCGCGGCGCCTTCGAGGCGCTGGCCGAGCGCTTCGAGCGCAAGGGCCAGGGCCAGCGCCGGGTCAATTACCGGCTGCGCGACTGGGGCGTGAGCCGCCAGCGCTACTGGGGCTGCCCGATCCCGGTGATCTACTGCGACAGCTGCGGCGCGGTGCCGGCGCCGGACGACCAGCTGCCGGTGCTGCTGCCGGAGAACGTGACCCTGGATGGGGTGAAGTCGCCGATCAAGGCCGACCCGCAGTGGCGCAAGACCACCTGCCCGGAGTGCGGCAAGCCGGCCGAGCGCGAGACCGACACCTTCGACACCTTCATGGAGTCCAGCTGGTACGTGGCGCGCTACACCAGCCCGGGCGCCGAGCAGATGGTGGACAAGCGCGCCAACTACTGGATGCCGGCGGACATGTATGTCGGCGGCATCGAGCACGCGATCCTGCATTTGCTGTACTTCCGCTTCTATCACCGCCTGATGCGCGATGCGCGCATGGTGGATAGCGACGAGCCGGTCACCAACCTGCTGACCCAGGGCATGGTGATCGCCGAGACCTACTACCGCGACAACCCCGACGGCTCCAAGGACTGGATCAATCCGGCGCTGGTGGACGTGCAGCGCGACGAGAAGGGGCGGGTGGTCGGCGCCACCCTGGCCGCCGATGGCCAGCCGGTGCAGATCGGCAGCATCGAGAAGATGTCCAAGTCCAAGAACAACGGCGTCGATCCGCAAGCCATGGTCGACAAGTTCGGCGCCGACACCGTGCGCCTGTTCTCCATGTTCGCCGCTCCGCCGGAGCAATCGCTGGAGTGGAACGAGGCCGGCGTGGAAGGCATGTCGCGCTTCCTGCGCCGCCTGTGGACGCAGGTGCAGAAGCAGGCCGCCGAGGGCGCCGCGCCGGCATTGCAGGCGCAGGACCTGAACGCGGCGCAGAAGGCCCTGCGCTGCAAGACCCACGAAACCATCGAAAAGGTCGGCTTCGACTACGGCAAGCGCCACAGCTTCAATACCGCCATCGCCGCGGTGATGGAGCTGTCCAATGCGCTGGGCAAGTTCGACGACGACAGCGCCCAGGGCCGCGCCGTGCGCCAGGAGGCGTTGGAAGCGGCAGTGCTGCTGCTCAACCCCATCACCCCGCATGCCAGCCACGCGCTGTGGCAGGCGCTGGGACATGGGCAGACGCTGCTGGAGGACCTGCCGTTCCCGCAGGCCGACGCGGCGGCAATGGTGCGCGACTCGCTCACCCTGGCGGTGCAGGTCAACGGCAAGCTGCGCGGCACCATCGAGGTCGCGGCCGACGCGCCCAAGGAGCAGATCGAGGCGCTGGCCAAGGCCGAGCCGAACACCGCCAAGTTCCTGGAGGGCATGACCATCCGCAAGGTCATCGTGGTCCCGGGCAAGATCGTCAACCTGGTCGCGGCTTGAGCCGGCGCCTGCCGAGGCGCCGGCCGGTGTGGACACCGCTGGCGGTGTCCCCCGGCGCCAAGGCCTGCGCCGCCCCGCCCACGCGTGCGTCTCAAGAGGCGTTCACGCGGGCTGCGGCACCCTAGCGCGCCTGGCACCCTTGCCGACCCGCACCCGGTCCTCCAGACTTCGCCCATGAATCGACTGCTGCCGCGCCTGCTTGGCGTCCTGATCCTCGCCACGGGCCTGAGCGGCTGCGGCTTCCACCTGCGCAACAAGCTGGATCTGCCGAGCGACCTGGGCCCGGTCAAGGTGTCTTCCACCACCAAGTACAGCAAGCTGGCGCTGCTGGTGGAGCGCGGCCTGGATGCGGCTGGCGCGCAGAAGGCCGACGAGGACGCCACCGAGGTGGCCACTTTGCAGATCCTGTCCGAGCGCTGGGGCGACATGCCGATCGCGGTGGACGAGTTCGGGCGGGCGCAGGAATTCAGCCTGCGCTACGCGGCGGTGTTCGTGTTCCGCAGCGCCGATGGCAGCGTGATGGTGCCGCAGCAGGTGGTGGAGCTCTCGCGCGACTACGTGTCGCAGGCGATCGACTCCACCGGTACCAATACCGAGCGCGAGACGCTGGTCACCGAGCTGCAGCGGGAGATGTCCGCCTCCATCCTGCGGCGCGTGGACGGCGTGCTGGCGGGCGAGGCCGCGGGGCGCACCACGCGCACCACGCGCGCCGCCGCGCCGGCTGGGCAGGCCCCGGCCAACCGGAACTGAGGTGGAGCTGACGCCTGAGCGCCTGATCGCGCAGTGCGCCGATGGCGCCCTGCAGCCGGTCTACCTCATCGCCGGGCCGGAGCTGCTGCGGGTCATCGAGGCCGCCGACGCCGTGCGTGCCGCCGCGCGCGCCCAGGGCATCGGCGAGCGTGAGGTCTTCGACGCCGATGGGCGCGACTTCGATTGGGATGTGCTGGACAGCGCGTTCAATGCGCCCAGCCTGTTCAGCGCACGGCGCCTGGTCGAGGTCCGCCTGCCCAGCGGCAAGCCGGGCAAGGACGGGGCTGAGGTCATCAGCCGCTTCTGCGCCAATCCCGCGCCGGATGTGGTGCTGCTGATCACCGCCGGTGAGTGGAGCAAGTCCCACCAGGGCAAATGGGCCGAGGCGGTTTCCAGGATCGGCGTGCTGTCGGTGGCCTGGGCGGTCAAGCCGCATGAGCTGGTGGGCTGGATCGAGGCGCGCCTGCGCAGCCGTGGCCTGCGTGCCGAGCGCGATGCGGTCGCCGGGCTGGCCGAGCGCGTGGAAGGCAACCTGCTGGCGGCCGCGCAGGAGATCGACAAGCTCGCCTTGCTGAGCCAGGGCGCCACCCTGGATGCGCAGACCATGCAGTCGCTGGTGGCCGACGCCGCCCGCTACGACGTGTTCCGGCTGGTGGACGCCATGCTGGCCGGGCAAGCGGCCGCGGTCAGCCGCATGCTCGCCGGGCTACGCGCCGAAGGCGACGTGGTGGCCGGGCTGATGCCGATGATCGTGCGCGAGCTGCTGCGCACCGCCGCCCTGGCCCGGGCGCAGGCGCGCGGCGCCAACATGGCGGCGGAGATGAAGTCCCAGGGCATCTGGGACAGCAAGCAGGCGCCATTCAAACGGGCGCTGGCCCGTCACGCCGATGCCGCGCGCTGGGAGCGCTTCGTGGTCCAGGCCTCGCGCATCGACCGCATCGCCAAGGGGCGCGGCGATGGCGATGCCTGGGTCGCGCTGGAGCGGCTGTTGCTGGCCGTGGCCGAAGCCCGCGCGGTGGGATTGCTGGCGGCATGAGGGGCGGGACCCGGGACCGGGGACCGGGGACCGGGGAGGCGCAGGTCCGCGACGCCGCCCACCTGGAGCCGCCCACCGATCCCCGTGCGCCTGGAGTCACAATGGCCACGCCGGCCGCTGCTGTTCCCGGGTCCCCGGTCCCCGGTCCCCGGTCCCCGCTCCACCTGATCTACGGCGGCACCTTCGATCCGGTCCATCTGGGCCACGTGGGCATCGCCCGCAGCGCCCGCGACGCGCTGCAGGTGCCGGTGCGCCTGATGCCGGCTGCCGACCCGCCGCATCGCGACATCCCGGGGGCCAATGCCGAACAACGCGCGCAGATGCTGGAGTTGGCCGTGGCCGGCGAGACCGGGCTGCTGGTGGACCGCCGCGAACTGCAGCGGGCCGGTCGCTCCTACACCGTGGACACGCTGGAGCAGATCCGCGGCGAGATCGGCCCGGCGCAGCCTCTGGCGATCCTGATGGGGGCCGACAGCTTCGCCGGGCTGGAGGCCTGGCACCGCTGGACCGAGCTGTTCACCCTGGCGCACCTGATCGTCGCCGCCCGTGCCGGCAGCCCGCTGGGGGCCGGGGCTTCGCAGGCGCTGGCCGCCCAGACCACAGGGCGCTGGGTCCAGGAGCCCGAGGACCTGCTCCATGCGCCGGCTGGGCGCCTGCTGCAACTGCCGCACACGCGCCAGCCCGAATCGGCCACCGAGGTGCGTGCCCGCATCGCTGCCGGCGGCGCCTGGGAGACCCTGCTGCCACCGCCGGTGGCCCGGTTCATCCGCATGAACCGACTGTATGGGGCCGGGCCGCTATAATCGCCGCCAACTTTCTTAGCCGATCACCCTTTTGACCAGTCAAGCCCACGTCATCAAGACCCGCCTGCCCAGCCCGCCGCCGGCGTTGCCGCTCCTGCTTGCGACCGTGCGCGAAGCAGCGGAAGAACTCAAGGCCAAGGATCTGGTCGAGATCGACGTGCGCGGCAAGTCCAGCGTCACCGACTACCTGGTCATCGCGTCCGGCACCTCGACCCGCCACGTCAAGTCGATCGCCGATGAAGTGATGAAGTTCGCCAAGAAGCTCGACGTCATGCCGCTGGGCGTGGAAGGCGAGCGCGAGGCCGAATGGGTACTGGTGGACCTGGGCGATGTGGTGGTGCACGTCATGCTGCCGCGCGTGCGCGAGTTCTACGCGCTGGAGCGCCTGTGGACGGTCGGCGACAACGCGCCGGCTGAGGAGCAGGAGTGAGTGAACAGGAGTGAGGAGTGAGCAACTCGCTTGCTTTCCTCACTCCTCACTCCTCTCCACTCACTTCTCCAAATGAAAGCCCGTCTGATCGCCACCGGTGAAAAGGCCCCCGGATGGGTCGCAGAAGGGTTCGCCGAGTACCAGAAGCGTCTGTCGCACTGGCTGCCGATTGAGCTGATCGAGGTGCAGCCGGGGTTGCGCGGCAAGGGCCGCGATCCGCAGCGTGCGATCGAGGACGAGGGCAAGCGTGTGTTGTCCGCCCTGCCCAAGGATCCTCTGGTGGTCGCGCTGGAAGTCACCGGCAAGCAGCTCTCTTCCGAACAGCTCTCGCGGCGGCTGGAGCATTGGCGCACGCAGGGGCGCGACCTGGCATTCCTCATCGGCGGGCCGGAGGGGCACTCGCCGGAGGTGCTGGCGCGGGCCGATGAAACCTGGTCGCTTGGTCCGTTGACCTTGCCGCATATGCTGGCGCGCCTGCTGGTGGCCGAGCAGCTCTATCGCGCCTGCGCCATGCTGGCCAATCATCCGTACCACCGGGCCTGACGCGACCCCCGCACGTGCGCGGCGGTTCATCGAGCTCGATGCGCACGGCTGGAAAAACAGGGCGATACGGGCACGTTGCAGGCGCCGCGGAGGAAGTTCGCGGCCGCCCATGTCATCGCCGAGCCACGCCACTACAATGCGCGCCCCTTGCACAGGCCGCACTAATGAACATCGTCGTCGATCCCGCACTCCAGGCTTACATCGATCCGCTCACGCCTGAGGAGCATGCGGCGCTGGAGGCGAGCATCCTGGCCGAAGGCTGTCGCGATGCGCTGGTCCTGTGGGGCGATGTGCTGGTCGACGGACATAATCGTTACGGCATCTGCAGCAAGCACGGGCTGCCGTTCCAGACCATCCAGCACACGCGTTTCCAGACCATGGAAGACGTGCACCTGTGGATGATCGACCAGCACCTGGGCCGTCGCAGCGTTTCGGTATTCCAGCGCGGCGTGCTGGCCCTGCGCCGCCACCAGATCATGGTCGAGCGCCAGGCGCTGGCCGCGCAGGAACAGGGCCAGGCTGCGGCGGACGCCTCCGGCGCACAGGTGCCCGCGGACGACACGCCTTTCGCCGATTCGGTGCCGGCGCGCGAGGTGCCGGCGCCGAGCCGGGCCGAGATCGCCAAGGCCGCGCGCATCACCAGCATCCAGGCGGGCATGGTCGAGAAGATCCACAAGCAGGCCGCGCCTGAAGTCATCGCTGCGGTGCGCGATGGCAGTCTCTCGCTCAACGCCGCGGCCACACTGGCCACGCTGCCGCAGGACGAGCAGCGTGCCGCGGCCCAGGGCGGTCAGCAGGAACTGAAGGAAGCGGCCAAGCGCGTGCGCGATGCCCGCCGCAAGCCTCGCCCGGAGGCGAGCCCTGACCCGGACGAGGATGGCGCGCCCACCGAAGTCAGCGTGCTGCGCCGCAAGGTCGGCGAATTGCTGGAGGAGAACGCCCAGCTGCGCGCGCGGGTGGCGGAGCTGGAGGCCTCGGCCGCCGCCAACGCTTGAGCCTCGTTGGAAGTCCGGGTTGGGAAGCGAAAGGGCCGGCGAATGCCGGCCCTTCGCGTTGCACCCGGTGCCTCAGCCGCGGCCGAGGCGGAAGTCGATCGGCACCAGCCCCCAAGCCTGCACTGCGCGCCCCTGGTCCATGGCCGGCTTGAACTTCCAGTGCTTGAGCACGTGACGGCGCGCGCTGTCGTCCAGGCTGCGGCTGCCACTGCTGCGCTCGACCAGGACGTCGATCGGCGTGCCATCGGTATCGACCAGGATCTTCAACAGCACCGTGCCCTCGGTGCCGCTGCGCACCTCGCGGGCCGGGTAGGGGGGCGGCGAGGCCACGGCGTACTGGAGCGAGGCGCCCTCCAGCGGCGCGGTGGACAGCGAGGGCCCTGGTTCGGCCACCAGCGGCGCGCTGGTTTCGGTGGGCGCGTTCGCAAGCTCCAGTGGGGCTTCCTGCACAACCTGGTCCATCGGGCGCGGCGGCATTTCAATGGGGCGCGTCGGCGTGGCGGGCGTGGGCGGTTGCGGCCTGGGTGGTTGCTCCTGCACCACCGGCACGGGCGGCTTGGGCACCTGGATGGGGATCTGCCAGCGCGGCGGCTCCTCTTGCGCGCGCTTGGTCTGCACGCGCGGCATCGCCATGGGCACCAGCAACAGCAGGAACACCAGGGCGTGGACGCCGATGGCCGTGGACAACGCCAGGATGCGCTGCAGGCTGAGACCGCTGTCTTTTCCGAACGGTAGTGCGCGAACCATGATCCACCTCCTTGAGCCAGGACAAGTGACAGGAACAACGCGCGGGCAGGGCGAGTGGGGTGATCCGTACAGCCCCGATGGACCCGCGATCCGAAGATGCGCCCATCGGTCGGTGAAATGCAACTGCGGGCTCAGTCCTCGGCCAGTGCCTGGATCAGCGGCTGCAGCTGCGCCGCATACGGGGCCCACTTCGGCGTCTGCCGGGACTGGATGCCGCCGCGCACCTGCACGGCGCTGGCGGTCACCACCCCGCGCTTGCGCTCGCTCAATTCCAGCATGGCGGGGGTGAAGTCCAGCCCGCAGAAGGTGCAGACTTCGCGCAGCACCGCCTCGGGCTCGCGCACCAGGCGCGCATAGTCGACATCGAGGATGCGTCCTGGATGGCTGGCATGCCAATGCCGCATCAGCCGCCGGTAGTGACGATGGAAGTGGGCGAGCTCCTGCTGGTCGTAGCTGTAGGGGTTGGCCTCGGAGAACAGCTCGCGCAGGTTGGAGAAGCAGGTCTCCACCGGGTCGCGCACCATGTGCAGGATCCTGGCCTGCGGCAGCGCCCGGGCGATGAAGCCGATGTTGAGGAAGTTGGACGGCAGCTTGTCGGTGAAGAAGCGCTGCGCGCCCAGCCGCCACGATGTTGTCTGCAGGTAGCGCTGCCCGGCCTGGGCCAGGTCGGCGCCGCGGGCCTTGTCCACCAGCGTCCGGTCCACGACCCCTCGGCAGTGGTAATCCGTGGCCTGGCGCATGGCACTGGTGAAGTCGTAGAGCTCGCCTACGCCATGAACGTCCTCCGAGCCAGCCAGCAGCTGCTCGAGCAGCGTGGTGCCCGAGCGATGCATGCCGACGATGAAGATCGGGGTCGCCGTCACGTCTGCCACCGGGTCGTGCACCGACGCGCTCGCCGCGTGCTGGAAGTCGACCAGCGAGGAAAAGAGCGCGTCGGTCTCGCGCATGTCGTAGCGAAGGACCGCGCGTTTGCATTGGCAAGCCGCCGCCAATGCCACCCAGGCGGCCGCGTGATCCCCAAGGTCGTCCAGTTCCTTGTGCAGGGCGAAGTTCAACAGCGCGTTTTCCGGCTGGCTTCGCCCGGGACGGGCCAGCTGGGCGCGGATCGCATCGACATGGTGGGCGTTGCGGGTCTGCTTGCGCAGTGCCGATTGCAGCCACCAGCCCTGGGCGATTTCCGGCGCGCGCTTGAGCGCCCGGGCGACGTCGGCCTCGGCCTCATGGAAGCGACCGAGGTAGGTCAGCACCTGGGTCCGGGCGATCAAGGTGGGCGGGTAGTCCGGGTCGGCGCCACGGGCTTCATCCAGCAATGCGATGGCGCGCTCGGGAAGGTTCAGATAGGTCAGCTGCGCCGCCGTGCCAAGCAACAGCGGGATGGGCATCTGCGATGCAGGCAGCATGCGCGCCACGCATTCCAGCAGCGCGGGCCCTTCGTTGAACGTGCGCAGACGCGGCAGCAGTTCCGAGAGCACGCCCGGGTGGCGAGTGCCGGTGGCGCTGGCCCTGAGCGCGTACTGGTGCGCGCTGCGATAGCGCCCCGCGAGCGAGTGCATGTAGGAGAGCTGGACAAGCAGGTAGGGCTCCTGCGGTACTTGGCTCAACGCCTGTTCGAGCAGGGCGATGGCTCCTGCGATGTCACCATCGGCCGCCCTGGATTCTGCCCGCGCGACCAAGGTCGCCAAGCCACCCTGCCCGGCGGGGGTGCGGCCATTCATGACGCAGACCCCATCAATTGCAGCAATGGCTGCAGCGGCGCTTCGTAACGCCTCCACGCCTCGATGGCCTCGGTGTTGATCGGGCGGCGCACCTGCGCGCTGCTGGCGGTGGCCACCGGGCTGGTATTGCCACGCATGTCGGTCAGGCCAGGCGCTGGCGGCAAGCCGATGAACTCGAGCAGGGACGCGGTCACCGGTTCCGGCGCGGCGACCAGCTCTTCGTACTGCACGATCCTGATCGACTGCGGCGCGCGCGCGGCCCAGGCGTCGGCCCAGCGGTAGGCCGCGCGCACATGCGCGGCCAGGGACGAAAAATCGTAGCTGTAGGCGTAGGCGCCGCCCTGGAACAGTTCCTTCAGATTGGAGAAGGCCGCATCCATCGGCGCGCGCTTGAGGATGAGGATGCGCGCCTGGGGCAGCGCGCGCAGGATCAACGGGATGTTGAACAGGTTCTGCGGATTCTTGTCCAGCGCGAACGCGGTTGCCGAGGCGTGCCTGCGCAGGCGTTGCAGATACAGATGGCCGACGGCGCGGTGATCGATGTCGACCAGCGTGCCCGGGTCCTGCGCCTGCACCAGGGTGGTGAAGAAACGGTCGGCCACCTCGCTCACCGCAGCGCCGAAGTCGTTGCGCTCGCCGACCGAACTGACCCAGCCATGGTTCCCGACAATGCGCTCCAGCAGTGTGGTGCCGGTCCTGGGCAAGCCGACGACGAAGATCGGGATCGGCGAGGGCGGCGGCTGTGGCGCGCCCTGTTGGAGGGGAATCTTCCAGTCGATCCGAGCTGACCGCTCGAGCGCCTCCTCCGTCGTGTCCGGTGCCTTGGGGATGATGCGAGTCATGCTGTCCAGCCCTGCGCGCAAGGCGTCCCAGGCCGGGTCCAGCTCGCCCGCGTCCTGCAGTTCCCGGAACAGGGCGAAGCACAGATGCGCGTGCTCGATCGAGCCTGGGCTCGATTTGCCCAAGGCCGCGCGGACCCTTGGGACGCGCGCGCCAGGCGTTGGCGCGCGCGCATGGGTGGCAATCGCCCAGTGCGTGTCGGGCAGGTCGGGAGCCAGCTGCAGGGCGTGTTCGTAAGCGGCCGAGGCCTCATCCATCCTGCCGAGATAGCGCAGCACGTTGGCGCGGGTCAGCGCCATGAGCGGATGCGGCGGGATACGCGGCGTGAGCGTATCGATGAAGCGCAGGCTGTCCTCGTAGCGGCCGGCCAGCCACAGATGCTGCGCGAGCACCGGCGACTGCCGGACCACATCCGGGTCCTGCCAATCGGTGGAGAGGATGAGGGAGGAGACCTCGAGCTCTTCGCTGAACTCCAGCAGCCGCTGGGTGACATAGGACATCAGGCGCGTGCGCTGTCCCAGGCGGACGGCATCGGCGGCGTCGCGCGCGTACTGCCGCGATTGTCGGTAGCGTCCCTGAAACTGCGTGAACCTTGAGAGTCTCAGCAGGGCCGGCACATGGTGCGCATCGACAGAGACGATCTGTGCGTATCGCTCGATGGCCGCATCGACGGCGCCGGCTTTCTCCAGGTCCTGCGCCTGACTCCAGAGCTGATCCAACTGGCGTGCGATGGCTTGGCGATCGGTCATGGATCGATGTTAGAGGATGGGGGCAGAGGCGGAAAAGCAGACGGCCGCCCGAAGGCGGCCGTCCGGGACATCTGTCGGCGCGGGGCCGTCAGAAGTCGTACTGCACCATGAAGCGGAAGCTGCGCGGTGCCTGGGTCGAACGCCAGCGGCCATACGTGGCCAACGGCGCACCGGTCGTCGCATCCTCGGCCACTTCGCTGATCGCCGTCACCTTCTGGTTGTCGAAGACGTTGAACACGTCCATCTTGAACTGCAGGCCAGGCGCCCAGCTCGGGAAGTACGCGACGTTCAGGTCGATCGTATTGGTCCAGGGCAGGCGTCCTGCGGTACCACGCGGCACCGCCACGGACGGGCCGTCCGCGCCACCGGCCTCGGTTGTGCCGCAACGGAAGAACGAGGACCCGTAGGGATGGATGCCGCCGTTGTACGGATAGAGCACGCCCAGGCAGTTCTTCGGACGGCCGGACTGCACCAGCACGTTGCCGCCGATCGACCACTCGTCGGTGATCTGGTAGGCGCCGAACAGCTTGAAGCTGTGGCGACGGTCATTGGGCAGGTAACCGTAGGCGTCGACCATCAGTTCCTTGTAGTCGAAGTCCTGGGTGACGCTGGTATCGGCCTGGCCGATATCGGACTTCACGCCGCCCTCGGTATTGCCCTTGTTCCAGCCGATGGTCCAGGAACCCTGCAGGAACAGGCGATCCCAGCCGCCGTCCCAGAACAGTTCCAGCGCCTTGTAGCTGCGCTTGGCCTTGGGCGAGAGCAGGTCCGCGGCGACGGTGTACTCGGTCAGCTGGCCGTTGTCTTCCAGGTCGGTCAGGAACACCGAATCCTTGCCGGGGTTGAACATGCGGCAGTACGGGAAGCCGCTGTTGGGCAGCACCGGCTCGTAGCCATCGGCCACGGCCTGGTTGTAGATCGGCGTGTAGTCGCAGTTGTCGTCGATGGCGGCCTTGAGCTTGCGGTAGATGCCGCGCGCACCGATGTTCTGGTGGTCCGTCAGTTGCTTCTGGAAGCCCAGGATGAACTCGTCCTGGTACATCGGGTCCAGGTTGGTGGAGGCGATGGTGGCAGGATTCTTCGGCTCGCCGAACTCACCGTTGACGTAGCTCAGGCCGCCGCGCGGGGTGGTGCCGATCGGCGCGCCGGTCTGCGGGTCCACGCCGGTGTAGTTGAAGTTCTGCCGGGTGAACAGCGAGGCGCTGGCGCCACGGACTGCGACGCTGGGGGTCAGCGGCAGCGCGTAGCGACCGGCGTTGCCGTAGATCTTCAGCGTCGAATCGCCGTTGACGTCCCAGGAGAAGCCCAGGCGCGGCCCGAACTGCTTGTCGATCTTGACGTAGCTCTGGCCCTCGCCGTTGAGGTTTTCGAAGGTATCCCAGCGTGCGCCCAGGTAGGCCAGGAAGTTGTCGGTGATCTTCCAGCTGTCCTCGACGTAGAACGCCCACTGCTTCAGCTTGACCGTGGAGCCCTGGTTGACGATCTGCTCGCGGACGATGTCGGTCTCGTCGCCCGAGTTGGCGATGCCATCGGGGTTGACCGTGGAGTAGCGCCACAAGCGACCGCCCTCGATGGACTGTCCGGCCACCGACTCGAAATCGTCGCGGTCGTAGCCGAAGCGAATCAGGTGATCGCCCACGGACCATTCGGCGTCGATGCGGTACTGGTTGCGCTCGTCCTGCGCATCGCGCCGGTCGATCGAGCCATCGGTGATGTTGCAGTTCGAGCTATAGGTGCCGGTGATGTTCTGGCGATAGGTCGGGCGTGCATCCAGGATGCGCGGGCAGCCGGTGGCGGGCTCGTTGAGGTTGCCGCCGTACTCCACCAGCAGGCCGTCGGCGGTGCGCAGGTGCTGGTTGCGGGTGAACGTGCCGTTGCCGTACAGCGCCGAGACCGTGAAGGTGTCGGTGAGGTAGCCGGTGTACTTGCCGATGTAGAACTTGCCGCCGTCCTCGGTGTAGTTGGTGCCGATCTTGGCGTTGGTGCCATAGCGATACGAGGCTTCCTCGCTCTCGCTCTCCGAGTTGAAGCCGGTGAACTCCAGCTTGTTGTTCTCGTTGATGTCCCAGTCCAGCTTGACCAGCCAGTTGGGGCGCTTGACGGCGCGGCGGGTCCCGTTGCCTTCGGTGTACTCGGTCGCGCCCAGCGCGTTCTTCTCGCGCCCGTACTGCACCAGGCCGTAGGCGAACAGCTTGTCCTGGATCAGCGCGCCGCCGGCCCACAGTGCCGTGGTCCACTGCTCGTCGAAGTTGCCCGAGTTGTCGCGGTAGAGTTCGCCCGAAGAGCCCGGATCCAGCGGGTTGTTGAGATAGAAGCTGGTCTGTTCGGCCTGCAGCCCCTTGGGCGACCAGAAGACGTTGCCGCCGGCGTGGAACTCGTTGGTGCCGCGCTTGGTGATCTGGTTGACCACACCGCCGGTGGAACGGCCGAATTCGGCGCCGTAGCCGCCGGTCTTGACCTGCGACTGGGAGATCGCCTCGAACGGCACCTGGGCGAAGTCCAGGTTGCGGAAGGTGTTGGTGGCGTTGAAGCCGTTGACGTAGTACTGGTTCTCCGCCACCGACGAGCCGCCGAAGGAGGCCAGGTTGCCGAAGGCGTTGTCGCCGCGCACGGTACCCGGGGCCAGCAGCGCCACCGAGGTCGTGTCGCGCAACACCGGCATCTTGGCGATCTGCTCGGCGCTCAGGATCGAGGTGGATTCGACAGAGGACACGTCGATGGGATTGACGCTGGTCGAAGCGCGGACGGTGATGGTGTCCAGCGTGGAGGTCGCGCTGGCGCTGGAGAAATTCACCGGCGTACCGGTGCCCACGCTGACGTTGACGCCTTCGCGCGTGGAAGAGGTGCCGTCGCTGCCCTGATAGGTGACCGTATAGGTGCCGGCCGGCAGAGCCGAGAAGCGATAGGCACCATCGGCGCCCACGGTAATCGTGCGGCTGAAGCCCGTGGACGGGTTCTGCACCTGGACGGTCGCCCCGGTGGCGGCTTGGCCGAAGATCGCACCGGCGGTATTGGACTGCGCCTGAAGGCCGCCGATGAAGCACATGCTCAGGGCGGCGCTCAGGGCGCTGCGCTGCAGGACTGTTCTGGTTCGAGGATGGACTGCCACGCGATCTCTCCGCTGTCTGGATGGTCTGTGCCGGTCGATGACACCGCGTGTCATCTCGGTCACGTGACCGGGACGCTATCCATCAGTCAGCTTCAAGTCACGAAAATTTAAGGAGGTGGCAATGCCAGTTTTACATTCGCACAAACGTCAGCGGAGCTTTGTCTTTTGTAAACAATCAGTTACGAGAGACGGGAGAACGCCGGCGCAAAGCTTTCGTGTTGCGTCGCACAAAAGTAATGCGAATTTCGCTCTTGACGACGTGGGCGACCTGTCGCCCACGTGTCAGGTCCTGCCATGTGGGTGTGGGCGTGGCTCGAGAGGATCCCGAGCCGCGCCAGGGTCCCCGCCGACGGCGGGCCTTACTTCCCCAGCTCGAACACCACATCCAGACTGATCGACAGCGTGCTCTCGCCCGGGGCGACCGGGGTGGTGTCGAAGGCTTCGGCCTTCATGGCGCGCGGGGCGGCGGCCATCATCATCGGGCGGAAGCCGCCGTTGCTGCCTTCGGAGATGCTGACGATGCGACGCACGCGCAGGCCCAGCGACTTGGCGTAGGTCTGGGCGCGGGCCTGGGCCTTTTCCAGGGCCGCCAGCCGGGCCTCGTCGTAGACCGGCTCGGGCTTGTCGATCTCGAAGGTCGGGCCATTGATCTGGTTGGCCCCCTGCGCGGCCAGCGCATCCAGCACGTCGCCGAGCTTGCTGATGTCGCGGACCTTCAGGTTGACCGTATTGCTGGCCTGGTAACCGTTGATGCGCGGCGCTTCGTTGTCCTTGTACTGGTAGCGCGGGCTGAGGCTGACGCCGCTGCTCTGGATGTCCTTTTCGGGGATGCCGGCCTTGCGGATGGCGGCCATCACCTGGGTCATGCGGGTGGCGTTGAGCTTCATCGCCGCATCGCCTTCGTTGGCTTCGGTGACCACGCCGGCCGAGATCGTGGCCACGTCGGGCACGCGGCTGGCTTCGGCCTGGGCCGAGATGTTGAGCAGGGTGCCGTCGGCGGGTACCGCATAGCCGGCGGTGTTCTGGGCGTGGGCGGTCATGGTGGCGGTTCCGAGTGCGAGGGACAGGGCAAGCAGGAGGGGGCGCACGGGTGACAGACGCATGGGTGTTGCTCCTTGGATCATGGTGGTCGGTCCAGGCCGGTGAGCCTGGGTCGATGGCAATGAACGAGCCGTGAGAGACAGTGGGGTCGGCCCCAGGCGGTCATGCTAGGTCCCCGTTCAGCCAGGTCGCGCGGGTTATCCTTGGACGATGCTCTATCTCGCCTCGCGTTCCCCCCGGCGCGCCGAACTGCTGACCCGCCTGGGCGTGGCATTCGTTCCGTTGGACGTTGAAGTTCCCGAAACCCGCCAGACCGGCGAAACTCCGCAGGACTACGTCGTGCGCGTGGCCCGGGACAAGGCGCAGGCCGGTCTTGCGCTGTGCCAGGCAGACGTCCAGGCCTGCGTGCTGGCCTCGGACACGGAGGTGGTGCTGGACGATGAGGTGTTCGGCAAGCCGGCCGACGCCGACGACGCGCAGGCCATGCTGGCGCGCCTGTCCGGCCGCACGCACCAGGTGATGACCTCGGTGTGGTTGCTCGGTCATCAGCGCGACCTGTCGGCGCTGGTGGTGTCTGAAGTCAGTTTCGCCAGCCTGTCCTCACGCCAGATCGCCGACTATGTCGCTGGCGGCGAGCCCATGGGCAAGGCCGGCGCGTATGCCATCCAGGGGCGGGCCGAGCAATTCGTCGCGCATCTTTCCGGAAGCTATTCGGGTGTAATGGGATTGCCGCTGTACCAGACGGCGCAATTGCTCAGGCAGTGGGGGGAGCGCTAGATGTCCGAGGAAATCCTGATCAACGTCACCCCCCGCGAAACGCGCGTGGCGGTGGTGGAAAGCGGCATGCTGCAGGAGCTGCACATCGAGCGCGGCTGGCGCCGGGGCGTGGTGGGGAACATCTATCGCGGCAAGATCCAGCGGGTCATGCCGGGCATGCAGGCGGCCTTCGTCGAGGTGGGGCTGGAGCGCGCCGCGTTCCTGCACGCCAACGACATCGTCCGGCCCGCGCCGGCCGCCACGCCGATCCCCGAGGAACTGGCGGTGCCGGTGCCGTCGAACGTGCCGATCATGGACCTGGTCCGCGACGGGCAGGACGTGGTGGTGCAGGTGGTCAAGGACCCGATCGGCACCAAGGGCGCGCGCCTGACCACCCAGATCAGCATCCCCTCGCGCTACCTGGTGCTGTTGCCGCAGTCCAAGGTGATCGGCGTGTCGGCGCGAATCGAGGACGAGGCCGAGCGCGCCCGCCTGAAGGGCATCATCGCCGAGCTGGCCAGCAGCCATGGCAACCACGGCTACATCATCCGCACCAACGCCGAAGGCCAGCCGCCCGAGGCCCTGGCCGAGGACGTGGCCTACCTGTCGCGGGTCTGGAACATCGTGGACAAACGCGGCCGCGAGGCGCCGTCGCCCAGCATCATCTACGAGGACCTCAGCCTGCCCCTGCGCGCGGTGCGCGATCTGATCCGCAAGGACGTGGAAAAGGTGAAGGTGGATTCGCGCGAGACCTACGAGCGCCTACAGGCCTTCGTCGCCAAGTACATGCCGCCGCTGGCCGAGAAGCTGGAGCTGTACACCGGGGATCGGCCGATCTTCGACCTGTACGGCGTGGAGGACGAGATCGGCCGCGCGCTGGACAAGCAGGTGCCGTTGAAATCCGGCGGCTACCTGGTCATCGATCAGACCGAGGCGATGACCACCATCGACGTCAACACCGGCTCGTTCCTGGGCCAGCGCAACCTGGAAGAAACCGTCTACCGCACCAACCTGGAAGCGGCCCAGGCCGTGGCCCGGCAACTGCGCCTGCGCAACCTGGGCGGCATCATCATCATCGACTTCATCGACATGACCGATGCCGAGCACAAGCGCCAGGTGCTGCGCACCCTGGAGAAGGGCCTGGCGCGCGACCACGCCAAGACCACGGTGTACGACTTCTCCCCGCTGGGCCTGGTGGAGATGACCCGCAAGCGCACGGTGGAAAGCCTGGAGCGCCAGCTGTCCGAGCCCTGCCATGAGTGCGGCGGGCGCGGCAGCATCAAGACTGCCGAGACGGTGACTTACGAGGTGTTCCGCGAGATCACCCGCGCCACCCGGCAGTTCGAGGCCGGGCGCCTGCTGGTGATCGCCTCGCCCAAGGTGGTCACGCGCATCACCGACGAGGAATCGCAGGCGGTGGCCGAGCTGGAGGAGTTCCTGGGCAAGTCGATCCGGTTCCAGGCCGACGAGCAATATCTGCAGGAGCAGTTCGACGTGGTGCTGCTGTGAGGCCGGGACCGGGGACCCGGGACCCGGGACCCGGGCAGCGCGCACGCTGCCGCGTGTCCGAGCGCCAGGTCAGCGCCGCCGCCGTTGCGTTCCCGGGTCCCCTGTCCCCGGTCCCCGGCTGTGTCGCCTTTGCTTTTCCGGGTCCCCGGTCCCCGGTCCCCGGTCCCGGCCTTTAAATGCACACCCCCCTGCGCCGCCGTCTGCGCCTGGCTCGTCGCACGCTGGCCTATGCCGCTGCCATCGCGCTGGTGGCGCTGGCCGTGCTGGTGGGCGTGCTCAGCCAGCTGCTGCCGATGGTGGAGCAGCGTCCGCAGCAGGTGGCCGCCTGGCTGAGCGCGCGCGCCGGCCAGCCGGTGCGTTTCGAGGCCATCCATACCCGCTGGACGCGACGCGGCCCGCTGCTGCAGTTCGATGGGCTGCGCATGGGCCAGGGCCAGGGCGTGCGCGTGGGCCAGGTCGAGCTGCTGGTGTCGATGTATGCCGGGTTGTTGCCCGGGCGCTCGTTCACCGAGCTGCGCCTGCGTGGGGTGTCGCTGACCCTGGTGCGCGCCGACGACGGGGTGTGGTCGGTGCAGGGCCTGCCCAGCGGCGGCGGTGGCGGCGATCCGCTGGGCCAATTGGAAAAACTGGGCGAGCTGCAGGTCATCGACAGCCGCCTGGCCATCCAGACCCCGTCGCTCAACTGGTCCGCGCAGCTGCCGCGCGTGGATCTGCGCCTGCGCGTGGACGGCGCGCGCGTGCACCTGGGCGCGCAGGCCTGGGCCCGCCAGGGCGGCAACCCGCTGGACGTGGCGGCCGATATCGACCGCCACCATGGCACCGGCACCGCGTTCCTGGGCGGGCAGGCCGTGGATCTGGTGCAGTGGGCCGGCGTGGCGCCGGATCTGGGCGTGGCGCTGAATGCAGGCAGCGGCGCGCTGCGGGCCTGGCTGCAGCTGCGCGAACACCGGGTCACCTCCGTGACGGCCGAGCTGCAGCTGCGCGACCTGCTGGCCACCGGCGAGCCTTTGCGTGAGGGCGATCGGCGGCCGCAGGCCAGGCTGGAGCGCCTGCAGGGCCGCGCGCGCTGGCGCCCGGCCGAGGGCGGTTGGCGGCTGGACGTGCCGCAGCTGCAGGCTGGCGATGCGCAGGCGCTGCAGGAGATCAAGGGCGTGTCCATCGGCGCCGGCGCGCAGCTGAGCGTCCTGGCCGAGCGGGCGCAGGTGTCCGCGTTGTTCCAGGCCCTGGCGCTGAGCGACCGCCTGAGCCCGGACCTGCGGCGCTGGCTGTTGGCGGCCAAGCCGCGGGTGGGCGTGTCCGGGCTGTCGCTGGCGGCCACCGGCGACGGCAAGCTCGCCCAGGCCAGCGGGCGCCTGGATGATGTGGCCTTCGCCGCGGTTGGCGATGGCCCCGGCATCACCGGCCTGGCCGGCGAGCTGCAAGGCGATGGGCAGGGCCTGGCGCTGACGCTGGACCCCAAGGTGCCCTTCGTCTTCGACTGGCCGCGCGGGTTCGGCGTGCGTCACGACATCACCCTGACCGGCCAGATCGCCGGCTGGCGCGAAGGCGGGGGCTGGCGTGTGGGCACCCCGTCGCTGCGCATCCAGGGCCAGGACTATGCGGCCTCCGCGCGTGGCGGGATGACCTTCCAGGGCGATGGCAGCCGCCCTCGCATCGACCTGGCCGTGGACATCGACAGCGCGCCGGTGGTGGTGGCCAAGAAGTTCTGGGTGCACCACCGCATGCCGCAGGTGGCGGTGGACTGGCTGGACAACGGCCTGCAGGGCGGACGCATCACCGGCGGGCGCGCGGTGGTGTCCGGTGACCTGGACGACTGGCCCTTCACCGACCACAACGGGCGCTTCGAGGCGCGCGCGCGCATGGAAGGGGGCAAGATCGGCTTCCAGCCCGGCTGGCCCGCGGTGGAGCCGCTGGATGCCGAGCTGGCCTTCATCGGCAATGGTTTTTCGGTGGAGGGCAGCGGCACCCTGAGCGGCGTGCCGATCGAGCGCGTCACCGCCGGCATCGACGACTACCGCACCGGCTACCTGCGCGTGGATGCGCACAGCGCCACCGATGCGCGGCGCCTGCTGGAACTGGTCCGGCGCAGCCCGCTGCGCGCGATCACCCCGGAGACCTTCGACAGCATCAGCGCCTCCGGTCCGGCGCAGGTGGATTTCCACCTGCAGCTGCCCATGCGCGAGGCGCAGCCGCCGGCGCACACCATCACCGGTGAGGTCGCGCTGGCCGGTGCCGCGCTGGGCGACCCGCGCTACCAGCTGGCGCTGGAGCAGGTGCACGGCGGGGCCCGCTTCAACGAGGACGGGTTCGACGCCGAGGACCTGGCCGTGATGCGCGCCGGGCAGGCCGGCACGCTGGACCTGCGTGCCGGAGGCGACGTGCGCGATGCCTCCAAGGTGTTCGAAGGGGAACTGTCGGTGCCGATCACCGCCGCCGAACTGCTGCAGCAGACGCCGGAGATGAAGTGGCTCGCGCCGTACATGGAGGGCCGCTCGCGCTGGACCATCGGCGTGGACGTGGCCAAGGCCGCACCGGGCGCGCAGGAGGCCAGCAGCGCACTACACCTGCGCTCGGACCTCGTGGGCACCACGCTCAAGCTGCCGGCGCCGCTGGACAAGACCGAGGGCGTGGCGCTGCCGACCACGGTGTCCACGCGCCTGCCGGTGGAAGGCAGTGACATCAACGTGGCCTTCGGCCAGCTGCTGGCGGTCAAGGCGCGCAGCCAGAACGGGCGCACGGGCGTGCGCGTGCAGCTGGGCAGCAGCCAGATCGCCGAGGCGGCGCCGGATTATGGGCTCATCGCCACTGGCCGCACCCGCACGCTGGACGCGCTGGACTGGATCAGCGTGGCGCGCAGCACGGCCGCGCCGGCAACGCCTGTGCGGCCGACCAATCCGGGGCCCATCGCGTTGCCAGTGACGCCGGCCGAGGATCGCCTGCCGCTGCAGCGCGTGGACCTGCAGGCCGATCACCTGCGTCTGCTGGGCAGTGATTTCCCGCAGACCCGCCTGCAGGTGCTGCCGGGCGAGCGCGCGCTGCAGGTGCAATTGGACGGCCCATCGCTGGCGGGCGAGTTGCGCGTGCCGGACGATGAGCAGGAAGCCATCGAAGGCGAGCTGGCGCGGGTGCACTGGAAATCGGCCGCGCAGGATGGGCCCTCGGCCGAAGCCTCCCCGGCGCCGGCCGATTCGGCCACGGCCGTGGCCCAGCAGGCGCAGGACCCGGGCCGGCAGGCGCAGGCCCAGGAAGACACCGTCGACCCGGCCAACGTCCCATCCCTTGAGCTGGACATCGCCGACCTGCGCTTCGGCAGCGCCCAGCTCGGCCAGGCGCACCTGCGCACGCAGCGCCAGCCCGACGGCATGGTCATCCGGCAGCTGCAGCTGCGCGCGCCCAGCCAGCGCATCGACATCGACGGCGACTGGAAGCGCGTGGCCGGCGGCCAGCGCACGCAGCTGCGCAGCCGCATCGACAGCAACGACTACGGCAAGCTGCTCGCCGGGTTCGGCGCCACCGGCGTGCTCAGCGGCGGTCAGGGCACCCTGGAGATCGACGCGGCCTGGCCTGGCAGCCCGGCCGACTTCGCCCTGGCCAACCTCGATGGCACGCTCAAGGTCGACACCCGCAACGGCCAGCTGGTGCAGCTGGATCCGGGGGCCGGCCGTGTGCTCAGCCTGTTCAGCCTGACCCAGCTGCCGCGCCGCATCCTGTTCGATTTCCGCGACCTGTTCTCCAAGGGCCTGGCCTTCAACGAGCTGCGCGGCAACGTGGCCTTCGGCCAGGGCAAGGCCAGCAGCGAGGACATGGCCATCAACGGCCCGGCGGCCAACATCCAGATCCGCGGCACCACCGACCTGAAGGCCCAGCAGTTCGACCAGACCATCCAGGTGCTGCCCAAGTCCGGCAACCTGCTCACCGTGGTCGGCGCGGTGGCCGGCGGGCCGGTCGGCGCGGCGGTGGGCGCGGCCGCCAACGCCGTGCTGGGTAAGCCGCTGGGCGAGATTGGCGCCAAGAACTACCGCGTCACCGGCCCATGGAAGGATCCACAGGTCGAGGAGCTCGGTCGCGATGGCAGCCCGGCCAAACCAGCGGCCACGCCGTCCCCGCCTGCACAGAATGCCCCCACGCCGTAACCTGACGGGTGCTGGCCCTTGCCTGGCCGGTGTCCTGCCCTCAACTGGATCGACATGACCGCACTGACTCTCGCCGAACATCGCCTGCTGCTGCCTGCCGGGCTGGACACGCATGGACTGGAACGGGCCTTCGGCACGCTGCTGGGCCCGGGGATCGATTTCGGCGACCTGTACTTCCAGCACGCCCGGCGCGAGAGCTGGACGGTGGAGGACGGCATCGTCAAGGACGGCGCGCACTCGATCGAGCAGGGCGTGGGCGTGCGCGCGATTTCCGGCGAGAAGACCGGCTTTGCCTACTCCGACGACCTCAACGCCCAGGCCTTGCTGGAAGCGGCCGGCTCGGCGCGCGCCATCGCCCGCGATGGACGCGCCCATGCGCCGCAGTCGCTGGTGAGCGGCCGTGGCCGCGCGCTGTACGCGCCGGAAGATCCCATCGACGGCCTGGGCAATGACGCCAAGGTCGAGGCGCTGCGGCGCGTGGACCGTTTCCTGCGCGCGGCCGACCCGCGGGTCAAGCAGGTCACCGTGAGCCTGGCCGGCGGCGTGGACACGGTGCTGGTGGCGCGCAGCGACGGCGTGCTCGGCGCCGACGTGCGCCCGCTGGTGCGGCTGAACATCCAGGTCATCGTCGAACAGAACGGCCGCCGCGAGTCCGGTTATGCCGGCTACGGCGGCCGCTACGCCTACAGCGAACTGCTGGGCAACGGCCGGCCGGAGGAATTCGCACGCGAGGCCCTGCGCCAGGCGCTGGTGAACCTGGAAGCCATCGATGCCCCGGCCGGGGTCATGCCGGTGGTGCTGGGCGCCGGCTGGCCGGGCGTGCTGCTGCATGAGGCCGTCGGCCACGGGCTGGAGGGCGACTTCAACCGCAAGGGCACCAGCGTGTACGCCGGCCGCATCGGCCAGCGGGTGGCCTCGCCCGGCGTGACCATCGTCGACGACGGCACTCTGGAAGGCCGCCGCGGCTCGCTCAACATCGACGACGAAGGCACGCCGACCCACTGCACCACGCTGATCGAGGACGGCATCCTGGTCGGCTACATGCAGGACACCCACAACGCGCGCCTGATGGGCATGGCGCCTACCGGCAACGGCCGCCGCGAGTCCTTCGCGCACCTGCCGATGCCACGCATGACCAACACCTACATGCTGGCCGGCCAGCACACGCGCGATGAGATGATCCGCTCGGTCAAGAAGGGCCTGTACGCGGTGAACTTCGGCGGCGGGCAGGTGGATATCACCAGCGGCAAGTACGTGTTCTCCGCCACCGAGGCCTACCTGATCGAGGACGGCAAGGTCACCGCGCCGGTCAAGGGCGCCACCCTGATCGGCAACGGCCCGGAGACCATGCGCAAGGTCAGCATGATCGGCAACGACATGGAGCTCGATGCCGGCGTCGGCGTGTGCGGCAAGGACGGGCAGAGTGTGCCGGTCGGCGTGGGCCAGCCCTCGCTGCTGATCGACGGCCTTACTGTCGGCGGCACCAAGGCGTGAAGGGGGCCGGGACCCGGGAACGGGGACTGAAGCGACGGGACCGGGGACCGGGGACCGGGGGCCCGGGAAAAGCGGGTCAGGGCGGGTTCGGCCTCGAATGGAAGCGCTGTCTTGCCGTGATGTCTGAGGCGGCGGCGTTGTTGTTCGGGTCTCGGTTCTCCAGCACGCGATACGCGCGACCCAGGCAGCGCTTACCCGGGTCCCGAGTCCCCGGTCCCCGGTCCCGGCTCGTCAATCTCTTCGCCCAGCAACTGGCGGACCGCGCGGTAGAGCGCGCGATACGAGGCCGGCGGCTTGTTCTTGCGGCGTTCGTCGGCCACGTTGCGGATCAGCTGGCGCAGCTGCTGGCGATCGGCCTGCGGGTGCAGGTCCAGCAGTTCGGTCAACGCGTCCGGCTCTTCGAGCAGGCGCTCGCGCCAGGTTTCGGCCTGGTGCATCAGCGCGGTGTCGCGACGCGCGCTTTCCCCGCCCAGGGACATCGCATCGCGGATCGCCTCCAGCGTGGCGTCGTCTTCCTTGCGCATCTGCTTGGCCAGAAACTGCAGCTGGCGCTTGTGCGCGATGTGCGAGGTGACCTTCTTGGTGTCGCGCACGTGCTCGGCCAGCTCCTCGCTCAGCGGCAGCTGGGCCAGCTGCGCCGGGGTCAGCGCCACCAGTCGCTCGGCCAGCTCGCGCACTTCCAGCGCGTCCTTGCGTTGCTGGGTACGGCTGGGGCTGAAAAATTCACCGGTTTCCTCGTCGCGACCGCGCATGACTCACCTGCTGTAGTGCCTGAACAATTCCGCTGGCGCGTCGCGCCCGCACTCGCGACCGATTCGCGAACCTGAAAGGATAAGCCATTGAACGCAAGCATCTCCGTCCCGGCCCCGGCCGACACCAGCCTGGCGCGGCTGGATCACCTCTCCGACCTGTCCGCCCGCCTGCTGGACATGGCCCGCGCCGGCGGCGCCAGCCAGGCCGAGGTGTCCTGCAATGAGGAGCGCGGGCTCAATGTGAACGTGCGCATGGGCGAGGTGGAAACCGTGGAGTCCACCCGCGACCGCGGTATCGCCGTGACCGTCTACTTCGGCCAGCGCAAGGGCAGTGCCAGCACCGCCGACCTGCGCGAGGACAGCCTGCAGGCCACGGTGGACCAGGCCTGCGCGATCGCGCGCTACACCGAGGACGACGAGGCCGCCGGCCTGGCCGAGGCCGAAGGCATGGCGCGTGAGTTCCCGGACCTGGACCTGTGGCACCCCTGGGAGATCGACGCCGACCGCGCGGTGGACCTGGCGCTGGCCTGCGAAGCGGCCGGGCGCGATGCCGACGCGCGCATTCGCAACTCCGACGGCGCCTCGGTGGGCACCGGGGAAAGCGTGTCGGTCTATGCCAACTCGCATGGCTTCATCGGCCGCGAGCGCAGCACCCACCACAGCCTGGGCTGCGCGCTGATCGCCGGCGAGGGCGACGGCATGCAGCGCGATGGCTGGTACACCACCGGCCTGTCCGGGCAGGACCTGGATGACCCCAAGTCGGTCGGCCGCCGCGCCGCCGAGCGCACCGTGGCGCGGTTGCAGCCGCGTTCGGTGCCCACCGGCCAGTACCCGGTGCTGTACAGCGCCGAGGTCGCCCGTTCCCTGATTGGGCACCTGCTGGGCGCAGTGTCCGGTGGGGCGCTGTATCGCCGCGCCAGCTTCCTGCTGGATCACGCCGGCCAGCAGATCTTCCCGGAGTGGTTCTCCATCGAGGAGCTGCCGCGCCTGCGCCGCGGCCTGCGTTCGGGCAGCTTCGATGCCGAAGGCACCGCCACTCGCGACTCGATGCTGGTGCAGGCCGGCGTGCTGGAGCGCTATGTGCTGGGCAGTTACTCGGCGCGCAAGCTGGGGCTGAAGACCACCGCCAACGCCGGCGGCGTGCACAACCTGAAGGTCTCAACCAATGCCGATGGCCTGGACACCTTGCTGAGCGGGATGACCCGCGGCCTGCTGGTGACTGAGCTGATGGGGCAGGGCGTGAACCCGGTGACCGGCGACTACTCGCGGGGCGCCGGCGGCTTCTGGGTGGAGAACGGGCAACTGGCCTATCCGGTGGACAACGTCACCGTGGCCGGCAACCTCAAGGACATGTTCCGGTCCATCGAGGCGGTCGGCACCGACGTGGACCGGCGTTCGCACATCACCATGGGCTCGGTGTTGCTGGGCCGCATGATGGTGGCCGGTGGCGAGGCCTGACACGCGCCTGTTGACAGCATCAGGGCGTGTGAAGAGAGTGTCGCGGCAGCCAGGGGCGCAAACGGTCCCAGCGCACCACCACCCATCGCCCAAGGACTGATTCATGAGTGAATTCGACAATGTGACCGCCCCGCCGCCGCCGCCCGTGGGCGCCATCGCCCCCCAGGAGGAGCGCACCATGGCGCTGGTCGCCCACCTGCTGGGCATCTTCACCTGGTTCGTCGGCGCCTTGATCATCTGGCTGATCAACAAGGATGCGCAGCCGCGCAAGGCCTTCGTGATCGATCAGTCCAAGGAGGCGCTGAACTTCCAGATCACCCTGACGATCGCCTTCGTCGCGGCGTTTATCCTGACGGTGATTTCCTTTGGCATCCTGTTCTTCCTGCCGGGTCTGGTCGGTATCGCCGGCCTGGTGTTCTCGATCATCGCCGCGGTCAAGGCCAACAACGGCGAGGCCTATCGCTATCCCTTCGCGCTGCGCCTGATCAAGTAAGGCGTCGGCTCAAGCCGCCGTGTCAGGCGGTCCGTGGCAATGGTGGATGGAAGAGCGCCATCCACCCTACGGGGATACGTCACCATGTGACGTCCGTGTCCCTGCGGCGGCGGGGGAACGCGTGATTCAACCCACGTAGGGTGGACAACGCGAAGCTTGTCCACCGAGGCCCGCCACGGCGAGGCTGGCACGCCACCACGTCCATGTTGTTCGTATGGTGACGATGGTGGATGGAAGAGCGTCATCCACCCTACGGGCGACACGCCACCATGCGCACATTCGTGTCCCGGCGGGTGTGGGAACGCGTGATCTATCCCACGTAGGGTGGACAACGCGAAGCTTGTCCACCAGAGCGCTCGCGGCGGCAAGGCAGCCCCGACTCGCTCGAGGGCGTCACGCTGTTCACTCAAGCGCCGCATCCCGCCTGCCCGAAACCGGAGCCCTTACTCCTCACTCCTCTGCGCTCACTCCTGTCTGCGCTCACTCCTGCCTCAATGCGCGCGTTCCACCGCCTGCCGGGCCAGGGCGGCCAAGGACGCGGCGCGCTCGCCGAACGGCGCCAGCGCCGCCTGCATGCGCCCGGCCAGCTCGGCCAGCGTCCCCCGTGCGCCGTCCATGCCCAGCAGGGCCGGATAGGTGGACTTGTCGTTGGCCGCGTCCTTGCCGGCGGTCTTGCCCAGCTGCTCGGAGCTGGCTTCCACGTCCAGGATGTCGTCGCGCACCTGGAAGGCCACGCCCAGGTCTGTGGCGAAGGCGTCCAACTGCTGCAGGGTGACCGGTTCGGCACCGCCGGCCAGCGCCCCCATGCGCACGCTGGCGCGGATCAGCGCGCCGGTCTTCAGCCCGTGCATGTGCTGCAGCTGCTGCAGCGATTGCGCCTGGCCGGTGGCGTCGATATCCAGGGCCTGGCCGCCGCACATGCCGGCCACGCCGCTGGCCTCGGCCAGGGTCGCGGACCAGGCCAGGCGCAGCTCGGCCGGGGCCGGGGCGTTGAGCAGGACGTGGAAGGCCAGCGTCTGCAAGGCATCGCCGGCCAGGATCGCGGTGGCCTCGTCGAAGGCCACGTGCACGGTGGGGCGGCCACGGCGCAGGGCATCGTCGTCCATCGCCGGCAGATCGTCGTGCACCAGCGAATAGGCGTGGATCAGCTCCACCGCCGCAGCCGGGGCGTCCATGCGCGCGTCCTCCGCCCCCAGCAGGCGACCGGCGGCGTAGACCAGCTGTGGCCGCATGCGCTTGCCGCCACCAAGCACGGCGTAGCGCATGGCCGCATGCAGGCGCTGCGGGGCCAGGGCCGGGTCGGGCAGGGCGGCGAGCAGGCTGGCCTCGGTGCGCGCGCACCAGTGCGCGGCGTCGCCGCTCAGGTCACGGGGCATCGGGCAGCGGATCGAAGGGCTGGGCCTGTTCCGGGCGTTCGGGATCGGTGAGCAGGCGCACGCGCAGCTCGGCCTGCTCCAGCGCGCCCTGGCAGGCGCGGTACAGGCCCACCCCGCGCTCGTAGGCGGCCAGCGAATCCTCCAGGCTCATCTCGCCCTGCTCCATGCGGGCGACCAGTTGCTCCAGTTCCTCGAGCGACTGTTCGAAATGGGCGACGGGCGAGGCGTCGGCGGGGGTTTTCTTCGGCATGGAGAAAGTGTGGGCCGCCCCGGTGACCGGGTCAATCGCGCTGCCAGCGCAACTGGCCGCGATGCTCGTGCAGCCAGCGCTGCAGGGTGTCGCCGATGACCGCATCGCCGGCCGCCAGCAGCGCGCCGCCGGGCTCGAACAGCAGCGGCAGGCGTGGGCGCTCCCATGGCGGGATCCCTGAGTCCTGCAGCACGTGCTTGAGTGCGTGGGTGTGCTCGCGTCCGGGCAGGCGGATGCGCTCGCCACCCTGCCGCGCACGCACGGTCACCGTGGCGGGAAAGGCGGTGGCGCCGTCCAGGTGCAGGCTGCCGCCATCGGGCAGCACCAGTGGCATGCGCCCATCCCACTGTGCGCTCCAGCGCGGCGACAGCGGCCCATGCGGCCGATGGGCGTAGAGCTGCCCGCGCCAGCGCACGATGCGCGCGCCGGCCCAGTCGAAGTGCGGCAACGCGTCCTCGCGGGCGTGGAGCAGGTCCTGGCTAACGCGCGCCACTCCCTGCGCGGGCAGGGGCGGCAAGGTGCAGCGCGCGATCCAGGCGCGCAGCACCCGCGCGCGGCGCGGCGCCGGCAGGGCGCGCAGGCCTTGCACGGACAGGCGCGGCGGATCGCCTTGGCTCAAGTCCTGCAGGGCGTGCGCATCGTCCTCGGACAAAAGGTCGGCGGCGGACTGCGCCAGCTCGGCGGCGCGGGCGAAGCTGGCGGCGACGTGCGGCCAGCGCTGTTGCAGCAGCGGAAACACCTCATGGCGCAGGAAGTTGCGGTCCATGTCGGTGTCGGCATTGCTGGGGTCCTCGATCCACGCCAGCCCGCGCGCGCGCGCCCAGGCCAGCAGCTGCGCGCGCGGCACCTGCAGCCACGGCCGCCAATGCCAACCCTGCGCGAAAGGCCGCCAGGCACGCATCGCGCCCAACCCCTCGCTGCCCGAAGCGCGCAGGGCGCGCAGCAGGAAGGTCTCGGCCTGGTCGTCGCGATGGTGCGCGGTGGCCAGCACCTCGCCCTTGCGCAGTGTGCCGGCGATGGCGGCATAGCGGGCGCGGCGCGCGGCCGCCTCCAGTCCATCCCCGGCCTGGACCACCTCCACCCGATGCACGATCAGCTCCAGATGCAGCGCCTTGCACACCTCCAGGCAGTGCGCGGTCCAGGCATCGGCGCGCGCATGCAGGCCGTGATGGACATGCAGGACGCGCAGGCCCTGGGCGCGCAGGCCGGGCGTTTCGGCCAGCGCATGCAGCAGCGCGGTCGAGTCCAGTCCGCCGCTGAAGGCCACGCACACCGGCGCGGCGGCGGCTTCAGCGGGCAGGGTCAGGGGCGGCAGCATGCGCTCAGTCTAGCGGCCTGCCCGCGGGCGGCGGCGTGCAGGCGCGGCATGCGATGCTGCGCATAGACGCGGCTGGGTGAGGACGACATGCGATGGCGACATGGCAGCGGCGATTGACCCGCATCGCGATCGGCTGGTGCATCGCGATGCCGCTGGTGGCCCTGGCGATGTATGCACTGGATCCCTGGTACGCGCGCTCTTGGGATCCGCGCGAACGCGTGCTCGGCTACGGCCCGTACCTGGTGCCGTCCGCGTCGATGGCGCCGACCGTCTCCACCGGCCAGATCGTGCTGGTCAACGTCGGCTACTACGCGCGGCATGCCCCGGCGCGCGGAGACATCGTGATCTTCATCAGCCCCGAAGACGGCAACCGCTGGATCAAGCGCGTGATCGGCCTGCCGGGCGAGCGCGTCGCCCTGGTCGAGGGACAACTCCAGGTCGACGGCCAGCACGTGGAGGAGCCGTACGTGGCCTCGGGCAATGCGGTGTCGGACGATGCGTGGACGATGGCGGAGACCCGGGTACCCGACGGGCACGTCCTGTTGCTGGGCGACAATCGCGACAACAGCCTGGACGGGCGCAGGTTCGGCCCCACGCCGGTCGATAACCTCACCGGCAAGGTCACGCGCATCCTGTCCGGGCCGCGTGCGCGAGGCGTGGATGGGCAGTAGGCCCGCGCATCGAAGGCAGCGCGCGCCTGTGTCAGCGCGCGGGAACGGGCGTGGGGCGGTCTTTCAGCCCAGCTCGGCCAACTGACGCCTGGCCAGCGCGATCCACTCCTTCTGCTCGCGCTGGTAGTAGCGCGGCGCGGTGGCCGAGCGCTCGACGATCTCCTGGAACAGCGCACGCGCCTGGTCGACGCGTTGCTGGCGACGCAGCAGCAGGCCGTAGCGGGCGCGGGCCTCTTCGCCCGGATAGCCCTTGGCCACCACCGCGTATTCCTCCAAGGCCTTGTCGATGTCGCCGCTGTCCTCCACGGTGCGCGCGTACAGCAGGTGGCCATCGGGCGAGCGGAAGTTCGGATTGGCCGCGATCAGCGCTTCCAGCGTGGCCCGCGCCTGGGCCGGCTCGCCCATGCCGTACTGCGCCTGCGCCAGGCCCAGCATCAGGTCCGGGTCCTGGGCATACAGGCCCTTGAGCGATTCGCGATAGAGCGCAGCGGCACCGGCATGGTCGCCGGCGGCCAGGCGTTCGGCGGCCGCGGCACGGCGATTTGTCTGGGTGTCGGCCACGCGCAGCTGCTGCTCGGCCTGGCGACGCGTGCGCCCCGGATCGACCGTGGCCTGTACCTTGCGCGCCACGCGCCGCGCCGCGCCGCCGTTGCGCAGGTCCGGCACCACCTCGGCGATGAAATAGATCAACACCGCCAGGTAGGAAAACAGCAGCAGGATGAAGATCCAGTACATCGGCCGGCCGGTGCGCACCACATGCACGCAGCAGGCGACCTGCAACACGATGGACAACAGCAGCACGGGGCTCATCGCTCGGATCCTTCGGTGACAGGCGGCGGCATTCCGTTGCCGCGGTGGGGGTCAGGGGTCAGGCGGCTCAGGCGGCCTCGTAGGCGCCGTAGCCGCGCAGGCGCTGGTAGCGGTTGGCGACCAGGGTCTCGGTGGACAGGGCGCTCAGGGCGTCGAGCTCGTTGATCAGTACCGCCTTCAGGCGCGTGGCCATCTGCCGCGGATTGCGGTGCGCACCGCCGGTGGGCTCGCGCACCACCTTGTCCACCAGGCCCAGCTCGTGCAGGCGCTTGGCGGTCATGCCCAGCTGCTCGGCCGCGTCCTTGGCCTTGCCGGCGTCCTTCCACAGGATCGAGGCGCAGCCTTCGGGGGTGATCACCGAGTAGGTGCTGTACTCCAGCATGATCGTGCGGTCGCCCACGCCGATGGCCAGCGCGCCGCCCGAGCCGCCTTCGCCGATCACGGTGCAGATGATCGGCACCTTCAGCTCGGCCATCTCGATCAGGTTGCGGGCGATGGCCTCGGACTGGCCGCGCTCCTCGGCGTCGATGCCAGGCCAGGCGCCAGCCGTGTCGATCAGGGTCAGCACCGGCAGGCCGAAGCGCTCGGCCAGCTTCATCAGGCGCAGCGCCTTGCGGTAGCCCTCCGGCTTGGGCATGCCGAAGTTGCGCATGATCTTTTCCTTGGTCGCGCGCCCCTTCTGGTGGCCGATCACCATCACCGCCCGGCCGTCCAGACGGGCCAGGCCGCCGATGATCGCCTTGTCGTCGGCGAAGGCGCGGTCGCCGGCCAGCTCCTGGAACTCGTCGAACATCGCGCGGATGTAGTCGGCCGTGTACGGCCGGGCCGGGTGGCGCGAGAGCTGGGACACCTGCCAGGGCGTGAGGTCGCGGAAGATCTGCGCGGTGCGCAGGCGCAGCTTGTCCTGCAGGGCACGCACTTCGGCGTCGACGTTGACCGCCGGGCCGGCGCTGGCGCTGCGCAGTTCCTGGATCTTGGCTTCCAGATCGGCGATGGGCTGTTCGAAATCGAGGTAGTTCGGGTTCATCAGTGGGCCGTGGGCCGGTAAAGGAGGGAGTTTAGCCGATGCCCGCCGCTTGTCCCGTACGCACGGGTAGGGCCAGCGGCGGCACCGCGTCCGGCGCCCGCGTCGCGCGCGGACGCCGGACCGAGAGGCTCAGTGCTGCGCCCAGGGTCGGCTGAAGTTGACCTTGACCGCCCGCACCCCGGCCTCGGCGCGCAGCGCGTTGAGCAGGCCGCTGTCCACCCGCACCGACTCGGTGCCGCCGATATCCAGCATGCCCGCGGCAGGGGCGCCGTCGATGTTCATCACCAGGTCCAGCCGCAGGGGGGTCTTGCCGGGGCGATGCTGGGCCAGCAGCGCATCCAGGCGCGGCAGGGCGCCGCGATCGCGCAGGTCCAGGCGCAGCAGCAGGCGCTGGGCGTGCTGGGCGCAGATCTGCTCGTAGTCCCAGACCTGGCGGATGCGCATGCTGTAGCCGCCGTTGAACTCGTCCTCGCGCAGCCCGCCCTTGATGATCAGGATGCGCCCACGCGTCAGCAGCGGGCCGAACTCGGCCATGGCATCGGTGAAGGCGCTGCACTCGATGCGGCCGCGGCCATCTTCCAGGGTAGCGAAGACCTGGCTGTCGCCCTTGCGCCGCACGCCGACCACCTGCCCGGCGACGATGGCCAGGGTCTCCGGGCGCCAGCCCTTCTTCTCGCCAGGCGGGGAGGTGTTGACCATCGACTCCAGGTCGCCCAGGTCGCTGCCGACCAGTGCCTTGAGATCGGCCCGGTAGGGATCCATCGGGTGGCCGGACAGGTAGAAGCCCAGGGTCTCGCGCTCGCCGTCCAGGCGCTGGCTGAGCGGCCATTCCTCGCACTCGGCCAGATCGATGTGGATGTCGTCGCCGCCGCTGGCGCTGCCGAACATGTCGAAGATGCCGGCATTGCGGTTGCGGCTGATCTGGTCGATGGCCTTGAGCACCTCGGGCAGCTGCAGCACCAGCGAGGCGCGGTTCTTGCCCAGCTCGTCCAGGGCGCCGGCGTTGATCATCGCTTCCAGCACGCGGCGGTTGAGCTTGGCCGTGGCGGTGCGCTTGCAGAAATCCAACAGGTCGCGAAACGGCCCGTTAGCGCGGCGCTCGGCCTGGACCGCTTCGCACACGCCCTGGCCCACGCCTTTGATCGCGCCCAGTCCGTAGCGGATGGTGGTCGCATCGGTGGCCACGAACATGAAGTCCGAATGGTTCACTGTCGGCGGCAGGATGGTCAGCTGCGAGCTGCGTGCCTCGTTGAGGAAGCCCACCACCTTGTCGGTGTTGTCCATGTCCGAGGACAGCGTGGCGGCCATGAACTCGGCCGGGTAGTGGCGCTTGAGCCAGGCGGTCTGGTAGCTGACCAGCGCGTAGGCGGCGGCGTGCGACTTGTTGAAGCCGTAGCCGGCGAACTTCTCCATCAGGTCGAAGATTTCATCGGCCTTCGGTCCGGCCACGCCGCCCTTGGCCGCGCCTTCGCGGAAGATCTCGCGGTGCTTGGCCATTTCGGCCGGCACCTTCTTGCCCATCGCGCGACGCAGCAGGTCGGCGCCGCCCAGCGAGTAGCCGCCGACGATCTGCGCCATCTGCATGACCTGCTCCTGGTACACCATGATGCCGTAGGTGTCTTTCAGGATCGCTTCGGTGCGCGGGTCGGGATAGATGATCTCCTCCTGACCGTGCTTGCGCGCGTTGAAGGAGGGGATCAGGTCCATCGGGCCGGGGCGGTACAGCGACACCAGCGCGATCAGGTCCTCGAAACGGTCCGGGCGCGCGTCCTTCAGCAGGCGGCGCATGCCGGAGGATTCGAACTGGAACACTGCGCCGGTATTGCCGTTGGCGAAGATGTCCTTGTAGGTCGGTGCGTCGTCCAGCGGGATGGCGGTGATGTCCAACGGCGGAATTCCCGCGCGTTCGTGCCGCGCGTTGATCGCCTTGACCGCCCAGTCGATGATGGTCAGCGTGCGCAGGCCGAGGAAGTCGAACTTCACCAGGCCCACCGCTTCCACGTCGTTCTTGTCGAACTGGGTGACCGGGTTCTTGCCGCGCATGCCTTCGTCGTGTTCGGCGAACAGCGGGCTGAAATCCGACAGCGGGGACGGGGCAATGACCACGCCACCGGCATGCTTGCCGGCGTTGCGGGTGAGGTCTTCTAGCTGGCGCGCCAGGTCCATCAGCTCGCGGACGTCGTCCTCGTCCTGGTAGCGCTGGATCAGCTCGGGCGAGTGCATCGACTCGTCCTTGCCTTCGCCCATCGCGTCCTTCAGCGTCACCCCCAGGATGTTGGGGATCAGCTTGGCCACGCTGTCCACGAAGCCGTAGGGAAAGCCCAGCACGCGGCCGCAGTCGCGCACCACCGCCTTGGCGGCCATGGTGCCGTAGGTGATGATCTGGCTGACGCGCTCGCGCCCGTACTTGCGCGCGACGTAGTCGATCACCTCATCGCGCCGGTCCATGCAGAAGTCGATGTCGAAGTCGGGCATCGACACGCGTTCGGGATTGAGGAAGCGCTCGAACAGCAGGTTGTACGGCAGCGGGTCCAGGTCGGTGATCTGCAGCGCCCAGGCCACCAGCGAGCCGGCGCCGGAACCACGGCCCGGGCCGATCGGGATGCCCTGGTTCTTACCCCACTGGATGAAGTCGGCCACGATCAGGAAGTAGCCGGGGAAACCCATCTTGATGATGGTGTCCAGCTCGAATTCCAGGCGGTCGACATAGTCCTGCCGGGTCATGCCCGGGGCGAGCGGGTGCTTCTCCAGGCGCTCGGCCAGACCGCGGCGGGACTCGCTGCGGATCCAGCTGTCCAGAGTTTCATCGTCCGGCACCGGATAGGCCGGCAGGAAGTAGGTGCCCAGCTGCAGCTCGACGTTGCAGCGCTGCGCCAGGTGCCAGGTGTTGTCGATGGCATCGGGAATGTCGGCGAACAGCTCGGCCATCTGCTCGGGCGACTTCATGTACTGCTCGCGCGAGTACTCGCGCGGGCGCTTGGGGTCGTCCAGCACGCGCCCGGCGGCGATGCAGGCGCGCGCCTCGTGCGCCTCGAAACCGTCCGGTAGCAGGAAGCGCACATCGTTGCTGGCGATCACCGGCAGGCCGCGCGCGGCGGCCGCGTGCAGGGCGAAGGCGTTGAAGGCCTGTTCGCCCTCGCGCTGGGTGCGGGTGAGCTCCAGGTGCAGGTCATCGCCGAACACGCGCTGCCAGTCGGCCAGGTGCTGCTCGGCCAGGTCGTGCTTGTTCATCGCCGACAGGCGCCCGGCCAGGCTGTGGCGCCCGGCGATGGCGAACAGGCCCTCGTGGTCCTCGCGCAGCCACTGCGGATCGATGGCCACCCCCTCCTGGCGATGGCCTTCCAGCCAGGCGCGGCTGAGCAGGCGCGACAGCGACAGGTACCCGGTGCGGTCGCGGCACAGCAGCGTCATCTGCCAGGGCGTCTCATCGCCCTCGGCCAGCATCAGGTCGGCACCGGCGATGGGCTTGATGCCTACGCCCTCGGCAGCGGTGTAGAACTTGACCAGGGCGAACAGGTTGTTGCGGTCGGTGACCGCCAGCGCCGGCATTTCCAGCTCGACCGCGCGGCTGAGCACATTCGGCCGCTTGGCCTTGTCCGGGCGGGCCTGTTCGGGCTTTTCCGGCACCCGGATGGTGGAATCCACCATCGAGAACTCGGTGTGCAGATGAAGATGGACGAAGCGCGACATGGTCCGTAGCAGGGTAGCGGCGGGGGTGGGGGGGGACAAGGCTTGACAGGCAGGTCCCGCGCAGCGGGACCTGCCCCCAAAGTTTCGCGTCGCGAAACTTTGGGCCCCATGCCCGCGTTCGCCTACCCCCGCGCCTATCGGCGCGTCCCCCTAACAAAGGGGGACTCTCCTCCAGTTGGTCATTGTGGTGTTCTCCGAAAAGCCAACCGAAAGTTGCGTGTCGCTTTCCGCTCGACTCTGTTCTCTCGCATGCGGGGAAGGTGCCCGACCGCGAAGGGGGCGGGCTGCCGGCATGGCCAGTGGGCGCCCTAAACGGCTCAGGCGGCGGTGGTGGCGAGTTCGGGGGAGGCTTCGGGTGTGGGCGTGAGGCCGAGGGCGGTGCGGACGGGGGCGAAGCTGCGGCGGTGGTGGGGGCAGGGGCCGTGTTGGCGCAGGGCCCGCAGGTGCGCGGGGGTGCCGTAGCCCTTGTGCTGGTCGAAGCCGTACTCGGGGTGCTGCGCGTGCAGCTGGTGCATCAGGCGGTCGCGGGTGACCTTGGCCAGGATGGAGGCGGCCATGATGCTGCGATCCAGGGCGTCGCCGCCGATCCAGGCCTCGCCTGGGCAGGCCAGGCCCTTGGGCACGCGGTTGCCATCGATGCGCGCCAGGCCGGCCACGTGGGCCACCGCGTCCACCGCCCGGCGCATGCCGGCCATGGTCGCCTGGTAGATGTTGATGCGGTCGATCTCCTCGACCTCCACCACCACCACCTGCCAGGCAAGCGCGCGCTCGACGATGCGGTTGAACAGGAATGCGCGGCGCTCGGCGCTCAGCGCCTTGGAATCGTCCAGGCCGTTGATGCGCGGCTTGGCCGGGTCGAACACCACCGCGGCCACGGTCAGGGGCCCGGCCAGCGGGCCGCGCCCGGCTTCGTCCACGCCGGCCACCCGCAGCGAGGCGGCGGCCGCGGGGGTGGGCAGGTCCAGGCAGATTTGGCTCATGGCGAACGCGTGGCGTCTTGGGAATCGAGCAGTTCGGCCACGGCCGCCGCGGCGCTGGCCGAGGCGTCCTGACGAAGCTGCAGGTGCAGCGCACGATACCGCGTCTGCAGCGCGGCGGTGCGCGCCGGATCCTGCAGCAGGCCCACCAGCGCCTCGGCCAGGGCCTGGGGCGTGCAGTTTTCCTGGATGAACTCCGGGGCCAGGTCGTCGTTGGCCAGGATGTTGGGCAGCGCAAAACGCTGGACCTTGAGCAGCTTCAGCCTGCGCGCGATCCACGCCGACAGCGGCGCGACCTTGTAGCCCACCACCATCGGCCGCTTGGCCAGCATGCCTTCCAGCGTGGCCGTGCCCGAGGCCAGCAGTACCGCATCGGCGGCGACCATGGCCTGGCGCGCCTGGCCCTGCAGCAGGCGCGGGCGCGGCGCCGGGAACGGGGCGCCGGCCAGCAGCGGGTGTAGCGCCTCGGCGCAGGCGCTGTTGGCAGCCGGCAGCACCACCTGCAGATGCGGAATGCGCTCGGCGACCAGACGCGCGGCCTCGATGAACTCCGCACCCAGCCGCGAGATTTCGCCCAGGCGGCTGCCCGGCAGCACCGCCAGCACCGGCGCGCGATCATGCAGGCCAAGCTCGGCCCGCGCCTGGGCGGCATCGGGTTCCAATGGCAGCTCATCGGCCATGGGGTGGCCGACGAAACGCGCATCCACGCCGTAGCGGGCGTAGATCGCCGGCTCCATCGGGAACAGGCACAGCACGCGGTCGGCGCTGGCGCCGATCTTGGCCGCGCGTTGCTCGCGCCAGGCCCACACCGAGGGGCTGACGTAGTGCACGGTGCGCACGCCGCGCTGCTTGAGCCAGCGCTCCAGGCCGAGGTTGAAGTCCGGGGCATCGATGCCGATGAACACGTCCGGCTGCCAGTCCATCAGCTGCTGGCGCAGGGTCTTGCGCAGCCGGAGCAGGCGCGGCAGGTGCCGCAGCACCTCGGCCAGACCCATGACCGCCAGCTCGTCGGCATCGTGCCAGGCCTCCAGGCCGGCCGCGCGCATGCGCTCGCCGCCGATGCCGGCGAATTCGGCATCGGGATAGCGCTGCTTCAGCGCCTGGATCAGGCCGGCGCCCAGCTGGTCGCCGGAGGCCTCCCCGGCCACCAGCGCGATGCGCAGGCGCCGCGCCGGTGCGGTCTGACCGGCGCCGCGCGACATCCATTCGCCCAGCGTCGGTGCATGCTGCGTGCTCATCGCAGCAGCGGGCGGCCGCCGGCTTCGATGAACTCCAGCATCTCGCGCACGTCCTCGCTGTCCTTGGCCTGCTCGGCCAGCTGCGCCTTGGCCTCGGCCAGCGGCACGCCGGCGACGTAAAGCGTGCGGTAGGCGCGCTTGATCTTGGTGATGCGCTCGGGTTCGAAACCGCGGCGCTTGAGCCCCTCGCTGTTGATGCCGCGCGGGCGCCCGTGTTCGTCGGCGGCCACCATGGTGAAGGGCGGCACATCGCCACCGACCAGCGCGCCCATGCCGATGAAGGCATGCGAGCCGATGCGGCAGAACTGGTGCGCGCCGGCGAAGCCGCTGATGATCACCCAGTCGCCGACATCCACATGCCCGGCCAGCGTGGTGTTGTTGGAGAACACGCAGTGGTTGCCGACGATGCAGTCGTGCGCCACGTGGGTGTAGGCCAGCATCCAGTTGTCGTTGCCGATGCGGGTGACGTTGCTGCCGGTGGCGGTGCCGCGGTTGAGGGTGACGAACTCGCGGATCACGTTGCGATCGCCGATCACCAGCTCGGTGCGTTCGCCCTTGGACTTCTTGTCCTGCGGCTGGCCGCCGATGGCGGCGTGGCCGACGAAATGATTGTCGCGGCCGATGCGCGTGGGGCCATGGAAACTGCAGTGCGAGCCGATGATGGTGTTGTCACCGATCTCCACGTCCGCGCCGATCAAAGTGAAGGCGCCAACCTGCACGCCGGTGCCGAGCCGCGCCCCGGGGTCGACGACCGCGGTGGGATGGATCGATGTCTGGCTCATGCTCACTCCTTGGGCTTGTCCGTCTCGGCGCACAGCACCTCGGCGCAGGCCACCTGCTTGCCATCCACGCGCGCGATGCCCTCGTACAGGGCCATGTTGCGGATGGTGCGCTTGACCACCACTTCCAGCTCCAGGCGATCGCCCGGCACCACCGGGCAGCTGAACTTCACGTTGTCCACCTTGACCAGGTAGAACAGCTTGTTCTTGGCCTCATCGCCGTAGCCGATCTGCGTGATCAGGCCGCCGGCCTGGGCCAGCGCCTCGATGATCAGCACGCCCGGCATGACCTTGCGCTCGGGGAAATGCCCGGCGAAGAACGGCTCGTTGTAGCTCACGTTCTTGTAGGCGACGATGCGCTTGGCCGGCTCGAACTCGGTCACCCGATCCACCAGCAGGAAGGGATAGCGGTGCGGCAGCAGCTGCTGGATCGTCTCGACGGTGAGCGGAAGTTCTAGGTTCATGGTCATGGTGGGTCTAGGAATCCTTGCTGGCGGCGGGGATGCGCCGGGCGAGCGCGTCCAGCTGGCGGAAGCGCGCTGCGTTCTTGCGCCAGGTGCGGACGTCCGTCAGGGGAATGCCGGAGGCGTAGGTGCCCGGCTCGGTGATGGGGCCGGCCACCATGGACATGGCCAGCACGGTGACCTTGTCGCAGATTTCCAGGTGGCCGGACACGCCGACCTTGCCGGCCAGCATGCAGTAGCGGCCGATCCTGGCGCTGCCGGCGACGCCGACCTGCGCGGCCATGGCGGTGTGCGCGCCGATATGCACGTTGTGGGCGATCTGGATCTGGTTGTCCAGGCGCACGTCGTCTTCCAGCACGGTATCGCCCAGCGCGCCGCGGTCGATGGTGGTGTTGGCGCCGATCTCGCAATCGTCGCCGATGCGCACCCCGCCCATCTGCGGCACGTTGAGCCACTTGCCGTGCTCCATGGCCAGGCCGAAGCCGGCCGCGCCGATGACCGCGCCGGGATGGACGCGGCAGCGCTGGCCCAGGCTCACGCGGGTGACCAGGGTGACGCGGGCGATCAGCTCGGTGCCATCGCCGACGCTGCAGTCCTCGCCGATCACGCAGCCGGTGCCGATCACGCAGCCGGCGCCGATGCGGCTGCGCGCGCCGATGCTGACGAAGGGCCCGATGTGGACGTCCGGCGCGATCTCGGCCGTGGGGTCGATTACAGCGCTTGCGTGGATGCCGGCCGGGCGCTCGGGCACCGGTTCGTACAAGGCGCTGATCTTGGCGAAGGCCGCGTGCGGATCCTTGGCGATCAGCGCCGTGCCGGCATAGCCCTGCGCGGCCTCGGCGTTGAGCACCACCACGCCGGCCTGGGTCTGTTCCAGAAGCGGCAGGTAGCGCGGATTGGCCAGGAAGCCCAGCTGCTGCGCTCCGGCCTCGGTCAGGGGGGCCACGCCGGTGATCGGGATCGTGCCATCGCCCTGCAGCTGCAGGGCAAAACGTTCGGCCAGCTCGGCCGCGGTGGTCTGGAAGGTCTTCACGGCGGGGAATTCTAGCGGGTGCGGGTTGGCGGCGCGAAAAGGCCGGCCCGCCAGGGCGGGCAGGCATCGGCCTGGGCCGGCCAGGAATGCAGAAGGCCCGGGCGGGGCCGGGCCTTCTGCGCAGGCATCGCAAGGCTCAGCTCAGAACTGGCCGCCGAAGGTGAACTGCAGGCGTTCGATGTCATCGCCCGGCTGCTTGCGGAACGGGAACGCGTAGCTGATCTGGATCGGGCCCACCGGCGCGCGCCACAGCAGCGCCACGCCGGCCGAGGCACGCAAGGTGTTGGCGTCGAAGTTGTCGACCCCGTCGTACACGTTGCCCACGTCCACGAACGCGGAGATGCGCGCGGCGTTGCTGTCGAACAGCTTCGGGAACACCATTTCCAGCTGGCCGATGGTCTTGAGCGAACCGCCGTAGGGCTGGCCGTTGACGTAGAACTGCGTCGGTGGGGTGCGCGGGCCCAGGGTGTTGTCGTCGAAGCCGCGCACCGAGTTCACGCCACCGGCGTAGAAGTTCTCGAAGAACGGCAGGCCGTCGGCAGTGATGGTTCGCTTCAGGTTAGAGCCGTTGCAATCGGCGGGCACGAACACTGTCACGCCATTGCTGGTGGTGTCGCTGCCGCAGACCTGGCGCGTTCTGGCATCGCCATAGCTGTCGCCATAGCCCAGCTGCGCGCCGGTGCGCAGGACGAAGGCCGGGCTGAGCATCCAGTACTTGGAGAACTCGTAGTTGAGCTTGTAGTACTCGGCGGTCGAGCCGGGCAGGGTGATTTCCGCCGAGACGCGCTGGTAGGTACCGCGCGTGGGCATGAAATAGTCGTTGCGGGTATCGCGCGCCCAGCCCACTTCCGTGCGCCAGGCATGGAAGGTGCGCTGGCCCACCGCATCGATGTAGTCGATCAGCTGCTGCGGCGTGCTGTTGGGATAAGCGAAGATCTGGTTGCTGTCGATGCCGAACATGACCGAGACGGTGTCGTTCTCGGTGATCGGCACGCCCAGCACCATCTGCGCGCCGGCATTGGTGTTGTTGTACTGGACCGTGTTGAAGCTGGAGTTCGAATAGTCGTACTCGCGGTAGAACAGGTTGTAGCCCAGCGACACGCCGGTATCGGTGAAGTAGGGGTTGGTGAAGGAGAAGCCGTAGCGCTGCAGGTAGCTGCTGCGCGAGGCATCCACCGACACGCGGTTGCCACCGCCCAGGAAATTGTTCTGCGACAGCTGGACGGATGTCTGTAAGCCGTAGGTCTGCGAGAAGCCCAGGCCGAAGGTGAAGCTGCCCGAGGTGGTTTCCTTGACGTTGTAGACCACGTCCACCTGGTCGGCGGTGCCGGCCACGGGCGGGGTTTCCACGTCCACCGTTTCGAAATAGCCCAGGCGCTGCAGGCGGATCTTGGAGCGGTCGATCGCCGCCTGCGAATACCACGCGCCTTCGAACTGGCGCATCTCGCGGCGCAGGACCTCATCGCCGGTGCGCGCATTGCCCTTGAAGATGATGCGGCGCACGTTCACGCGCGGGCCGGGCACCACCTGCAGGTTGATCGCCACCAGGCGGTTCTCGCGGTCCACGGTGGGAATCGGGTTGACCTTGGCGAAGGCGTAGCCGACGTTGCTCAGCATCGCGGTGATGGAGTCTGAGGTCACTTCCAGCAGGCGGCGCGAGAAGATCTGGTCCTTGCGCACCAGCACCATGCGCTCGACTTCTTCCTGCGGCAGGATGGTGTCGCCGGTGACCTTGACGTCGGAGATCTTGTACTGCTCGCCCTCGGTGACATCGGCGCTGATGAACATGTCGCGCTTGTCCGGGCTGATCGAGACCTGGGTCGAATCGATGCTGAAATCGACGTAGCCGCGGTCCAGATACCAGGAGTTGAGCTTCTCCATGTCGCCGGAGAGCTTTTCCTTGGAATACTGGTCGTCGCGCCGGTACCAGGACAACCAGTTGTGCTCCTTGGACTCCCAGTACTCCAGGATGTCCTCGTTCTCGAACTTCTCGGTGCCCACCAGGTTGACGTGCTGGATCTTGGCGGCCTTGCCTTCCTTGACGTTGATGGTGACATCCACGCGATTGCGGTCCAGCGGCGACACCGTGGGGGTGATCACCACGTTGTACTTGCCGCGGTTGTTGTACTGGCGCACCAGCTCCTGGGTCACCCGGTCCAGCGCCAGGCGATCGAAGGTGCCTCCCTCGGTCAGGCCGATGTCGGCCAGGCCCTTGGTCAGGTCCTCGGTCTTGATGTCCTTGTTGCCGCTCAGGGTCAGCTTGTTGATCGAGGGGCGCTCGCGCAGGGTCACCACCAGGATCGAACCCTGGCGGCCCAGCGACACGTCCTCGAAGAAGCCGGTCTTGTACAGGGCGCGGATCGCCTCGGCGGTCTTGCCCGGCGTGACCGCGTCGCCGCGCTCGATCGGCAGGTAGGTCAGCACGGTACCGGCGGAGATGCGCTGCAGGCCATCGATGCGGATGTCGCTGGCCACGAAGGCGGCCGCGCTACTGTCCGTCGCCGGCGCGGGAAAGGCCGTCGTCTGGGCCAGCCCCGGCGTCGCCACGGCCGAAGCCAGGGCAAGGGCAAGCAGGCGGCGGGTAGGAAGTCGCGTCATCGTCACGTCCGGTAGCAAGCGTTGAATCTGGAGGGAGCGCCGCGGTGGGCGGCGTTCGGCAGTGGTATCGGCACACGCCGAAGCGGATTTGCAGGGCATCACATCAAGTCACCAAGCGCAGGATGTCGTTGTAGAACGCCAGTCCCATCAATCCCGCCAGGACCGCCAGGCCGAAATACTGACCCGCGGCCATCGCGCGCTCACTCAGTGGGCTGCCCTTGACCAACTCGATAAGGTAATACAGCAGGTGCCCCCCGTCCAAAACCGGGATGGGCAGCAAGTTGATGATGGCCAGGCTCAGCGACAGCAGGGCCAGGAAATACAGGAACCAGTCCACCCCGCGCTTGGCCGAGGCGTTGGCGACCTGGGCGATGGTGACCGGCCCGGAAATGTTCTTCAGCGAGGCCGCCCCGGTGAGCATGCGCCGCATCATTCCCAGCGAATCGGCGGTCAGGCGGCCGGTTTCGCGGAAGGCCATGGGCACCGCGCCGAACACGCCGTAACGCTGCACCGCGTCGAAGGCCGGCCGCTGACCGGAGGACAGGGTGATGCCCAGGCGCCAGATCTGCTTGCCGTCCGCGTCCTGGCCGCGCTGGGGCGCGATTTCCAGAGCCAGGCGGGCGCCCTCCCGGTCCACCTCGATCATGCCGCGCTCGCCGCGTTCGCCGAGCTGCTGCACCAGGGGCTGGACCTGGTCAGCCGAGCGCACCGGCTGGCCATCGACCGCGGTGATCAGATCGCCGGGCTTGAGCACACCGTCGGCGGCCGAGCCCTTGGCGATGTCCGAGATCTGGGCCGGGGCGAGTGCGAACTGCCAGCGCAGGCCGGCCTGCCCGGCCACGTTGGCCTCGTCGAAGCCCGCCGGCAGCTGGCTCAGCCCCAGGCTGCGCGTCTGTACCCGGCCGCTGACGTCCTCGACCCGCAGTTGCGGGTCGTGCCGGTCCATCGCCGCGGCAGTCAGGGCCATGGCCGCATCGGTCCAGGTCGCCACGCCGCGCTCGTCCACCGCCAGCAGGCGATCGCCCGGACGCAGCCCGGAGGCCGCGGCGATACCCTCGGCCTGGCCCACGACGGGGGCGTAGTCCTGCTTGCCGATGACGAACATGGCCCACAGAAGCGCCACGCACAGGATCAGGTTGGCGATCGGGCCGGCCGCGACCACGGCGATGCGCTGCAGCACCGGCTTGCGGTTGAAGGCCTGCGACAGGCGCGCGGTCGGGACCTCGCCTTCGGCCTCGTCCAGCATCTTCACGTAGCCGCCCAGCGGGATGGCGGCCACCGCGAACTCGGTGCCGTGGCGGTTGCGCCGCATCCACAGCGGCTTGCCGAAGCCGACCGAAAAGCGCAGCACGTGCACACCGCAGCGGCGCGCCACCCAGTAGTGGCCGAACTCATGGAAGGTCACCAGGACGCCCAGCGCGACCACCATCCACCAGATCGAACCGATCAGGTCACTCATGCGGGCGATCACTCATGCGGGGCGGGCGAGGGCATAGCGGTCGATACGGGCTTGGGTGATACGCCGGGCCTGCGCGTCGGCGGACAGGAGCGCTTCCAGCGTGTCGGCCGCGGCGTGGGGCACGGCGGCCAACGCCTCTTCGACCAGTGCGGGAATCGATAGAAAGCCTATACGGCCCTGAAGAAAGGCTGAAACGGCCACTTCGTTGGCCGCATTGAGCACCGCCGGGGCGGTGCCCCCGGCCTCCAGGGCGTCCCAGGCCAGGCGCAGGCAGGGAAAGGCCTCGGTGTCGGGTGCCTCGAAATCCAGCCGGCCCTGGGTCATCAGGTCCAGCCCGGCCACCCCGGATTCCAGTCGCTGCGGCCAGCCCAGGCCCACGGCCAGCGCGGTGCGCATGTCCGGCAGGCCAAGCTGGGCCAGGGTGGAGCCATCGATGAATTCCACCAGCGAGTGCACCAAGCTCTGCGGGTGCACCACCACGTCCAGCTGCTGGCGCGGCAGCGCGAACAGGTGGTGGGCCTCGATCAGTTCCAGGCCCTTGTTCATCAGCGTGGCCGAGTCCACCGAGATCTTCGGCCCCATCGACCACTTGGGGTGGGCCACGGCCTGGGCTACGGTCACCGCGGCCAGGGAGGCGCGGTCGCGGCCACGGAAGGGGCCCCCCGAGGCGGTCAAGATGACGCGCCTGACATCGCCCTGAGTTTGCCGTGAACGCAGGCACTGGAAGATGGCGTTGTGCTCGCTGTCCACCGGCACGATCTCAGCGCCAGCGGCCTCCGCCGCGCCGATGACCAGCTCGCCGGCCAGTACCAGGGATTCCTTGTTGGCCAGCAGGATGCGCTTGCCCGCACGGGCGGCGGCCAGGGTCGAGGACAGCCCCGCCGCGCCGACGATGGCCGCGACCACCGTGTCGCAGGCCTCGGAGGCCACCAGGGCGTCCAGCGCTTGCGCACCGGCATGGGCCTGGGTCGCCAGTCCGGCATCGCGCAGCCCGTCCTGCAGCGCCTGGAAGCCTTCTTCATCGGCGATGACGGCATGCTCGGGCTGGTGCAGCCGGCACAGCGCCAGCAGCGCATCGACCTGCCGGCCGGCAGCCAGCACGGTGGCGCGCAGGCGCTGGGGATGGCGCGCGATGACGTCCAGCGCCGAAGCGCCGATGGACCCGGTGGCGCCGAGGACGGCGACCCTGCGCGGTGCGGAAGCGTCGGTGTGCATGGTCAGAAGCCCAGCAATTCCTTGCCCAGGACGAACACCGGCAGCGCGGCGAGCACGCCATCGATGCGGTCCAGCACGCCGCCATGGCCGGGGATCAGGTTGCCCGAATCCTTGGCTCCGACATGCCGCTTGAGCAGGCTCTCGAACAGGTCGCCCTCCACCGAGAACAGCACGGTCACCACGGTGACGGCGATCAGGGCCGGCAGCTTGGCGGTCTCCACGCCGGCCAGCAGGCCGAAGCCGATGCCGGCCAGGATGCCGGCGATGACGCCACCCACCAGGCCCTCGATGGTCTTGTTGGGGCTCACCCGCGGGGCCAGCTTGTGCTTGCCGAAGGCGCGACCGGCGAAGTAGGCGCCGGAATCGGCGGCCCAGACCACGGCCAGCGCGGTCAGCAGCCAGGTGTGGGCGCGGATGTCGCTGAAGCCGGCGCTGTCGAAGTTGTTGGAATGCAGCAGGCACAGCGCCGCCCAGGCCGGCACGATCGCCAGCGTCCCGGCGGCCAGCTTGAACACGCGTGCATAGGTCTGGTGGTCCGAGGCGAAGTGGAAGAACTTCAGCCACAGCAGGGCCACCACCCACCACGCCACCCCCGCCAGCACGATCAGCTGGAACAGGGCAGGCGAAAAGCCGCTGCTGGCGCGCGAGGCCCAGACCAGCAGCACCATCAGCACCAGATTGAGCAGCAGCAGCACCGTGCGCGGCAGGGTGTCGTCGATCTCGGCCAGGCGAAACCACTCCCACAGCCCGATCAGGAACACCGCCGCGGCCAGCGCGGCCAGCCACGGCGTGCTGAGCAGCAGGATGGCGGCAATGGCCAGCGGCGCCATGATGAGCGCCGCGATGACACGGGTCTTGGTCATGCGGGAGTCGTCTCTGCCGCCGCGGCGGTCACTTGGGCACTGGTCAGGCCGAAGCGGCGCTCGCGCTGGGCGAAATCGTCCATCGCGCGCTGCAGCAGTTCGGGGCTGAGGTCGGGCCACAGGATGTCGGTGAACCACAGCTCGGTGTAGGCCAGCTGCCACAGCAGGAAATTGCTGATGCGGTGGTCGCCGCCGGTGCGGATGAACAGGTCCGGCGCCGGCAGGTCGGCCAGCGCCACGCGTTGGGACAGCAGCGACTCGGTGATGTCCTGCGGCTGCAGGCGCCCGGCGGCGACGTCCTCGGCCAGCGAACGGGCGGCGCTAGCGATGTCCTGGCGCCCGCCGTAACTGGCCGCGATGGACAGCACCAGCGCCTGGTTGCCGGCGGTGAGCCGTTCGGCATTGGCCATGCGCAGGCGGATCGCCTCGCTGAAGCGCGCACGCTCGCCAATGAAGCGCACCTGCACGCCGCGGCGGTGCAGCTCGTCCACCTCGCGGTCCAGCGCGCCCATGAACAGCTTCATCAGCGCGCCGACCTCGTCTTCCGGTCGGCCCCAGTTCTCGCTGGAAAACGCGAACAGCGTCAGCGCGCCGATGCCGCGCTGCAGGCAGAAGTCGATGCACACGTTGACCGCGCGCGCGCCGGCGCGGTGGCCGATCGCGCGCGGTCGGCGGCGCTGCTGCGCCCAGCGGCCGTTGCCGTCCATGATGACGGCCAGGTGGCGGGGAAGCATCGCCTTGTCCGGTCGATAAGGATCAGTCACAGGATCGATGACGGATCAGACCGCCATCAGTTCCTGTTCCTTGGCCTTGACCACCTCGTCCACATCCTTGATGGCCTTGTCCGTCAGCTTCTGGATGTCTTCCTGGCTGCGCCGCTCCTCGTCCTCGGTAATCGCCTTTTCCTTCAGCAGATCCTTGCTCTGCTGGTTGGCGTCGCGACGGATGTTGCGGATGGCGACCTTGGTGTTCTCGCCTTCGCCGTGGACGTGCTTGGTCAGGTCGCGGCGCCGCTCCTCGGTCAGGGCGGGCATGTTGATGCGGATGGTGGTGCCGGCGGTGTTCGGGGTCAGGCCCAGGTCCGAAGCCAGAATGGCCTTTTCCACGGCCGAGACCATCTGCTTTTCCCAAGGCGTGATGGTCAGCGTGCGCGCATCGGTGACCGTCACCGTGGCGACCTGCGACAGCGGCATGTCCGAGCCGTAGTAGTTGACCTTCAGGTGGTCCACCAGCGCCGTGCTCGCGCGGCCGGTGCGGACCTTGGTCAGGTCGTGGCGCAGGGACTCGATGCTCTTGGTCATGCGGTTCTGCGCGTCGTTCTTGATCTCGTTAAGCATCGGGCTCCACCCTGTCTCTGCCAACCCGGGATTATAGGTCAATCGCGCCCCCGGCCGGGCCGCGGCTGCCGCACCGGTTCAGTGGGAATGGTGCGGCGCGGGGTCGTGGCGGTCGTGTTCGCAGCCGCCGCCGTGCTCGATCTGCAGGGTCGGGTGGTTGATGCCGAACTCATGGTCCAGCGCATGGGTGATGCGGTCGATGAACGCGTCGTGGTCGCCCTTGTCCGGCCGCACCAGGTGCGCGGTCAGGGCGATCTCGCCGGCGCCCAGCGGCCAGATGTGCAGGTGGTGGACCGCTTTCACCCCGGGCTGGGCGGCGAGGAAGGCCTGCACGCGGGGCTGGTCGATGTTTTCCGGCACCGCATCCATGGCGGCGTTGAAGCTGTCGCGCAGCAGGCCATAGGTGCCGATGGCGATGACCACGCCCACCAGTAGGGCGGTCAGCGGATCAAGCAGGGTCCAGCCGAAGGCCAGCATGCCGGCCCCGGCCAGTACCGCGGCCAGGGACACGGCCGCATCGGCCATCAGGTGCAGGAAGGCGCCCTTGCGGTTGAGATCGTGCTGGTGGCCATCGCGCACCAGCCAGGCCGCCCCCAGGTTGACCGCGATGCCGATGGCGGCCACCACCATCACCGTCAGCCCCGGGACAGACGGCGGCTGCGAGAAGCGGCGTACCGCCTCCCAGCCCAGCGCGCCGGAGAACACCATCAGCAGGATCGCGTTGGCCAGCGGCGACAGCAGCGTGGCGCGGCGCCAGCCGTAGGTGTGGCGCTCGGTGGGGCGGCGACGCGCCAGCGCAGCCGCGCCCCAGGCCAGGGCCAGCCCGGCCACGTCACCCAGGTTGTGCAGGGCGTCGGACAGCAGCGCCAGGGAGTTGGTGTAGAAGCCGTAGCCGGCCTCCAGCGCGGTGTAGGCCAGGTTGATCAGCGTGATCGCGGCGAAGGTCCGCGTGGCCGATCCGTGCGCGTGGTCGTGTCCGTGTCCGTGATGATGCGCGTGCATGGCTCAAGCCTGTCGCGGCGGCATCGCGGACACAATCACATCGCTCAGCTGCGGCCCTGCACCAGGGTGCCGATCGGCTCGCCCTGCAGGATGCGCATCAGGTTGCCCGGTTCGGACAGGTCGTAGATGCGCAGCGGCACGTCGCTGTCGCGGCACAGGGCAAAGGCCGCCGTGTCCATGACCTGCAGGTTCTGGGTAATGACCTGGTCGTAGGTGAGCTGGTCGTAGCGCACCGCGTCGGCGTGCTTGCTGGGGTCCTTGTCGTAGACGCCGTCCACCTTGGTGGCCTTCAGCAGCAGGTCGGCGTCGATCTCGATCGCGCGCAGTGCCGCGCCCGAGTCGGTGGTGAAGAACGGGTTGCCGGTGCCGGCGGCGAAGATCGCGATGCGGCCCTTCTCCAGGTGGCGCACGGCGCGGCGGCGGATGTAGTCCTCGCACACGTCGTTGATCTTGATCGCGCTCATCACCCGCACGCGCCCGCCCAGCTTTTCCAGTGCGTCCTGCATGGCCAGCGCATTGATGACCGTGGCCAGCATGCCCATCTGGTCGCCGGTCACCCGGTCCATGCCGCCTGCGGCCAGGCCGGCGCCGCGGAAGATGTTGCCGCCGCCGATCACCAGTGCGATCTCCGCGCCGGCCTCGCGGGCCTCGATGATCTCGCGGGCGATGCGTCCGATCACCGCCGGGTCGATGCCGTAATCCAACGAACCCATCAACGCCTCGCCCGAGAGTTTCAGCAGCACACGGCGATAGGCGAGCGGTTTCATAGGCGGTCTGACCAGGCAGGGGGATGAGCGCAAGTTTACTCCAGCCCATCAGGTGCGCACAGCACGATCCTTGGATCATGCGTGCATGGAATACCCCTGGCGTCTCCTGCGCCGGGCTGGCTCAGGCGCCGACCACGCGGTTGCGGCCATCGCGCTTGGCCACGTAGAGGGCCTGGTCGGCACTGGTGAGCAAGGCTTCGATGGTGGGGAACGGGGCGCCCGGGCCTTGGGTGGCCAGGCCCGCGGAGAAGGTCACATGCAGCGGCTCGCCGTCGACGGTGGTCATCGGCAGGCGGGTGATCTCGGCCAGGATGCGCTGCACCACCTTGGCGGCGGCGGAGGCATCGATCCCCGGCAGCACGATCATGAACTCCTCGCCGCCATAGCGGGCCACAATGTCGCTGCCGCGCAGGTAGACCTGCAGGGCCTGGGCGAAGTTGCGCAGCACCTCGTCACCCACCAGGTGGCCCCAGCGGTCGTTGACCTTCTTGAAGTGGTCCAGGTCGATGAAGGCCACCGACAGCGGCCAGCCATGGCGCTGGGCGGCGTCGAACTCCATCTCCAGCACTTTTTCCAGCTGGGCGCGGTTGAAGATGCCGGTCAGCGCATCGCGCCTGACTTCCTCGGCCAGGCGCTTGGCGTGGCCTTCGAATTCGTCGGCTTCCTTGCGCGCGCGGGCGGCTTCCTGCACATCGCGCAGGGTGCGCAGCTGGGTCAGCTCCTTGGCCTCCTCCAGGATGGCCTGGATGCGCGAGGGGCTGGGGATGTGCACGTCGAAGATCTCGCACACGTCCGGCAGCATGGTGCGCACATCGTCCACGGCGCTGTTGAACTGGCCAGGATCCATCGACAGCTGGCTCACGCAGGCGGCCTGCGCACGACTGTGGGCCAGCTCGGTGTCCGGGGTGAGCCAGATGTCGGCGATCAGCCCGGACAGGCGGATGCAGGCCTGGAACTCGGGCAGGGCGCCGTCGGATTCGCTCAGGCCGATGGCATCGCAGAGCAGGTCGGGCAGGTTCCAATAGCGGGTCAGCTTCATGCCGATCTCGGCATGGTCGGTGCCGAAGGCATCGCGCTCGGCCTGCAGCAGGCCGACATTGCCCTGCGCCTGTTCCAGCAGCGGCAGGTATTCCTCCGGGTATAGCTGCCCCAGCGCCAGCACGCCGATGTCCTGCAGCAGGCCGGCCAGCATGAGTTCCTCCAGCTGGCGCGTGCCCACGCGCTCACCCAGCACGCGCGCGGCCAGGGCGGCCACCACGCTGCGCTTCCAGATGCGGTCGCGCGGGGACATCGTCCCGGGCTGGGACATCTGCCGCGCCAGGCTGAAGCCCAGGGCCAGGGTCAGGGTGGCGTTGAGCCCCAGCAGGGTCAGCGCCTGGCTCAGGTTCTCGACCCGGCGACGGCTTGCGTACAGCGGCGAGTTGGCGATGCGCAGCATGCGCGCGCTCAGGGCCACGTCCAGGCCGATCAGGTTGGACGCGGTGGCCATGATGGCATCCGGGTCCTGCGCCAGCTGGATGATCCGCAGTGCCACGCCGGGCGGGCTGGGCAGGCCGCGGCAGTGCTGCAGCTCAAGTTCGAGATCGGCGCGCATTGGATCGGGTGACTTCTCTTGAAGGGGCAAGGAGGAGCGGGCTTCCGCGGGCTCCCTGTCCCGCTACGTCAGCAACATCGGCTAAGTATGCGAGAACTTTAGCCTCCACGGGTTGTGCCGCCTAGCGTGGAGGCAAAAAAAAAACCGCGACTCACGCCGCGGTTTTCGTTCCCGATGCAACCTCGGGATCAGGCCAGGCCGGCCTGCTTCATCACTTCGGCGGCGTAGTCTTCCACCACCTTCTCGATGCCCTCGCCAACGGCCAGGCGCTGGAAGCCCACCACCTCGGCGCCGGCGGCCTTCAGCACCTGCTCGACGGTCTGGTTGGTGTCCAGCACGTAGGGCTGGCCGTACAGGGTCACTTCGCTGACGATCTTGTTGATCTTGCCGCTGATGATCTTCTCCAGGATGTCGGCCGGCTTGGCCTTGTCCTTCTCGGACATCTTGGCCAGTTCGATTTCCTTTTCCTTGGCCACGAACTCGGCCGGCACGTCGCTGGCCTTGTTGTGGGGCGGGTTCATCGCGGCCACGTGCATGGCCAGACCACGGGCCAGCTCGGCGTCGCCGCCGGCCAGCTCGACCAGCACGCCGATCTTGCCGCCGTGGACGTAGGCGGCCACGGTGTTGCTGCTGTCGATGGCGACCAGGCGACGGATCAGGATGTTCTCGCCCAGCTTGGCGATGGCGGCGGCGCGGGACTCTTCCACGGTCTCGCCGGCCGGCAGCTTGGCCGACTTCAGCACCTCGACATCGGCGGCGCTGGAGGCCAGGGCGGCCTGGGCGACGGCGTCGGTGAATGCGATGAAGTTGCTGTCCTTGGCGACGAAGTCGGTCTCGGAGTTGATCTCGACCAGCACGGCCTTGTTGCCGGACTGGGCGGCGGCGATGCGGCCCTCGGCGGCGACGCGGTCGGCCTTCTTGTCGGCCTTGGCCAGGCCGGACTTGCGCAGCCACTCGGCGGCGGCGTTGATGTCGCCGGCGTTCTCGGTGAGCGCCTTCTTGCACTCCATCATGCCGGCGCCGGTGCGCTCGCGCAGTTCTTTGACCAGGGAAGCGGTGATTTCCATGGGATGACTCCTCAAGGGTGGTGTATCGGATCGCAAGGCCCAGGTGCGGGGGCGATCGCGCCATTGCGCGGCGGCTCGCTCGCCAGGGCGTATGCGGAAAATGTCGGGTGCTGCGGTATCGCGTCAGCCGCAAGGCCAAAAGAAGGATGCCGACGCGCAGGGTGGCGCGCCGGCATTGCGCGGCGATTACTCCGCGGCGGCTTCTTCGGACTTCTTGCCCTTGCGCGGGGCCTTCTTGTCGCCTTCGGCGAACTCTTCCTCGCGCACGGTGGCGGCGTTCGGGGAAGCGGCCTTGCCTTCCAGCACGGCGTCGGCGGCGGCGCGGGCGTACAGCTGCACGGCGCGGATGGCGTCGTCGTTGCCCGGGATGGCGTAGTCGACCAGGGCCGGATCGTAGTTGGAGTCGACCACGGCGATCACCGGGATGCCGAGCTTCTTGGCTTCCTTGATGGCGATGTCTTCATGGCCGATGTCGATCACGAACAGGGCGTCGGGCAGGCGGTTCATTTCCTTGATGCCGCCCAGCGAGGCCAGCAGCTTCTCGCGCTCGCGGCGCAGGCCCAGCACTTCGTGCTTGACCAGCTTGCCGAAGGTGCCGTCGGTTTCGGCCGCTTCCAGCTCCTTCAGGCGCGCCACCGACTTCTTCACCGTGGCGAAGTTGGTCAGGGTGCCGCCCAGCCAGCGCTGGGTCATGAACGGCATGCCGCAACGCTCGGCTTCTTCCTTGATGGAATCGCGCGCGCTGCGCTTGGTGCCCAGGAACAGGATGGTGCCGCGCTTCTGCGCCACGCCGCTGATGAAGTTCATCGCGTCGTTGAACAGGGGCAGGGTCTTTTCCAGGTTGATGATGTGGATCTTGCCGCGGGCACCGAAGATGTACGGGGCCATCTTCGGGTTCCAGTAACGGGTCTGGTGACCGAAATGGACGCCGGCTTCCAGCATCTGGCGCATGGTGATCTGGGGCATGGAACGAACTCCAAAGTCGTGGAACCGGCCGCGGTCGTGAGTGCGGTCCTGATGGTTCCGGGGTTGGGCCTCCCTGCTGCCTGACGCGACCGAACCCGACTGATGTCGAGCACCCCGGCGCGGGTAGGGGGTAGCAGGTGTGAATTCACCGGTGACGCCCGGTGTCGGCGCGCTGGGCGGGATAGGGATTGGCCCACTCAGCCGCGGAAGTATAGCCGGCGCGGCCGATCCGCTGCAAACCGGGGGTCAGCGCGCCTGGGCCGAGGGCAGGTCCTGCGCGTCGGGCTGGCCGTTGACGCGGGCATTGAAATGGCCGCCGGCGAAGGATTCGGCCCGGCCGGGCAGGGGCCAGCGCAGTTCCTGGCCCGGTAGCACGTAGCCGGCCAGGCTGGGGAAGAGCAGGCGCTGCGTGCCGCGGGTGCCGTGGAAGCTGAGATCGGCGATCCGCGCATGCTGGCGCCCGCTGTTGCGGATGATCACCGCCGCGCCCTCGGCATTCTCCTCCACCCGGGTCTCCAGCGTCGGCAGCGCGGGCAGTGCGGTCGTGGGCAGGGCGAAGACCGGCGCCGAGTAGCGGATCAGGCGCTTGCCCACGACCTGCGGGTCGCCGCGCTCTTCCACCACCAGGCGATAGGCGCCTTCGGTCTGGTCCGGCGCGGCGGTGGTCCGGACCAGGCGGACGAGCTGGTGGCCGTTGGCGGGAATCTCCAGCCAGCGCGGGCTGAGGACGACATCGGTGGCCGGTTCCAGCAGGTCACGGCCCTGGTGCTGCCGCCAGCGGTACAGCCGGGCCTCGGCATGCCAGGGCTCGGCCTGGCCGTTGCTCAACCAGACGCTGGCCTGGTCGCCTTCTGCCGGAATGTTCACGGTGATCGGCGCCACGCGCACGCCGGCGGCCTGGGCCTGCGCCAGGGCTGCGCCCAGCAGCAGGGCCGACAGGCGTACGCGCGAGCATCGGTGCATGGGGGCCCGGTCCGTCAGAAGGTGAAGGTGTCAAAGCGCGACTCGGTGCCGGCGTCCGCCTGTGGCGGGCGCTGGGGCGATGGCGGCGTCAGCGCGTCCAGCTGCGGCAGCGCGGCCTGCGGCTGGCGGCCCAGACGGTAGGGCACCGGGCGCGTGCAGGTGATCTCGGCGGCCGGATCGGTGCGTAGCTCGCAAGAGCGCACCAGGGTGATGCCGATATGGAAGATCGCGCTGCCGGCGGCCTGGCTGCCGTCCTGGGCCAGGACGACGCCCGAGGCGGCCAGGGTGGGCAGCAGGGCCCAGGCGAGCGCTGGGGACATGCGTGCGGAGGGTTTCATCCGGGCGCCGGCGGGAAAGGATGCCCAGGTTAACGGCGCGGCCCGGAGGAACTTGACGGCCGTCCCAGCGCCCCGCGGATGACCGGCAGGCCGCGCAGGTCAGTACGTGACCGTCACCGTGACCACGTCGCTGTAGCTGCCCGGCGCGAGGTTCTGCGGGCCCGGGACGCGGCCGTAGATGATGAAGTTCTCGCTGCCGCCGCTGCCGGTGCCGCTGAGCGTGTCGGCGTTGAGCGTGCTGCCCCAGCGCTGGGTGCGTGGGCTGTTGCGATACAGCTCGTAGGGCACGAAGGCGGTCTTGGCGGCATTGGCCATGCGCCGGGTGGTGCCGGACGCGTTCTGACCGTTGTTCAGCCCGATCTGCCAGGCGGTGCGGCGCCGGCAGTTCATCGACAGGGTCGAGGTGTAGTCGCGGTTCGTGGCGAAGATGCCCGGCTGGGCGCTGAAGTCCAGGTCGCTGGCTGCCGAGATGCTGCACAGGCTGGCCACGCCGGCGGTGGCGTTGAAGGCCACCGCCGCGCTGCCGCCGCCCAGGCCGCCGGCGGTGCAACTGGCCGGGATGGGCGCACCGCCGATGAGGGGCTCGTTGTACTGGTACTGCAGCAGCGTGGTGCCGCCTGCGAACTGGTTGAGGTAATCGCTGCCCACGGCAAGTCCGGCCTGCAGTGGAATGCGCGCATACAGGGTCTGGCTGATGCTGCCGCTGCCCCCGAGCAAGGGCACCGCGTAGCCCAGGTCGAACTGCAAGGGCGTGGCCGAGGCGCCGACCAGGCTGCTGCCCCACACCTGCGTGCGCGCCGCGTCCTTGTAGAGCTGCATCTGCAGGCTGTCGGACTGGGCGTTGACCAGCCGGCGCGGGGTGATGCCCAGGCCGCCGCCCTGCGCGCCCTCGCCGATGTTCAGGCACATGCGCACCATCACCGTGCCCAGCACCGAGACCGCGCCAGTGGTGCAGGTCACGGTGATCGCCGCGGTCGTGTCGGTACTGGCCGTGGCCGAGACGTTGCCGAAGGCCACGGTGCTGACCTGGGCGCTGCAGGTGGTGGTGGCCTGGCCATCGAAGGCCAGCAGGCTCAAGGCCAGCGCGAGCAGCCAGCCCAGGGCGCGCGGCAGGGTCATGGCGTGGCCTCGCAGCGCAGCGGGCCGATGCGCGGCAGGCCCGAGGCTTTCGGGTAATCGAAGCGGGTCCGGCAACGCCCTTCTGGCAGTTCGACCTGCAGGAGGGTGCTGCCATCGCCGAGGAACTCCAGGTAGGTCTCGCCGTCGTAGCCCACCACCGAGGTGCCACCGCCTCCCTCCACGACGACCTGGCTGCCGACCGGCAGTGGCTGGTCCTGGGCATCGTGCAGCACGATCAGCGCGGCATGCACGCGGCGGATCGGAAACTGCACGCGCGTGCCGGTGCCGCCGCGCGGGACCACGACCTGCTGCACCCGTTCCGGCCGCAGCTCCAGGGGCAGGTCCATCGGGTCGATCGACACCTCGTTGCGCTGCCAGGGATTGAGCGGGGTGATCAGCAGGCGTCCTTCGCGGTCGGTCACGCCGATGGTGCGGTTCTGCAGGCGTACGGGCACTCCGGCCACGCCGGTTTCCACCAGTGCGAAGGCCTGGTCCAGTTCGCGGCTGGCGAACCAGCGGCCGCCCATGCCGACCAGGCCGCCGGAGGCCTCGGCATAGCCGTAGGTGTCCCCGCCCAGGCTGGCGATGCCGGCGGCGTAGTTGCCGTGCTGCAGGCGCCAGCGCGATTCGGCCAGGCCGCCGGCATTGCCTGCGCCTGCGCGGGCCTGCACGCGCCAGCCGCGGCCGCCGTCGGTGGGGGTCGCGCGGCTGACGTCGGCGGCCAGGACATCGCGCCCGTTGGCCCGCTGCCAGGAGGCGCCGGCCTGGTGCTGCGTGCCCAGTGCGATGGTCCAGCCCAGGTAGAGGCTACGGTCGCGGCGGTCTTCCAGATTCTGGTTGAGCGAGAAGTTGACCGCGCTGGTATCGAACAGGCTGCGCGACCAGAACAGGCTGGCATAGCGGGCCCGGTCCAACCCCGCGTACTGGGCGCGGACATAGCTCAGGCTGAAGTTGCCGAGTCCGCCGACGTTGACGCCGGCCAGGGCGCGCTCGCTCACCTGCGGCGGCGCGGCGCCGTGGAGGGAGGCCACATCGCGGTAGTCGCCCCTGGTGCGCTGGGTATCCAGCGCCAGGTTGTAGCGACCGGTGTTCCAGCGCCAGGCCAGGGCGTATTGCTGGCCCGAGCGGCCATCGGCCTGGCTGCCGGCCAGTGAGGCGCTGAACACGCCAGCGCGCTCGACCAGCCAGATCGCGCCGGCCCCGGCGTTGGCGACTGCGCCGCTGGCCTCGGCATGGGCTTCGGCGGTCAGGCGGTCGCTGAGGCCGCGACGCCAGCTGGCCGAGGCCGCCAGGCGGCGGTCGTAGTCGAAGGAGTCCAGTCCGTAGCCCTGGCGCACATGGCCCACGGCAAAGGACCAGTCGCTCAGGCCGCCATCGAGCAGGTCCTGGCTGGCGTAGAAGGGGAAATCGATCGTGCGCGTGCGGCCGAAGGCATCGGTGATCACCAGCTGCGCATTGCCGGCGCCGTCCACGCCCGGGATGCCGCCGAGCTGGAACGGCCCGGCGGGGACCTGCGCGCCGTACTGGCGGATGCCGTTGATGTACAGGTCCACGCTGGAGGGCACGGACGCCTCGCCGAGGAATTCGGGCAGCGGACTGATGCTGCGCGCCGGCTGCAGGCCGAAATCCCGACCGATGCGTAGGCCGCCCAGGCGCAGGGTGCGGCTCCAGGACAGGCTGCTGCTCAAGGTATCGCCCACGGTCACCGTGACCATGCGCTCGGGGAAGTTCCACTGCCCCTGCGTGTCCAGGCGCACCATCTGGCCGTGCCAGGCCTGGCCGGCGGTCCGCGAGGTGCCGGCAATCGCCGATTGCCGGAACAAACCGTTGCCCAAGCCGAACGCGCGCAGTTCTGCCGCGCCGGTGAGGTTGCTGGCGGCCTGCTGGTGGCTGGCGTACAGGTCGTAGTCGAGCAGCGCGCCCGGCGAGCTGGTCGCGCCGGCCTGCAAGGGGTCCGCCTGCGGCGCCAGCCGGGTCACGGCGGCATCGAGCAGCGCCACCGGCACATCGATCCCGATCCGCTGCAGCGCCGCGTCGTAGGCGAAATGCAGTCCGCCCAGCGCGTCCAGGGCCACCAGGTCCTGCGGTGCGTGGTCGGGCAGGCGCAGGCCGAGCTGCTGCAGGGTCAGCGCGGTGGCCGACAGGCGCTGGCCATCGCGCTGGAAGCGATACAGGCCGGGCTTGCGGGTCTGGTTGAGCGTCACTTCCAGGAACAGCGTTTCGGACTGCAGGCTGGGCGCGCCCTGCTGGGCGCTGGCCGGCACGGCCAGCATCCAGGGCAGGGCAGCGGCGAGCAGGAGTTCATTGCGCCTTGCTGCCCAGGTCACGTGCCTGTGCCTCGCCGTTGATCTTGGCCTTGAAGCTGGCCTGGGCATCGTCTGGAGCGGCCTCCGGCAGCGGCCAGCGCCGGTGCGTGCCGGGCAGCACGTAGCCGGCCAGCCCGGCGACGATGCGCTGGCTGCCGCCGGCGGCCGGGGCGAGCTCCAGGTCCACCAGCTGGGCGTGCATGCCGCCGGTGTTGTGCACTTCCAGCATGCGCTTGCCGTCCTCCACCACCACCTGCGCGGACAGGCGGGGGGCGGCCTCGGCGGCCGTCGGCGCCACGAACACCGGCACCGAATAGCGCAGCACGAACTGCAGGCCCGAGGCCGCCTGGCGTCCGGCGCCTTCGACCGGCAGTTCATCCACCAGCACGCGATAGCTGCCCTCGGTCGCGGCCGGAGCTTCGGACAGGCGAACCACCCGCACCAGCTGCTGCGAGTGCGGGGCCAGCTGCAGCATCGGCGGGCTGATGGCGACCTCGTCGGTCGGTTCCAGCACGTCCTCGCCCTCGATCTGGCGCCAGCGGAACACCCGTACCTGCGCGTGCAGCGGCGCATCGCTGGTATTGCTCAGCCACAGCCCCTGCGCGGTCTCCTGCGCGCTCAGGCGCAGCGAGGTGGGTGCCACCTGCAGGCTGGCGGCCAATGCCTGCCCCGTGACAAGCAGCAGCGGCAGCATCCACAGGGAGCGACCGAGCCGGAAACGTGCCATGCCCTGACTCCTCCAAGCGCGCCGTTTACCAGGTGACCGTGGCAGTGACCACGTCGCTGTAGGTGCCGGCCGGATAGTTGGCGCTCGGGACCCGACCGTACACAGTCAGGGCCTGCAATGCGCCGCTGCCTGTCCCGGAAAGCGTGTCGGTGCCGATGGTCGAGCCCCAGTTCTGGCTGCGGCCGGAGTCGCGGTACAGCGCGTAGGGCACGCGCGCGGTGTTGGTCGCGTCGCTGCTGCCCATGGTGCGCGTGCTCACGGTGGCGCCGGTGCCGGTGCCGGGGTTGAGCGCGATGTTGTAAGGCGTGCCGGTGGTGCACCGCACATTCAACGTGCCGGTGGTGTTGATCGCCGTGGCGGTGGAATTGACCGCGCCGAAGTCCACGTCGGTGGGGGCGGTCTGGATGTCGCAGATGCTGTTGATCTGGATGCGCACGTTGAAGGTACGCGAGTCGCTGCCCTGGGCCAGGCAGGTGGCGCTGCCGCCGGACAGCACCAGTACCAGCAACAGGCGGGAAAACTTGCTCATGGTCGTTCCTCGTGAAGGGGCACGGGGCTCCGCGCCTGGCCTGCACGAGGCAAAGGACATGCCACTTTGCGGTACGGGATGGAGCGCAAGTTTTTGATGCGAAAGACAATCCGCTTCACACGGGCGGTGGCGGAAGTCCGACGAGGCGCGCGCCGGAAACCGCGACAGCGCGTCCTGTCCGGACCCCTGCATTCAGCAGCGCCCAATCGGCGATAATGGCGCCATGAGCATCAAACTGAAGACTGCCGCGGACCTGGAAAAGATGCGCGTCGCCGGCCGCCTGGCCGCCGAGGTGCTGCAGGTCGTCGCCCCCCATGTCAAGCCGGGTGTCACCACCGCCGAGCTGGACCGCATCTGCCACGACCACATCGTCAAGGTGCAGAACGCCATCCCCGCCAATGTCGGCTACCGCGGCTTCCCGGCCACGGTCTGCACCTCGGTGAACAACGTGATCTGTCACGGCATCCCGAGCGAGGCCAAGGTGCTGAAGGACGGCGACATCCTCAACATCGACGTGACCGTCATCAAGGACGGTTGGCATGGCGATACCAGCCGCATGTATATCGTCGGCACCCCCTCGGTGATGGCCAAGCGCCTGGTGGAGGTCACCCGCGAGGCGATGTTCCGCGGCATCCGCGCGGTCAAGCCGGGCGCCACCCTGGGCGATGTGGGCCATGCGATCCAGCAGTACGCCGAGGGCGAGCGCTTCAGCGTGGTGCGCGAGTACTGCGGCCACGGCATCGGCCAGGTCTACCACGACGAGCCGCAGGTGCTGCACTACGGCCGGCCGGGCGAGGGCGTGGTGCTCAAGCCGGGCATGACCTTCACCATCGAGCCGATGATCAACGAAGGCGCGCGCCACACCAAGACCCTGCCCGACGGCTGGACCGTGGTGACCAAGGACCGCAAGCTCTCGGCGCAGTGGGAGCACACCGTGGCGGTCACCGAGGACGGCGTGGAGATCCTGACCCGGGTGCCGGGCGACGACAACGATCTGTGAGCACGTTCCGGGCCGCGCACGAGGCGGACACCTCCGCCGGCCCCGGCCTGGCCGACGCCGACTGGTCGGCCCAGGCCAAGGCCCAGCTGGCGGCCACCGACGCGCGGCTCTCGCGCCGCTACGACCATAGCGACGACATCGAGCGCATCCTGGCCCTGCGCGCCCGCGCGGTGGACCAGTTGCTGGTCGATGCCTGGCGGCGCTGCCTGCCGGCCGACGCGCAGCTGTCGCTGTTCGCCGTGGGCGGCTACGGCCGCGGCGAGCTGTTCCCGCAGTCGGACGTGGACTTGCTGGTGCTGGCGCAGACCGAGGCGCAGACGCGCTGGCACGAGGCGCTGGGGCGCTTCTTCGCCATGGTCTGGGACCTGGGCCTGAAGCTGGGCCATGCGGTGCGCTCGCCCGCGCAGTGCACCCAGGCGGCGCAGGACCAGACCGTGATGACCGCGCTGCTGGAGGCGCGCCCGCTCATCGCCGATGCACAGGCCACCGCGCGGCTGGCCAGCGCCATCGCCCCGGAGCGGGTGTGGCCGGCGCGCGCGTTCTTCCAGGTCAAGCGCGAGGAGATGGCCGCGCGGCATGCGCGCTTCGGCGATACCTCCGACAACCTGGAGCCCAATCTGAAGGAAGGCCCTGGTGGCCTGCGCGATCTGCACACCCTGGGCTGGATGGCGCTGCGCGCCTTCGGCGTCAGCGAGATCGAGCCGCTGGTGGGCATGGGCCACCTGGGCCCGGACGAGGCCATCGCCCTGAGCCGCGAACGCCATCAGCTCTCGCGGCTGCGCTATGGCCTGCACCTGGTGGCGCGCAGGCCGGAGGAGCGCCTGGGCTTCGACTACCAGAAGATGCTGGCCGCCCGCCTGGGCTTTGCCGACGACGCGCAGAGCCTGGGCGTGGAAAAGATGATGCAGGGCTTCTACCGCAGCGCCTCGATCGTGCGCCGGGTCACCGACCGGCTGCTGCAGCGCTTCGAGGAACAGTTCGATGGCGAGGCCGCGCCGGAGGTGCTCGATGCGCGCTTCGAGCTGCGCCGCGGCTATCTGACCGCGCGCGAGGCCTACTGGCCGCGCCGCGATGTCGGCGAGGTGTTTGCGCTGTTTGCCGCCTGGGCCCAGCACCCGGAGGTGCGCGGCCTGCATTCGGGCACCGCGCGCGCGCTGGCCGAGGCCTTGCCGCGGCTGCCGGCCTTTCAGGAAGCCACCGAGACCCAGCGTGCGGGCTTCATGGCGCTGCTGCGCGGCCCGCGCGCGGTGCAGACGCTCACGCGGATGGCGCGGCTGGGCGTGCTGGGGCAGTGGATCCCGGCCTTTGCCCGCGTCTCCGGGCGCATGCAGTTCGATCTGTTCCATGTCTACACGGTCGACCAGCACACGTTGATGGTGCTGCGCAACCTGGCGCAGTTTTCCAGTGGGCGCGCCGATGAGCGCTTTTCCATCGCCCACGAGGTGTGGCCGCGCCTGCGCAAGCCGGAGCTGCTGCTGCTGGGCGGGCTGTTCCACGACATCGCCAAGGGGCGCGGTGGCGACCACTCGGAGCTGGGCGCGGTGGATGCGCGCGAGTTCTGCCTGGCCCACGCCGTGGCCGCGCCCGATACCGAACTGGTGGTGTGGCTGGTGGAGCAGCACCTGAAGATGTCGGTGACCGCGCAGAAGCAGGACATCGCCGACCCGGAGGTGGTGCACCGCTTCGCCCAGGCCACCGGCTCGCGCGAACGCCTGGATTACCTGTACCTGCTGACCTGCGCCGATATCGCCGGTACCAGCCCCAAGCTGTGGAACACCTGGAAGGACCGGCTGCTGGCGGACCTGTACTTCGCCACCCGCCGCGTGCTGCGCGAGGGCCTGGAGCAGCCGCTGGCGGTGGAGGCGCACGTGGCCGAAGGGCGCCAGGCCACGCACGCGCTGATGACGATGCAGGGCTTCGACGATGCCACCATCAATCGCCAGTTCGTGGAGATGCCGGCCGAGAGCTTCATGCGCTTCCGCCCCGAGCAGCTGGCCTGGCAGGCCGCGGCGCTGGTGGACGTGCAGGCCGGCGACACGCTGGTGCGGGCGCGCCACATCGCCGACGATGCCGAGGCGATGGAGGTGTTCGTGCACTCGCCGGACCGCGACGGGCTGTTCGCGGCCATCGTCGCCACCCTGGACCGGCTTGGCCTGGGCATCCACCAGGCGCGCGTGCTGGTCGGGCCCAACGGCACGGTGTTCGATACCTTCGAGGTGCTGCCCACGGTGGATTACGCCACCCGCGACCCCGGGCAGGCCGCCGCGGCCCTGCGCCAGGCGCTGGCCGGCGTGCTGGAGCGGGTGCGCGCCAGCCAGCGCGCGCTGCCGCGGCAGCTGAAGCATTTCCGCTTCCCCTCGCGCGTGGAGTTCCAGCCCACGCGCGATGGACAACGCACGGTGCTGGAGCTGGTGGCCGCCGACCGCCCGGGCCTGCTGGCCCAGGTGGCGCTGGTGCTGCGCCAGCTGCAGCTGCGCGTGCACGATGCGCGCATCGCCACCTTCGGCGAGCGCGCCGAGGACGTGTTCGAGATCAGCGACGAGCACGACCAGCCGCTGTCCCCGGAGACCCAGCGGGCGTTGCGCGATGCGCTGCACGCCGCGCTCGATCCATCTCCCACCCTCTGATTTCATCCATTCGAACCCGCAGGAACCCCCCATGTCCGCAACCCCCGAGCTGAAGTCCCTTATCGAAAGCGCGTTCGAGCGCCGCGCCGAACTTGGCCAGGACGAGATCCAGAACCAGGTGCGCCCGGCCGTCTACGCGGCCATCGATGGCCTGGAGGCGGGCACCCTGCGCGTGGCCGAACCCAAGGCCGAGGGCGGCTGGCAGGTCAACGAGTGGTTGAAGAAGGCGGTGCTGCTGTACTTCCGGGTCAACGACATGGCGGTGATCGACGCACAGCCGGCGCCATTCTGGGACAAGGTCGAGGCCCGCTTCGCCGGCTACGACGCCGACAGGTTCCGCGCTGGCGGCGTGCGCGTGGTGCCCGGCGCGGTGGCCCGTCGCGGCACCTACTTCGGCAAGGACGTGGTGCTGATGCCGAGCTTCACCAACATCGGCGCCTACGTGGGCGAGGGCACCATGGTCGATACCTGGGCCACGGTGGGCTCCTGCGCGCAGATCGGCCGGCACTGCCACCTGTCCGGCGGGGCCGGCATCGGCGGCGTGCTCGAGCCGCTGCAGGCCGCGCCCACGATCATCGAGGACCACTGCTTCATCGGCGCCCGCGCCGAGGTGGTGGAGGGCGTGGTGGTCGGCCACCACAGCGTGATCGGCATGGGCGTGTTCCTCAGCCAGTCCACCCGCATCTTCAACCGCGCCACCGGCGAGATCTCTTACGGCTACGTGCCGCCGGGCAGCGTGGTGGTCTCCGGCTCGCTGCCGGCCAAGGACGGCTCGCACTCGCTGTATGCGGCCATCATCGTCAAGCAGGTCGACGAGAAGACCCGCGCCAAGACCAGCGTCAACGAGCTGCTGCGCGGCCTGGCCGACTGAGCGCCGCCTCTTCTGAAGCGACCTTCGACGCCGGCCTTCCCCAGGAGGCGCCGGCGTCTTGCCATCCGGCGCGCCCCGAAACGCGCTGGTGCTTGCGCGGCGTTTTGCGCAGCGCGTCTTTCCCTCCGGGTTTAAATCGTTTTAGGATCGGGCCTCACGTTGGGAGGAGAGTCGGATGAAGGCGATGCGTGCGGTGACGGCCGTGGCCGGTGCGGTGTTCCTGTCCCTGGGGCTGGCCAGTGCGCCGGTGCAGGCGGGCAACCCGGTGTTCCCGGGCTGGTACGCAGACCCCGAGGCGGCGGTGTTCGACAACACCTACTGGATCTTCCCGACCACCTCGGCCGCCTACGAGGACCAGACCGTGTTCGATGCGTTCTCGTCCAAGGACCTGGTGAACTGGACCAAGCATCCTGGCGTGCTCACCAACGCCGCCGTGCCCTGGGCCAAGAAGGCCATGTGGGCCCCGGCGGTGGTGGAGAACAAGGGCAAGTACTACTTCTTCTTCGGCGCCAACGACATCCAGAGCGATGAGGAGTTCGG
>Ga0209257_1000326_pt1 | contig 99865 bp, 71 predicted proteins | sample AraplaCvi_mCL_r2_FD_184277 | JGI IMG/M metagenome (GOLD analysis project Ga0209257, IMG submission 184277) | Arabidopsis root microbial communities from North Carolina, USA - plate scrape MF_Cvi_mCL_r2 (SPAdes) (version 2) | ecosystem: Host-associated > Plants > Roots > Endosphere | place: USA...
GACGTCGAACAGGTCCTCGGGGGACACGAAGTCGGCGATCGCCGACTTGGCGATGTTCTTCCACTTGTTCTGCGCGGCCTCGCCCAGCCAGTCGCAGACCACCACGTCGAGGCTCTCGTCCTCGCACAGCTTGGCCACGATGTTGGAGCCGATGAACCCGGCGCCGCCGGTGACGAGGATGACGCGTCTGGACATGCAGGGCGTTATGGCACAGGGGGCGGACGGAGCAAGCCATTGGGCCAGACGTCGGAGTGAACGTGCGGATCGATCGGGACGGCCCCATCCTCGTCTGGCTGCGCAACGACCTGCGCCTGGCCGACAACCCCGCCCTCGCCGCCGCCGCGGCCATGGGACGGCCGGTGATCCCGCTCTACGTCCTGGACGAGACGCCTGGCGTGCGGCCGATGGGCGCCGCCTCGCTGTGGTGGCTGGACAAGTCGCTGGCGGCCCTGGCCGCCTCGCTGGAGGCGATCGGTTCGCGGCTGATCCTGCGGCGCGGCCCGGCGCGGGCGGTGCTGGAGGACTTGGTCGCCCAGGCCAAGCCGGCGGCCGTGGTCTGGAACCGGCTCTATGACGCCGCCGCAATCGACCGCGATAGCGCCCTCAAGGCCTGGCTGAAGGACCAGGCCGTCGCCTGCGAGAGCTTCAACGCCAGGCTGCTGAACGAGCCCTGGACCGTGAAGAACGGCTCTGGCCAGCCCTACAAGGTCTTCACGCCCTACTGGCGCGCCGCGCGGGACCAGCTCCATCATGTTAAGGTCGAGCCCGCACCCGAGGCCCTGCCCGTCCCGGAACGCTGGCCGCGCGGCGAAGCGCTCGAAAGCTGGAACCTGCACCCGACTAGGCCGGACTGGTCCAGGGGCTTCGACCTCTGGACCCCCGGCGAGACCGGCGCGGCCCAACGGCTGAACGACTTCCTCTCTGGTCCGGTCGAGCACTACGACCGCCGGCGCGACCTGCCGGGCGTCGAGGCCACCTCGCGCCTGTCGCCGCACCTGCATTTCGGCGAGATCGGTCCCCGCCAGGTCTGGGTCGCCGCCCGCAACGCCGTCGAAGCCGGCGACGCCCCCGCCAGCCCCGTCGAGGCGTTCCTGTCCGAGATCGGCTGGCGCGAGTTCAACCATGCGATCCTGTTCCACAATCCGGACCTGCCCAGGGCCAACTTCCGACCCGAGTTCGACGGCTTTCCCTGGCGGCGCGACGACGCCGCCTTCGACGCCTGGCGCCGGGGCGAGACCGGCTATCCGATCGTCGACGCCGGCCTGCGCGAGCTGTGGGCCACCGGCTTCATGCACAACCGCGTGCGGATGATCGTCGCCTCGTTCCTGGTCAAGCACCTGCTGATCGACTGGCGGGCGGGCGAGGCCTGGTTCTGGGACACGCTGGTCGACGCCGACCTGGCCAACAATGTCGGCAACTGGCAGTGGGTCGCCGGCGGCGGCGCCGACGCCGCGCCCTATTTCCGGATCTTCAACCCCATCGCCCAGGGCCAGAAATTCGACTCCGCCGGCGCCTATGTCCGGCGCTGGGTTCCCGAACTGGCGGCCCTGCCCGACGCCCTGATCCACGAGCCGTGGAAGGCCTCGGCGCAACTGGATCCCGCCGCCAGGCGTATCTATGGGGAACCGATCGTGGGGCATTCGGCGGCGCGCGAACGCGCGCTCGAGGCCTATCGCAGCCTCAAGAGAGACCAGGTTTCTCGCGGCGCCGGATAGCGCTCCCCATTTACAGGTCGGTTCCGAGAGTTCTTAACTTTCGTCCTCAAGTTAGGGATGGGAGCGTCGATGACCGATATCCTGCCTGCGACCTGGCCGGCCACGGCCCGCGACCCCGAGCTGCGTCGCGCGCCCGCCGCCTTCCGCACCGCCCTTCGCGTCGCCGTGGAAAACTGGGCGGCCGGCGACCTGACCTTCGTCCTGCCGTCCGGAAAGCCGTTGCGCATCGTCGGCAAGACGCCGGGTCCGGACGCGGTGGTCCGCATCCACGACTACCGGTTCATTCGCCGGGCCCTGGCGGCGGGCGACATCGGCTTCGCCGAAGGCTACATGGCCGGCGAGTGGGACACGCCCGACCTGTCGGCGGTGCTGGAGGCGTTCTCGCTGAACTTCGACCGACTGACGGCCCTGGTCCGCGGCAATCCGCTGATGCAGGCCGTGAACAAGCTCTACCACCTGTTTCATCGCAACGACCGGGTGGGCTCCAGGCGGAACATCCACGCCCATTACGACCTGGGCAACGCCTTCTATTCCCGCTGGCTGGACCCCAGCATGACCTACTCCTCGGCCCTGTACGAAGCTCCGGGCCAGCCGCTGGACCAGGCCCAGCGCGCCAAGTACGCCGCCCTGGCTCGGTCGATCGACCTGAAGCCCGGCCAGCACGTGCTGGAGATCGGCTGCGGCTGGGGCGGCTTCGCCGAGTTCGCGGCCAAGGAGGTCGGCGCCCAGGTCACCGGCGTGACCATCTCCCAGGCCCAGCACGACTTCGCGAAAAAGCGATTGTTCGACCAGGGCCTGACCGAGAAGGCGCAGATCCGCCTGATCGACTACCGCGACGTCCAGGGCCAGTTCGACAGCGTCGCCTCGATCGAGATGTTCGAGGCGGTCGGCGAGGAATACTGGCCCACCTATTTCGGCAAGATCCGCGAGGTCCTGTCGCCGGGCGGCCGAGCCGGCCTGCAGATCATCACCATCCGTGACGAGCTGTTCGCCCGCTATCGCGGCCACACCGACTTCATCCAGCGCTACGTGTTCCCAGGCGGCATGCTGCCCAGCGAGGCCCGTCTGAAGCAGGAAACCGCCGCCGCCGGCCTGGCCTGGACCGGCGTCAACCGCTTCGGCCAGAACTACGCCGACACCCTGGCCGAGTGGGCCACGCGGTTCGAGGCGGCGTGGGACGACATCAGGGGCCTGGGCTTCGACGAGCGGTTCCGTCGGTTGTGGCGGTTCTATCTCAGCTATTGCGAGGCCGGGTTCCGCACCGAACGCACCAATGTGATCCAGCTGGGCCTTTCCAGGGTCTAAAGAGGTCTCGGACCTGGCGAACTGGGCCCTGCATCCCGACCTTTGGTGTGCGTACAGTCCGCAAGCGCGCGCGAGGCCGGCCGATGAACCTTTACACCCTGGTCCTGGACTTCCACGGCGGCACCTACATCACCCAGTTCGACGCCGCGACGGCGACGGACGCGGTCGCGGCCTGGTGCAAGGAGCTGGAGGACGAGCAGTTGCTGGGCGACGCCTCGTTCCCCGTGGCCGAGGGCATCATGGTCGACGCCATCGAGAACCATCTGGTCGAGGTCGAGGGCCTGCACGGCGCCTGGTGCGCGGCCGCGTCGGTCAACGGCGCGCTGGCTCTGCTGAACGTGATCATCACCCAGCGGGTGGATTAAACCTGCGCTGAAATCGCCAAGGCCGCCTTCAGGAAAACTGGCCTTGCCTGAGGGCCGCGCATCACGATCTACCCTACCGACCTCCCGACCGGCCGGACTGAAGAGATGACCGTAAAGACCAGCGTCCTCGACGCTATCGGCGACACGCCGCTGATCCGCCTCAACCGCGCCAGCGAGGCGACCGGCTGCGAGATTCTCGGCAAGGCCGAGTTCATGAACCCCGGCCAGTCGGTCAAGGACCGCGCGGCCCTGGGCATCATCCGCGACGCCGAGGCGAAAGGCCTGCTGAGGCCCGGCGGCCGGATCGTCGAGGGCACGGCCGGCAACACCGGCATCGGCCTGGCCATGGTCGCCTCGGCCCTGGGCTACAAGACCACGATCGTCATCCCGCGCACCCAGAGCCAGGAGAAGAAGGACGCCATCCGCCTGCTCGGCGCCGAGCTGGTCGAGGTGGACGCCGTCCCCTACTCCAACCCCGACAACTATGTCCGCTATTCCGGCCGCCTGGCCGAGGACCTGGCCCGGACCGAGCCGAATGGGGCGATCTGGGCCAACCAGTTCGACAATGTCGCCAACCGCCAGGCCCATTTCGAGACCACCGGGCCGGAGATCTTCGAGCAGACCGACGGCAAGGTCGACGGCTTCATCTGCGCCATCGGCTCGGGCGGCACCCTGGCCGGCGTCGCCGCCGCCCTGCGGGCCCGCAAGCCGTCGGTGAAGATCGGCCTGGCCGACCCGCACGGCGCGTCGCTGTACAGCTGGTACGCCGACGGCGAGCTGAAGTCGGAAGGAACCTCGATCAGCGAGGGCATCGGCCAGGGCCGGATCACCGCCAATCTGGAAGGCCTGGCGGTCGACCATCCGTTCCGGATCAGCGACGAGGAGATGCTGGAGCAGGTCTTCGACCTGGTGCAGCACGAGGGCCTGTGCCTGGGCGGCTCGACGGGGATCAATGTCGCGGGCGCCGTGCGCATGGCCAAGGCCATGGGGCCGGGCCACACCATCGTGACCATCCTGTGCGACCACGGCTCGCGCTACCAGAGCAAGCTCTTCAACCCCGCCTTCCTGGCCGAGAAGGGCCTGCCGACCCCGCCCTGGATGTAAGGGCCCCGACGACCCGCCATGCGGGCGCCGCGCCCCGGGCTGACCAAAAAGTTGCAGAACTCAACCACCCAGTGCAGGATCACTCCAAGTCGCACCGGGAGGGCCTGATGGCTTGGAAGGGTATTGTCGGCAAGAGCTTTTCGCCAGAATCGTTCGAAACCTACTGCGAGGCTTTGACCTGGTCGGCCTGGCGGCCGAAGTTCATCGCCCTGCACAACACCGGCGTACCCTCGCTGGCCCAGAGGCCGCAGGGCTTCACCCAGACCCACATCGCCAATCTCGAAGCCTATTATCGCGACAATCAGAAATGGAGCGCGGGGCCGCACCTGTTCGTCGACGACAAGCAGATCTGGGTCTTCACGCCGCTGACGGTGTCGGGCGTGCATTCCCCCAGCTGGAACAGCATCGCCATGGGGCTCGAGATGCTGGGCGACTATGACAAGGATCCGTTCGACAGCGGCCGCGGCGCGGCGGTGCGCGACAACGCCGTGGCGGCCATGGCCACCCTCTCGGCCGTGCTGGGACTGGATCCCGCGACCATGAAGCTGCACCGCGAGGACCCGGCCACCACCCACGCCTGCCCGGGCAAGAACGTCAAGAAGCTCGACGTCATCCAGCGGGTGCAGGAGAAGATGGTCCAGGAGTCCAAGGAGCATTCGCTGCACGAGGCGCATCCCTAGTTTTCTTCCCGGCCCTAGTTTTCTCCCCGGATTGAGGGAATGCGGAAAGGTAGGCCCGACGGCTTGCCCGCCGCCGCCGATCGCGTGATCTTGCCCGCCTTCTCGAAAGGGGCGAGTCAGACCCCGAAAGGCCTTGCGATGACCCATGCCGATCCGCTCGTCTCGACCGCCTGGCTGGCCGAGCACCTCGACGCGCCCGACGTCCGCGTGGTCGACGGGTCCTGGCACATGCCCGCCGCCCAGCGCGATCCGAAGGCCGAGTACGACCGGGCCCACATCCCGGGGGCGGTGTTCTTCGACATCGACGACATCGCCGACGAGACCTCCGACCTGCCGCACATGCTGCCCTCGCCGATCAAGTTCGCCTCGCGCGTCAAGAAGCTAGGCCTGGGCGACGGCTCCCGGATCGTGGTCTACGACACCAGCGGCATCCTGCCCGCCGCCCGGGTCTGGTGGGAATTCCGCGCCATGGGGCACGAGGACGTGGTGGTGCTGGACGGCGGCCTGCCCAAGTGGATCGCCGAGGGCCGTCCGGTCGACGACCTGGCCGTCACCCCGCAGGAGCGCCACTTCACCCCGCGCTACCAGGCCGACATCGTCCGCTCGCTGGACCAGATGAAGCGCAACCTGGAGAGGGCGCCTGAAGACCGGGGCCGCGAACAGGTGATCGACGCCCGCGCCGCCGGCCGGTTCGAGGGCCGCGATCCCGAGCCCCGGGCCGGCCTGCGCGGCGGCCACATCCCCGGCTCGCGCAACGTGCCGCTGTCAGCCCTGCTGGCCCCAGACGGGACCTTGCTGCCGGCGGACAAGTTGGAAGCCGTGTTCGAGGCCGCCGGGGTCGACATCGATCGGCCGGTCGCCGCCACCTGCGGCTCGGGCATCACCGCGTCCGTGGTCGCCCTGGCCCTGGCCCGGCTCGGCAGGCCCCGGGCGGCGGTCTATGACGGTTCGTGGACCGAATGGGGCGGTCGCGACGACGTCCCGGTGGCGACCGGAACGGCGGCGGCGGTCTAGCTACACCGACTCCCACAATCGCAGCTCGCGCCCCGCCAGGCCCTCCGCGGCGACCGGCAAGGCGCGCAGCCAGGCCGCCTGGGCGAAGGCCCGGTTGCTGGTCGAGACCGAGGCCACCACGATCCGTCGGCGCCGCGCCTCGTCCTCCAGCCGCGCCAGCACGGGCGGCAGGAGGCGCGGCAGCACGGCGTTCATCATGCAATAGACGTCGGCGGCCGGCCACGGCGCCGTCAGCAGGTCGCCGGCCGCGAAGGTCACATGGGCCAGGCCCAGGGCCCGGGCCGCCCGCCCCGCCTCGTCCGCCCGCTCGGGGACCAGTTCCAGCCCGTGAGCGACCAGGTCGTGGCGCAGGCCGCCATAGAGCCCGAACCGCCCGTAACCGCTGCCCAGGTCCAGCAGCCCGAGGCCGGGACGCGCCGTGATCTCGGGCTCCAGGGCGCGGTAGAAGGCCCGCACCACCTCGTAGGCTAGGTCGCCCTGGTCGAAGCGCTGCACGCCATGCCGGTCCAGCAGGCGCAGGGTGTCGAGCCGGGCCTCGACCGCCGCGACGCGCAGGCCCAGGACCGCATCGAGCTCGGCGTCGACGATCGGAGCGGTCTCGCGATCCAGGGCCAGGATCCGCCGCCGCGCGGCCTCCCGATCCACGCCCGGCGCGCCCTTGGTCGCGTCCATGGAGTCCTCCCGCTGGCCGAACACAACAATCGCTATGCTATCATAAAATCTCCACACACCCTCTAGTTGACAAAGTCGCCGACTTCCCCGAACCTCATGGGCAGGAGGAAGGATCGCGATCTTTCTCCGGCGCCATGGCGTGATCGGCCGCGGCGCGCCTTCGACAGTGCCGCCTATCGCCTCAATTCGCTCGCCGAACGCCTTTCTGCACGGGATCGCAGCCTCGACGCCTCGCGCCGGGCCGACGATGGCCGTCGCGCGCGCTCGGCCCGCCCCAACCCGGAGCCTTTCATGACGCCCATCCCGCTTTACGGACAAGCCATCACCGACGCCATCGCCGGCGGCGACCTCGACCAACTGCGCAAGCTGCAAACCCTGGCCGAGTCCCATCTGGAGGAGCACGGCGACATCGGCGCCCTGCTGGCCCAGATCAAGGTCGAGATCGCCAAGCTGAAGCGCTGACCGCGCCAAGCCGAACAACCCCAAGCGACACCCGAGGCAAGCCCCGGGACGGAGGAAACCCCATGAGCATCAAACCTTACGGCGTGGCCGTGACCGACGCCATCGCCTCGGGCGAGCTGGCCCGCCTGAAGGAAGCCGAGGCCGCCGCCGAGGCCCACCTGCAGGAATACGGCGACATCCCCGCCCTGCTGGCGGTGCTGAAGGTCGAGATCGCCAAGCTCGAAAAAAGCCGCGGCTGACCCCGGCCGCCCCTCAACCCTTCTCATCGGAGGTCATGACCATGGCCATCGTCATTCTGTACGGACAAGCCATCACCGACGGCATCGCCAAGGGCGACCTGGCCGAACTGCAGCGCCTGCACGACCAGGCCGAGGCCCACCTGCGGGAATATGGCGACATCCCCGCCCTCCTGGCCCTGCTCAAGGTCGAGATCGCCAAGCTGGAACGCGGCCGCTGAGGCCCACCCCGCCCTCCTCCCCGGGACGCACGGCTGACCGCGGCGCGTCCCGGTCTTTTCCCGCCTTGCGCCCCTGAAGGATCGACACGATGACGGACGCGATCTCGCTGGACGCCGAGGCCCGGGCCCCCGTCGCGACGCCCGCCGGCAAGCCCGTCCGCTACCGGCTGGAGCGCGACTATACCGAGCTGGTGCCTGTCCACGTGGTCTGGGAAGTCACCCTGGCCTGCAATCTCAAGTGCCAGCATTGCGGCTCGCGGGCCGGCCGCCCCCGGTCGGACGAGCTGACCGCCGCCGAGGCGCTGGAGCTGATCGACCACCTGGCCGCCCTGGGCACGCGCGAGCTGACCCTGATCGGCGGCGAAGCCTATCTGCGCCGCGACTGGATCGAGCTGATCCGCCGCAGCCGGGCCCACGGCATCCGCACCGGCGTCCAGACCGGGGCCCGCAACCTGACCGACAAGCGCCTGGACGAGGCCGTCGAGGCCGGGTTGCAGGGCCTGGGCGTGTCGATCGACGGCCTGCCCGATCTGCACGACCGGGTGCGCGGCGTGCCCGGCTCCTACGACCAGGCGATCGACGCCCTCAGGCGCGCCAAGGCCCGGGGCCTGGCCGTCTCGGTCAATACGCAGATCGGGGCCGAGACGGCCGAGCACCTGCCCGAACTGATGGACCGCATCATCGCGGCCGGCGCCACCCACTGGCAGATCCAGCTGACGGTCGCCATGGGCAACGCCGTCGACAACCCCGAACTGCTGCTCCAGCCGTACCAGCTGCTGGAGGTCATGCCGCTGCTGGCCCGGCTGTACGGCGAGGGTCAGGCCCGGGGCCTGCTGATGGTGGTGGGCAACAACATCGGCTATTTCGGCCCCTACGAGCACATCTGGCGCGGGTTCGGCGACGACGCCGACCACTGGAACGGCTGCTCGGCCGGCCAGACCGGCATCGGCATCGAGGCCGACGGCACGATCAAGGGCTGCCCGTCCCTGGCCACCTCGCTCTACGCCGCCGGCAACGTCCGCGACATGACCGTGGCCGACATCTGGCGCCACGGCGAGAAGATGCGCTTTGGCCGCCTGCGCGACGTCGAGGAGCTGTGGGGCTATTGCCGCACCTGCTACTACGCCGACGTCTGCCGGGCCGGCTGCACCTGGACCTCGGAGTCGCTGCTGGGCAAGCGCGGCAACAATCCCTATTGCCACCACCGCGCCCTGGACCTGGCCAAGCACGGCCTGCGCGAGCGGGTGGTCAAGATCAAGGACGCCCCGCCGCAGAGCTTCGCGGTCGGCGAGTTCGCCCTGATCACCGAGCCCATTCCGGGCGCCGAGGTCACACCCCTGCCCGACCGCGACCCGGCCGCGGTGCATGTCGCGCCCCGCCAGCGCTCGGCGGCCGGCGGCGCCTTGCCGCCCAGCCTCAAGCCCTGCCGGGCCTGCGCCGGCTACATCTGGCCGCACGAACTGACCTGTCCCCATTGCCAGGCCGACGTCGCCGAGGCCGAGGCCCGGTTCAGGACCGACACCGAACGCCGCCGCGCCCTGATCGCCGAGGCCACGCGGGTCCTGGGCCGGCTGGGCGTTGGGGCTTAGTCGGGGACAGGCGCATGCGCCTGTCCCCAGCCCCGCCCAGCTCCTCTCCTCGCCCGGACGGAATTCCTGCCTTGAAGCGGCTCGCCCCCGCGCCGTAAACGACAAGGGCTTCGCAGTCGTTCGAGTCCGCCATGCCCCTGGATGAACAAACCCGCCTGGTCCGCAAGGGCGCCCCGCCCAAGGGCGGCTCGGTGCTGGCCCGCACGGTCAATCCGCCGGTCCAGCGCGGCTCGACGGTGCTGATGCCCAACGCCGCCTCGCTCTATGACGACAGCCAGCTGACCTACGGCATCACCGGCCTGTCCTCGCCCGCCAACCTGCAGCTGGCCCTGGCCGAGCTGGAGGGCTCGCCGGACGTGACGCTGTACCCCTCGGGCCTGGCGGCGATCACCGGCGTTATGCTGGCTCTGCTGAAGGCCGGCGACGAGATCCTGGTGGTCGACAGCGCCTACCGGCCCACCCGCCGGTTCTGCGACCGGGTGCTGGCCCGGTTCGGCGTCGCCACCACCTATTACGACCCCGCCCTGTCGCCCGACGCCCTGATGGCCCTGTGCACGCCGCGCACCCGGATGATCCTGCTGGAGGCGCCGGGCTCGCTGACCTTCGAGATGCAGGACATTCCGGCCATCGCCGCCGCCGCCAACGCCCGCGGGATCCTGACGATGATCGACAACACCTGGGCGGCGAGCTTCTACTTCAAGCCCCTGGCCCACGGGGTGACCATCAGCGTGCAGGCCCTGACCAAATATGTCGGCGGCCATTCGGACGTCTTCATGGGCAGCGCCGCCACGGCCGACAACGTGATCGGCAACCAGCTGGGCGACGCCATGTGGGACATCGGCTGGTCGGTGTCGCCCGACGACGCCTACACCGTGCTGCGCGGCCTGCGCACCCTGGCCACCCGCCTGCCGGCCCACCAGGCCAAGGGCCTGGAGATCGCCCGCTGGCTGCAGGACCGGCCCGAGGTGGCCCGCGTGCTGCATCCGGCCCTGGAGACCGATCCGGGCCACGCCCTGTGGAAGCGCGACTTCACCGGCGCCTGCGGCCTGTTCGGCGTGGTGCTGAAGCCCTGCTCGCAGAAGGCCGTCCACGCCTTCCTCGACGCGCTGGACCTGTTTGGCCTGGGCTTTTCCTGGGGCGGCTACGAGAGCCTGGCCATCCATTGCGACCCGCAGCTGAAGAACCGCACCGTCCCGGTGAACCTGGAAGGCCCGTTGCTGCGCCTGCATGTGGGCCTGGAGGCGACCGGCGACCTGATCGCCGACCTGGAGCGCGGCTTCATGGCGTTGAACGCGTGAATTCGGTCGGCGACGAGGCGGTCGCGAGGGTCTAAACAGCCGCCTCGTTCGAAAGGCCGTTCCATGACCGTCCACATCGCCCTGCTGCGCGGCGTCAACGCCGCTGGAAATCGCCCGGTCACGGCCGACGAACTGACCGCCCTGCTGGGCGAGCTGGGCCATGCCGAGGTCCGCGCCGGCCCCAAGGTCGGCGAGCTGGTGTTCGCCAGCGGCCAGCAGACCGGCGCCGAGCTGCAAACCCAGATCGAGACCGCACTGATGGAACGGTTCTCGCTGCGGACCGACGTCTATGTGCGCACCGCCGACGCCTGGCGCGCCCTGGTGGCGGCCAACCCGTTCCCCGAGTTCGCCGCCCAGGATCCCGGCTGGCTGATGACCCTGTTCCTGAAGGATGCGCCCGACAAGAAGGCCGTCGGCGCCCTGCGCACCGCGATCCGCGGCCGCGAGCAGGTGCGGGCCGAAAGCCGCCAGCTCTACGTGAGCTATCCGGACGGGATCGGGGGTTCGAAGCTGACCGTGGGCCTGGTCGAGAAGACCCTGGGAACGCGGATCACCGGCCGGCCGTGGACGACGGTCCTGGCGCTGGAGGCGATGCTGGGCGGCTAGACCCTGGTCCTTAGACCCTGGTCCTTAGACCCTGGTCCTGGGCAATCTGAGCAGCATCCACGCCAGCCCCACGCCCGCGACGCCGATCACCGAGGTCGCATAGGCCGCTCCCGCCAGGAAGCCGCTCCAGTCCAGCTGCAGGTGGGCGAAATACCGGGCCAGCAACAGGGAGACGCTGCCGACATAGCCGCAGGAGTCGGCGACATAAATCAGGAACCCCGCCGTCCCCACCTGGCCGGTGGCGGCGATCAGCCGGTCGAACAGCATTCCGTTGAACGGGGTGTAGGCCATGTAGATCCCCGCGCCCGTGGCGATCATCCAGGTCACCGGACCCAGCAGGCCGACCTGCCGGCCCAGGGTGGCGGTGCCCAGCAGGGCGAAGCCCAGGGCCACGAAGGCGAAGTTGAAACCGACCGCGCGGCGGTTGTCGCGCACCAGGCTCAGCACGCCCAGCCCGACCAGCACGATGGCCGCGACCGGGATTTCCGACAGCGAGAAGATCGCCGCGGCGTTCTTGAAGCCCAGCTCGGCCCAGATCTCGGCGGCGAAATTGTCGCGGAAGTCCCTCAGGGCGGTCAGCAGCACATAGACCGCCACCAGCAGGACCAGGGCCGGAGCGTGGGCGGCGAACATGGCCGCGCGGGCCTTGGCGTTCATCGGCGCGCGCCGCACGCGGGCGGCCTCGTCGGCCGGCGAAGGCGGCGGCAGCTGGGTTAGGGCGGCCACGGCCAGCAGCAGCAGCGGGGTGAACATCAGCCCCGTGAGCGCCGGCATCCAGCGCTCGTCGACGCCCTGCAGCAGCAGGCCCTTGCCCACCGACTTCACCACGCCCGAGGCCAGGATGAAGCTGGCGCACAGCATGGCGCCCAGCACCTCCGAGAGCCGCCGGCCCTCGACGAAACCGAACACCAGGCCCCAGATCATGCCCAGGCACAGGCCGTTGACGAACAGGGCCGGCGGGCCGGCGACGGCCGGCCCCAGGCTCAAGCCCAGCAGCGACAGCTCAGCGCCGCCGATCAGGACCAGGATGGCCAGCCAGCGCCGTTCAGGCCGCATCTCGGAGATCACCTTGATCCCGACGATCTTCGACACGGCGTAGCCGGCGACCTGGGCGATCACCAGGGCCACCTTGAAGTCGATCGCGAACGGCCAACCGGCAATGTGGTCGTAGTGGGCGGCCGTGAACGGCTTGCGATAGGCGAACATCGAGAAATAGGCCGCGAAGGCCGCCAGCCCGCCGTACAGCGCGAAGGCCCAGGGCGGCGCCTGGGCCAAGGCGCGGGCGATCGGTCCCTGGGCCAATGGCTGAGTCGGTGTTGCGTCCGGCATGCCCCATGGGCGGGCCGAAACCCTCCCCGCGTCAACCGCCGATTGACGTCAGGCGGTCCGGGCGGCGCGCGAAACGGTCTCCAGGACCTGATCGGCCGAAAGATCGCGGGCCTGGGCCGCCACCTCGCCGACGACGATCACCACCGGGCCGCCGTGGCTGTGCAGGCGTTCGGGCAGCGTCTCCAGCGTGCCGTGGAAGATCCTGGCGTTCGCCCCGCCGGCCTGCTCGACCGCCACGGCCGGCGTGCTGGGCGCGCGGCCCGCGGCGATCATCCGGGCGCAGAGGGCGTGGGCCACTTCGCCGCCCATATAGACCGCCAGGGTCGCCTCGGGATCCCCCGCCGCGCTCCAGTCGCCGCTGAGCGTCCCGGCCTCCAGCCGGGCGGTGGTGAACACCACACGCCGGGCCTCGCCGCGATGGGTCAGGGGGAAGCCGAACTGGGCGGCGGCGGCGCAGGCGGCGGTGACGCCGGGCACCACCTCGACCGACACGCCGTGCTCGCGCAGGAAGGCCGACTCCTCGCCCACCCGGCCGAACACCGAAGGGTCGCCGCCCTTCAGCCGCACCACCCGCAGGCCCTTGCGCGTCAGGCGCAGCATCAGGCGGTTGATCTCGTCCTGGTGCATGCTGGGCTTGCCGGCCCGCTTGCCGGTCTGGATGCGCACGCAGCCGGCCGGGGCCAGGGCGATGGCCTCCTCGCTGATCAGGGCGTCGTAGAGCAGCGCCTGGGCGCTCTCCACCGCGCGTACGGCCCGCAGGGTCATCAGGTCGACCGGACCGGGACCGCCCCCGACGAGCAGGACTTGGGCGGCGTCAGGCATGGGCGGGCTCCTTGGCGGGAACGGCGGCGGTCGCGGCGATCATCCGGGCGATCTCGGGACGGCAGGACCCGCAGTTGGTCCCCGCCCCGGTGGCGGCGCCCACCGCGTCGGGGCTGGCGGCCCCGGCGACGATGGCGGCTTGCACGGCCTTGGCGCCCACCTTCAGGCAGGCGCAGACTAGCGGCCCCTTGTCGACCGGCGGACCGGGCGGACGGCCGAACAGAAGGGCCGAGCGGGCCTCCTGGCTCAGTTGCGGCTCGGCGAACAGCTCGGCCAGCCAATCGCGCGGCGGCAGGCGGCCGCTGATCGTGATGTACAGGACCGCCACCAGCCGGCCATCGTGCAACCAGGCGTCGCGCCGCGCGCCGGTGGCGGCGTCCTCATAGGTCACGAGTTCGCCGACGAGGCCCTTGACGAGCCCCCTGCGCAGGGCGGCGCGCTCGACTTCGTCGCCCCGGCCGGCGAACTCGTGTTGCTGGCAGGCGTCCTGTGGAATGCGCCGCCAGACGAGGTCCAGACCCGACGGAAGGGCGAGGCTGTCCCGCGTGAGGAAAAAGCCCTTCCAGGTCTCGCGATAGGCGCGCAGCCGGGCGGGGGTGTGCTTGAACTCGGGCTGGCCTGAGATGGGATCCAGGTTCGGCGCGATCAGGTGGTTGGAGCGGCCGGACGGCGCGAAGGCGTCGGTCCAGTGCATCGGCATGAACAGGCCGCCCGGGCGCTGGCGTTCGGTGACCTTGGCCAGGGCGACGGCCTCGCCGCGCGCCGTGATAACCCGGGCCAGGGCGCCGTCCCGGACGCCCTGGGCCTCGGCGTCGGCCGGATGGACCTCGACGAACGGCTCGGGGGCGTGGCGGCACAGGTCCGGAGCCAGGCCCGTGCGGGTCATGGTGTGCCACTGGTCGCGGATGCGGCCGGTGTTCAGCGACAGCGGATAGGCCGCGTCCATCGCGTCGGCGGGCCCCTTGGGCCGGGTGGGGATCATCCGGCCGCGGCCGTCGGGGGTCTGGAAACGGCCGTCGGTAAACAGGCGGGGCGTCCCCTGCCTGTCCGCCCGCACCGGCCATTGGACCGGCAGGAGTTGGTCGTAAGCCTCTGGCGTCAAAGTGGAAAGGCCCGCCAGGTTCAGGACGCGACCGGCCTCGTCGCCGGTGTTCTCATAGGCCGTCAGGCGAGCCCATTCGCGGAACACGCTGGCCTGCGAAGACCAGCCGAAGCCGTCGAAGCCCATGGCCTGGGCCACGTCGGCGACGATCCGCCAGTCGGCGCGAGCCTGGCCCGGCGCCGGGAACAGGGCCCGCTGGCGCGAGATGCGGCGTTCGGAATTGGTGACCGTGCCGTCCTTCTCGCCCCAGGCCAGGGCCGGCAGCTTGACGTCGGCGAAGGCCGTGGTGTCGGTCTCGACGCAGTCGGACACCACCACGAACGGGCAGCGGTCCAGGGCCTCGCGCACGCGCCCGGCGTCGGGCAGGCTGACGGCGGGGTTGGTGGCCATCACCCACACCGCCTTGATCTTGCCGGCGTGGATGGCCTCGAACATGTCGACGGCCTTCAGGCCGGGCGCGCGGGCGGTGTCGGGCGCGCCCCAGAAGCGGGCGACGCGGTCGCGGTCGGCCGGGGCGAAGTCCATGTGGCCGGCCAGGGTGTTGGCCATGCCGCCGGTCTCACGCCCGCCCATGGCGTTGGGCTGGCCGGTGATCGAGAACGGGCAGCTGCCCGGCTTGCCGATCCGCCCGGTGGCCAGGTGGGCGTTCAGGATCGACAGCCCCTTGGCCGTGCCCTGGGCCGACTGGTTGGCGCCCATCGAGAACAGGCTGACCGTGCGCTCGTGGGCGGCGAACAGGTCGTAGAAGGTCAGCAGGTCCTCGACCGGCACGCCGCAGTCGGCGGCGACGGCGGCCGGCGACTGGTCCAGCTCCGCCAGAGCGGCCACGACGGCGTCGAAGCCGTCGACGTGGGCGGCGATATAGTCGCGGTCGATCGCCTCGATGCGGATCAGGTGGGCCAGCAGGCCGCTCCACAGCCGCACGTCGCTCTGCGGGGCGATGGCCAGGTGCAGGTCCGCGCCCTCGGCGGTGTCGGTGCGGCGCGGGTCGATGACCACGTGCTTCTGGCCGCGCGCCTTGGCCTGCTCCATGCGCCGGAACAGCACCGGATGGGTCCAGGCGGCGTTGTGGCCGCTGAACACCACCAGGTCGGCCAGCTCCAGGTCCTCGTAGCAGCCGGGCACCAGGTCGGCGCCGAACGCCTGCTTGTGGGCCGCTACGGCCGAGGCCATGCACAGGCGGCTGTTGGTGTCGATATTGCCCGAGCCGATGAAGCCCTTCATCAGCTTGTTGGCGACGTAATAGTCCTCAGTCAGGATCTGGCCCGAGACGTAGAAGGCCACGCTGTCGGGGCCGTGCTTGGCGATGGTGTCCTTGAAGCGCTTGGCGACCAGGGCCGTGGCGTCGGCCCAGCTGGCGGGCTTGCCGTTGATCGACGGCTCCAGCAGCCGGCCCTGCAGCCCCACCGTCGCCCCCAGCGCCGTGCCCTTGGAGCACAGGCGGCCGAGGTTGGCGGGATGGGCGGCGTCGCCGGCCACCGACAGGCCCCTCTCGTCCGCCGACGGGGCTTGGCCGACCGCGCCCGACACGCCGCAGCCCACCCCGCAATAGGGGCAGGTCGTCTTGACGAGCGCGGCGGCCGAGCCGTCAGCCATGGGCGTCGAGGCTCAGCAGCAGGCGGCCGTCGCGCACTTCCAGCGGCACCACCGGGGTGCAGCCCTTGCCCTTGTCGGCGCCCATCGGCTCGCCCGAGGCCAGGTCGATCGACCAGTTGTGCAGCGGGCAGGCCACGGCGCGCCCGTGGACGATGCCCTGGCTCAGCGGCCCGCCCTTGTGCGGACAGGCGTCCATCAGGGCGAACACCTCGCCGTCGCCGGTGCGGAAGATGGCGATGTCGCCGCGCGGGCTGGGCACCCGGCGGGCGCCGCGACGGGGAATGTCGGTCACCGCCCCGACATCCACCCAGACGGGAACTTTGACATGCGCGTTCATGCGGGAACGAACTCCATCCGGCGGCTCATGGGGGTGAATTCCTCGGTGTGGCGGCCGGCCACGCGCTCGGCCCACGGGTCGATGCGGGCGAAGCGCTGCGAGAACACGAAGCGGTCGTAGAGGGCCTTGCGCTGGTCGGGATCGGTGACCTTGGCCTGGATGCTCTCCAGCCCCACGCGCGCCATCCACTTGTAGACCCGCTCCAGGTACCAGCCCTCCTCGCGGTATAGCTGCATGGCCGCGGCGATCACCCAGACGGCCTCGTCCTCGGTCGCCACCCGGGTCAGCACCTGGGTGCCCTGGATGTGCAGGCCGGCGGCGCCGCCGATGTGGATCTCGTAGCCGCTGTCGACGCAGACCACGCCGAAGTCCTTGCAGGTGGCCTCGGCGCAGTTGCGCGGGCAGCCCGACACCGCCAGCTTGACCTTGGCCGGCGCCCACGAGCCCCACAGGAACTTCTCCAGGCGGACGCCCAATCCCGTGGAGTCCTGGGTGCCGAACCGGCACCAGTCGCTGCCGACGCAGGTCTTCACCGTGCGCAGGCCCTTGGCGTAGGCGTGGCCGCTGACCATGCCCGCGGCGTTCAGGTCGGCCCAGACGGCCGGCAGGTCGTCCTTCTTGACGCCCAGCAGGTCGATCCGCTGGCCGCCGGTGACCTTGACCGTCGGGATGGCGAACTTGTCGGCCACGTCGGCGATCGCGCGCAGTTCGTTGGGCGTGGTCACCCCGCCCCACATGCGCGGCACGACGCTGTAGGTGCCGTCCTTCTGGATATTGGCGTGGACGCGCTCGTTGATGAAACGCGACTGCTTGTCGTCGCGATATTCCGACGGCCAGGCGCACAGCAGGTAGTAGTTCAGGGCCGGCCGGCACGACGAGCAGCCGTCGGGGGTGGTCCACTCCATGGCCTGCATGACGGCGGGCATGGACTTGAGTTCGTATTCGACGATGGCCTTGCGGACGCCGGAGTGCGGCTTGTCCGTGCACTTGCACATCGGCTTGGGGCCGGTCTGCTCCTTGAAACCGTCGCCCAGGGTCAGCTTCAGCACCTGCTCGACCAGCGGCGTGCACGAGCCGCACGAGGCCGAGGCCTTGGTGACCGCCTTCACGTCGTCCAGGGTCGTCAGACCCTGGGTGGTGATGGCCGAAACGATCGAACCCTTGCAGACGCCGTTGCAGCCGCAGATTTCCTGCGTGTCGGGCATGGCCGCAACGGCGGCGTTAGGGTCCAGGCCGGACAGCCCTTCCGTGATGGCCTGGCCGAAGATCAGGGTCTCGCGGATGTCGGTGACCGAAGTCCCGGCCCGCATGAGGTCGAAGTACCAGTTGCCGTCGGCCGCGTCGCCGAACAGCACCGCGCCGGCCACCTTGCCGTCCTCGATGACCACGCGCTTGTAGACGCCGCGGCCGGCGTCGCGGAACACGATGTCCTCGCAGCCTTCGCCGCCCGAGAACTTGCCGGCCGAGAACACGTCGACGCCCGAGACCTTGAGGCGGGTCGACAGGACCGAGCCCTCATAGGCCCCTTCCCCGTCGGTCATCGACTCGGCCAGCGAGCGGCACATCTCCCAGATCGGCGCGACCAGGCCGTAGCAGTTGCCCCGGTGCTCGGCGCATTCGCCGACCGCGAACACCGCCGGGTCGGAGGTGCGCATGGCGTCGTCGACGACCACGCCGCGGTTGACCTGCAAGCCGGCGGCCTTGGCCAGGGTCGCGTTGGGGCGGATGCCGACCGCCATGACCAGCAGGTCGCACGGCAGGGTGCGGCCGTCCTTCAGCTTCAGGCCCGTGACCTGGTCGTTCTCGCCGACGATCTCCTCGGAGTGGGCGCCCAGCACCGTCTCGACGCCGCGTTCGGCCAGAGCCTCGCGCAGCAGGAAGCCGGCGCTCTCGTCCAGCTGCCGCTCCATCAGCACGTCCATCAGGTGGACGACCGTGGCGGACATGCCGCGCCGGGCCAGGCCGTAGGCGGCCTCCAGGCCCAGCAGGCCGCCGCCGATCACCACGGCCTTCGCGCCGGGCTTGCCCGAGGCCGCGACCATGGCCTCGACGTCGTCCAGGTCGCGGAAGGTGACCACGCCCTTCAGGTCGATGCCCGGCAGAGGCAGGCGGAACGGATCGGAGCCGGTGGCCAGGATCAGCTTGTCGTAGGGAACTTCCAGACCGCCCTCGGCCACCACCTTGCGACCTTCCAGGTCGACCGCCGTGACGGCCCGCCCGGCGTGCAGAACGATGCCGTTGTCGGCGTACCAGGCCTCGTCGTTGATCACGATGTCGGCGAAGGACTTCTCCCCCGCCAGCACCGGCGACAGCATGATCCGGTTGTAGTTCACCCGCGGCTCGGTCCCGAAGATCGCGATCTCGTAGCGGTCGGGATCGCGCTTGAGGACTTCCTCGACCGCCCGGCAACCGGCCATGCCGTTGCCGATGACGACCAGCTTTTCCTTGGTCATGGTTTTGCTCACTGGAGGAAAAAGGTCAGACGCGGACAGGAGTGGCGGAGTCGCCGTGCAGTGTCGGCCAGATCGCCCGCCAGCGGGCCTTCAGGCTGTGCAGGGCCACCAGGGCGAACACCGCCAGGGCCGCGAAGCCCAGGAAGCCGACCTGGTAGGAGCCGGTCAGCTTCTTGGCCATGCCCAGGCTCGAGGCCAGGTAGAAGCCGCCGACGCCGCCGGTCATGCCGATCAGGCCGGTCATGACGCCGATCTCCTTGCGGAACCGCTGGGGAGCCAGCTGGAACACCGCGCCGTTGCCGGCGCCCAGGGCCAGCATCGAGAACATCAGCACCGCCAGGGCGACATAGGCCGAGGGCATCTGGAAGCTGGCCGTGGCCAGGCCGGCGGCGGCCAGGGCGAAGACGACGCTCAGGGTCCGCACCCCGCCGAAGCGGTCGGCCAGGGCCCCGCCGACGGGGCGGATGAACGATCCGGCGAACACGCAGGCGGCGGTGAAGAAGCCGGCGGTCACGGGGGAGAGGCCGTATTCGGCGTTGAAATAGATGGTCAAGGACGAGGCCAGGCCGACGAAGCCGCCGAAGGTGACGGCGTAGAGCAGCATCAGCCACCAGGCGTCAGGCACCTTGAGCACGTCCAGGTACTCGGCCAGCTTCTTGGGGGCTGGCTGTTCGGGCGCGTCCTTGGCCAGCAGCATGTAGACGACGAAGGCGACGGCCAGCGGGATGGCCGCCATGCCGATCACGTTCTGCCAGCCGAAGGTCTTGGCCAGGATTGGCGCGAACAGGGCGGCCAGGGCGGTGCCGGAATTGCCGGCGCCGGCGATGCCCAGGGCCAGGCCCTGATGCTCCTGCGGATACCAGCGCGAGGCCAGCGGCAGGGCGACGGCGAAAGAGGCGCCGGCCACGCCCAGGACCAGGCCCAGGGCCAGCACCTGATGATAGTTGTGCACGCCTAGGAGCCAGGCCAGGACTAGGCCGGTCAGCACGATCAGCTGCCCGATCATCCCGGTCTTCTTGGGACCGATGCGGTCGACCAGCACGCCGTTGACCAGGCGCAGAACCGCGCCGGCCAGGACCGGGATGGCGACCATCAGACCCTTCTGGGCGGGATCGAGATGGAAGTCCTTGGCGATGGCCACGCCCAGCGGGCCCAGGATCACCCAGACCATGAAGCTGAGGTCGAAATACAGGAACGCGGCGAACAGGGTCGGCGCGTGGCCGGCCTTGAGGAAATCTCGAGAGATCATGATGATACTCGGCTTTGCGTGTCTGCGAGAGCGAGGCGCGGGGCCCCAGGCGGGTGACCGCATCCGAGCGGTCGTCTCTGGCAGCCGCGGACGCCGTTGTCCGTAGGCCTAGCGTCCATGAAGGATCAGATGGCTGACGGTGTCACGCGCCATGCTGCATTGCGGCGCGACCTGGAGGCGTATAGCGTAGTTGCTCAGCAAACAGGCAAGCCATCTGCTCGAAGCATGAGCAAAAGACATAAGGACCGATGAGTCGCACCATGGCCCAGGCGTCCTAAATCCAGGCGAGAGCGCGAGACAAAAGCCGGACGTTTCGCCGGGAAGCGCCGCGTTAGCGGACGCGCCCCACCGCGAACGACGCCGCATAGCCCCGGACGTCGGAGGGATCGAACGGCGCGCCGTCGAACAGGGCCGAGGCCGGAGGCGCGGCGTCGGCGAACACCTGGGCCGGTTCCAGCACGGGCCCTAAAGACAGCGCCGCCTCGCGGAACAGATCCGGGCGGTAGACGCGGTCGGCGACGGCGGCCAGGTCGAGGCCAGCCTCCACCTGCCCCCAGCGCACCATCTGCGACAGGAACCACAGGGCGTGCTCGCGGCGCGGCAGGCCGGCGGCGTCGCGATGGAAGATGATTTCCGACTTCAGGGCCCGGGCCACGACCTCGGCCTCGACGCCCACATGGTCCGGGCGCGACAGCAGGGCCACCAGCTCGGCGTGATTGCCCGGCTCATCGGCCCAGGCCGCGGCGCGGATCAAGGCCCGCAGGGCCGCCCGCAGCTCGTCGCCGTGGCGCTCAGCCCAGGCGGCGGTGACGCCGAACACCTTGTCCGGTCCACCCGGCCAGAACTGCGAGGCCTTGATCAGCGTCTCGCCCAGGCCCTCATCGACGGCGACCGCGTTCCAGGGCGCGCCGACGCAGAAGCCGTCGATGTCGCCTGAGCGCAGGTGCTCGACCATGCGCGGCGGCGGGGTGACCACCAGCCGCACGTCGCGGTCGGGATCGATTCCCGCCTGGGCCAGCCAGTAGCGCAGGAAGGCGTTGTGCATCGAGTAGGGGAAGACGACGGCGAAGGTCAGCGGCGGGGCGCCCTGCTCCCGCCGCCGCGCGACCACCGCCGCCAGGGCGTGGGCGGTGACCAGCGGCGCGGCCAGGGCGCCGGGATCGGCCTCGGCCATCAGCGCCGCCAGCTGGATCGAGACGGTGATGGCGCTGCCGTTCTGGTTCAGGGCCAGGGGGACCAGCATCGATCCACCCTCAAGGCCGGCCGGGGCCAGAGCCATGGGAGCCAGCATGTGGGCGCCGTCCAGCGCGCCGACGGCGACCTTGTCGCGGATGGTCGCCCACGAAGCCTCGCGGCTCAGCGCCACCTCCAGCCCCTCCTCGGCGAAGAAGCCCTGCGCCTTGGCCACCACCAGGGGGGCGCAGTCCGTCAGGGGAATGAACCCCAGCGTCAGGTCGGCCAGTCCGCTCACGAAGCGTCACCCTTCAGCACGCCGGCGAAGGCCAGCAGGTCGGCGGCGATCTGGCCGATCGGCTTGCCGCGATCCATGGCCAGCTTGCGCAGCAGGCGGTAGGCGCCGTCCTCGTCCAGGCCCCGCTCCTTCATCAGCAGCCCCTTGGCCCGCTCCACCGTCTTGCGCGATTCCAGGTCGGCCTTGGCCTTGGCCAGGTCGCCCTGCAGTTGCTGGGTCAGGGCGAAGCGGCTCATGGCCACGTCGAGGATCGAGCGCACCCGCCCCGGCGCCAGGCCGTCGACCACATAGGCCGCCACCCCGGCGCGCACCGCCTGCTCGGCCAGGCCCGGCTCGGAGCGGTCGACGAACATCACCACCGGGCGCGGATTGTGCTGGCCGGCCTCGCGCAGGCTTTCCAGCGTATCGCGATCGGGGCTGTCGGCGGCGATCACCACCACGTCCGGGGCGAAGGCCGCGGCCTCGCGCTCGTCGAACACCGCCGCGCGACGCACCTCCAGGGGCTGCACGCCGGCGAGTCCCTCGGCCACGAGGGCGGCGCGCGCGGGATCGGGATCGATGACGAGGACGCGCATGCCCTTCGCCCTAAGACCGTCCGACGACAGGTGGGAGCGGCGAAGGTTCATCGGGGTCGGAGTCGCTCAATCAGCCTGATATTTAGGCAGCCTGCCCGAAATAGCGGCACTAAACGAGCAGGCAAGTCGCCACAGGCGCGGGGGTGGGCGCTCCCGGACGCCTAGGTTTGAGGTTTCCACCCGCCGCCCAGCGCCTGGATCAGTGCCACGGCGGTGGTTTGCCGCGCCACGGCGGCGGTGAGCAGCGCCCGCCGCGCCGACAGGGCCGAGGCCTGGGCCGTCACCACGTCGGTATAGGCCACCTGCCCGGCCTTGTACTGGTTGAGCAGCATCTGCTCGGTCTGGTCGGCGGCGTCGGAACTGGTCTTCAGCAGGGCGTAGCGGCGCTCCAGCACCTGGGCGGCGGTCAGCTGGTTCTCCACGTCCTCGAAGGCGGCCAGGGCGGTCTGGCGGTAGTCGGCGACCGCGGCGTCGTAGGAGGCCCTGGCCTGCTCCACCCGCGCCTTGCGCGCGCCCGCGTCGAACAGGGTCTGGGCCGCGGTCAGGCCCAGCGACCAGGTGTTGGCCGAGGCCTTGAACAGGTCGCCCAGGCTGGAGGCGCCGCTGGCGCCCTGGGCGCTGAGGCCGATGGTCGGGAAGAACGCGGCGCGGGCCACGCCGATGTCGGCGTTGGCGGCGGCGACCCGGCGTTCGGCGGCGGCGATGTCGGGACGGCGCTCCAGCAGGGTCGAGGGCACGCCCGCCGGAATCTCGGGCACGCGGGCGCCCCACGCCGGATCGGCGGCCAGGCGGAAGCCGCTGGCCGGCTCGCCCTCCAGGGTGGCGATGGCGTTCTCGTAGGAGGCGCGGGTCTGGCGCAGGCTCTCAAGATCCGCCTGGGCGCCGGCCAGCTGGGTGGTGGCCTGCAGCACGTCCGACTTCGGCGCGATGGCGGCGGCGTAGCGGTTCTGGGTGATCTGGAGGCTGCGCTGGTAGCCCTCGACGGTCTTGGCGACGAGCGTGATCTCGGCGTCGGCCTGGCGTAGGCCCAGGTAGTTGACGGCCAGTTCGCCCTGCATCGACAGGCGGGCGCCGGCCAGGTCGGCGGCGCTGGCCTGTTCCGAGGCCTTGGCCCCGTTGATCCCCTGGCGGATGCGGCCCCACAGGTCCGGCTCCCAGCTGGCGCCGATGTTGGCCTGGTAACGCCGGCCGCCGCTGGAGCCGCCTGCGCCCGAGGTCGTCGAGCCGGACCCGCCGGACCGGGTCGCCGAGCCGGACAGGTCAATGGTCGGGAACAGGCTGGCGCGCTGCTCCCGCACCAGCGCCCGGGCCTGGCGGTAGTTGGCCTCGGCCGCGGCGATGGTCTGGTTGGAGACGTTGACCTTGGCGACCAGGGCGTCCAGCTGGGGGTCGCCCAGCAGGGTCCACCAGTCGCCGCGATCGAGCAGGTCGCCGGGCGTGGCCACCTTCCAGCCGTCCAGGGCCTTGTAGGTCTCCGGCAGGCTGGCGGTCGAGACCTGCGGCTTCTCGTAGGCCGGACCGACCGCGCAGGCCGACAGCAGGGTCAGCGCGGCGCCGGCGAGCGCGAGGGACTTCAAGGCGGGCATCAGACAGGCTCCGGCGCGGAGGGCATGTGGGCCAGGTAGCGCTCGTCGCGCGCCTTGCCCCGCAGGCGGTCGAGATAGACATAGACCACGGGCGTGGTGATCAGGGTCAGCAGCTGGCTGGCGATCAGGCCGCCGATGATGGTGATCCCCAGGGGACGGCGCAGCTCGGCCCCCTCGCCGAAGCCGATGGCCAGGGGCAAGGCCCCCAGAGCGGCGGCCAGGGTGGTCATCAGGATCGGGCGGAAGCGCAGGAGGCTGGCCTCCCGCACCGCCTCCAGCGCCGTCACCCCGCGCGACCGCTGGGCCTCCAGGGCGAAGTCGATGATCAGGATGGCGTTCTTCTTGACGATGCCCAGCAGCAGGAACACCCCGATCAGGGCGATCACCGAGAACTCCATCTTGAAGACCAGCAGGGCCAACATCGCCCCCACGCCCGCGGCCGGCAGGGTCGACAGCACGGTCAGCGGGTGGACATAGCTCTCGTAGAGGATGCCCAGCACGATGTAGATCGCCACGACGGCGGCGGCGACCAGGAACGGCTGCTGCTTGTTCTGGTCCTGGGCGCTGCGGGCGCTGCCCTGGAAGCTGCCGCGGACATTGGTCGGCAAGGCGATGTCGGCCTCGGCCTGCTTGATGGCGGCCTGGGCGTCGCTGAGCGAGACCCCGTCGGCCAGGTTGAACGAGATCGTGGCGGCCAGCTCGCCGTTCTGGTGGTTGATCGAGGTCGGGGTGGCGGCCTGGGCGACGCTGGAGATGGCGGTCAGCGGGGTCATCGGCGTTTGGGCCGTGTTCAGGGCCGCGCCCGTCGAGGCGTCGCGCAGGGCCGGATTGACCGCCGCGCCGCTCGTCGACGCCGCTGCCGCGCCGCTGGGATTGGTCGGCACATAGACGTCGCTCAGCGCCTCGGGCCCCCGCGAGAACCGGCGGTCCCACTCCAGGATCACGGCGTACTGGTTGATGTCCTCGTAGATCGTGGCGACCTGCCGCTGGCCGAAGGCGTCATAGAGCGCGTTGTCGACCGCGCGCGGCGTCACGCCCAGGCGCGAGGCGCTGTCGCGATCGATGGTGACGAAGGTCTCGACCCCGTTCTCGGACTGGTCGCTGTCAACGTCGGTCATCACGTCGGAGCGGGCCTTCATCGCCTCGGCCAGCTTGGGCGCCCAAGCCTTCAGGGCGTCGCTGGAGTCGCTGGTCAGGGTGTACTGGTAGGTGGAATTGCTCTGCCGCCCGCCCATCCGCACGTCCTGGACGGGATTGAGGAAGACGCTGATGCCGGTGACCCTCTGCAGCTGGGGCCGCAGGCGGTTGATCACCGCCGAGCCCTTCTCCTTGCGGTCGCCCGGCCCCTCGCCCAGGGGCTTGAGATTGACGAACATGAAGCCGCCGCCGGCCCGGGCGCCGCCGGTGAAGCCGACCACGGTATCGACCGCGGGATCCTTGCGGATGATGTCGACCACCTGGCGCAGCTTGGCCTGCATGACGTGGAACGACACGCTCTGGTCGGCGCGCAGCCCGGCCTGGATCTGGCCGCTGTCCTGTTGAGGGAAGAAGCCCTTGGGCACGGCGACGTAGAGCCAGGCCGTCATGGCGATCACCACCACCAGGATCAGCAGCACCAGCGGCTTGGCGGCCAGGGCCCAGTCAAGGCTGTATTCGTAGGTCCGGTGGACGCGGTCGAAGCCGGCCTCGAACCAGCGGGCGATCCGCCCTGGCTTCTTGTCCGCCTTCGGGGGTCGCAGCAGGTAGGCGCACATCATCGGCGTGGTGGTCAGGGAGATGACCAGTGAAATCATCACGGCGACCGACAGGGTGACGGCGAACTCGCGGAACAGCCGCCCCACCTGGCCGCCCATGAACAGCAGCGGAATGAACACCGCCACCAGCGAGATGCTGATCGACAGCACCGTGAACCCCACCTCGCGCGCGCCCAGCAGGGCGGCCTGGAAGCGGTCCATGCCCTTTTCGATGTGGCGGGCGGTGTTCTCCAGCACCACGATGGCGTCGTCGACCACGAAGCCGGTCGCCACCGTGATCGCCATCAGGCTGAGGTTGTTGAGCGAAAAGCCCAGCAGGTACATCACCCCGAACGTGCCCAGCAGCGAGACGATGGTCGCCGCCGCCGGGATGAAGGTGGCTCGGGCGCTGCGTAGGAAGGCGCTGACCACCAGCACCACCAGCACGATCGAGATCAGCAGGGTCACCTCGATCTCGTGCAGCGAGGCGCGGATCGAGTTGGTGCTGTCGCTGGCCACCGCCACGTTGATGTCGCCCGGCAGCTGGGCGCGCAGCTCCGGCAGGGTGGCGCGGACGCTGTCCACCGTCTGGATGATGTTGGCCCCCGGCTGACGGGTGACCAGGATGATGATCGCCGGTTTGCCGTTGAACAGGCCCAGGGTCCGGGTGTCGGCGACGCTGTCGGTGACCTCGGCCACGTCCATTAGCCGCACCGGCGCATCGCCGCGCCAGGCCACGACCAGGCCGGCATAGTCGGCCGCCTTGCGTCCGCCCGGGCTGGTATAGACCTGGAACCGCCGCCCTCCCCCCTCGACCTGGCCCTTGGGCCGGTTGGCGTTGGCCGACTGGACCGCGGCGCGGACGTCCTCCAGGGAAATGCCGTACTTGTTCAGGAGAAACGGGTTGGCCGACACCCGGACGGCCGGCAGCGAGCCGCCGCCGATCTCGACGTCGCCCACCCCGGTCACCTGCGACAGGCGCTGGGCCACGATGTTGGACACCGCGTCGTAGATCTGGCCCGGCGTCTTGGTGTCGCTGGTCAGGGCCAGGATGATCACCGGCGCGTCGGACGGGTTCTGTTTGCGATAGCTGGGGTTGCTGCGCAGCGTGGCCGGCAGGTCCGAGCGGGCGGCGTTGATGGCGGCCTGCACTTCGCGGGCGGCCCCGTCGATATTGCGGTTGAGGTCGAACTGCAGGGTCACCCTGGCCGAGCCAGTATTGCTCTGCGAGGTCATCTCGGTGACGCCGGGGATCACGCCCAGCCGCCGCTCCAGCGGGGTGGCGACGCTGGAGGCCATGGTCTCGGGACTGGCTCCCGACAGGTTGGCCGAGACCGAGATGGTCGGATAGTCCACCTGCGGCAGGGGCGAGACCGGCAGCACGAAGAAGGCCGCGATCCCGGCCATGGCCAGACCGATGGTCAGCAGGACCGTGGCCACTGGCCGCTTGATGAAGGGCGCCGACAGGTTCACGACGGCGCCCCCGGGATCGGGTCGGGATCCAGCCGGCCATTTCTCGTATCATTTGGCGCGACAGGGTCGTCGTGGCGGCGCATGCCCCTGTCGGCCGGGGCGAAGCGGTCGAAGGCCAGGTAGATCACCGGGGTGGTGAACATGGTCAGCAGCTGGCTGACCAGCAGGCCGCCGAAGATGGCGATGCCCAGCGGCCGGCGCAGCTCGCCGCCCTCGCCGAAGCTCAGCATCAGCGGGATGGCCGCGAACAGCGCCGCCAGGGTGGTCATCAGGATCGGGCGGAAGCGCAGGATGGCGGCCTGGAAAATGGCGTCGCGCGGGCTCTTGCCCTCGTTGCGCTGCGCGTCGATCGCGAAGTCGATCATCATGATCGCGTTCTTCTTGACGATGCCGATCAGCAGGATGATGCCGATGATGCCGATCACCCCCAGGTCGTTGCCGGTGATCCACAGGGCCAGCAGCGCCCCGACGCCAGCCGACGGCAGGGTCGACAGGATGGTCAGCGGGTGAATGTAGCTCTCATAGAGCACGCCCAGCACGATGTAGACGCAGACCACCGCCGCCAGGATCAGCCACAGCTGGTTGCTGAGCGAGTTCTCATAGGCGCCGGCCGCGCCCAGGAAGGTGTGGGTGACCGCCGTCGGCATGCCGATGTCCTTCATCGCCGCGCGGATTTCGTCCACCGCCTTGCCCAGCGACACGCCCGGCGCGGTGTCGAAGCCGATCGTGGTGGCCGGGAACTGCGAGACGTGGGTCACCTGCAGCGGGGCGGTCTGTTCCTTGATGGTCGAGATCGCCGACAGGGGCGTGGGACTGCCGCCGCCGGTCTTCAGGTTCAGCAGGCCCAGCGACTCCGGCGCGGTCAGCAGGCCGGGCTTGGCCTCCAGGATCACCCGGTACTGGTTGGTTTCGGTGAAGATGGTCGAGACGATCCTCTGGCCGAAGGCGCTGTACAGGGCGTCGTCGACATCCGAGGCGGTGATCGACAGCCGCGCGGCGGTGTCGCGGTCGATGTCGACATAGGCCGCGGCCCCCGTGGCGTCAGCGTCGCTATAGACGTTGCGCACCGATTTCACGCTGGCCAGGCGCTGGGCCAGCTTGCCGGCCCATGCCTTGACCGTAGCGGTGTCGGCGCCTTCCAGCGACAGGCGGTAGAGGGTCGGGCCGGTCTCGGCGTCGATGGTCAGGTCCTGGGTCGGCTGCAGGTACAGCGTCACCCCCGGCACGGCGGCCACGCGGTCGCGCAGCCGCTGCATGATCTTCTCCTGCGAGCCGCCGCGGTCGGGCTTCAGGTTGATCAGCATCTGGCCGGTGTGGAGCATCGAATTGTTGGCGCCGTCGACGCCGATGAACGAGCTGAGGCTCTCCACCGCCGGATCGTCGAGGATGGCCCTGGCCGCCTGCTGCTGCAGGCCGGCCATGCGGTCGTACGACACCGACTGCTCGACCTCGGTGCGGGCCTGCAGTTGACCGGTGTCCTGGGTCGGGAACAGGCCCTTGGGGATGATCAGATAGAGGAAGGCGGTCAGGGCGAAGGTGGCCACGGCGACGACCAGGGTCGCTTTCTGACGCTCCAGAACCCAGGCCAAGCCCTTCTCGTACTGGCGCTCGACCCGCTCGAACACCGCCTGGGACTTGCGGGCGATGCGGCCCGGGCGCTCGTGGCCTTCGCCTTCGCCCTGCGGCTTCAGCCAGCGGGCCGACAGCATCGGGGTCAGGGTCAGGGAGACCACGGCCGAGATCAGGATGGTGATCGCCAGGGTGATGGCGAACTCGCGGAAGAGGCGCCCCACCACGTCGCCCATGAACAGCAGCGGGATCAGCACCGCGATCAGCGACACGGTCAGGGAGATGATCGTGAAGCCGATCTCGCGCGCGCCCTGCAGGGCCGCCGCCATCGGCTTGACACCCTTCTCCAGGTGCCGACTGATGTTCTCGATCATGACGATGGCGTCGTCGACCACGAACCCGGTGGCGATGGTCAGGGCCATCAGGCTGAGATTGTTCAGCGAGAAGCCCAGCAGGTACATCACCCCGCACGAGCCGATCAGCGAGATCGGCACGGCCAGGCCGGCGATCAGGGTGGCGCGGAGGCTGTGCAGGAAGAAGAAGATCACCACCACGACCATCACCACGGCCAGCAGCAGCTCCATCTCCACATGGTGGACCGACCCGCGGATGCCGGTGGTGCGGTCGGCCAGCACCTTGACGTCGAGACTGCCCGGAAGGCCGGCTTCGAGCTCGGACAGCTTGGCCTTGATCGCGTCGACGGTCTTGATGACGTTGGCGCCCGGCTGGCGCTGGACGTTGACGATGATCGCCGGGGTCTCATTGGCCCAGGCGCCCAGGCGGGTGTTCTCGGCGCTCTGCACGACCTGAGCGATGTCGCGCAGGCGGATCGGGGCGTTGTTCTTGTAGGCCACGATCAGGTTCGAATAGTCGCCCACGGTCAACAACTGGTCGTTGGCGTTGATCGTGTAGGCGCGGGTGGGCCCATCGAAGCTGCCCTTGGCGCTGTTGGCGTTGGCGCTGCTGATCGCGCTCTGCACATTGGCCAGGGTGACGCCGTAGCTGGCCATGGCCTGGGTGTCGGCCTGGATGCGGATGGCCGGACGCTGGCCGCCGCTGAGGGTGACCAGGCCCACGCCCGAAACCTGGCTGATCTTCTGGGCCAGGCGGGTGTTGACCAGGTTCTGCACCTCGGTCAGCGGCAGGGTGTCGGAGGTGACCGCCAGGGTCAGGACCGGGGCGTCGGCCGGATTGACCTTGGCGTAGACCGGCGGGGCCGGCAGGTCGGCCGGCAGCAGGCTGTTAGCTCCGTTGATCGCCGCCTGCACCTCCTGCTCAGCGACGTCCAGGCTTTCGCCCAGATTGAACTGCAGGGTGATCACCGAGGCCCCGGCCGTGCTGACCGAGCTCATCCGCGACAGGCCGGCCATCTCGCCCAGCTGACGTTCCAGCGGGGCGGTGACCGTCTGGCTCATCACCTCGGGGCTGGCGCCGGGATAGAGGGTCTGGATCTGGATCGTCGGATAGTCGACCTGCGGCAGGGCCGACAGCGGCAGCAATCGGAAACCGACCAGGCCGGCCAGGACGATGGCCGCCATGAACAGCGCCGTGGCGACGGGCCGCTGGATGAAGGGACGCGAGGGGTTCATGGCGCGGGCCTATTCGGCCTGTTGCTGACGGCGACGGCGATGCTCGCCGCCCTGCCCCTGACCGCCCTCGCCCCGCTTGCCGGCCCACTGCCCCTTACCCTTGCCTTGGCCCATGCGGCCGGCGGCCTGGCCGGGCAGCTGCACCTTGCCGCCCTCGCGCAGGCGGTCGCCGCCTTCGGTGATCACCTTCTCGCCGACCTTCAGGCCGCTGGTCAGCGACACCTGGGTGGTGGTCGAGGGACCGGCGACAACCTTGCGCTTGTGCACCACCTGGCCCTCGCCCAGCACCCAGACGAAGGCGCCGTCGCTGCTCTGGCGCAGGGCCGTGGCCGGCACGACCACGGCGTTCTTGATGGTGTCCAGCTCCAGGCGGACATTGACGAACTGGCTGGGGAACAGGGTCCCGCCGGCGTTGGGGAACCGGGCCTTGGCCTTGACCGTGCCGGTGCCGGTGTCGACGAGGTTGTCGAGGGTCGAGAACGTCCCGGTGTCCAACGTGGTGGTCCGCGTCCGATCCAGAGCGATGACCGGCAGCGCCGCGCCGCTGGCGGCCCGCGCGCCGATGCGCGGCACGTCGTCCTGCGGGACCGTGAACTCCACATCGATCGGCGAGACGGTGGTGATCACCGCCACCCCGTTGGTGTCGCCGGCGCCGACATAGTTGCCCACGTCCACGACCCGCAGGCCCACCCGGCCGCTGACCGGGGCGACGATCCGCGCATAGCCGAGGTTCAGCCGCGCCGTGCCGACGGCGGCCCTATCGGCCATCACCGTGCCCCGCAGCTGCTTGACGGTGGCGGCCTGGGTGTCAACGTCCTGGCGGGCGATGGAGTCCTGGGCCAGCAGCGTCTGGTAGCGGGTCAGGGTGACCTGGGCGTTGGCCAGCTGGGCCTGGTCGCGGGTCAGGTTCCCTTGCGCCTGCAGCAGGTCCATCTGGAACTGGCGCGGGTCGATCTGCACCAGCGGCTGGCCGGCGCGGACCATCTGACCCTCCTTGAACAGCACCTGGGTGATCACGCCGGCCACCTGCGGCCGAACGGTCACCGTCGCGGCCGGCGTCACCGTGCCCAGAGCCTCGATCACCACCGGCAGGTCGGTCTGGGTCGCGGTGGCGACCGCCACGGTGCTGGCCGGACCGCCGCGCCGCCCGCCGCCGAAGCCCCCGCCCGAGCCGCCCGGGCCGCCGGCCCCGCCGCCTTCGCCCTCGCCCTCGCCTCGCGGGGCGTGCATCAGGCTCCAGGCCAGCCACACCACGCCGGCCAGGACCGCCAGGACGATCGCGCCGCCAATGACTTGCGCCTTGCGGCTGACGGGACGGATCGGTCGGTGGGGTTCGGTCATCGAGATCTCGGGCGCGTGGCTGTGGAGAACGGACGAACGCTACCGGTGTCCGAAGCACGGAACGCCACAATGGCGAAACGGATGCCCGTACGGTCGCGTTTGGCGGCCGCGCCAGCGGTCGCTCACAGCCTTACTTGCCCGGTCACGTTACCGGCGCATTTCAAGGTCGAAACCTGCGCCGCCGCATCTTTGCCGCCAGACGGCGAACGACGGCGGGGCGAGGACGGCGCTCAGGCGCCGTTCAGGCGCCAGGCGAAGCGCGTGGCGATGGTCACCGCGCCGTCCTTGCCGCCGGCCGGACCGTCCAGCGCCTCGCTCTGGATGAACTGCAGGCCGGCCTCCTTCTGCGACCGCCAGACCACCCGGGTCAGGTGAACCCGCTTGGCGATCGAATCCACGAGGAAGATCCCCTCCTCGGGCAGGCCCATGTCGGCGAGCGAAACCCGCGCCCCGCCGTCGGCGATGTCGATCAGCGAGCATTTCCAGGCCTTGCGGCCATCGACCAGATAGGCCTTGCGCTTGGTCGGCGTGCGGGGGTGGGCCCGCTGTTCGAGACCGCGTGATTGGACATCTGTTCGCATGGCCGCAACCTTAGCGCGGCACGGTTAACGGATGGCGCCGCTTGGGGAAGCTTTGCTATTGCGAGCCAGCCGCCTCGACACAAGGTCGGAGGAACCGACGATCAGTTGATCCAGCCGCCGTCGATGATGTGGATCTGGCCGGTGGTGAAGCTCGACTCGTCGCTGCCCAGATACAGCGCCAGCTGCGCCAGTTCCTCGGGCTTGCCTAGGCGCCCCATCGGCTGGCGCGCGGTGAAGGCCTGGCGGGCGGCCTCGTAGTCGCCGGTGTCGGCCAGGCGCTGGTTCAGGGACGGAGTCTCCACCGTGCCCGGGCAGATGGCGTTGCATCGCACGCCCTGCCCCACGAAGTCGGCCGCCACGGCCTTGGTCAGGCCGATCACCGCGGCCTTGGTCGCGCCGTAGGCAAAGCGGCCGGGCACGCCTTTGATCGAGCTGGCCACCGACGCCATGTTGACGATCGACCCGCCGCCGGCCGCCAGCATGGCCGGCAGGAAGGCGCGGATCATCCGGTACATGGCGTTGACGTTCAGGTCGTTGGAAAAGGCCCAGGCCGCTTCGTCGCAGTCGAGGATGGTGCCGGAGTGCACGAAACCGGCGCAGTTGAACAGCACGTCGACCGGCCCCAGTTCGGCGGCCAGATCGGTGATGGCCTTGGGGTCCAGCACGTCCAGGCGACGGGTCTCGCAGCCCGCCGCCTGGGCCAGCAGGGCCTCGTTGACGTCGGTGGCGATCACCCGCGCGCCTTCGCGGGCGAAGAGTTCGGCGCTGGCCTTGCCGATGCCCTGCGCGGCGGCCGTGACCAGGGCGGTCTTGCCGGAAAGTCTTCCCATCTCGATTACTCTCTAACTGGCCCGCCGCAGCGGAAGACAGGCCGGACCGATCGGGTCGAAGGCCTTGTAGGTGAGGATGAATTCCTGGTGGCCCAGGGCTTCCGAAACGGTGCGTTCGCCGCCGGCCACGGCCAGGACCAGGTCGTAAATCTCGGTCCCGACCTCGTCCAGGGTTCCGCGTCCCTCCATGATCCGCCCGGCGTCGACGTCCATGTCGCCGCTCAGCTTGCGATAGGTCTCGGGATTGGCGCAGATCTTGATGACCGGCGAGATCGCCGAGCCGACCACCGAGCCACGCCCGGTGGTGAACAGGGTGATGTGGGCCCCGCAGGCGATCAGTTCGACGATCTCGGCGTTGTCGGAGATGTTGGGAAAGCCGAAGCGCGCCTCCCCGTCCGGCACCACGTCCAGCAGGTAGAGGCCGCCGCTGGGCGGCAGGTCGCCGGGCTTGAGGATGCCCACGATCGGCGCCGAGCCCGATTTGGAATAGGCGCCCATCGACTTTTCTTCCTGGGTGGTCAGCCCGCCCTCGGCGTTGCCCGGCGCGAAACTGCCGTAGCCCATGACGGTGTAATACGCCTCGGCCTTCTGGACGCTCTTCTCCAGTTCCAGGCCCAGTTCGGGCGTGATCGCCCGACTGGCCATGATCGTCTCGCAGCCGACCAGTTCGCCGGTCTCCTCGAACACGCAGGCCGCGCCCTCGGCGCCCAGCCGGTCGAACGCCCGCCCGACGGCGGGGTTGGCGGTGATGCCGCTGGTGCCGTCCGAGCCGCCGCAGATGGTGCCGATCACCAGTTCCGAGACGGCCATGGGCGCCAACGGCGTCCGGCTGGCGACCGCCTTCAGGCGAGCGACCGCCTGCAGCCCCTTGGCGATGGTGCTGGCCGTGCCCCCGTTCTCCTGGATCACCAGGGTCTCGACTGGTCGCCCGCTGGCCTCGATGGTGGCGCGCAGCTGTTCGCGGTTGAAGCTTTCGCAGCCCAGCGAGACCAGCAGCACCCCGCCGACATTGGGGTGCGTCGTGATCGCCTGCATGACCTTCAGCGCGTAGGCGTTGGGGTAGCAGCCGGGGAAGCCGATCAGGTGAACCTCGGTGTCGTCGCTCTTGGTCACGATCGCCCGCGCGACGTGATGGGCGCATTCGACCAGGTAGGCGACGGCGACGACGTTGCGGACGCCTTTGCGGCCGTCGGCCCGCAGATAGCCGCGCAGCGTGTGCGACATGGTCATGATCCTTTCGCGCCCGTCGCCTGCCGGGTGTGGCTGGCGATGTAGTCGCTCTTCATGTTGTGCAGGTGGACGTGGCCGCCAACGGCGACCGGCGCGGTGATCGACCCGATCGGCGCGCCGTACTTCAGCACCTTGTCGCCGACGGTGAGGTCGCGGCGAGCCAGCTTGTGGCCGACGCCGACGTCGACGGCGGCCGTCACGGTCCGCCCGTCGATCACCAGGGCCTGGCCCGCGCGCACCGGGGCGCTGAGCACCAGCACGTTGTCGTCGGGATGCAGCAGGATCAGACTCATCGGGACTCCGTGGGCGTCGGCGCGTCCGGATGCAGCAGGCCTTCGCCGCGAAGATCGTCCCACAGGGCGTCGGGAATGGCGTGCGCCGCCCAGGCCAGGGCCTGGCGCACCTGCGCCGGGTTCGACATGCCGGGTATGACGCTGACGACTTGCGGGTGGACCAGCGGAAACTGCAGGGCGGCGGCGGCCAGCGGCGTGGCGTGGGCCAGGCAGACGGCCTCCAGCCGCCGAACGCGGTCCAGGATCTCGGTCGAGGCCGGCCCGTAGTTGTAGTGGGCGCCGGGCTTGACGCCTTCGACCAGCACGCCCGAGTTGAACGGGCCGCCGACGATGATCGACACGTCCCGGGCGGCGCAGCGCGGCAGGAAGCGGTCCAGCGCCGTCTGTTCCAGCAGGGTGTAACGTCCGGCCAGCAGGAAGACGTCGAAGTCGCCCTCGTCCAGGGCCGCGTCGCAGATCTCCCACTCGTTGACGCCCAGGCCGACGGCGCCGACCGCGCCGCTGTCGCGCAGGGCGCGCATCGCCTTGTAGCCGCCGCCGAAGAACTCGCGACGCCGCGCGGCGTCGTCCTCGCCATGGGTGACCGCGCCCAGGTCGTGGGCCAGCAGCACGTCGACATGGTCGCGCTTCAAGCGTTCCAGGCTGCTCTCGAACGACCGCATGACTCCGTCGTACGAATAGTCGAACACCGGCTCGAACGGCGCGGCGCCGACGAAGCCGTGGCGTTCGGCGGACGGATCGGCGTCCGGCGCCGGACGCAGCAGCCGGCCCACCTTGGTGGAGACCTTGACGTTCGCCGGCAACACCTCGCCCAGGCGGGTCTCGCTGAGGCCGAAACCGTAGTGCGGCGCGGTGTCGAAATAGGCCAGGCCGGCGGCGAGGGCCGCCTCGACGGTCTCGCGCGCGGCAGCGTCGCTCACGGCGGCGTAGAGATTGCCGATCGCCGCGGCGCCGAAGCCTAGCGGCGGCAGGTTCAATCGGCCGGGACGCTCCGCCCGACCGGGGGAGGACGCCTGCACGGCGTCGGCGACAGTCACTGGAATTGGCCTCCAAGTTCCGCGGAGATTTCGTCGGCCGCCGCCTGGATCGCGGCGACCGTGTCGGCCACGGGGATCGCCGTGGGCGTTTCGACATAGGGCGAGGTCAGGGCCGCGGCGACGCCCTCAGGCCCGAAGATCGGCGCCGACAGGTCCACGACCAGCCGGGTTACCCCGCTGGGCGCCTGGACGTGCCGGTCGGCGCGGGCCTGCTCGGCCTTGGCCTCGAACTTGGCCCAGGCGCTTCGGCTGACGGTGGGTTCGAGGCGGGCGCGCCACTCCTCGCGCACGGTTTCGGGCTGGAAGGCGTAGAGCACCAGGCCCGACGTCGCCTCGACGAGGGCGCGGTGATAGCCGACGCGGACCGAGAACCCCTGGTTGCCAGGGGCCTCGATCCTGGCGACCACCACCATTTCGGCGGCGCTGGCCACCGCCAGATGGCAGGACTGGCCGATCACCTCGGACAGGCGCCGCATCGCGGGCAGGGCCGCCTCCAGAACGCTCTTGGCCGGCGCCCGGGTCATGCCCAGCGAAAACAGCCTGTTGGTCAGCACCAAGCCGTCGCCCGCCGGGGTGTTTGCGACATAGCCGCGCTGCTCCAGCACCTGGACCATCCGGAATAGCTCGCTGACCGAACGGTTCAGCGCCGCGGCGATCTGGACCATGCCCATGGGCTCGCCGCGCGCGGCCAGTAGTTCGAGCACGTCCAGACCCTTCTCGAGGGCCGGGGCGCGATATTTGGCGGAAATTTCTTCGGACTCGCTCATGCCTCTATATCCGATAGAAGCGGCGGCATGTCCCACCCAACAGCGCCGCCAGCTCGGCGGGATCGGTCAGTCCGCTGAGGTCCTTGGCCAGGGCCAGCCAGCCAGCATAGTCGCCCGCCAGGTTCAGCACCGGCCAATCGCTGCCCCACATCAGGCGCTCGGGGCCGAAAGCGGCGACCAGATGGGCGACATAGGGCGACAGGGCCTCGCCCCCCTGCCCCGGCGCGGCCTCGGTCAGCAGGCCCGACAGCTTGCAGAACACCTGCGGAAGCGCCGCCAGGGCCTCGACGCCCCGCGCCCAGGCGCCGTCGCTGTCGCCGGCGGCGATCGGCGGCTTGGCGCCATGGTCGATGACGATGGCCAACTCGGGCCGGCGGCGCGCCAGGGTCAGCAGATGCGGCAGGTGGCGCGTCAGCACCAGGGCGTCCAGGGACAGACCATGGGCGACCATGGCGTCGAACGCCGGGTCCAGCCCCGGCGCGGCGATCCAGGCGTCGTCGTCGAGGCTCTGCAGCATCGGCCTCAGGCCGCGCAGCTTGGGGCTTCGGCTGAGCGCCTCGATGCGCGCCGGGGCGGCCGGTGACGCCAGGTCCGTCCACCCCACCACGCCCAGCACCCGCGGCTCGTCGGCCGCCAGCGCCAGCAGCCAGTCCGTGTCACGGTCGTCGGGCTGGGACTGCACCAGTATGCTGCCCGCCAGGCCGACCGGCGCGGCGACCGGCGCCAGATCGGCGGGACCGAAGTCGCAGTGAATGGCCGCCAGATCCGGCGGCGGCCAGGAAAAGCCGTTCTCGCCCACGCGCCAGAAGTGCTGGTGGGCGTCGATCAGCACGACACGATCGCCTTGATCACCCCGGCCTGTGGCTCCATCCAGCCCGGCAGGGCTTCCGCGACTTCCGCCAGGGTCGCCGCATGGGTGTTCAAGGCCTTGGTGGGGACCTTGCCCGCCCGCATCGCCGCGACCACGACGTCGAAGTCCTCCGGGGTGGCGTTGCGGCTGCCCATCAGCGTCGTCTCGCGCTTGTGGAACTCCGGGTCCGAGAAGGCGATGTTGGCGCCGACCACCGAGATCAGCACATAGGCGCCGCCATGGCCGACATAGGCGAAGCCCGCCTCCATGGCCTTGGGGTTGCCGGTGGCGTCGAACACCACGTCGAAGTAGTCGCCGCCGGTGAGGTCGGACAAGGCCTGCCGCGTCTCATCGCCCAGGCTCACCACGTGGTCGGCACCCAGATGATCGCGACAGAAGTCCAGGCGGTCCTGGCGGCTGTCCAGCGCGGTGACGACCCCGCCCTGCAGCTTGGCGAACAGGGCGGCGGCGATGCCGATGGGACCGGCGCCGACCACCAGCACAGACTGTCCCGGCGTGATGGCGGCCCGGCGCACGGCGTGGGCGCCGATGGCCAGGAACTCGATCATCGCCGCCTCGTCCAGGCTGATCCCCTCGGCCTTGCGGACGAAGCCTTGCGGCACGGCCAGGTACTGGGCCATGCCGCCGTCGCGATGCACGCCCAGGACCTGGATATTCATGCAGCAGTTGGGCTTGGCCTTGCGGCACGCGGCGCAGGTCCCGCACGACATATAGGGCATCACATAGACCGGATCCCCCGGCAGCAGGTCACCGCCGGCCGGGGCCGCGACCACCTCGCCGGCCAGTTCGTGACCCATCACCCGCGGATAGGCCAGGAACGGCTGGGTTCCGCGGTAGATGTGCATGTCGGTGCCGCACACCCCGACGCGGCGCACACGGATCAGGACCTCGCCTTCGGCCGGCTCGGGGATCGGGCGACGCTCCAGGACCAACTGTCCCGGAGCGGCGCAGACGAGGGCGTCCATCATCAGTGGGCTCCTGCCGGGGCGGTCTTCAGGTCCTCGCGGGTCGCGCGGCCGGCCGTGAAGCCGAACAGCCCGACCACCGCGAAACAGGCGCAGGGCACGAGGATGGCCAGGTCGATGGCCGTGGCGTCCGAAATCGCCCCCATCAGCGTCGTCAGCACCGCGCCGCCTATGATGCTCATCACCAGGAAGGACGAGCCGGTCTTGGTCAGCGGACCCAGGCCCTTCAGCGAGCCGGCGAAGATGGTCGGGAACATGATCGACATGAAGAAGCTGGTCGAGGCCAGGGCGTAGAGCCCGACCTTGCCGCCGACCAGGGCCGCCACGAGGGTCAGGCCGACATTGATCGCCGCGAACAGGCCCATCAGCAGCGAGGGACGCAGGCGGCTCATGGCGGCCGTGCCGATGAAGCGTCCGGCCATGAAGCCGACCAGCGACCACGACAGGTAGGCGGCCGCCGCCTTCTCGCCCAGGCCCGGCACCTCGTGCTGGGCGTAGCGGATCATGTAGCTCCAGACCCCGACCTGGGCGCCGACATAGAAGAACTGGGCCGCCACGCCGAACACGAAGCGGGGCCGGGCCAGCAGCGCCGGGATCGCCTGGGCGGCGGGCAGGCCGGCCTCGTCCTCGCCGGGATCGGGCCGCCCCGCCTGGTGGGGGAACTTGGTCAGGGCCACCAGCAGGGCCCAGGCCAGCACGACGGCGGCGATGATCAGGTACGGAACCTGGGTCGAATGGGCCTCGGCGGTCTGGAAGGCGTTCAGTTGGGCCGGCGTCATGGCGGCGAACTCGGCCTTGGTCGGCTCAACGCCCGACAGGATGAACTGGCGGCCGACCACCACGGCGGTGATCGAGCCCAGGGGGTTGAAGGCCTGGGCGAAGTTCAGGCGCTGCTCGGCCTTGGCCGGGTCACCCAGCACGGTGATCAGCGGATTGGCCGAGGTCTCCAGGAACGCCAGGCCCGAGGCCAGGACGAACAGGGCGGCCAGGAACCAGGAATATTGCCGCGCCTCGGCGGCGGGCCAGAACAGCAGGGCGCCCAGGCCGAACAGCAGCAGGCCGACGATCACCGCCGCCTTGTAGCCGTAGCGGCGCATCACGGCGCTGGCCGGCAGGGCCAGGAAGAAATAGCCCAGATAGAACGCCATCTGCACCAGGCCCGACTGCAGGTCGGTCAGGAAGAAGGCCTTCTTCAGGTGGGGAATCAGCACGTCGTTGAGGTTGTTGGCGACGCCCCATAGGAAGAACAGGGCGACGATAAGCACGAGCGGGGCGAGGGCCGTCCGCTCCGATGGACGTTGTTCCATGGGGCTTCCTTCCAGGGGGACGATTGACCCGACCCCGTTTATCTGGGACGAAATCACCACATATGAAATGGCGCGTCAAATATGAAAGAGCGCGTGATTCAATGGAGGAAAACGCCATGGCCACGCGGCATTGCCTTGCGCTGGACCTTCACGACGATCCGGAAACCATCGCCGCCTACCGGCGCTGGCATGCGCCCGGCGGCCCGCCCGCGGCGGTGACCGAGTCGATCCGCCGAGCGGGGATCCTCGACATGCAGATCTGGCTGAGCGGCCCCCGGCTGTTCATGATCATGGAGACCGGGCCGGACTTTTCCCCCGAGGCCAAGGCCGCAGCCGACGCCGCCGATCCGGACGTCCAGGCCTGGGAGGCGCTGATGGGCAAGCTGCAGAAGGCGTTGCCCTGGGCCGCGCCGGGCGAGAAATGGACGCCGGCCGAGCAGATTTTCAGTCTGGCCGAGCAGCCCTGAGGCGCTTCAGCTCACGAACGGGAACGGCGACAGGGCCTTGCTGGACTCCTCGACCAGCAGGGTCCGGTTGATCGGCGCGGCGGCCCGCTGCGGGCAGGCCGGCCGCTCGCAGATCCGGCATGAGGGGCCGATCTCCACCGCCGCCGGCGCGGCGATGTCCAGGCCCCGGGCGTAGACCAGCTTGCCGGCGTGCTTGAGCTCGCAGCCCAGCCCCACCACCAGTTCGTCCTCCAGCCCCGCCTGCAGGCCCGACACCCGCCGCACGGTGCGCGACAGGGTGAAATAACGCTCGCGGTCGGGGGTCTCGATCACCTGGGTGACGATCCGCCCCGGGGTCTTGAAACTGTCGTGGACGTTCCAGCGCGGACAGGCGCCGCCGAACCGCGAGAACGGAAACGGCCCGGCGGCGAACCGCTTGGAGATGTTGCCGGCCGCGTCCAGCCGCATCATGAAGAACGGCACCCCGCGCGACCCGGGCCGGCTGAGGGTGGTCAGGCGCTGGGCGGCCTGCTCGTAGCTGATCCCGAACCGCGAGCGCACCCGCTCGATGTCGTAGCCGCTGGCTTCCATGGCCGCCAGAAACGGCTCGTACGGCGTCATGATCGCCGCGGCCAGGTAGTTGTCGAGGAACACCTTGAGCAACTGGCGCGTGGCGCGGTCGGGGGCCTGGAAGCGGTCGGTCAGGGCCGACAGGGTCTCGCCCGCCTCCATCAGGCCCAGCTGGTAGCACATGGCGAAGATCCGGCTGGCCGGGGCCAGGGTCTCCGACAGCATCAGCCGCTTGCGGTGATGGTCGTAGCGTCGAAGCGAGCCGGTCATGGTCTCGACCGGCATGACCCGCGTCTGGATACCGAAGCGCTCGAGCAGCCGGGCCCGCACGGCGGGTCCCAGGTCCTGGGGATCGGCCTTCATCGCCGCGACGATCGGCTCGGCCGCGGCCTCCAGTTCGGCGAAGTGGTTGCGCTGCGCGCCCACCAGGTCGCGCACCCAGTCGGTCGGCGAATGGGAGGATGCCGGCGCGGCCCCGTCCGGCCGCTCGAACGCGCCCAGGTCGATCAGCCGGCCGCGGTCGAGATAGGCGCGATAGAGCCGCGCCATGGCCTCGGCGATCCCCGGCGACAGCTCGGCCACCTCGGCCGCCTCGTGGCGGCTGACGCCCAGGTCGGCGAACATCTTGTCGGCCAGCACCTCGTCCAGGCCCGCTCCGCCGCCGGGATCGTCGGCCGACAGGCTGCGCAGGTCCAGGTCGTAGGCGTCGGCCAGGCGCAGCAGGATCTGGGCCGTGACCGGGCGCTGGTTGCGTTCCAGCAGGTTCAGATAGCTGGCCGAGACGCCCAGGTTCTCGGCCATGCGGCTCTGGGTGACGCCCAGGTCGCGCCGCAGCCGCTTGAGCCGGCCGCCGAGAAACAGCTTCTTGTCGTGGGTAGCCATTCGGTCATGTTGTCATGGATTTACAGAAATTACAAAGTCGATTTGTGACAAATTGCCTTCAATAGGTTCGACGCCGACGGCGCCGCGTCACAAGCTCTCCCCACGAACTTTTCCGCCCGGCCCTCAGCGGCCGAGCCGACGATGGGACCCAAAGAGCATGACGCTGCGCAAGACCTACGCCCAACACCGCCAAGAGCTGCTGGCCCGCTATCCCCAGGGCGTCACACCGGGTGGCGTCGCGGTGGACGACATCATCCAGCTGAAGCTGCAGAACACCTTTTCGACCCACCTGGACATCGCCCGCGAGATGGCCGGGGTCATGCGGGCCGACATGGCCGCCTATGACGCCGACAGCGGCAAGTTCACCCAGTCGCTGGGCTGCTGGTCGGGCTTCCACGCCCAGCAGATGATCAAGTCGGTCAAGCGCCTGCGCGGCACGACCAAGGGCGCCTATGTCTATCTGTCCGGCTGGATGGTGGCGGGCCTGCGCAACCGCTTCGGCCACCTGCCCGACCAGTCGATGCACGAGAAGACCTCGGTGGTCGACCTGATCGAGGAGATCTACGTCTCGCTGCGCCAGGCCGACGAGGTGGCGATCAACGACCTGTTCAAGACCCTGCGCGCGGCTCGCGAAGCCGGCGACAAGGCGGCCGAGCAGGCGGCGATCACGGCCATCGACGGCTTCGAGACCCACGTCGTGCCGATCATCGCCGACATCGACGCCGGCTTCGGCAACGAGAACGCCACCTACCTGCTGGCCAAGGAGATGATCAAGGCGGGCGCCTGCTGCCTGCAGATCGAGAACCAGGTCTCGGACGCCAAGCAGTGCGGCCACCAGGACGGCAAGGTCACCGTGCCGCGCGAGGACTTCATCGAGAAGCTGCGCGCCTGCCGCCTGGCTTTCGAGGAACTGGGCGTCGACGAGGGCGTTATCGTCGCCCGCACCGACAGCCTGGGGGCCGGCCTGACCCAGAAGGTGCCGGTCAGCCAGGAGCCGGGCGACCTGGCCAGCGACTACATCAAGTGGCTGAAGACCGAGCCCATCACCCCCGACAATCCCATCCTGCCGGGCGAGCTGGCGCTCTATCGCGACGGTCGGTTCGAGAAGCCCGTGCGCATGCCCAACGGCCTGTTCGCCTTCCAGGAAGGCACCGGCCGGGCGCGGGTGATCGAGGACTGCGTCGCCTCGCTGACCCAGGGCGGCGCCGACCTGCTGTGGATCGAGACCGACACGCCCAATGTCGACGAGATCGCCTCGATGGTGACCGAGATCCGCAAGGTCGTGCCGAACGCCAAGCTGACCTACAACAACTCGCCGTCGTTCAACTGGACCCTGAACCTGCGCCGCCAGGTGCGCGACCAGTGGATCGCGGAGGGCAAGATCCACAAGGACAGCTATCCCGACGGCGCGGCCCTGATGTCGGCCGAGTTCGACGCCAGCGACCTGGGTCGCGAAACCGACGAGCGCCTGGCCCGCTTCCAGGTCGACATCTCGGCCCGCGCGGGGGTGTTCCACAACCTGATCACTCTGCCGACCTTCCACCTGACGGCCAAGAGCATGGACGAGCTGTCGCGCGGCTATTTCGGCGACGACCGGATGAAGGCCTACGTCAATTCGGTGCAGCGCGAGGAGATCCGCCGCGGCGTCTCGGCGGTCAAGCACCAGCACGAGGTCGGCTCGGACCTGGGCGACAGCTTCAAGGAAATGGTCGCCGGCGAGCGCGCCCTGAAGGCCGGCGGCCACGCCAACACCATGAACCAGTTCGCCGCCGAATAGCGTCGAACACGCCCTTCCCTCTCCCTCCACCCGATCGAGGATTCAACCATGACCGCCACGCAGTTCGCTCCCGCCGCCATGCCGAATTCCAACGACCAGCAACGGGCGGTCGATCGGTTGGCCGAGGCCGCCCACCGCCTGAACGAGGCGGTGCAGCGCGCCATCGCGGCCGGCTATTCGGTCGAACTGGTGCGCACCTCGCGCCACCACGACGGCGCGGGCAACTGGGGCGACCAGATCGTCCCGACCGTCCGCCCCAACGGCGCCGCCAAGAGCGCCTGACAGGCTCTGCGTGGTCCTCGCCCTTCGACAGGCTCGGGATGAGGACCATTCTTGCCGCCGCGCGTCCTTAGAAACCTCATCCTGAGCTTGTCGAAGGACGAGGTTTCGGCTCCCTACACGTCCAACACCCCATGGAAGTTCTCATGCCCCTCGACATCGCCGCCAACGTCCAGATCAACGGTCCTGTCGAGGGCCGCTCGGTGGAGGTGCTGACGCCCGAGGCGTTGGCCTTCGTGGCCGACCTGCACCGTCGGTTCGACGCCCGCCGGCGCGAGCTTCTGGCGGCGCGCGTCGCCCGCCAGGCCCGCTTCGACGCCGGCGAGCTGCCCGATTTCCTGCCGGAGACCGCCGAGGTGCGGGCCGCCGACTGGACCGTCGCGCCGATCCCGGCCGACCTGCAGGACCGCCGAGTCGAGATCACCGGGCCGGTCGACCGCAAGATGATCATCAACGCCCTGAACTGCGGGGCCAAGGTGTTCATGGCCGACTTCGAGGACGCCACCTCGCCGACCTGGGCCAACGTCCTGGAGGGCCAGGTCAATCTGATGGACCGCTGGGCGGGAAACCTGACCCACGTCGATCCCAAGTCCGGCAAGAGCTATGCGCTGGGAGCCAACCCGGCCGTCCTGAAAATCCGCCCCCGTGGCTGGCATCTGCCTGAACAGCACATGGAAGTGGATGGCCAGCCCGTCAGCGGAGCCTTGTTCGACTTCGGCCTGTACCTGTTCCACAACGCCAGGGCCGCCCTGGCCCAGGGCTCAGGCCCCTATTTCTATCTCCCCAAGCTGGAGAGCCATCTGGAGGCGCGCCTCTGGAACGCGGTGTTCGTCCACGCCCAGGCGGCGCTGGGCCTGCCGGTCGGCACGATCAAGGCCACGGTGCTGATCGAGACCATCCCCGCCGCCTTCGAGATGGACGAGATCCTCTTCGAGCTGCGCGACCACATGGCGGGCCTGAACTGCGGCCGCTGGGACTACATCTTCTCGTTCATCAAGCGCCTGGGCCGCCGGCCGGAATTCCTGACGCCGGACCGTTCGGCCATGGTGATGGGCAAGGCCTTCCTGGGCGCCTATTCGCTGAAGCTGATCCAGACCTGCCACCGGCGCGGCGCCTTCGCCATGGGCGGCATGGCGGCCCAGATCCCCGTCAAGGGCGACGAGGCCGCCAACCAGGCCGCCTTCGCCAAGGTCCGGGCCGACAAGGAGCGCGAGGCCGGCGCTGGCCACGACGGCACCTGGGTCGCCCACCCCGACCTCGTGCCCGTGGCCATGGAGGTCTTCGACCGCCTGATGCCCGCGCCCAACCAACTGGACAAGCGCCTGGCCGACCTGACCGTCACCCAGGCCCAGATGCTGGAGCTGCACGACGGCCAGCGCACCGAGGCCGGCGTGCGCGAGAACATCCGCGTCGGCGTGCGCTACACCCAGGCCTGGATCGAGGGTCGCGGCGCCGTGCCGCTCTACAACCTGATGGAGGACGCCGCCACGGCCGAGATCTGCCGCACCCAGCTGTGGCAATGGATCCGCCTCGGCGCCGATCTGGCCGACGGCCGGCAGATGACCTCTGAGCTGTTCGTCAGCCTGCTGACCGAGGAGATGGCCGACCTGCGCCGCAACTTCCCCTCGCCCCGCCTGGAGGACGCGGCCCTGCTGTTCTCGCGAATGGTGCTGTCCGACACGCTGGAAGAATTCCTGACCCTGCCGGCCTACGAACTGATCGCCTAGGACTCGGAACCGATCGAGCCGGCCTCGCGGTCCTCCCGGATGGAGGATCGCGAGCCATGTCGCCGTCATCCATGGCGTTTCATCCCTCCTCTGAGCTGCAAAGGTTTTAGCTATCGCTTTGATAGGAACAATCAATTTTACCTATGGCTGAAAGAGCGTTGTCTAGGCGGACGCCGATGTCGGCGAGCAGACACAAGCCAACGCGGAGAAAGACGATGGACGCCAAGGTCGAAGACAGCGCCGCCGGCCAGTGCCCGGTCGGCCACGGCCGGCCCAGGGCCAATCGTGATTGGTGGCCACAGAACCTGCGCCTCGAGAGCCTGAACCAGCATTCGCCGCGCTCCAACCCGATGGGCGAGGCGTTCGACTACGCCGAGGAGTTCAAGAGCCTCGACCTGGACGCGGTGATCGCCGACCTGCGCGCCCTGATGACCGACTCCCAGGACTGGTGGCCGGCCGATTTCGGCCACTATGGCGGCCTGTTCATCCGTCTGGCCTGGCACAGCGCCGGCACCTACCGCATCGCCGACGGCCGCGGCGGCGCGGGCGGCGGGCAGCAGCGCTTTGCCCCGCTCAACAGCTGGCCCGACAACGCCAACCTCGACAAGGCGCGCCGGCTGCTGTGGCCGATCAAGCAGAAGTACGGCCGCAAGATCTCGTGGGCCGACCTCTACGTGCTGGTCGGCAACGTCGCCCTGGAGTCCATGGGCTTCAAGACCTTCGGCTTCGGTGGCGGCCGGGCCGACACCTGGGAGCCCGAGGAACTGTTCTGGGGTCCCGAAGGATCCTGGCTGGGCGACGAGCGCTACAGCGGCGAACGCCAGCTGCATCCGACGCTGGGCGCCGTGCAGATGGGCCTGATCTACGTCAATCCCGAGGGCCCGAACGGCAATCCCGACCCCTTGGCCTCGGCGCGCGACATCCGCGAGACCTTCGCCCGCATGGCGATGAACGACGAGGAGACCGTCGCCCTGATCGCCGGCGGCCACACCTTCGGCAAGACCCACGGCGCGGGCGATCCGTCTTTTGTCGGTCCTGAGCCGGAAGGCGGCCAGATCGAGGCCGCCGGCCTGGGCTGGGCCAGCAAGCACGGCAGCGGCCTGGGCGCCGACGCGATCACGTCCGGGCTGGAAGTCACCTGGAGCCAAACGCCGACCCGGTGGAGCAACCACTTCTTTGACAACCTCTTCAAGTTCGAGTGGGAGCTGACCAAGAGTCCTGGCGGGGCCCACCAGTGGGAAGCCAAGGACGCCGAGGCCGACATCCCGAACGCATTCGATCCGTCGAAGAAGCAGCGTCCGAGAATGCTGACCTCGGACCTGGCCCTGCGCTTCGACCCCGAGTACGAAAAGATCTCGCGCCGGTTCCACGAGAACCCCGACCAGTTCGCCGACGCCTTCGCCCGCGCCTGGTTCAAGCTGACCCACCGCGACATGGGCCCGATCGGGCGCTATCTGGGCCCGCTGGTCCCGCAGGAGACGCTGATCTGGCAGGACCCGATCCCGCCCGTGGACCACCCGCTGGTCGACGCCCAGGACATCGCGGCGCTGAAGGCCAAGATCCTCGCCTCGGGGCTGACCGTGCCGCAGTTGGTCTCGACCGCCTGGGCCTCGGCCTCGACCTACCGCGGCTCCGACAAACGCGGCGGCGCCAACGGGGCGCGCATCCGCCTCGCCCCGCAGAAGGACTGGGAGGTGAACGACCCGCCGACCCTGGCCAAGGTGCTGGCGATGCTGGAGGCGATCCAGGCGGAGTTCAACGCCTCGGCCGCGGGCGGGAAGAAGATCTCGCTGGCCGACCTGATCGTCTTGGGCGGCGCCGCGGCGGTGGAGAAGGCGGCCAAGGACGCGGGCACGCCGGTGGAGGTTCCTTTCACGCCCGGGCGCATGGACGCTTCGGCCGAACAGACCGACGCCGACTCGTTCGCGCCGCTGGAGCCCCTGTCGGACGGCTTCCGCAACTATCGCCGCGAGGGTCTCCAGTTCATGGCGCCCGAAGAAGCGCTGGTGGACCGGGCGCAGCTGCTGCGACTCTCGGGGCCGGAACTGACGGTTCTGGTCGGCGGCCTTCGGGTGCTGGGCGCCAACGCCGGCGGCTCCAAGGCGGGGGTCTTCACCAACCGCGTGGGCGTCCTGACGAACGACTTCTTCGTGAACCTGCTCAGCATGGGCACGACCTGGAGCCCGACGGCCGTCAACGCCTTCGCCGGCCATGATCGCAGGAGCAGCCAGCCGCAATGGACCGCCACCCGCGTCGACCTGATCTTCGGGTCGCACGCCGAGCTGCGAGCCTTCGCCGAGGTCTATGCCTGCGCCGACTCGCAGGCGAAGTTCGTGAAGGATTTCGTGGCCGCCTGGAACAGGGTCATGAATGCCGATCGGCTGGACCTGAACTGACACGGTCCGACAGGGACGAGACATCCGGGCGTCCGTCTTCGTGACGGGCGCCCGGACCTGTCCGCCGGTCTTCGACCCTATTCCCGGCCGGCGACCAGGTTGGCGTCGACATGCCCGTGCGGCTTGGAATGCCCGCCGGCGCGGAGATAGCGGCGATCGATGTCGGCGATGATGTCCTCGGCCTTTTCTCCGGCCTGCAGGCGGATCAGGACGTCCAGCTTGGCCTCGCTGCGGTCGTCGTTCTCCTTGGAAGCAGGCGAGCCGACATAGAGGAAATAGGCCAGGCCCACGACCTGCCAGATCAGCTGCAGGAACTCCGACTGCCAGTTCTCGAAGGTGTCTCGCCCCATCTCGACCAGATAGGGCGTCAGGCTCGGGACCTGGTGCAGGGCCTGCTGCTCGTCAACGAAGGCGTACCAGCCGAAGGCCCAGTGTCCGGCGATGGAGACAAGAAAGAAAAGCCCGGTCAGCCAGGCATAGGCGTAGCGCTTCATGGCGGTCCTCCTCAGCCATTTTCAGACCTCCAAACTCCGCGCCCTTTGAAAGGTTCGGGATCTTGGAACCAGGAGATGTCGTCGAGGCGGTCGAGGCGACGGGATGGCCGCCAGGGCGGACTGCGGCCTAGCGCTGGAGTTCATCTTGGCGTGGCTGATGAAGGGCGAGCCGGTCACCCTGGTGCGCGACGGCGTCGCCGCCTCGCCTTCGTCGTTCAATAGAAAAACACCCGGGCCGGACCGGCGAGGGAGCCGTGCCGACCCGGGCGGTCGCCCAGGGGGAGGTGATAGGCGACTGGAGTTAGAAGCTGTAGCGCAGGCCGACGTGATAGAAGCGGCCCAGCAGGTCGTAGAGCGCGGGGTTGGCGTCCAGGCCTGTGTTGGTCTGCGGCGACGGGGTCGGATCGCGGTTCAGCAGGTTGTCGACCTTGCCGTAGAGCTGCAGGCCGTTGCCGAACTTGTACGACGCGCTGACGTCGACATAGGTCGCGCCGCTCATGTGGTTGTAGTCGATGGTCGGCCGGCTGCCGGTCGAGACGGGGCAGCTGCCGGGCTTGCACTCGACGTACTCGGTGGTCGTGCCGCCGAACCTGCCGTCGCTGAACCAGCGCTCCTGTACGCTGAGGGCGAAGCGGTCGGTGTCCCAGGACTGGATGGCCAGGACCTTCCAGTCCGGCGTGGCGCCAGAGTTCTGGCCGGCCGAGTCGACGGCGACCGCCCCCGGGATGCCGGGGTTGGTGACGAACTTGTGCACGTTGGTCGCCAGACCGCGGACCGTGAAGCGGCCGGGCACGCTGGGCAGTTCGAAGCGGTAGCTGCTCTCGATGTCGAAGCCGCTGGTCTTGATCGAGGCTAGGTTGAACACCTGGGCGTTCACGAAGGCCGTCGGCGGATTGAGATTGAAACCGCCGCAGAACTGGGTGAGGCCCGAATAGCAGAAGTTGACGATCTGCTGGGCGCCCAGGCTGGAAATGCCGCCATTGAGGACGATATTGTACCAGTCGACCGAAACGCTGAAGCCCGGCAGCCATTTTGGGTTCGAGAGCACCGCGCCGATGGTCACGTTCTTGGCGATTTCCGGCCTCAGGTTCGGGTTCCCGACCACGTTCTGCAGCACCGTCAGCGAGCCTCCGGAAGGTTGGCCGGCCGGAGGCGTGCCGTTCGACGGAACGGTGAAGTTCGGCAGCGTGGTCGTCACCGGCGCGGCGAACAGTTCCGACAGGTTCGGCGCGCGGACGTCACGCGACGTGACGGCCCGCAGGCGGACGCCATCGACCGGCGTGTCCCAGGTGGCGCCGACCTTCCAGGTGTAGACGGTGCCCGAGGTGCTGTAGTCGGTCCAGCGGCCGGCCATGTTGAGGTTGGCCTTGCCGGCGGCCTCGGAGTTGACCAGCGGAATGTTCACTTCGGCATAGGCTTCCTTCACCGAGTACTTGCCGGCGCCGGAGTGATAGTTGCCCGCGAACCAATTGGCGCCGGCCGGGTTGAGAACCGGGTCGGCCGGATAGTCGGCGGTGTTCGGAGAGTCCGTATTGCCGTCGCCGTAGGGGTCGCCCTGGACGTGGTACTGCTCCTTGCGCCACTCGCCGCCGAACGCCAGGGACATGGGGCCGGCCCACAGCGAGAAGGGCTCGCCGCTGAAGTTGATGCTGGCGACGTCTTGCTTCTGGACCGAGTGCTGGTACGGGCCATTTTCGGGCGTGATGTAGGCGAGCGCCGCATCGCTGGGGCGCTGGCCGCCGAAGATGTTGATCGGCACGCAGCCGTTGGCGCGGGCGACCGGGTCGGCGCAGACGATCTGTCCGCCGACTGTGGTGGCCTGGATGGCCGCCCGATAGCGCGGCGTCAGCAGGATGTCGCGAACGTGGATGTTCGTCGTGTTCTCGCCGTGCTCGTAATAGGCGTCGTACCGCCATTCCTTGCCCAGGGCGTTGAACTTGCCGTCGGCGCCGATCACGCCGCGATACTGGGTTCGGGTCGGGTGGACCGAGATGTTGCGGGGCAGCAGGGCGTTGCTGGTGCCGAAGTTGAAGGTCGTGATGCCATTGGCCGCGCAGGCCGCGACGACCGACGCCGGCAGATACGGGTTCGAGCACGACATCGTCAGATTGGTCGTGGCCGCGCCCGGATTGGGCTGGTTGCTGCTCTCCACCCGGGCGGCGTTGAAGGTGGCGTAGATTTCGTTGTTGGCGTCGAGATCGAAACCCACGCGGGTGTAGGCGTTCATGCGCTTGAGGCGCGATTGCAGCGAGGTGCCGACGCCGACGTTACCCGACAGATCGCCGCCGACGCAGAAGCCGCCGTTCGAGTAGCAGCCGCTGACCGTGCCCGCGGCGTTCTTGGCGGGCACGCCGCCGCCGCCATACTGGAACTGGAACGGGTTGCCGGCCTGGTCGAAGGCCGTGCCTTGCAGCGGGCCGTTACTGATCAGGCCGTACTTGGTGTACTGATAGGCCTGGGCGTGCTCGCGATAAAGGTACTGCGGCGAGCCGTCGTTGGTAATCCCGCGGTTGACGAGCGTAGCGGTGGTGTACCAGTCGCGGCTGCCGGGCGCGTCCTCGCCGAAGCCGCCCGCCGGGACGCCCTCTTCCCAGTCATATTCGCCGCTGACCTGAACGTGCAGGCGGTCCTCCATGAAGTTCTTGCCGGCCGCGACCTGGGCCAGCCACTGGTGGTTGTCGCCATAGGTGGTGACGCCGGTGAGCACGTTGGCCTTGAAGCCCTCGAACTTCTTGTTGGTGATGAAGTTGACCACGCCGCCGACGGCGTCCGAGCCGTAGGACGCCGAGGCGCCGCCCGTCACCACGTCCACCCGCTCGACCAGAAGTTGCGGAAACAGGCTGATGTCCGGCACGCCCGTGACGTTGGCCGGCACGACCCGTTGGCCATCCAGCAGGGTCAGGGTGCGGATGGTGCCCAGGCCGCGCAGCGAGAACGAGGACAGGCCCTGCTGACCGCTAGAGGTGCTGAACGTGCCGGTGGTCGCGCCGCTCGAGCCCTGCAGCGACGGCAGTTGGGTGATGGCGGTGAAGATGTTCGGCTGGGCGGCGCGCTCCAGGTCGGCTTGGCCCAGGACCTGGGTCGGCGTCGGCGCCGTGAAGCCGGTGGACCGGATGCGCGTGCCCGTGACCACGATCTCCGACAGGGCCGTGGCCGAGGCGGGGTCCGTCGGGGCCGGGGCCGGGGCCGGGGCCGGCTCGGTCTGTGCGCTGGCGGTTCCCGCCGATAGGAACACCGCGACCGCGCTGGTCGCGAACAAAGCGCTCAAAAAGGATGGTCCGACACCACGCATCCTGCTGCCTCCCGTTTTTCGTTGAGTCCATCGACAATGGCCTGCGGGAAAACTGTCAGACAAAAGAGGCGTGAACCATTACGACCATGGTCGTACGTGGGACGGCCGCTGGCCGCCGAACGGGTCGGCGGTTCCTGAATCTATTGGCCGCGCACGGCGTACAGCGCGTGGTGGGTCAGGACGAACAGGGTCCGCTTGTCCGGACCGCCAAAGATCAGCTGCAGCGGTCGCTCCGGGATATCCACGCGCCCCAGTTCGCGCCCGTCCGGGGCGTAGACGAACACCTGGCCGTTGGCGACATAGACCCGCCCTTCCCCGTCCGTGGCGACGCTCTCGCCGCCGCGATCGGCGAAGACCTTGAGGTCCGTGATCGCCCCTTGCTCGCCGACCCGTCCGCTATAGGTCTTGTTCTCTGAACTGTTGGCGACGAACACCCGCTGACCCGGTTTCGCCGTGGTGAAGCCGTAGGTGTCGAGCGCGTCCGAGAAGCGCAGCCCCCGGAAGTCGGACGGGCCCTGCTGGAAGACGCGATAGGCCGGCAAGACCAGGCTGCCGTCCGGCGAGACGTAAGCCTTGGGCTTGGGCAGCGCCATGTCGCGGACGAACATCTCGGCGAGGGTGGTGAACTGGTAGGTCCGCGGATCGAGCTGGTCCTTGAACTCGCCGTTGTTCCACCAGTTGACAGGCAGCACGGTCGCCGCAGCCGGATGGTCGGCGGCCGGGGTCGCGGCGATCACCGTGACCTCGGTGTCGGGAGCGCCGGGCTTGAAGCTGTAGACCGTGCCATTGCGACCGTCCGACGACAGCACCAGCAGGTTCCCTGACGCGTCCACCGCCAGGTTGACCGGGTCCAGCGTGTTGTCGCGCACGATCGACAGCTTGCGCTCCGCCGACCAGCTGTAGATGCGCTGATGGCGGCGGTCGGTGAAATAGAGCGTCCCGGCCGCGTCCGCGGCGCCGCCGCCCAGCGAGTAGAAGCCGTCGGCGAGCTTCTCCACCCGCGCCCCGGCGGGGAAGGTCGCAGGCGTGACCGGCGGCGGATCGGCGACCAGGTCCAGCACGGCGAACTGGCGCTCGCGCGCCTCCAGCCCGCTGGTGACGTCCTGGATGGCGTTCTCGTACGGATACTTGGTCAGGCGCAGGAAGGTCGCGCAGCCGTCCTCGTCGCAGGTCGCAAAGCCGCTTTCGCCGTTCACCGCCACGTTGCGGAAGCGGATGTCCCGCGAGTTGTAGACCTTGACCGCCGCCGCGGCCGGCTTGCGCGTCCGGGTGACGCGATAGGCATGATAGTTGGCCAGCAGGATGTCGTGGGAGTCGCGGATCTCCAGCGAGACGGTGTCCTCGCCCTCCCCCGCCTCCTCCTCGGTCTGGGGCGCCAGGAATTCCCAATTGGCGACCCGGTTGAGGCTGATCTCGGTGCGCATGTGGTGCTCGACCGAGGCCTGGTAGACATGGCCGGGGGTCTGGGTATCGGACACGTAGATGCCGGAATAGGCGTAGGTGCTGGGGCTCCAGAGATTGGAGAACGTCCCGCCGCCGCCGTTGGTCACCCACAGGCTGGGATACTGGCCCGCCCAGCGCTTGGCGGGGTCGGGGTCGGCCGTGGCGTTGGCGTTGTAAGGGTTGAACCGCGCCCCGTCGTACAGGTTGGTGCCGTGGCCGCCTTGGAACTTGACGTCCTCGACCAGCGAGTTGGCGCCCGCCGTCCACAGCAGGGCCGTGGCGCGCGGATTGACTCCGCCGGTGTTGAGGCCCAGGCCCGAGACGATGTTGTCGCCCCCGGCCGCCGAGGCGACCAGCGCCTTGGGCGCGCCCGCGCCCTGATAGCCCGGCGTTCCATCGGGCAGGACGATCTGGGTGAGACTGGGATGCAGGCCGATCAGCACGGTGTCCGGCCTTAGCTTCAGCGTGTCGGTGACCCGATAGAAGCCCGCCGGGAAGTAAACGACGCGATGGGTGTCGATGGCCTTCTGGATGGCGGCCGTGTCGTCGGCGGCGTTGTCGCCCTTGGCACCCTGGGCCCGCACGTTCGCCCAGTCGGACATGGCCGGCAGGGCCCGGATCGCCGGGGCGCGCCGCGCCGGCATAGCCGGAATGACCTCGGCCTGCATTGTGGTCTTGAACTCGCCCATCCGCCCAAGACCTGGCAGGGTCAGGCCGTAGTTGAACGACGAGACCCGATAGGCCCGTCCCCGCCCCGGCTCGCTCCTACCGCTGTCGCGGAACCGGGCGAACACCGGAGTATTGGCGGCGACCGCGTTCTCGAAGCCGATCTGGGTGTAGACATTGTTCTCGTTGGAAATGACGACGGCGGCCTCGGAGACGTTCTCGAAACGGACGTCCTTGCCCCAGAGCCAGTCGCCGTAGCCGCGATCGATGTCGATTCCGATCGGCGTGTCTCGCATGGCCACATTGACCAGGGTCAGGCCGGCTTCATGCTCGCGGATGGCGGCGTCGCGCTGCCCCTCGAACGTCGAGTCCAGCAGCACGAAACCCCAGGCCGGCGAGGTCTTCTCGGCCAGGACGCCGTAGCGTCCGCCCTTGAAGTGCAGATCCTCGGCCAGGTTGCCGACCTGATGCAGGCCCGCCAGGCCCGAGCCGATGTCGAAGTCCATGTGGCTGAGATAGGCGTGCTGGGCGGCGTGGAAGCGGATCGCCGTCGCCGCCGGATTGCCCTTGCCGATCTCGAAATCGATGTTGCTCATCGCCGAGTAGAAGGTGCCGGAATTGGCGTCGGCGACGTCCTTGTTGAACGGCACGCTGCCCGGCGGCGGGAACGGCACGCGGCGCGTTGGGTCGGGCTTGGCGCCGGCGAAGATCACCATGTTGGCCACGCCCTTCTGGAACCCCGGCGTCGCGTCGCCCAACAGGATCCGCGGACGGACGACCCCGACCCCGAACATCCGCACACCCGGCCACAGGAAGATCGTCCGGCTGATGCGGTAGCGGCCCGAAGGCAAGAAGACGAGACCGCCGCCCGGCTTGGCCGCGGCCGCGTCGATCGCGTCCTGGAGGGCGGCGCTGTCGTCGGCGCGGCCGTCGCCCTGGCCCCGCACCACGACGGCGGCCGGATCGTCGGGCGCGGTCGCGAAGACCGAGACCGAGGCCGCCGCCGGTTCGCTCGCCGCCACGAACAGGGCGATCAGGGCCGCGCACGACGCGACGAACCAGCTTTTCATGAGCAGCCTTTCGGACTTTGGGCCTTGGTCAGGGCGTTACGGCGTAGAGCGAATGATGGGTGAGGACAAACAGGGTCTTGCCGCCCTCCCCGCCGAAGATCAGTTGCAGCGGCCGCTCGGGCATGTCGATGCGGCCAGCCAGCCGCCCGTCGGGCTCGTACTGGAAGATCTGGCCGTTGGCCACGAACACCCGTCCCTGGCCATCGACCGCGACGCTCTCGCCGCCACGGTTGGCGAACACCTTCAGGTCGGTCAGCGTCCCGTCGGGCCCGACCTGGCCGCTGTAGGTCTTGCCCTCGGACTCGTTGGTGACGAAGACCCGCTCGCCGACGGCCCCGCTGATCAGGCCATGGGCCTGCAGGCTGTCGGCCCAGCGCCAGCCGACGTGGTCGGGCGGCCCCTGTCGCCACACCCGGAAGGCCGGCAGCGACAGGCTGCCGTCCGGCGACACGTAATCCTGGGCTTTGGGCGCGCCGACGTCGCGGGCGAACATCTCGGCCAGGGTGGTGAACTGGCCGGTGGCCGGATCGTACTGGTCGCGGAACTCGCCGTTGTTCCACCAGTTTACGGGCAGCAGGGTCTTCGCGCCGGGCCGCGCGGCCGACGGCGTCGGCGCGATCAGCGTCATCTGCTCCTTGGGGCCGTCGGGGTCGATCGAATAGACCGAGGCCTGCGGTCCGTACGACGACACCACGAGCAGGTTTCCCGAGCGATCCACGGCCAGGTTGGTCGGGTCCAGCGAATGGTCGCGCACCACCTCCAGGCCCTTGGCCTTGGTCCAGCGATAGATCCGCTGGAAACGCTTCTCGACGAAATAGAGCGCGCCGTCGGCTCCGACCGCCGCGCCGGAGATCGACCAGAAGCCACTTTCCAGCTTCTGGACCTTCCCTTCGCCGGCGGGCGCCGGCGAGGCCTTGCCGGTGACGTCGAGCACCGCGAACTCGCGCTCGCGCACTTCGAGCTTGATGGTCTTGTCCTGGATCGCGTTCTCGAACGGGAACTTGCTGGCCCGCAGATAGGTCCCGCAGCCGATCTCGTCGCAGAGGGCGACGCCGCTTTCGGCGTTGATATGGACGTTGCGGAAGCGGATGTCGGACGCGTTGAACAGCTTCACCGCCGTTTCGGCCGGATGGTACGACCGCGTCACGCGATAGCCGTGATAGTTGGCGAACAGGATGTTGCGCGAATTGCGCACCTCCAGCGAGACGGCGTCCGGACCGTCGCCGACCTCCTGCTCGGTCTGGGGCGCCAGGAACTCCCAGTTCTGGACGTTGTCGAGCACGAACTCGTTGCGCACGTGGTGCTCGACCGACACCTCGTAGATGTGGCCCGGCGTGCTGGTGTCGGAGATATAGAAGCCCGCCGAGGCGAAGGTGTTGGGGCTCCAGACGTTGGCGAACGTGCCGCCGCCGCCGTCGGTCACCCAGATGCTCGGATACTGCCCGTCCCAGCGGCCGTCGGCCACCGGATCGCCGCTGCGCGCCTGGGCCGCGCCCAGCGGCTTGCCGTCCATGGTGGGCGTGCCGCCGCCGCCCATGATCTTGACGTCGGTCACCTGCGAGGCCGCGCCCGAGCGCCACACCAGCGCCGAGGCGCGGGGATTGACCCGTCCGGTGAAGATCCCCAGGCCAAAGAGGATGTTGTCGCCGCCCTTCGGCGTTTCCAGCACCGGCGCGACCGGCCCGACGCCGGCGTGGCGCGGATTGTCGTCGGGGATCACCAGTTGGGTCACGGCCGGATGCAGGCCGATCAGCACCGTGTCAGGCCGCAGCTTCAGAGTGTCGGTGACCTTGTAGAAGCCGGTCGGCAGGTAGAGCACGCGATGGGTGTCGATGGCCTGCTGCAGGGCGGCCGTGTCGTCGGTCTGGCCGTCACCCTTGACGCCCAGGGTCTTGACGTTGGTCCAGTCGGCGACCGGCGGCAGGGCGCGCAGCGCCGGGGCCGAGACCGCCGGCGAGGCTGGAAGCGCGGTCATGGCCACGTCGGTCTTGTATTCGCCCATCTGGCCCAGGCCCGGCAGGGTCAGGCCGTAGGTGAACGAGGCCACCTTGTAGGCGCGCCCCTTGCCGGCCACGGTCTTGCCGCTGTCGCGGAACCGCGCGAACACCGGGGTATTGGCGGCCACGGCGTTCTCGAACCCGACCTGGGTGAAGACGTTGTCCTCGGCCGAGACGACGACGCCCGCCTTCGAGACGTTCTCGAAGCGGACGTTCTTGCCCCACAAACTGTCGCTGTAGCCGCGGTCGATCTCGATGCCGACCGGCGTGTTCCTGATGGCCACATTGACCAGGGTCAGGTCAACCTCGTGCTCGCGGATCGCCGCGTCGCGCTGTCCGTCGAAGGTCGAGTCGACCAGGGTGAACTGCCAGGCCGGCGAGGTCTTTTCGGTGACGATCCCGTAACGGCCGCCATGGAAGTGGACGTCCTCCATGATGTTGCCGGCCTGGTAGACGCCAGCGAAGGCCGAGCCCAGGCGAAAGTCCATGTGGCTGAGGAAGGCGTGCTGGGCCATGCGGAACCGGACCGCGGCGGCGGCGGGATTGCCCTCGCCGATCTCGACATCGACATTGCTGAGCGCCGAATAGAAGGTGCCGGAATTGGCGTCGCGCACCTTGTCGGTCGGCGGAACCACGGTCGGCACGGGCACGGGGATGGCGCCGACGCCGTACTGGTCGCCGCCCGTGAACACGATCAGCGTGCCGACGCCCTTCTGGAAGCCCGGCGTGCTGGGCCCCAGCACGAAAACCGGCCGGGTCGCGCCCACGCCGAAGATGCGCACGCCCGGCGGGACCAGGATACTGCGGCTGAGCCGATAGCGGCCCGACGGCAGGAAGACCAAGCCATGGCCGGTCTTGTCCCGCGCGGCGTCGATGGCTTGCTGAACGGCCTGGGTATCGTCCGCGCGACCATCGCCCACGGCCTTGACGGTGATGGCGCGCGGATCGTCCGGCGCGGTGAGCAGAACGGAGCCGGTGGAGGCCAGGGCCGGTGTCGAAATGGCCAGAAACGCCGCCAAAAGGACCGCTCTCATGCTGTTCTCCTCGTCGCGATCCCTTATCGATAAGGAAGCCGTCTCATCCGGCCATCCTCGACCATGGTCGTAGTTACGTCTCGTGGGACGGCCCGGTAGAAACCCGTCTCAACCTGGGGAAGGCTTGTCGATCATCCGACGGCCAGCCGGGGATCAGGGACTCCGCTTGCAGCCGCCATCCCGCCTCGCCCCGTTCGCCGTCATCGCCATGGGCGTGAGCGGCAGCGGCAAGTCGACGCTGGGCGCCCTGCTGGCCCGCAGGCTGGACTGCCCGTTCCTGGAAGGCGACGATTTTCACGACGCGCAGGCAGTGGCCAAGATGAGCGCGGGCCAGCCCCTCGACGATGGCGACCGATGGCCCTGGCTGGATCGCCTGGGCCTGGCCGCCGGCGAGGTCGTCTCGTCGAGCGGGCGGGTCGTGGCGGCCTGCTCGGCGTTGAGGCGCGGCTATCGTGAACGCCTGCGCGCCGCCATCGGGGCTCCCACCCGCTTCGTTCTGCTGGACGCCGGCCAGGACGAACTCCTGCGGCGGCTCACCCGCCGCTCCGGCCACTACATGCCCGCCAGCCTGCTGGATAGCCAGTTGGCCACCCTCGAGCGCCCTGATCCCGACGAGGCGATCTTCACGCTGGACGCCGCCGCGCCGCCCGAGCGGCTGTGCGACCTGGCCCAGGCCTGGCTGGAAAGCAACACGCGTCAGGCCGGCGCCGCAGTCCGCGCCTCAAGGCATTAGCCGCTTTCGTCCGCGCGAAAGATGCCAGCGCATGGCCAGGGCGGCGCCGTCGCCATCCTGGGCGCGGATCGCTTCGACGATCATCTCGTGCTCACGCATCATTTCGGCGATCGCTTCCGGCGGACGCGAGCGCGAGATGTCGACTCCTGCCCGCATGATCCGGTCGACATCGGGCTGCAGCGCCTCGAACGTGACCAGGAAGGCCGGATTGGCGGTGGCCTGCACGATGCGGCGGTGCAGCTCCATGTCCTCGGCGTGGGCGGGGGCGTTCGACAGCAGGGCCTCGCGCAGCTTCGACAGCGCCTCCTCGATGCCGGCCATCTCCTCGGCCGAACGCCGCGCCGCCGCCAGTCGCGCAGCCTCGGCCTCGAGCACGAACCGCACCTCGTAGCTGCCCAGCGTGGAGGGCAGCTCGGAGAGCGGCATATAGGCGCCCAGCTTGTCGGACGGCCGGTTCTTGACGAAGGACCCCGCCCCGCGCCGAGCCTCGGTAATGCTGTCCGCGGCCAGCCGCACCAGGGCTTCGCGCACGATGGTGCGCGACATGCCCAGAGTCTCGGCCAGGCGCGCCTCGGACGGCAGGCGATCGCCCACCGCCAGGCCGTCGATGTTGATCATCTCGACGATGGCGGTATAGGCCCGGTCGGCTAGGCGGCCTTGGCTCATCCAGCAGGTCTCCCACGCGACCGCCATGGCGCGGTCACGCTTTCAAGTTTCACAAAAAACGCCCGGCGACCAGCACCGGCGCCGCGGCCGCCCCCCGGGGACAGCCGCGCTCCGAGTTGCCCAAATTCCTCATTTCCCTGCGGTTTCCCCGCGATCCCGTCAGGCGCTTCAGAGGAAAGCTGTATGACAGCTTTTTGCCAAGAACCAAAAAATGAGATTTGTGCACGCTAACATTGACCAACACGCTTGAATCTGTCCAACTAATATCGCCAAGTTCGCCGAACGACGAACCGCCCGCCGGCGAAGACCGGCAGACCGACCGAGGCGGAAGCCCGACCGTGACAGGACGGCCGGTCAGAGGAGGAAAAACGCAGGGGATGACCATGACCGGAATGAAACAACGCAACGCCGACGGGGATCTGAACGTCGGCTTTTGCGAGCTCACGCCAACCCAGATGAAGGTCCTGGAAGGGGTCAATTCCGGGCGGCTCAACAAGCAGATCGCCTTCGACCTGGGAATCGCCGAGGCCACGGTCAAGGCGCACATGACGGCCGTGATGCGCAAACTCAACGTGCACAACCGCACGCAAGCGGCGATCGCGGCGCGCATGATGAGTTTCAGGTCGCGGGCGGAAGCCCAATAGCGCGTATCCGCCCCTCTAGGTGCGACCAGGCGACGGCCGCGGCGACTTCGTCTTTCCGTTCCGGCAAGACCTTCGCCCTGGATCGCACCCAGCTTGTACTGCGCGGTTCGCCCCGTCCCCATGGGTCCGCGTCGGACGTCGGGAAGGATATCCATTGAGCAAGCCAGAGCGCCCCCGGGGCGCCACCATCGTCGATGTCGCGCAGAGGGCGGGCGTCTCCCGCATGACCGTGTCCCGCGTCATCAACGACGGGGCCAGCGTCCGGGAGACGACGCGCAAGGCGGTGCAGGCGGCGATCCGGGAGCTGAGCTACGCGCCCAACCTGGCGGCCCGAAACCTGGTCATGGCCGGCGAGTTGCGGATCGGGGTGATCTATTCCAATCCCAGCGCGGCCTTCATGAGCGACTTCCTGGTGGGGGTGTTCGAAGAGGCCACCAACGCCGGGGCGCGCCTGATCCTGGCGCGCGGCGAAAGCGGCCATCCTCCCGCCGAGGCGGAATTGGAGCGGCTGCTGGCCGCCGGGGTCCAGGGCGTGGTCCTGGCGCCGCCCCTGGGAGAATCCGCCGCTGTCCGCGACGTCCTTCGGGCCGCCCGCCTGCCCGTCGCGGTGGTCGCCGCCGGCCGTCCGGCGAGCGACGCGATCAATGTCCGCATCGACGATCGCCAGGCCAGCTGGACGATGACCCGGCACCTGCTGGACCTGGGCCACCGACGCATCGGCTTCATCGCCGGAAACCCCGACCAGACCGCCAGCGCCGAGCGCCTGGAGGGCGCCCGCGCCGCGGTCGTCGCCGTTCCAGGGGCCGAACTGCTCCTGGCCCAAGGCGCCTTCACCTACGACTCGGGCCTGCGGGCCGCCGAGCAGCTGCTGAATTGTGATCCAGCGCCCACCGCGATCTTCGCCAGCAATGACGACATGGCCGCCGCGGCGGTGTCGGTGGCCCACCGCAGGCATCTCGACGTGCCGCGCGACCTGACCGTGGTCGGCTTCGACGACGCGACCGTGGCCACGACCCTCTGGCCGCCGCTGACCACCGTGCGCCAGCCGGTGCGGCAAATGGCGGCGGTGGCGCTGGACCGGCTGATCCGCGCCTTGCGCTCATCGGCCCCCGCCGGCGGGCCGGCGGCCGACCATGTGCTGGACCACGCCCTGATCCAGCGGGACTCCACCGCGCCGCCACGCCCCATCGACACCCAGCCCGACGCCGGAACCCACGGAGCCCGCCCTCATGTCTGAATCCGCCGAGGCTCGAATGGAGAAGGCGACGATCGGCCGGATCACCGCGCGGCTGATGCCGCTGTTCTGCCTGATGTACCTGATCGCCTATATCGACCGGCAGAACGTCTCCTACGCCAAGCTGGAGATGGTGAAGGCCCTGGGCCTCAGCGAGGCCGCCTACGGTCTCGGCGCGTCGCTGTTCTTCATCGGCTACTTCCTGTTCGAGGCGCCGTCGAACCTGATCCTGGCCCGGGTGGGCGCGCGGGTCTGGTTCGCCCGCATCATGTTCACCTGGGGCCTGGTCACCCTGGCCCTGGGCTTCACCCAGAACGCGGCGATGTTCTACGGCCTGCGTTTCCTGCTGGGCGTCACCGAGGCGGGGTTCTTCCCCGGCGTGCTCTACGTGCTGACCCTCTGGTATCCCCAGGCCCATCGCGCGCGGATGGTGGGATTGTTCATGATCGCCAGCGCCGTGGCCAATGCGGTGGGGTCGGCCGTGGGCGGGCTGCTGTTGGACCTGGACCAGGTGCTGGGCCTGGCCGGCTGGCAATGGGTCTTCCTGGCCACGGGCGCCCCCGCCATCCTGCTGGCGCCCTACGTCCTGTGGAAGTTGCCGGACGGCCCCGTCCAGGCCAAATGGCTGCCCGAGGCGGGCAAGGCGTGGCTGGCCGGCGTGCTGGACCAGGAGCGCGGCGGCGCCGTCGACGACCATCGCGGCGCCTGGAAGGCGATCTTCGATCCGCGCGTCCTGCTGCTGGCGGGACTCTATATCGGCATGCCGCTGGGAGCCTACGGCCTCAGCTACTGGCTGCCCACCATCGTCAAGTCGTTCGGCGTGTCCAACACCGTCAACGGCCTGGTGAACGTGATCCCATGGCTGTTGGTCGCCGTCGCCCTCTGGCTCGTGCCGCGTCACGCCGCGCGCCACGGCGCCAGCGCCTGGCATATCGCCGGGCCTGTAATGCTCGCCGCGGTCGCCCTGACCCTGAGCGTGATCCTGCCGGGGGCGGTGCTGAAGTTCGCCATGCTGTGCGTCGCGGCTCCAGCCATCTTCTCAGCCCAGCCGGTGTTCTGGAGCCTGCCGCCGAGCTTCCTCAGCGGCCCGCGGGCGGCGGCCGGCATCGCCGCGATCAACGCGATCGGCAATCTGGGCGGCTTCATCGCCCAGAACCTGGTGCCCCTGGTGCGCGACGCCACAGGCAGCGATCTGGCCCCCATGCTGGCCCTGGCCGCCGTACTGGTGGTGACCAGCGTCCTGATCTTCCACGCCATGGCCCGGTTGGGCCGGACGCGGCCAGGATCGTCCTTCTAGGACGAGCCCCTCGGGCCGCCGAAGGGGGGACGCGCCGGGTCAGATCATCTGCGGCAAGGCCGAGGCTGGACCCAGTCGGCCATGATCCAGCGGCGCGTCTATGGTGCAGACGAGGCCGGCCTCGTCGAAATCCAGGCTGACGACCCCACGCAGTTCGGCGGCGAGGCTGCGGGTGAGCAGGCGCGATCCGAACCCCGTCGCGGCCGGCGGCGAGACCTTGGGCCCGCCGGTCTCCGTCCAGGTCAGATGCAGCATGCCTGAAGCCTCCGTGGCCCAGGTCAAGGCCACGCGCCCTTCGGGTCTCGAGAGCGCACCGTATTTCAGGGCGTTGGTGCAAAGCTCGTGAAAGGCCATCGACAGCGTCAGGGCGGCGTTGGGCCCCAGCGAGACGGGCGGTCCCTTCAGCGTCACTGCTTCGACGTTCGCCAGGTTTGGCGCCAGCACGTCGGTGGCGATCTTGGCCAGTTGCGCGCCCTCCCATTGCTGGCGCGTGAGAATATCGTGCGCCCGGCTCAAGGCCATCAGGCGGGCGGTGAACGCCTCCCGGGCCTCGGGCAACGACAGGGTCCCGCGGAAGGTCTGGGCGGCCAGGGCCTGGACGGCGGCGAGGTTGTTCTTCACGCGATGGTTCAGCTCGTTGACCATCAGTTCGAGGCGTTCCTGCGCCCGGCGCCGATCGTCGATGTCGATGCTGGCGCCGATCCACCCGACCACGCCGCCCTCTCGATCCAGCACGGGTTCGGAGCGCGACAGGAACCAGCGAAACTGCCCGTCGCCGCGGCGTATGCGCAGCTCGGCCTCGAAGCCCTCGCCCTTCTTCAGGGCGGCGGTCCAGATTTCGGCGGCCCGGACGACGTCCTCGGGGTGCAGCAAGGCCGCGGGATCGGCGTCGGCTTCGGCCGACGTTCCGGTGAACGCGAACCACCGGTCATTGAGAAACTCGACCTCGCCGCGATCCGAAGACATCCAGACCATGGCCGGGACTACGTTGGCCAGGGTTCGCAGTCGCGCCTCGCTGTCCCGTAGCACCGCCTCGGCGGTCTTGCGCTTGGTGACGTCGCGATAGAACACCGCGACCCCTTCGGGCGTGGGCTGAGCCCGGATCTCCAGCCACATGGTTCCGCGCCGATCGCTCCAGGACTCTTCGAAAGCCAGAGCGGTCTGGGAGGCCAGGACGTCCCTGTACCTTTCCCGTAACCTCTCGGCCTCGGGGCCCGGCCAGATCTCCTCGTGGGTCTTGCCCAGCATGGACTCCGCCGATCGTCCCTCCATGCGGAGCGCCGCCTGGTTGACCTGCAGCACCCGCAGGTCGCGGTCCATCAGCACCAGGGCGTCGAGCATGTTGTCCAGCACGCTCTGGCTGCGATCACGCTCGATCTTCAACGCCTGCTGCGCGGTCAGGCGATCACTGATGTCGCGGATGAAGCCGACGAAACTGACATCGTCGCCGTCGTCGATCCGGGCGACCGAAAGCTCGACGGGAAAGACGCGTCCCTCGCGGTCCGCCGCCCGGACCTCGATGCGGCGGTTGAGGATGCTTCCAGCGCCCGTTTCAAGGTGCCTGCGCAACCCCTCGGCATGGGCTGGCCGGTCCGGCTCGGGAATGATCAGCTCCGCCATCGGCCGTCCGAGCGCTTCCTGGCGAGACCAGCCGAAGGTGACCTCCGCCTGCCGATTCCAGTCCCGCACCCGCCCGTCGGCGCCCATGATGACCGTGGCGTCGAGGGCGGTCTCCAGCACAAGTCCGATTGGCGAGACCTTTTTGGCGTCAGTGGTCAACGTCACCCTCGCCCCATGAGCCTTTACGATAAGCCTTAACGCGCACCCCGGTGCGCCGGCCAGCGGCGCTTTGGCCACCATAGCAGATGTTCACGGACGTCGCGGTCAAGCCCCGCGCGCTTTCCGGTGAGCGAGTGGGACAACACGTCGCAACCAGGGCGCTAATTCCGATTAACCATCCGCGCCTAGCGTTTGGATCATGATGTCGATCAACGATTCCTGCTCGGACGGGGCCGACCGTCGCAGCCATCCTCGCTACAGCGACCGCAGCCCGGTCTATGTCGGTGACGGGGCGCTCGCACGACGATGCCGCCTCGTCGATGTGTCCAGCGGCGGCGCGCGGATCCTCGTCGGCCGAGGCGCGGACCTCGCCTCTCAGATCATATTGGTCGATCCCAGAACGGGCCTCAGTCATCGGGCGGCCGTGGTCTGGCGGAGCGAGATCGAGGCCGGGGTCCGTTTCCTGGAAGAAGGCGTCCGCTATCGCGTCATGACCTGCACCGGCGATCTGGGTTGGAACGCCGGCCGGGATTCGTATCGCCAAGCCTCGTAGAGATTGCATCGCCGCGAGGCTGGCGTCCTCCAGGACGGGCGTTCGTTCCGCTCTATGCCGATGCCGTGAAACATCGTTCCGCGCCTGAATATGATCGCCGCGCAAACGAGAACAAACGTGCCGCGGCCAACCGCCTAGGGTCGTCTCATGACCCAAGACATGACCTACGCGCGGTACCTCGCCCTGGATCAGCTGCTCGCGGCCCAGCAGCCGCTGAGCGACCGTCACGACGAGCTTCTGTTCATCGTCATTCACCAGACCAAGGAGCTGTGGCTCAAGGAGATCATCCACGAGGTGCTGCTGGCCAGGCGACTGATCGCCGAGGGCGACGTCGAGCCCGCCTACAAGGCCCTGGCCCGGGTGTCGCGGATCCAGACGGTGATGACCCTGTCATGGGACGTGCTGGCGACGATGACGCCGGCCGATTATCTGAGCTTCCGGGGCGAGCTGGGCTCCAGCTCGGGATTCCAATCCCATCAGTTTCGCACCCTGGAATATCTGCTGGGCCTGAAGGACCAGAGCTTCCTGAAGTTCCACGCCGAAGGTTCGGACGCCCTGGTCCAGCTGCAAGCAGCCCTCGAAACCCCCAGCCTTTACGACGTCGCCATCGCGCAGTTGCCCAAGGCGGGGCTGGCCGTGCCGGACGCGGTGCTGAACCGCGACTTCGCCCAGACCTACGCGCCCTCGCCCGAGGTGGAGGCCGCCTGGCTGGAGGTCTATCGCGACACCCAGCGCTATTGGGAGCTGTACCAGTTGGCCGAAAAGCTGGTCGACCTGGACGACGCCCTCGTCACCTGGCGTCACAAGCACGTGCTGACCGTCGAGCGGATCATCGGCGGCCGGCCGGGCACCGGGGGCACCGACGGAGTCGCCTATCTGACCTCCACCTTGCGCCGACGAGCCTTTCCCGAACTGTGGTCGCTCAGGACCAGGCTGTGAGCGCCGCGCGCAAGGATCTGTTCTCGCGGGCCCTGGCGGCGGCGCCGGGTCGGCTGCACATGGCCGCCCACAGCCATCATCTGTGGCCCGACGCCACCCTGGCCGCCCAGGTCGAGGCCTGGGAGGACGCCGCCCGCCTGGCCGACCACAAGTGGGACAAGGCGCTGGGCCAGGTCTACCCGGCCGCCCAGGCGCTGGTCGCCCGCGAGCTGGCCCTGCCCTCGCCCGACAGCGTGGTCTTCGCGCCCAACACCCACGCCCTGCTGACGACGCTGTTGTCGGCGATCCAGCGCCGCCCCGTGCGGATCCTGTCGACCGACGGCGAATTCCACACCTTCCGCCGCCAGGCCCAGCGCTGGGCCAAAGCCGGCGAGATCGAGCTGACCCTGGTCGAGAACGACGCGCCCGACTTCGCCGAGCGGTTCCTGACCGCCGCGCGCCGCGGGACTTTCGACCTGATCTTCGCCAGCCACGTGTTCTTCAAGACGGGCCTCGTCTTCGAGCGCATCTGGGAGCTGGCCGATCTAGCCCGGCCGGAAGGTCCCTGGGTGGCGGTCGACGGCTATCATGGCTTCCGGGCCGTTCCGACCGACCTCTCGGCGGTGGCCGATCGGATCTTCTACCTGGCCGGCGGCTACAAGTACGCCATGGCCGGCGAAGGCGCGGCGTTCCTGCACGCGCCGGAAGGTTTCGGGCCGCGTCCCGTCCTGACCGGCTGGTACGCCGAATTCGGGGATCTGGAAGGCCCGCCGGGCGGCGTCGGCTATGCGCGCGACGCCGGCCGATTCCTGGGCGCGACCTTCGATCCGTCGGGCCTCTATCGTTTCGTGGCGGCGGGACGGATGCTGGAGGCCGAAGGCCTGGGCACGACGGCGGTCGCCGATCACGTCGCCAGCCTGCAGCGGCGCCTGCTGACCCGGATCAACGCCGGCGCGGCAGGACCGCTGAGCCAGGCCGTGGTGCTGAACCCGCCGGGCCAGGGCCCGCAAGCCCGCTTCCTGGCCTTGCGCCATCCCGAGGCCCTGGCGTGGAAGCAGGCGCTGGCGGCCCGGGACGTCGTGGTGGACGTGCGCGACGACGTGCTGCGCATCGGCCTGTCGATCTACCACGACGAGGGCGACCTGGAACGGTTCTGCGCGGCCTGCGCGGCGCTCGCCTAGAGCTTCACGACGATGCCGCGGCGATCCATCACGTAGCCCAGCAGCCAGCACACCAGCATGTAGGCGATCGCGCACAGCAAGGAGCCCAGCGCGCCCGGCGTCAGCGCCTGGAACACATGGATCCCGACCCATTCGTACGGCCCCATGCCCGGCGCGACCTCGATCATGCCCAGGGCGACGATGAACAGCTCCGAGAACAGGTAGATCACCAGCGGATTGAGGCCAAAGACCTGGAAGAAGCGCGTCGCCGCGTTCGGCTTGCGCCCCTCCAGCACGGCGGTCAGGGCCGCCAGCAGCACCAGGTCGATGCCGACGGTCAGCAGAACAAAGCTGCTGGTCCACAGCTTCTTGGCGATCGGGAAGGCCAGCCCCCAGGCCAGACCGCCGGCGATCAGGGCCGCGCCGGCCAGGGCCATGCGGATCGTGGCGCGGCGGGCGTCTGTCGCTTCCTTCAGGAACCGCGCCGCCAGATAGCCGGCCAGCACGTTGACCGTCGACGGCAGGGTTCCCAGCAGGCCTTCGGGATCGAAGCCGCCGTCCTTGCGATAGAGATGGTTCTGGCCGATCAGCCAGAGGTCCAGGTGCGTGCCGGCGTTGCCCAGTTTCGACAGCGGGTCGGCCGGATCGCCAAGGGTCAGCAGGATCGCCCAGTAGCCCAGCAGCAGCACGACCGACAGGGCGACGATCAGGCGCGGCGACAGCCAGCGCACGGCGAACGCGGCCAGCACGTAGCAGAGCGCGATCCGCTGCAGGACGCCCATCACCCGCGTTTCCGAAAACGGGATCAGCGTCCAATGACCCTCCACGTTCCGAACGAACGGGAACCAGTACATCAGGAAGCCCAGCAGGAAGATCAGGGCTCCGCGCCGCAGCACCTTGGCCGCGAACGCCGTCGTGGAGATCGGCCGCGAAAAGGCGAAGGCCATCGAGCAGCCGACGGCGAACAGGAACGAGGGAAACACCGCGTCCGCCGCCGTGAACCCGAACCAGGGCGCGTGGACCAGTTGGGTGTAGGCCCTGGCGCCGGGGCCCGCGGTGTTGACGACGATCATCAGGCAGACCGTCAGCCCCCGGAAGACGTCGAGGGACAGGAAGCGTGCGGGCTTGGTCATCCGTTCCGGTTCTTTCTGGCTTGGTCGATGCGGGCGATCAGCGCCTGTACGCCGCCGGTCGGATCGGCCGGCCGCTCGCGGCGGTAGACCGTGTCGGCGGCGACCCAGGCGCGCTCCCAGGCGATGCCGTCACGCGTGACGGCGGCCTCGTCGAAGGGCCCGGCCCCCGCCGCCTTCAGGGCGTCCAGGAACCGCGACCAGCGCGGCAGGTAGAAGTCGCGATAGAGTCCCTGCCAGGCCTTGGAGGCGTAGTCGTTGAGGTTGCCCTCCCCGCCCCAGACCGTGACCTGGGCCTTGGCGTTGGCGACATAGGCCGCAGCGTCGGCGGGCGTATCGCCATAGGCGCGGGCGTCGTCGATCCACGTGGCCAGGGTCTCCGGCTGGACGCCCAGCAAGCCGTCGATCGAAAGCGCCAGGGCCTCGACCGCGCCGCGCGCCCGGTCGCCGGCGGCCACGTCGCCCCGGCGGTAGGCGACCACGGCGGCCTGCAGCTGATCGTCGATCTCCAGGCTGGCCAGGTGCCGGGCCGCGTCGACGAGGTCCAGCACGAACAACGGCTGATCCGCGAAGGCGCGCGCCTGGCCGGCCAGGGCGCGGACGGCCGCGTCCAGCTGAGCGCGATCACCCGGATGGCCCGGGAACTCGCCGATCGTCGCCGTCGGGCGCTTGAAGAACAGATACGCCCCGGCCTTGCTCTTCCACCAGCGCGGCGACCAGTAGCGGGTCGAATAGGCGGCTTGGACCAGTTGGTCCATGGCCGCTTCCAGCGCCGGCGTGGTCCGGCCGTAGCGCGAGCGGGCGTAGGTCGACAGCCAGGCCGACTGCGTCTCCTGGCCAGCGCCCCAGGCCAGGTCGTAGGCGGCTTCATAGACGATCGAATTGTTGTGCAGCCCCTCGGGGAACATCCCGAAGCCGGCCAGCCTGCCGGTGTCGGAATTACCGGCGATCGCCGTCATGTCGCGACGATAATAGCCAAGGTCGCCATAGACCGGGTTGCTGCCGCCGTAGTTATGCACGTAGCCATAGATCCAGGGCTTGCCGCCGAAGGCCTTGGCGTTCTTCCAGACATCCGGATAGCGGTCGTTGCCGATGTCCAGGACCATCAGCCTGTCGTCCGGAACCAGGCTCAAATAGGCCGAGATCGCCGGCGGGTCCCAGAAGTGGCTGTCGGCGCCAAATAGCCAGCCCTGCATCACCCACACCGCATCGGGACGGGCCTGGCGGATCGAGTCGTAGATCGCCTTGCCGTAGGCGGCCAGACGCTCGGCTTTGACGGCCGGGTCGATCTCGACCTTGGTCTTGGTCGCGGCGGCGTTGGCGATCCCGTCGCCATAGGCCGCGTCGCGCGCGTCCGCGCCGTCGGCGTTGATCGGCGGAAGCATCTCGTTGAACGAGTCGGCCAGGTAGTAGGTCCCGGCGCCGTAGGTCTGGGTGTAAAGCGCCAGGAAGCGGCCCGCGATCTGGGCGAACAGCGGGTCGGCGGGGTCCAGCCAATAGGTCTCGTGGAATCCCTCCCAGGGCCGCATCCGATAGATGCGGGCCTTGGGATGCCTCTGGGCGAAGGCCTTGGGCACGTAGCCGCCGAAGGCCGGCAGGATCGGCGTCATGCCCAGCGACCGCATCCGCCCCAGGATCCGGACCTGCAGATCCTTCTTCTTGTCGATCCAGGCCGGCGGCAGCGGCGCGCGATAGCCCTCGATGTTGCCCATGCGCTGCCAGGGCGTGAAGGCCGGCCCGGAGAAGTAGTCGGCAAGCTCCGCCTCGGTCAGGCCGAACTCACGCCAAAGCGCCCGCCAGACATGCTCCTGGCCCTCCATGGCCAGCGGCATGTCGACCCCGTGGACCGCCATCCAGTCGATCTCGCGCGCCCAGCGCTCCCAGCCCCACCAGGGGGTCGTGTAGCCGTAGGTGCAGGTGTTGAGATAGGCGCGATGACCGAACGGGCTGGCGACCGGACCGGTGTCGGCGTCGGGAAAATGGTCCGGCAGCGCCACCCGATCGCCCTCCCAGCTGACCGACGCCGCGCCGATGGACTTCAGGTAGCCGTAGGCGCCGCGCGTCAAGGCGATCGGCGTGTCGCCGCTGATGCGAACCCGCCCCTCCCGGCTCGTTGCCGTGTACCAGGGCGGCGCGGTCGCCGTCGCGCGCGGCGCGAGCGACAGTTCGATCCGGCCGGCGCGCGGACCGAAGCGGCGAACGAGCACCGCCCGAGCCGCCTTGACCGCGCTTGCGTCGTCGCCGGCCGCCGCGGCGAGGAACGGCGTCGACATCGCGGCGACGGCGGCCATGGCTTGCTGAAGCGCCTGACGACGAGAGGGGCTAGGCCACATGGGAATCAGGTCTCGGGACATCTGGATCACCGCAAAAATCTGGTCGCCGCCGAGGAGCGCGGCGGCGACCAGCAGTTTCGCCGAATGCTCGGCGTCTTAGGAAAGCTTCGAAACGTTACATCTTGTACTGGAAAGACAGGTAGTAGCTCGGTCCGGTGGACGAACTCATCTGCCAGCGGCTCTTGTCGATCAGATAGGCCTTCTCCTCGGCGTTGTTGAGATTCATCGCCGCGAACGAGAAGCTCAGGTGATCATTGAGGTTATAGCCGAGGTTCAGGTCGAACTGGGTGCGCGAGGCGACCGTGTGGCCCAGCGGGCCGGCGAAGAAGCTCTCCACCGAGGTCTGGTCGTAGGCGCTGCGGTAGTTGGCCGACAGGCGAGCGCTGAAGGTCTTGTTCTCCCAGTAGACCGTTCCATTGGCCGTGTGCTCCGACAGATTGGCCAGCTTGAAGCCGGTGGTCGAGGTCGCCGGGCTGACGTGGGTGTAGTTGGCGATGAAGCCGAAGCCCTCGATCGGCAGCCAGGCGTCCAGCGACTGCTGCCAGTTCACCTCGTAGCCCTTGATCGTCACCTCGCGGGTGTCGTTCAGGGGCTGGGTGATCGAGTAGGTGTCGCCAGCGCCCGAGACACAGACGCCGCTGGAGTCCTTCGACAGGCTGACGCCTTCGTAGGAGGTCGGGCAGACCACCGAGGTGTAGGTGCCGTTCTTGACCTTCTTGCTGAAGACGCCCGCGCTCAGGCCGTCGCCATCGCCATAGTACCACTCCAGCCCGACATCGATCTGGTTGGCGGTCAGCGGGTTGAGCGAGCCCTGGCCCAGGGCCACGGTGGTGACCTTGTGGCCGGTGCTGTCGGTCGTGGTGCTGACCGTGGTGGCCAGTTGGTTGCTGGAGTCGATGATCGGACGGACCAGCACCTTGGCGGCGGCGAAGCGCAGCAGCAGGTTGTTGGTCAGGTCGACGCTGAAATTGGCGGAAGGCAGGATGTTGTCGTAGGACTTGGGCGTCGAATAGGTCCCGGCGACCAGCTTGACCTCGGTGTTCTGCGGGTTGGCGGCGCCGGCGACGTAGCCGTGGACCGTCTGGTCGGTGCTTTCCCGGCGGACGCCGACATTGCCGCGGAACGGCAGCGAGAAGACCTCGCCCTTCAGGTTGGCCATCGCATAGAGCGAGGTCAGGTTGCGATTGACGTGGTAACTGCCCTGCGGGTCGAAGGCCTCGTAGACCGTGTAGCCTTCCTTGGCCAAGGCGTCGCGATAGGCCTGGATGTTCGGCGAGATCCAAGCGCCTGGAATGGTCATGTCGCCATCCAGGAAGTTCTGCACCGCGATGCCGGTCGTCGCCAGGCTGGGCGCGAAGGCCGTCGGCACGTTGGTGTCCTCGCGGTCGAAGCGATTGACGTTCCGCTTGAGCACCTCCTTGCGGTACTTGCCCCCGAAAGCGATCGATTCCAGGAAGCCGTAGTCGACGTAGCGCTTCACGTCCAGTTGAGCGGCGTCCTCATAGGAGTCGATCGTGCGATAGGCGCCGGTCGGATAGTTGTTCCGGAACAGGTTGGCCGGCGCATATTGCGTCGCGTCGGTCAGAGAGTTCGACGTCGCGAAGGCGATGTTCTTGGGATTGCTGATGTCCAGCGTCGCCGACGGAACGACCACGCCGAGGATCGCCGCTTCCTCGTTGAAGATCGCGTGGCCGCGCGAATAGTGCGCGACGCCTTTGAAGTCCCAGTTCTCCAGGCCGGTCCAATGAAAGTCGGTGGTGAAGGCGCCGGTCGATTGCGGCCGGGCCTCGAACTGATGGTTGTTTTCCAGGCGGAAGTTGTTGATCTGCACCTTGGTGGCGGTGTTGTTCGCCGACGCCAGCGTGACCACGTTCGAGGCCGAGGGGCTGGTGAACAAGAACACCTGCTGATGCAGGTCCTGGGTGGTCTTGTCCTTGGCGTAGGTCGCGATCATGTCGATCTGCAGGGTGTCGATCGGCTTGAACTGGATGGCGCCGTTGACCATGCTGCGCTTGGTGTCGCGGTCGATGCGACGAAAACGCAGGCGACCGGGCGTATAGACGCCGCTGTTGACGATCCAGCGGTCCATCCACATGTAGTCGCCGCGGTCCTTCAGGGCCTGGTAGCCCGCGCCGAGGAACACGCCCAGCTTGTCGTCGAAGAAGTGGTCGACATAGGTCGCGCCGACCTTGGCGGTCGGGTCGCCACCGGCCAGATTCTGCTTCTGCAGCTTGCCCGCCAGGATCAGTTGCCGGCTCTTCACGTCGAACGGGTGCACGGTGTCGATATTGACCGTGCCGGCCAGACCGCCGGCGTCCATGTCGGCGGTCGGCGACTTGATCACCTGGATCGCCGAGGCCAGTTCGGTCTGGATCACGTCATAGCGAAAGCCGTCGGTGAAGTTGGCGCTCTTGAACGACTGACCGTTGATCGTGGTCATCGCATATTGCGGGCCCAGCCCGCGAATGCTGATCGTCGAGCCGCGGCCATTGATGTTGGAGATCTGTACGCCTGGAATGCGCTGGATCGCTTCGGCGATGTTTTCCGACGGAAACTTGCCTATGTCCTCGGACGAGATGCCGTCCGAGACACGGATGTCCTTGCGTTTTGTGTCCAGAGCGGTCGCCAGGCTCTTGCGGAAGGCGGTCACCACCACCTCGTCAATTGCGTCGGCGGCGGCTGGCGCCGCGGGCGATGTCTGGGCCGAAGCGACGCCGGCCAGGCAGGCGCCAGCCAGCAAGGCGAGCACGAACGTCTTGCGCCTGTTGGCCGGTGCGGAAGACGCGAACTTGGTGCGCATCGTTAATTATCCCCCTCAAGTCGACGGCGCGATCACGCCGCTCTGACGCCGCATCCCACGGCCATTTCGAGCAGACCATTTAGATACCTATACGGACCACTCCCAAGGCAGCTTAAGGTTGGGTCAGAGGAGGATCAAAGCGCACAACCCCTTATTTTGCTTGGAATTTTGCGATGATGGAAACATGGGCGCCGGCTTGACTGGTCATATGTTCGCCAGAAAGGCGTATTCTGGATAATTTCTCAAATAATTCCGATACATAATCACACATCACCCCTAAGGGCAGATAATACCAATTTAATGCCTTCTTTGCAGCCAATCCACGCCGCGCCGAGCGCCCCGACAAACAGGCGATGCGCCGCCGCCACGGTCGGGCGGCCGACGCCTGCTTGAGATCAATGGAACGAAAATCCGACGGTCGCCCGTCACCGCATGGTGGGAATGACAAAGCTCTGGTCCAAGACCGCCCCGCCCTTGGGCCAGCGCTGGGTCACCGTCTTGGTCCGCGTGAAGAAGCGCACGCCGTCCATGCCATACTGGTTGAGATCGCCAAAGCCCGAACGCTTCCAGCCGCCGAAGCTGTGGTAGGCGACAGGCACCGGGATCGGCACGTTGATCCCGACCATGCCGACCTCGACCTGGTCGGCGAATTCACGGGCGGCGTCGCCGTTGCGCGTGAAGATCGCCACGCCGTTGCCGTACTGATGGCGCGAGGCCAGGCCGATCCCCTCCGCCAGACTCTCGGCGCGGACCATCTGCAGCACCGGGCCGAAGATCTCGTCCTGGTACGAGCGGCTGGTCGGCTTGACGTGGTCGAACAGGGTCGGGCCGACGAAGAAGCCGTCCTCGTGGCCTTGCAGCGAGAAGCCTCGACCGTCGACCACCAGATCCGCGCCCTCGTCGACGCCCATCTGGATGTAGTTTTCGATCCGCGCCTTGTGGGCCGCGCTGACCACCGGGCCGTAGTGGGCGTCCTGGTCGGTGCTGACGCCGACGCGAAGGCCGCCGATGGCGGCGACCAGCTTCTCACGCAAGGCCAGGGCGGTCTTCTCGCCGACCGGCACGACCACCGGCAGGGCCATGCAGCGCTCGCCGGCCGAGCCATAGGCCGCGCCGATGATGTCGGCCGTCGCCTGGTCGAGATCGGCGTCGGGCAGGACCAGGCCGTGGTTCTTGGCCCCGCCCATGGCCTGGACGCGCTTGCCGTTGGCGCCGGCGCGCTGGAACACGGACTGGGCGATGTCCGAGCTGCCCACGAAGCTGACGGCCTTGATGTCCGGATGGTCGAGGATGGCCTCAACACAGTCCTTGTCGCCATGGACGACATTGAGGATCCCCGGCGGCAAGCCGGCTTCCATCATCAGCTCGGCCAGCCGCACCGGCACGGACGGATCGCGCTCGGAGGGCTTGAGGATGAACGCGTTGCCGCAGGCGATGGCCGGACCGAACATCCACATCGGGATCATGGCCGGGAAGTTGAACGGCGTGATCCCCGCCACCACGCCCAGGGCCTGTCGCATCGAATAGACATCGATCCCGGGACCGGCGCCTTGGGTGTATTCGCCCTTTAGCAGGTGGGGAATTCCACAAGCGAACTCAATGACTTCCAGACCCCGTTGAATGTCGCCCTTGGAGTCGGCGATGACCTTGCCGTGCTCGGACGACAGCAGCTCCGCCAGCTCGTCCATATGGACGTCCAGCAGGCGCTTGAAGTCGAACATCACCCGCGCCCGGCGCTGGGGATTGGTCGCGGCCCACGCCGGCTGGGCGGCCTTTGCGTTGGCGATGGCGGCGTCCAGCTCGGAGGCCGCGGCCAGGGCCACCTTGGCTTGCACCTTGCCGGTGTTCGGATCGAAGACGTCGCCGAACCGGCCGGACGCGCCCTCGACGGCGCGGCCGCCGACGAAGTGGGGGATGCTGCGCATGCCGCGCTCCTTCTCGAATGGGTCGAAGATCACGCTTGCCGCATGATCCAGTCGTGGGCCGGGTCGTTGCGGAAGATCCACTTCCGGTGCGGTCCGGCCATGACGTTGAGGTAGTAGAGGTCGTATCCGTGCGGCGCGCCGACGGGGTGGTAGCCGCGCGGCACCATCACCACGTCGCCGTCCTGGACGCAGACCGTCTCGTCCAGGCTGCGGTCGTCGGTGTAGACCCGCTGGAAGGCGAAGCCCTGCGGCGGGCTCAGGCGGTGGTAATAGGTCTCCTCCAGCGCCGTCTCCTCGCCCTCGGCGGCGGTGTCGTGTTTGTGCGGCGGATAGCTGGACCAGTGGCCGCCGGGGGTGATCACCTCGACCACCAGAAGGCCGTCGGCCGGCGCCGTCTCGGGCAGGATGTTGCGAACCAGGCGAGTGTTGGTCCCCTTGCCTCGCACCTCGCGCGGCATGTCGGTCTCGGCGATCAGGCGCGCCTCGCCGCCTGGCCGGCCCGGCGCGGTGCAGAGGGCCAGTTCGACGCCGGTGACGGCGGTGACGACATAGGCCTTGCCGGCCGGGACGTAGACCGCGCCCGGCGCCTTGTCCTCGAACACGCTGGTCCGGCCGCCGATCTGACCGAATGACACGCCGCCGGCGCCGACCTCGGCGGTCCCGCTCATCACGACGACACAGGTCTCGCGACCGGAGTCGGAGCCCTTGAAGATCTCGCCGGCCGCCAGCTTGACGACCTGGAAGCCGACGTGGCTCCAGCCGGCGCTCTCCGGGGTGATTTCAAGGACGGAGCCCGACGCGTCTGGAGCGTGGGGCCGGACAAGAAGCTTGCTCATCACGCCGCTCTCAGTCCCGCCGCGGCCGCCTCGCGCTTCAGCGTCGCCAGGCCGATCTCGCCGTACTGGCGCGGATTGGCGATGGCCGGATCCTGTTCCGCCTCGACGATGATCCAGCCGGAATAGCCGATCTCGGCCAGGGCCTTCATCACGGCGGCGTAGTCCAGGGAGCCGTCGCCGGGCACGGTGAACATGCCGGCCAGAACGCCTTCGAGGAAGCTGCCGCCGTCCTGCGAAATAACCTTGCGGAAGACCTCGCCCCGGATGTCCTTGCAGTGCACGTGGGCGACGCGCTCGGGATGCGCGCGGATCACCTGCACCGGGTCCAGGCCGCCCAGCGCGGCGTGGCCGGTGTCGACGGTCAGGCCGACCGACGGACCGGTGTGGGCCAGGAAGGCTTCCAGATCCTCGGGCCGCTCGACGACAGTGCCGAGATGGTGGTGGTAGGCGAACTTCAGGCCTTGGGAAGCGATGTAGTCGGCCACCGCCGTCAAGCGCGCGCCGAACGCCTTCCAGCCCTCGGCGTCGAGGCGCGGGGTCGCGGACAAGGCCTTGCTCTTGTCGCCGTGGATGGCGTTGCTGGTCTCGGCATGGACGAAGACGGTGCAGCCCATGGCCTTCAGCAGATCCAGGTGCGGCTGCAACGCGGCGATCTCGTCCTGCGCCGACTGGACGAGCAGGTTGCCGCTGTACCAGCCGCCGACCAGGTCGAGGCCGTAGCGGTCCAGCAGCGGCTTCAGCACCGCCGGGTCGCGCGGGAAGACGCCGCCCAACTCGACGCCTTCGAAGCCGATCGCCTGGCAATCGGCCAGCACGCTCTCCAGCGGGGTGTCGCCGCCCAGCTCGGGCATGTCGTCGTTGATCCAGGCGATGGGGCTCACGCCGAAACGGATGGTCATGGGCGTCTAGTCTCCCGTACGCTGCTGCTTGATCTTGTCTTCGTAGTCGGCCCGCGCCGCCTTGACGGCCGGACGCACCGAGACCTCCGGCACCGCCACGTCCCACCAGGCGCCGCCTTGCGTGGTGGGCGCCGGGTCGGTGTCGATGACCACGACATAGGTCCGGTCGCTGGCCTTGGCCCTCTGCAGGGCCGCCTCCAATTCGGCCAGGCTGGCCACCTTCTCCGACCGTGCGCCCAGGCTGGCGGCATGGGCGGCGAAGTCGATGTCCGGCAGGGTCTCGTGGACCGTGTCGGCCAGCAGGTTGTTGAACGGCGCGCCGCCGGTCGCCGCCTGCAGGCGATTGATGCAGCCGAAGCCCCGGTTGTCGAGGACTGTGACGATCAGCTTGGCGCCCAGCATCACCGAGGTGGCGAGCTCGGAATTCAGCATCAGATAGCTGCCGTCGCCGACCATCACGTGGACCTCGCGGTCCGGCGCGGCCATCTTGACGCCGACGGCGCCGGCGATCTCGTAGCCCATGCACGAGAAGCCGTATTCGACGTGATAGCCGCCCGGCCGGCGCGTGCGCCACAGCTTGTGCAGCTCGCCCGGCAAGCCGCCGGCGGCGCAGACCACCACGCTGTCGTCGGACGAGGCCCGCCACACCGCGCCCAGCACCTGGGCGTCGGTCGGCAGCCGCCGGTCGTCGGCCTTGGTCGCCGCGTCGAAGATGGCGTTCCAGCCGGCCACGCCGCCGGTGGCCTTCTCGGCCCACGCGGCCGGTGCGCGCCAACCGCCCAGCGCCTCGGACAGGGCCTCGACCACCGCCAGGGCATCGCCGACCACGGCGGCCGCCCCGTGCTTGTGGGCGTCGTGCGGCGCCGCATTGACCTGCACCAGCTTGCGACCCTCCGCGCCGAACAGGGCGCGCGAGCCGGTGGTGAAGTCCTGCAGGCGCGTGCCGACGCCGATGACGAGGTCCGCTTCCTCCGCCGCCGCCACCGCCGCCGTCGTGCCGGTGACGCCGATGGCGCCCAGGTTCAGCGGGTGATCCCAGGCCAGGCTCCCCTTCCCGCCCTGGGTCTCAGCCACCGGCAGGCCGGCATTTGAGACCAGCTCGGCCAGAGCCGTCTCGGCGCGGGCGTAGAGCACGCCGCCTCCCGTCACGACCAGTGGCCGCTTGGCCGCCTTGATCAGCGATACCAGGTCGGCCAGTTCGCGCGGATCGGGTCGCGGGGCGCGGATGCGCCAGACCCGCCTGGCGAAGAAGGCTTCCGGATAGTCGAACGCCTCGGCCTGGACGTCCTGACAGAAGGCCAGGGTCGCGGGGCCGCAGGTCGCCGGGTCCAGCATGACGGCCAGGGCGCGCGGCAAGGCGTCGAGGATCTGCTCGGGCCTGGTGATGCGGTCGAAGTAGCGCGACACCGGCCTGAAGCAGTCGTTGGCGCTGACCGCGCCGTCGCCGAAGTCCTCGATCTGCTGGAGCACCGGATCGGGGCGGCGGCTGGCGTAGACGTCGCCGGGCAGGAACAGCACCGGCAGGCGGTTGACATGGGCCAGGGCGGCGGCCGTGACCATGTTGGTCGCGCCGGGCCCGATCGAGGTGGTGCAGACCATGGCCCGCTCGCGCCGCGACTGCTTGGCGAAGGCGACGGCGGCATGGGCCATGCCCTGCTCGTTGTGGGCGCGCCAGGTCGGCAGAACGTCGCGCGCGCCATGCAGCGCCTCGCCCAGGCCGGCGACGTTGCCGTGGCCGAAGATCGCCCAGACGCCGGCGAAGTACGGGATTTCGCCCCGCCCGGTATCGACGTGCTGCGCGCAGAGCCAGCGGACGGTGGCCTGGGCGGCGGTGAGGCGAACGGTAGCCATGTTCAGGCGGCCTTTTCCGCGGCGCCGCGCAGGCGCCTCCACGCGTCGACCAGCACCTTGAACTTGCCGACCAGCGCCGCCACGGCCGCTTCGTCGTCGATCCGGTTCGCCAGCCACTCGCGGGCGATATCGTAGAAGATGGTCCGGCCGACGGCGAAGCCTTTGACGATCGGGATCGAGGCGACGACTTCGAAGGACGCCAGAAGCTCGTTCTCCGGCGCCGACAGACCCAGCAGCACCACGCCGCGGCACAGGGGATCGTGCTCGGCGATGGCGGTCTCGATCTCGCGCCAGGCGGCGGGATCGGTCAGCGGCTCCAGCTTCCACCAATCGGGGCGGATGCCCAGGCCGTAGAGCCGGCGGACACCCCGCGCCACCGTATGGCTGTCGCTGGCCATGCCGCTCGGAAGGATCAGTTCCACCAGCAGCTCGTGACGGGTCTTGCGGCAGGCGTCGAACAGGCGGAGCAACTGGCGCTCCTGGCGGTCGCGCAATTCGATCTCGTCGTCGGGATGGTAGAAGACCAGGCACTTGACCACCTGGCCGGCGGGCCATTCGGTCAGTTCGGTGGCGACATCGGCCGAGCTTTCGAACTCCAGGGGCCGTGACTTGGGCAGCTCGATGGGACGGGCGATCCAGTAGTCGTGGTCGGCGGCCTGGGCCAGGGCGTCGAAGCCGAAGCGGCCGTCCAGCAGCATGCCGAAGCGCGCCTCGTCACGGCCGGCCACCTGCTGCACCGCGCGCAAGGCCAGGGTCTTGAAGTGCGGAATTCGCTCGGGATCGCCGCCGGTCTCGGCGATCAGGTCCAGGAACTGGCTGCGGTGATCGACCGCCAGCACGGTCAGTTCGTCATAGACGCGCTCGCGGGTCGTGGCCCAGTGGATGTGCTCCAGCTCGACATCCTCCCGCAGGCGGAACGGCCGCTCGCGCTCGCTCAGGAACGCCTGCAGCTCGACCCAGGTCGGCATGGCCGGCGCGCAGCCATGGCGCGAAACGACGATGGCCCCGCAGGCGTTGCCCCACTCGCAGCAGGTCTCGACGCTCTCGTGGCGCAGCCAGCCGCGCAGGAAGCCGGCCATGAAGGCGTCACCCGCCCCCAGCACGTTGAACACCTCGACCTTGAAGCCCCGGGCGCTGACGCCCTGGTCCAGGCTGTCGGGGATCGCGTCCGGGAAGGCCACGCAGCCCTCGGGGCCGCGCTTGCAGACCAGCAGGGCGCCCGTGCCCTGCCGGATGGCTCGCAGCGCCGCGATGGTGTCGGTCGAGCCGCCCAGGATGTGGATCTCTTCTTCCGTGCCGACGATCAGGTCGCACAGCGCCACGACCTCCTGCAGCTTGGCGGTGACCTGCGGGTTCTCGACGAAGCGGTTTTCACCAGCGTCCTTGCCGGTCAGACCCCACAGCACCGGGCGATAGTCGATGTCGAAGGCCACGCGGCCGCCGGCCGCCTTGACCGCTCGCGCCGCCTTCAGGCTAGTTTCATAGACGTTCGGCTGAGACAGGTGGGTGCCGTTGATCAGCACCGCCCCGGCGCTCGCGAACCAGGCCTCGTCAACGTCCGACGCCTGCAGCGCCATGTCGGCGCAGTTCTCGCGATAGAAGATCAGCGGGAAGTTCACCCGGTCGCGAATGCCCAGGATCACCAGGGCCGTCAGACGGTCCGGATCGGACAGCACGCCGGCGACGTCGACGCCCTCGCGCTGCAACTGCTCGCGGATGAAGCGGCCCATGTGGTCGGCGCCGACACGGGTCAGCAGGCCCGTCTTCAGGCCCAGGCGCGCCCCGCCGGCGGCGGTGTTGGTCGGGCTGCCGCCCAGGTACTTGGAGAAGGACGCCATGTCCTCCAACCGACCGCCGACCTGCTGTCCGTAGAGGTCGACGCTGGATCGGCCCACGGCGATCAGGTCAAGGGTCTTTCCGTCCTGGGCCATGCGGTTCCACGTCACTCACGGGCCGGCTCCCTACCGGCGATATGAAACGCATATTCCAACATCAGAATGCTCGCAATATCCATTTCATTTCCACTCGAAATGGAACGGACGGTTCAGCCGGTGCCGGCCTTGGACTTCTTCTTGCTGGCCGTGAAGGCGAAACCGATCACCAGCGCCTGGGCCAGGCAGATCGAGGCGGCCAGCGAGCGGAAGGTCCTCACCTCCGATTCGCGCACGTGCAGGACCAGGCTGGCCGGCTTGGCGATCGGGCTGACGAGGCTGTCGCTGATCGACAGGATTCTGGCCCCGCGCTGGCCGGCCATCTCGACGGCCTGTACGGTCTCTTCGGCATAGGGGTGGTAGCTGACCGCGATCAGGAGGTCCTTGGGACCAATGGTCTGGACCTGCTGCTTGGTCAGGCCCGCCACCCCGTCGATGAAGAGCGTGCGCTTGTTCAATTGCTGCAGCGAGTAGGCCAGGTACGAGGCGACCGGAAACGAACGGCGGAAACCGACCACGTAGACGGTCTCGGCCTTGTCGATCAGGGTCACGGCCCGAGCCATGTCGGCCTCGCTGACCGTCTGGTTGAGATTCTGCAGAGCCAGCGTGTTGCCTTCGACGAACTCGGACAGCACGTCCGCCCCGCCCGCGGGCTTCTTGGCGACGGCCTCGTTGAAGTGGCGCACCCGCTCGCCATAGCCCAGGCCGGCGTGGCCCGACAGCAAACCATCGCGGAACAGCCGCTGCATCTGGCTGGCGCCGGGATAGCCAAAGCTCTTGGCGAAACGGACGATCGCCGAGGGCTGCACCCCGCAGCGCTCCGAGATCACCGCCAGGGTTTCCAGAGCCATTTCGTTAGGCTCGTCCAGAACGTAGCGGGCGATCTGCTGCAGTCGCTTGCTAAGCGAGTCGTAGCGTTCGAGGATCGCCGCCCTCAGTTCATCGGCGCTTGTCGGCGCATTTGCGTCCATGATCTCTTCGGCCATGCGCCCCCCGATACAATTAGTCCAACTTTAGAATATCCGTTCCGCACATAAACGCCAGAGCCTTGCTCGCGCCGCAAAATTCCACTTTACCCGTAGAGGGAATTTCCGTTCCAAGTTACAGGAGATCGAAATCCCGGCCATGTCAGAGCCGGACGAGGGAGCGGGGATGATCCAGGCGCGCTTGAACGGCAATCCAAGGTGGATCGCTCCATCCGCGCTCGCGCCAGCCCGGCCGCGAGACGCCGCCGCCACGCTCCCCTCCCTGCCCGCTTTCCCGAGACCATGAAGGTTCCCATGCACGATATCGCGATCCTGGGCGCGGGCCGCATTGGCCGCATCCACGCCAAGAATGTCGCCGGCCAGCCGGGCCTGCGGCTGAAATATGTGGTCGATCCGATCGCCGCGGCCGCCGATGGCCTGGCCGCCGAGACCGGCGCCCGCGTCGCCGACCTGGACACCGCCCTCAACGATCCATCGGTGACCGGCGTCATCGTCGCCAGCTCGACCGACACCCACCTCGACTATTCCCTGAAAGCCGTAGCGGCGGGCAAGGCGGTGTTCTGCGAGAAGCCCATCGACCAGGACCTGGCCCGCGCCCGTTCGGCCGCCGGCGAACTGGGGGGCCAGGGCGTAAGGCTGTTCCTGGGCTTCAATCGCCGCTTCGACCCGAACTTCCAGAGCCTGAAGGCGCGGCTGTCGGCCGGCGTGGTCGGCGCCCTGGAAACCGTGCACATCACCAGTCACGACCCGGCCCCGCCACCGGTCGCCTATGTCAAGGTGTCGGGCGGCCTGTTCAAGGACATGGCCATCCACGACTTCGACATGGCCCGCTGGCTGCTGGACGAGCCGGTGACCGAGGTCTTCGCCGCCGCCAGTTGCCTGGTCGATCCGGCGATCGGCGAGGCCGGCGACGTCGATACCGCCAAGATCATCCTGCGCACCGCCTCGGGCAAGATCTGCGTGATCAGCAACAGCCGCCGCAGCGGCTACGGCTACGACCAGCGCATCGAGGCCTTCGGGTCCAAGGGCCTGGTCCGCGCCGACAACGTCATGGAGAGCACCGTTTCGGTCTGGGGCGAGGCCGGCGCGGCCACGGACGCGTTCCAGAACTTTTTCCTCGACCGCTACGCCGAGGCCTACCGCCGCGAGATGGCGCACTTCGCCCAGATCATTCGCGGCGAGGCCCTGCCGTCGGTCGGCTATGTCGACGGCGTCGAAGCCCTGGCCCTGGCCGAGGCGGCCGGGCAGTCCGTCAAGACGGGTCAGGTCGTGAGGCTGTAGCTTCGGCGGGAGGAAGAGGCGCTCGGGAGGTCGTGATCGGAAAGGCCGAAGGCGGACGCGACGGCCTCCCTACGGCAAAATGAAACGCGACTTCCCACTCATTCTTGACATGGAATTTATATTCCATTCTTGTGTCAAAGAAAAACCGGGCGATGCTCCACGCCCGATAAACATATCATTAGAGAGTCGAGAACCGCCATGAATCGCACCCCGACATCGCGCCGGCGCTTCCTTGGCCTGGTGTCTGGACTGGGTCTGACGGCGGCGACGGGCGGGCTGCTGGGCGGCTGCGCGCGCGGCGGCCAGAACGCTTCCGAAGTCGTGGTCAGCTTCAACGACCTTTCCCAGCCCTTCTTCGTGGCCATGCGCCGGGAGCTTGAGGACGAGGCCGGCAAGCTGGGCGTCAAGGTTCAGGTGCTGGACGCCCAGAACAACTCTTCCAAGCAGATCGCCGACCTGGAGGCCGCCGCCGTGCAGGGCGCCAAGGTGGTGATCGTCGCCCCGACGGATTCCAAGGCGTTGGCGACGGCCGCCGACGAGCTGGCCGAACAGGGCGTGGCGGTGATCTCGGTCGACCGCAACATCGTCGGGGCCAAGGCGCCCGTGCCGCATGTCGGGGCCGACAACGTCGCCGGCGGCCGCGCCATGGCCGACTGGGTGGTCAAGACCTATCCGGGCGGAGCGCGCGTCGTGGTGATCACCAACGACCCGGGCAGCTCAAGCTCGATCGAGCGGGTCAAGGGCGTGCACGAAGGCCTCGCGGCAGGGGGCGCGGCCTTCGAGATCGTCGCCGAGCAAACCGCCAACTCCAAGCGCGACCAGGCCCTGACCGTCACCCAGAACGTGCTGACCTCGATGCACGACACGCCGCCCGACGTGATCCTGTGCCTGAACGACGACATGGCCATGGGCGCCCTGGAGGCGATCCGCGCGGCCGGCTTCGGTTCCGACAAGATCAAGGTGTTGGGCTTCGACGCCATCCCCGAGGCCCTGGCCCGGATCAAGGCCGGCGAAATGGTCGCTTCGGTCGAACAGAACCCCGGCAAGCAGATCCGCACCGCGCTCCGCCAGGCCGTGGACAAGATCAAGACCGGTGCGGCGCCCAAGAGCGTCAGCATCACGCCAGTGCTGATCACCAGCGCCAATCTTGCCGAGGCTTCGCGCATCTCGGAAGTGAAATAGCCCGCGACGGATGATGTGATGACGCTTCTGGACGTCAGCCAGGTCAGCAAGAGCTTTCCCGGCGTGCGCGCCCTCGACCGGGTTCGGCTCGAGGTCGGGCGCGGCGAGGTCCACGCCCTGCTGGGCGAGAACGGCGCGGGCAAGTCGACCCTGATCAAGATCCTGTCGGCGGCCCACGTGGCCGACGAGGGCGTCGTGACCTTCGACGGCCAGCCGCTGGATCCGCGGGACGCCCCCCTGCGCCGCCAGCAACTGGGCATCGCGACCATCTATCAGGAATTCAACCTGTTCCCCGAGCTCAGCGTCGCCGAGAACATGTATTTGGGCCGCGAGCCGAAGCGCCTGGGCCTGATCGACTGGCGACGCCTGCGCGCCGACGCGGCCGCCCTGCTGGGCGAACTGGGCCTGCCGCTGGATCCCGACGCGCCGGTCAGCCGCCTGACCGTGGCCGAACAGCAGATGGTCGAGATCGCCAAGGCCATGACGCTGAACGCCCGGCTGATCATCATGGACGAGCCGACCGCGGCCCTCAGCAGCCGCGAAGTCGACCGCCTGCACGCGATCATCGCCGACCTCAAGGCGCGCGGCGTCAGCGTCATCTACGTCTCCCATCGCCTGGCCGAGGTGAAGGCGATGTGCGACCGCTATACGGTGATGCGCGACGGCCGCTACGTGGCCAGCGGCGACGTCGCCGATGTCGAGATCGACGACATGGTCCGCCTGATGGTGGGACGCTCCGTCGAGTTCTTTCGCCGGGCGCGTTCGGGTCCGCCCGGTCCGGTCGTGCTGAAGGTCGAGACCGTGACGCCCAAGCGCCCGCGCCTGGCGGCGCCGGGCTATCTGAAGGACATTTGCCTGGAGGTGCGCGCCGGCGAGATCGTCGGCCTGGCGGGCCTGGTCGGCGCCGGCCGCACGGACCTGGCCCGGCTGATCTTCGGCGCCGACGCCATCGCCTCCGGGTCGATCCGGCTGGACGACAAGCCCCTGAAACTGAGGTCGCCTCGCGACGCGATCCGGGCCGGCGTCATGATGGTGCCCGAGGACCGCAAGCAGCAGGGCTGCTTCCTCGACCACTCCATTCGCCGCAACCTGAGCCTGCCCAGCCTGAAGCCGTTGAGCCGCCTGGGCCAATGGATCGACGAACGGGCCGAGCGCGACCTGGTCGAGACCTATCGCCTGAAGCTGCGGGTCAAGATGGCCAGCCAGGAGACTCCGATCGGCAAGCTGTCCGGCGGCAACCAGCAGAAGGTGCTGCTGGGCCGCTCGATGGCCCTGGCCCCGCGCGTGCTGATCGTCGACGAGCCCACCCGCGGCATCGACATCGGCGCCAAGGCGGAGGTCCACCAAGTGCTGTCCGACCTCGCGGCGCAGGGCGTGGCGATCCTCGTCATCTCGTCGGAACTGGCCGAGGTGATGGCCGTGAGCGACCGCATCGTCGTGTTCCGCGAAGGTGTCGTCGTCGCCGACCTCGACGGCGAAACCGCCACCGAAGAGGGCCTGATGGCCTACATGGCGACCGGCGTCGGCCGGGCTTCGCCGCCAGGAATGGAACACCGTCCCCAATGACCTCCTCCCCGACGCTTTCCCCCGACCCGGCGGCCGACCAGGCGACGTCCCCGCCCCGCCGTTTCGATCCGCTGGCCTTCGCGCGCAAGCACCGCACGATCCTGTTCCTGTTGCTGCTGATCGCCGTGTTCGGCGCGGTCAACGAACGCTTCCTGACCATTCGCAACGCGCTGAACATCCTCAGCGAGGTGTCGATCTACGGCATCATCGCGGTCGGCATGACCTATGTGATCCTGATCGGCGGCATCGACGTGGCCGTGGGCTCCCTGCTGGCCTTCGCCTCGCTGGCGGCGGCCTATGTGGTCACGACGGTCGTCGGCCCCTCCCCGGTCAGCTGGCTGATCGCCCTGGGCATTTCCACCCTGGTCGGCCTGGCCGGCGGCTACGTCCATGGCAAGGCGGTCACCTGGCTGCACGTGCCGGCCTTCATCGTCACCCTGGGCGGCATGACCGTCTGGCGGGGCGCGACGCTGATCCTCAACGACGGCGGGCCGATCTCGGGATTCGACGCGGCCTACCGCTGGTGGGGCACTGGCGACATCCTGTTCGTGCCGGTTCCGATCGCCGTCTTCGTGCTGGTCGCCGCCCTGGGCCACGTCGTGCTGCGCTACACGCGCTACGGCCGCCAGGTCTATGCGGTCGGCGGCAACGCCGAGGCCGCCCGCCTGTCGGGCGTGAACGTCGACTTCATCGTCACCAGCGTCTATGCGGTGATCGGCGCCCTGGCCGGCCTGTCGGGCTTCCTGCTGTCGGCCCGCCTGGGTTCGGCCGAGGCCGTGGCCGGCACCGGTTACGAGCTCCGGGTCATCGCCTCGGTGGTGATCGGCGGGGCCAGCCTGACCGGCGGCTCCGGGGGCGTGGGCGGCACCCTCCTGGGCGCGCTGCTGATCGGCGTGCTGTCGAACGGCCTGGTGATCATGCACGTCAGCTCCTACTTCCAGCAGGTGGTGATCGGCCTGATCATCGTCGCGGCGGTGGCGTTCGATCACTACGCCCGCACCCACAAGGCCTGACCGCCGTGCGCGCCCTGAGCGGCCTCTTCGTCGGCGTCGCCCTGTTGGCGCTGCCCCTCGCCGCAGCGGCCCAAACCGCCGCGCCGGATCTGGCGAGCAAAGCCGATCCGTTCGTCGGGGTCGACGGCGGCGGGGTCGCCGGCGGCAACACCGTGCCCGGCGCCGGCGTGCCGTTCGGCTTCGTGTCGCTGAGCCCCGACACCACCAACGCCGACACCAACGGCTACGACTCCACAAGCCCGATCATGGGTTTCAGCTACACCCACGTCAGCGGCACGGGCGGCTCGGGCAAGTACGGCAACTTCCGGGTCACGCCCGCCGTCGGCCCCCTGCGGGTCAACCACCTACACTTCGGCAAGACCGACGAACAGGCCTCGCCCGGCTATTACAGCGTCGGCCTGGGCAATGGCGACGCCGAGCGGATCAAGGTCGAGCTGACCGCTTCGCGCCGGGTCGGCTTCCAGCGTCTGACCTACCCCGCCGCCGCCGAGAGCCAGCTGATCTTCGACGTCAGCTCGGTGGTGGCCATGCGCGGACGCGGCCAGCGGGTGCGGCTGGCCAGGGTCGAGCTGATCGACGACCATACCCTGACGGGCGAGGTCACGGTCGAGGGCGGCTGGAACCCCGCCCCCTACACCCTCTATTTCCACGCGGTTGTCGATCGCCCGGCCAAGGCCTTCGGGGCGTGGAAGGCCGGCCAGGGCTGGTTCAAGACCACGCCCGGCGCCGGCCGCAGCGAGGGCGGCGCGCAGGTCAAGAGCGCCGCCAACCGCCAGGGCCTGATGATCGAGTACGACACCGAGCGGGAATTCTCCAACCGCCTGGGCGCCTATCTCACCTTCGACACCACCACCGACCGCCAGGTGCGGATGAAGCTGGCCGTGTCATTCGTCAGCGCCGACAAGGCCCGCGCCAACCTGGCTGAGGAGATGCCGGGCTGGGACTTCGACCGGTATCGCCAGGCTGCGCGAGCGCAGTGGAACGACGCCCTGGCCAGGATCCAGGTCGAAGGCGGCTCGGATGAGCAGCAGCGCGTCTTCTATTCCGCCCTCTACCGCGCCCACACCATGCCGCACGACCTCTCCGGCGAGAACGTGTGGTGGAACTCCGCCGAGCCCCACTACGAGGACTTCTACACCCTGTGGGACACGTTCCGAACGCTGCATCCGCTGCTGACCGTGATCCAGCCGCAGCGGCAGCGGGACATGATCCGTTCCCTGATCGACACCTACAGGCATACCGGTTGGATGCCGGATTCACGCATCGCTGGCGCCAACGGCATGACCCAGGGCGGCTCGAACGGCGACATCCTGGTGGCCGACGCCATGGTCAAGCGCCTGGGCGGCTTCGACCTGGCCCTGGCCTATGAGGCCATCCGCAAGAACGGCGAGGTCGATAGCGACCAGCCGTTCCTGCAAGGCCGCGTGCTGAAGGACTATCTGAAGCTGGGCTACGTGCCGTTCACCCAGACCCGTTCGGCCTCGCGCACGCTGGAATACGCCTATGACGACTACGCGATCGGCGTGGTGGCCAAGGCCTTGGGCAAGACCGACGACGCCAAGCGCTACCTGGCGCGGTCGGGGAACTGGAAGCATCTCTGGGACGATGCGCTGGGCTGCATCCGCCCCCGCTACCCGAACGGGGACTGGGTCGAGAACTACAGCTGCACCTATGAATATCCGGACCGCTCGGGCCCCTGGTGGGACGCCCCGTTCTACGAAGGCAATTCGCTGCAGTATTCGACCTACGTGCCCCAGGACGTCGCCGGGCTGATGGCCAAGACCGGCGGAAGCCAGGGCTTCGTCGCCTGGCTGGACCGGCTGTTCGACGGCCACTATTCGCAGGGCAACGAGCCCGACATCCTGGCGCCGTACCTCTACATCCACGCCGGCCGGCCCGATCGTACAGCCGAGATCGCGCGCCAGCTGATGGCCAAGCATTATCGGCCCAGCCGCACGGGCCTGCCGGGCAATGACGACGCCGGGGCGATGTCCAGTTGGTACGTCTGGAACGCCATCGGGCTCTATCCCAACGCCGGCCAGCCCTATTACTACATCGCCTCGCCGGTGTTCGCGCGCAGCGTCATCGCGCTGGAGGGTGGCAAGACCTTCACCGTCCAGGCTCCGGCGACGTCGGAAACCAACCTCTATGTCACCGCCGCGCGTCTGAACGGCAAGCCGCTGGACCGCGCCTGGATCACCCATGCCGAACTGGCCCAGGGCGGCGTGCTGGACCTGACGATGGGTCCCGCGCCGTCGAGTTGGGCGACGACGTTCACGCCGCCGCCCAACGGGCTTTAGTCCCTACCCTAGTGGTTCTCGTGCACCGCCACCTGCTCGGGCAGGACCAGCCGCACGCGGTCGAGGCCGAGGCGGCCGACGCGTGACGTCACCGTGATCGTATGGCGTCCCGGCGACAGCGACGGGCCGACGGTGGCCTTCAGCAGATTGTCCAGCACACCCTCGGCCCAGGCCGGGGAACCGACCTTGCGCGGCAAGCGCACGTGCTCGACCGCGCCACCATCGACGCTGACGTCGAATTCGATGTCCTGGGCCTGGCCGTCGGGGAAGATCGGCAGCACGCCCAGCTGGGCGCGGCGGCCGTCGGCGCCGGCGACATCAATCGCGAGGGTCAGGGTCGCGCCAGGCGCGTCGGCCATCATCACGCCGCGGCCGCGACCAACGTCTTCGACCAGGCGCCAGCCGGTGTTGGCGGTGAACGCCTCGGCCTCGAACACTGGCGAGGCGGCGGGCGCATTGCCGTCGACCACGGCCAGGAACCTGGCAGGATCGGCGGTCAGGCCCGCGCCCGGGAGCGGGATCGTGCGGGCGCGATAGATCCGCCACTGGCTGTCGGCGGGCTCCTCGGGCATCAGCCAGCGCCACTTGCCGCCGGCGATCTGGTTGTTGAAGCGGTCGGTCAGGGCGGTGATCTCGACTTGGGCGTCGACGGCCGCGCCGCTGGCCGAGCGCGCCATCGCCTGGTCGCCGTCGATCAGCTCGTTGTACCGCTCGGCCGCGAAGAACCGCATGTTGGCGGCGGCCGAAATGCGGATCGGGAACTCGACCAGCTCGAACCAGGCGTCGGCCCGCTCCGGCGGCACGGACGCGCTCGTCGTCTTGGTCTCGGCCACCAGCTTGCGGAAGGCCCGCAGGCGGTCGTTGACCTCGTCGGGCGTGTAGCTGGACAGGTGGCGGCTCTCGGCCCGGGGCTGCCACTCCAGATGCTCGGGCCGCCGCTCGAAGTTGAGGCGGTAATAGGCGTCCATCAGGTCGGCGGTCTTGCCGGCCAGGGCGGGCCCGAAGGCGCGGCGGCTCCAGTCTTCCAGGAACTGGCGCTGGGTCTTGCCCCGCCAGCGGTCGATGTCCCAGGCCATCTCCAGGAAATGGCTGGCGCCGATCTCGGCCGGCTTGATGTCGCCGACATTGGCGATCCAGACGTTGCGCGCGCCCTTGTCCCAGGCGTGGATCATCTCCTCCTGCACCAGGGCCGGCGGCGTGGTGCCGAGCCAGAGATAGGCCAGCGGATAGCCCAGATAGGACAGGTGGTAGTAGACCCCCGCCCCGCCCTTGCGTCCGGCCTCCTCGGCGCTGGGGAACTGCCGGATATAGCCGAAATTGTCGTCGGGCCAGACGATGGTGACGTCGTCCGGGACCCTCACCCCTGCCCGGTAGATATCCAGCACTTCCTTGTAGGGCACGAAGATCTGCGGAACCTTGGCGACGTCCGGCGAGACGTTCCTGGTCAGGATTTCGCGCTGGTCGGCGATGATCTTGTCCAGCAGGGCGACCTTGTCCTGCATGGTCTTGGGACCGACCATGCCGGTGTCGTGGATGCCCCGCATGCCGACCGTCCACAGGCTTTCATAGGGTCCGTTGGCCTTGGCGCGCTCCTCCCAATAGGCCTTCACGCCCTCGGGATTGGTCGCGTAGTTGAACCTGTCCGGCGCGTCCTTCCACTCGCCGACATTGTTGCGCAGCATGGCTTCGGCGTGGGACGAGCCCATGACGATGCCGTACTCCTCCGCCAGCTTGGCGTTGGCCGGATCGGAATTGAACGGCGCGGTCGTGTGGTGCATGGCCGGCCACAGGGTGTTGGCCTTCAGGCGCAGCAGCAGGGTGAAGATCCGGCGGTAGGTCTTGGGCCCGATGTCGCCGCGCTCGGGATCGAAGGTCTTGGCCGCCCAGGGATAGAGGCCCCAGTCCTCGTCGTTGACGAACACGCCTCGATAGCGGACCGACGGCGGGCCGAAACGGTGGACGCCCGGGGCGACGAACAGCCTGTCGCGGTGCGCCGGCGTGACATCCGCCCACCAGGCCCAGGGCGACACGCCCATGGCCTGCGCCACCTCGTAGACGCCGAACGCCGCGCCGCGCCGATCGCTGCCGACCACGACGAGGGCCTTGTCCACTCCAGGAAGCGGTCGATCGACCGAGGCGATGACGAAGCTCTCCCAGGCGCCGGACAGGCGCGAAACATCGACCTTCCGGGCCGCGACCATCTGGTCGATCAGTTTGCTATGGCCCAGCGTGCCGACCAGGATCGCCGTCTTGCCGCCCGGTGCGGCGGCCACGGTCGCCTCCTGAGCGGTGACCGTCTTGATGTCGTCCGCCAGGTCGTCGGCGGCGTGGCGCACGACCGCGGCGTCGGCCGGATCGACCACGATCGTCGGTGCGCGCCCCGTCTCGACCAGCACGAAGCCGCCTCGCGCCAAGGTGTCGGTGAACAGGGCGCCGGTCTCGCGGCGGTCTTGCGCCCGGGCGGCCTGCGCGGCCTGCGCGGCGCCGAGGCACAGGATCAGCGCCAGGGCGCCTCGCCAGATCGGCTGCAGTCTGTTCATCGGTCCAGGCCTCCCTACGCGTGGCGGATCTTGTACTTTGGATGATGGACGATCACGACGCCAAGGCTTGCGACACAAGGGTCTCGAATTGGTCCAGAGGGCAGTCGAACGCCGGCGTCGCCGTGCTGCAGCCCGGGATGAACACCGGCGCGGCCAGGGGCGGCGCGGCCCCGGTCAGGGGCGAGGCCTCGCGCAACTGCCGAAGGCTCTGGCCGGTGAAGCGAGCGCGGATCACCCGCACGCCGTCGGCGCGGCGCCAGCGCTCGAACACCAGGGCGCCGCCGGGGCCGATCTGGTTGGGCTGGTAGCCCGGCAAGGCCCATTCGACGCGCAGCAGGCCGCCCAGCACGGCCAGGGTGCCGTCATGGCCGGCCACGAAGACGATCCGGGCGTCCGCCGGACCGATCGGCTCGCCCTGCCCCGCGCGTCCCGGCCCGGCGCCGGCCTCCAGCGTGGCCAGGATCCGCCGGGCTAGGTGGCCGCCCAGGGTCTTGGCGACATAAGGGGTGCGAAGCCGCAGGTCGAACTCCGCCTGATGCAGGGCGAAGACACGGGTCAGCGTATCCTCGTCGAGGCCCCGCCATCCTTCCCCAGCGAAGTCCTGGCCATCGGCCCAGGCCATCAGCAGGCTTTCGGTGACGCCGGACGCGAAGGCTTCCGGCCCCGACAGCGAGACCAGGTCCTCGCCCTCGGCGAAGCCCGGCTTGGCGTCGAAGATCCGCCGCTTGCCGGGCGACGGCGGGCACGGACCGGCCGAACACTGCATCAGCAGCGCGTCCAGGCGCTCGATCGCGTCGCGATGGCTGGCGCTCCAGGCGGCCAGATCGCCGCCAGCCCGGCCGGCGACAGCCGCTCGCGCCAGAGCCGGGTCGGCGACCACGACGCCGGCCTTGACCGGCTCGAACATCGGATCGACGCGGCCCTCGCCCACCGTACCCACCGCAACGCGGCAGCCCGGCGACAGGGTTCGCGCCACCGCCTGGGCCGTGGCGATCGTCCTCTGGGTGACATTGGCCCAGTAGTAGGTCGCGCCGCAGTCGCCCCGCCCTTCCAAAAGGCCCTCGGCGGCATAGTGTTCGCGATAGTAGCCGCCCATCAGCGACGCCAGGGCTTCGCCTCGCGTGGTCAGATGGCCGGGCGGGACCGAGAACGGCGGCCAGGGCCGGGCCGAGGCCTCTTCCAGCCGCTCCGGGCTCGACATCGCCGCCCGCACCCCGTGCCGACTGAGGATCACCACCTTCTCGAGCCGCTCGCCCGGCGCGCCCGCCCAGGCGGAGCCCGCCGACAGGAGAACGAACGCGGCCAGGGCGGCTCGAAGGGAACGGATCATCGCGCGGGCTCCGGATTTTAGTGGCAGCCGCTTCCGGCGATCAGCTCGACCTCGGCGACCTGGACGTCCTTACCGGCGGTCAGCGACAGCCGATAGCGCGCAAAAGCCCTGGCCTTCAGGGCGAAGGTCCTGGTGGCGTGGCGATGATCGAAACGCTCGCCGCGCCGTTCGTCCAGCTTCACCCAGCGCCTGCCGTCGAAGCCGCTAAATCGCCAGGCGGTCGGGTCGGCTTCCTCCGGGCCGACGCTGACCGTATAGGCCTTCAGGCAGGTCGCCGCCGGACGGGCGAACACCGCCGACTGGCCGGCCGAGGCGGTCCAGACCGTCGAGGTCTTGCCGTCGGTCAGGGCCGGCGCACTGGCTTCGGTCTTCAGCACGGCGCCGTCATAGGCCCACTGACCCGGCTTTTCGCTCATCGTGAAGCTCAGCACGCCACCCGACAGCAGTTGCGCCTGGGAGACGAATGGACCGGACAATGGCCGCCCGTTCAGGCTGGCGGCGGCGATGTACGGATGATCCGCGCCGGCGTTCTCGGCGAGGATTTCGAGAGTCTTGCCGCCTTCCAGGTGGATCAGGCTGCGGGGATGGCGCGGCCCGTGCAGATAGAACAGGTCGCTTCCCAGCTTGGGGAAAAGGCCCAGGCGGTTGAACACGTAGTTGGAGCTCATCGCCCCGGCGTCCTCGTCGCCCGGATAGGCGGTGTCGGTGAAGTGCTTGAACACCTGCCCCGCCCAGTAGGACGACAGGTCGGCCCGGCCCAGGTTGTGGAACAGCCAGGGCGTCGCGAACGACGGCTCGTTGGTGATGTCGATCAGCCCGGCGTCCAGGGCGTGGTTCAGGCGCTCGTTGAAGCGCACCCGGCCGCCCATAGCCTCGACCAGACCGGGCAGGTCGTGCAGCACGCCGTAGGAATAGATCCAGGCCGTGCCTTCGTAGTAGCCGACATTGTTGTGGACCTTGCCGTCCCAGCCGAGCTTGGGGTCGATGTCCTGGAACTTGCCGTCGGCATAGCGCGGCATCAGGAAACCTTTGAAGCCGTCGCTCTGCGTGTCCGGGTTCCAGATCTTGCGCCAGTTCTGCGAGCGCTTCGTCAGGGCCTCGGCCTCGTCGGCGTGACCCGCCTTGGCGGCGACCTGGGCGGCGAAATAGTCGTTCAGCGCGAAGCCCAGGGTCGACGAGCCCGACTTGGCGCGTTGGTTGTTCGGCTCGGGGCTGAGGTCTCCGACGCCGAAATAGCCGCTTTCCAGGTAGCGCGGGCGACGGCGCTCGAAGGCGTTGAAATGGGTCACGCGCCAGGCGTCGTTCCAGTTGACGCCCTGGGCGCCGCGCAGCGCCGCCTCGCCCAACACGTTGTCGACCTCGTCTCCGCCCTGCCCGACATGGTAGTTCTGGCCGCCGATGATGGCCGTGTCGGCGGCGCCGAACTTGTCGAAGGTGTGGATCAGCGAGTTGAGATTGGCCGCGTACTCGCTGGGCCGCAGCACCGACATTAGCGGGAACAGGGTCCGATAGGTGTCCCACAGCGTGTAGTGGTCGTCCCAGTTCGGCCGCCCGAGCTCCTTGGCCGGCTGGTCCAGCGACCGGTCCCGCGGGTGGGTCGAGGCGTGGTAGAACGCGGTGTAGAACCGCCGGGTCTGGGCCTCGGAGAGCCCCGAGATCTCGATTTCGCCCAGCCGGTCGTTCCACGCGGCCTGGGTCTCCTGGCGGACGCGGTCGAAGTTCCAGTCCGGAATTTCGCGGTCCAGCAAGGCCTCGGCGGTCTCGGCGCTGGTAAAGGACACCGCGATCTTGACCAGCAGCGGCTTGTCGGCAGCGGTCTTGAAGGTCTGCCAGGCCCCCAGGCGCTCGTCCGCCCCCGTCTTGCCTTCGGTGGCGCCGGCCTTGCGGTCCTGCTTGTCGAAGACGCCCCAGGCGGTGGGCTTCTGGTCGAACTTGGCGACGAACCAGATGTCGATCAGGGCCGGGTTCCAATAGCCCTTGGCCTTGACGTGGCCGACGACCTTGCCCTCGGCGGGAAACAGCTTCACGTCGGCCTGGTCCGAAGCGACCAGCCCGCCGACCTTGCGCGTCACGTCGAAGACCAGCTGGGCTTGGTCCGTGTTCGGATAGGTCAGGCGATAGATCGCCGCATAATGGGCCGGCGTGACCTCGACGCGGGTGTCGTAGCGCGCCAAGCGGACCGAGTAGGCGTCGGCGGCCAGGACCTCGTCGGCCTTGGGCGACAGGTGGGCGGCCTCGTCGAACTGGGCCGGCCCGACCTGGGGCGACAGCAGGAACGTGCCGTAGGTCGTCACCCCGCCCGACCCCTGCGAATGCAGCTGGGCGAAGCCGCTGATCGGCTCGGCGGCGTTGTAGCCGGCGTTGCTGGGATTGGGGGTCTCGGGCGAGGGATGGATGGAGCCGTTGGGCCGCGTCGGCCCGGGGATGGTGTCGCCTTCGTTGTCGTTGCCGAGACCGACATTCAGCGCGGGGAGCGTGTAGAGCGGCCGGGCGGGCTGGGCCCAGGCCGCCGAGGACGCCGTCAGGAGAGCAAGAACCAGCAGAGGCGACAGGCTCGCGCGAAGTCCGGGCATCAAGATCCTCCGGCTACGGAACGGAAGACCGCCAGACGCATGCCTGGTCGGCGGCCTCCCTGAAATCGAAAATATAGCCGGTCCACGAATGGACCGGCTATCAAGTGCTTCACACGGGGAGAGTGAAGATTAGAAGGTCGCGCGCGCCGTCAGGGTGTAGGTGCGGCCGTCGTAGTCGACCCAGCGCGAGACCTTGGTGTCGTTCTCGTATTCGAACCGCTTGGAGTTGGTCAGGTTGTAGGCGTCCAGCGACAGCGTGAACGTGTCGGTGACGTTGTAGGAGGCCGACAGGTCCAGCTGGCCGCGCGCCTTCACCGAGCGGGCGCCGCCGGTGTAGGTGCCGTTGGCGTTCAGCGGGTAGTCCGAGCGATAGTTGTAGACCGCGCGCACGCCGTATTTCGGCGTCTCGTAGTAGCCGATCAGATTGACGTTGTGCTTGGAGATGCCCGGGAACGGCGCGATCGCCGGGCTCTTGGAGGTGGTATAGGCGTAGTTGAAGCTGCCGCCGAAGTTCGCCCAGAAGCCCGGCAGGAAGTCGAGGTTCTGCTGGATGTTGAACTCGACGCCCTCGACGGTGGTCGGCTTGTCGAGGTTATAGGCCCCGGTAGCGTTGACGTGGACCTGCTTGTTCGCGCTGCTCAGGCCGGTAGCGTTGCAGTAGGTGCCGTCCCATGACAGGGCGCCGAAGCCCCAGGTCGAGCCGTCCGCCGGGCAGAGGATCGACGGATCGGTGGTCGTGGCGATGCGATTGGTGATGTTCTTGTGGAAATAGGCCAGCGAGATCAGGCCATTGGGACGGTTGTACCACTCCAGCGACAGGTCGAAGGACTCGGCCAGATAGGGCCGGAGCTTGTTGTTCCCGATCGCCACCGAGACGTCATAGACGTTCACTGAGCCCGAAGTCAGGCTGCTGTTGAGGATCTGGGCCGGGCTGACCTTGGTCGACGGCGAATACTGGCGCGGGTGCGGACGGACATAGGTCTTGTAATAGGCGCCGCGCAGGATCAGGTCGTCGGTGACGTCGGCCACGAAGATCGCCGACGGCAGGAAGTAGTGGTACTTGTTCTTGTATTCGTCGGTCTTGAACGCCGTGGACGAGCCGATCGAGTCGGTCGGCGGGGTCACGCGATCCAGCGTCGTGATGGTGTTGTCCGTGTCCTCGTAGCGGCCGCCGAAGTTGCCGCGCACGCCGTGGCCGAAGATCTCGGTGTCGTACTTGGCCTGGACGTAGAACTGGTTGACGTCGTTCTCGTTGGTGAAGTTCTTGTCGTAATAGCTGCTGTCGGCGTACTGGATGTTGAAGCCCTGGCTCGACAAGCCGCCGTTCTGATAGGGCGTGACCGGGCGGACAGCGTTCAAGAAGTCGCGGACGTTCAGGACTTGCCAGTTGCGATTGTAGTCGCCGGCGGACCCGCCCATGAAGTCGTCGACGAACGGCGCCGTGACCATCATGTTGGACGTGATGTTCTGCGTCTGGGCGCCGTAAGCATAGATCCGGTAGCCGGTCGACACGAACTTCTCGCGCTCGAGACGCACGCCGGCCTGGATGCTCTTGACCGGTCCGAACTTGACGAAGCGTTCCACGTCGAAGGCGGCCGTCTTCACGTCGCTTTTGGCGAAGCTCTCGGTGCCCTGGATCTGGAGTTGGTTGGTCGAGTTGGCCTTGGTTCCATTGTTGTAGAACGCGGTCGGGTCGCTGGGTCCGCCCCAGGTCCAGGTCTGGCCGGTCGTGAGCGAGTTTTGCGGCGTCGGGGCGGTCGAGTACTTGAAGGCGCCGATGTCACCGAGGCCCGTGGTCAGCGAGCCCGTGATGCCGTTGCCGCCCGCGCGGGTATAGTTGGCGACGTCGACCTCGGTCTCGACCGAGGCGTTGTAGCCGGACGACGCGGTCAGGACGCCGGCGAGACGCCAGTCGTCGTTGCTCCAGTCGATATTGCCGATGAGGCCGTCCGACTTCTGGCGCTGCGAGTACAGGCGCGTCGACGACAGCGCGTTCATGTTGGCGAACGAATAGCTCTCGTACAGGTAGCGGCCGTCGTTGGTCTGGATCGGCGTGCCGGTCGGGGTGATCACGGTGCCCGCGCCCGCCGTGGAGGACGGCAGGACGGTGTTGATCAGGAAGTACTGGGTCGTGTCGGGCAGGTTGCGGTCTGTCTTGAAACCGATCAGGCCGATCTTGGTGTTGTCGTTGGGCCTCCATTCGATGCCGCCCGAGCCCGACCACACCTTGCCGACGTTCATGCGGGTGTACTGACGGATCTGGCTGTTGGCCCAGACGCCGTTGGTGCTCTTGGAGCCGGTGTTGCTGGTGATGAAGGGCGTGGCCGCCGCTTGCGACAGGCCCAACGCCTGACCCAACGAGCGGCAGTATGAGGTCGCGCTGGTGGGGCAGGCGGTCGGGGAGAAGTACTGGCCGTAGGCGCTGTTGAACTGGGTCGGGGTCAGACCCGTCATCGCCGACGTCAGATAGTCGTAGCTATTCAGGCGGACGGTATCGCGGCGGAAGTTTTCCTTCTTGTAGGCGATCGTCCCGAAGACGGCGAGGTCGTCCGTCAAGTGCTTGTTGTAGCCCAAGGTCGCAGCCGGGGCGTTGAGGTCGCCCAGGGTGTTGTGCTCGTAGGACAGCTTGGCGACGCCGCCGTCCTTGCGCGACAGGGCCGGGGCGATCTGCATGTCGACATTGCCGGAAAGACCGCCGGACACGGTGTTGGCCATCGGCGACTTCTGGATCACGAAGGCCGAGAAGATGTCGGAGTTGAACGCGCCCAGCGGCGTGCCCTGGTTGTCGCGCAGCAACGGCGGATAGGCGAACGACTGGCCGTTCAGCGTGGTGCGGGCGTACTCGCCCGGCATGCCGCGCAGGTTGATGGTGGCGTCGCGGCCCTCGGCCTCGCGGTTGATCTGGACGCCCGGGATGCGCTGCAGGGCTTCGCCGACGTTCAGGTCCGGAAAGCGGCCCAGGCCGTCCGACGAGATGCCGTCGGTGATTTCGACGGCGTTCTTCTTGGCGCGGACGGCATTGGCGTAGCTCTGCTTGAAGCCGGTGACGACGACCGCGTCGAGCGTATTGTCCTGGGCCGCGGCCTGCGGCGCGGCGGCGTCCTGCGCCGCGGCGATCGCGGGCAATCCGCCAATGATGGTGGCCGACAGGAGCGCGACCTTCAGGACGCGCCTCGGGCTGTTTTTCGCTTGCAACTCGTTTCCCTCCTCGTTGTGGCCATCGCCTTGGCGGCTTATTGGCCCCGACCTTTTTGCGACATCGATTGACATCGGAATTATTGACTGGTCAGGACAATATTCCCGGAACACCCACCCCCGTGTCGCACCCTGCAGTCAGCCGCAATGACGTTGATATCGTTTATCTATTTCATGCAGCTGATTTGGTTTGTATATTATTTTTTGTTCGAGATCTAGAATTTTTTTTTCATATTCCCACACTGGTCAGGCCAAAATAGAAAGCTGCAACCAACGGTGAACAGCGCCTCAGCCAGGCGTTGAGAGCGTTGATGACGAGGGTTCGAGAAGAGCACTGGACCGAGCCCCTGTCTCAGCGACATATGCGCCCGCCCCTACCGGGATCGGGCGTTGGAAAACAGGCCGAGCCCAGCGACATCGTGGGTCAGGGAGAGACTGGAATGAAGCGAAGCATGGTGCTGGCGAGCATGGCGGGGCTGGCGGTCGGCTTCGCCGCCCGGGCCGAAGACGCGCCCCGCGTGCAGCCGGTGCAGGTGGACGCGTCGCGGCCGGACTGGGAGAACCCGGCGGTGTTCGCGCGGGGCAAGCTGGCCGCCAGCGCCACGCATTTCGCGTTCGAGAGTCGCGAGGCGGCCCTGGCCGGCGACATGACCAAGTCGGCCCGCTACCAGTCGCTGGACGGGGCGTGGGCGTTCAGCTTCTCGCCGTCGTCGGACGATGTCCCCAAGGGCTTCGAGCAGCCTGACTATGACGTCTCGGCCTGGAAAACCATCAAGGTCCCGGCGATGTGGCAGACCGAAGGCTATGACCAGCCGCGCTACAACAACATCACCTATCCGTTCCCGGCCAACCGCCCGCTGATCCCCCACGCCACCAATCCGGTCGGCTCCTATCGGCGCACCTTCGAGATCCCGGCCGGCTGGTCGGGCCAGGACGTGATCCTGCACATCGGCGCGGCCGGCTCGGCCTACCAGGTGTGGGTCAACGGCGTGGAGGCCGGCTATTCCGAGGACTCCAAGCTGCCCAGCGAGTTCGACGTCACCAGGCTGCTCAAGCCCGGCCAGCCCAACATCGTCGCCATCCAGGTCCACCGCTGGTCGGACGGCTCCTATCTGGAGGATCAGGACTTCTGGCGGGTCTCGGGCATCGAGCGCTCGGTCTATCTGAAGGCCGTGCCCAAGGCCTCGGCCACCGACCTGTTCGTCCATGCCGGCCTGGACAAGGCCTACAAGGACGGGGTGCTGTCGACCGACCTGGCCCTGGCCGCCCGCGACAGGCCGGTGACCGTGCGCCTGACCCTGCTGGACGGCGAGCGGACCGTCCTCACCAAGGAGGCCAAGGTCGCGGCCGGGGCGGCCAAGACCCAGACGCTCTCGGCCACCATCCCTAACGTCCGCCCGTGGACCGCCGAGACCCCCAACCTCTACACCCTGCTGGTCGAGGTGCTCGACACAAAGGGCGGGGTGATCCAGGCCACGCCCCAGCGCATCGGTTTCCGCACCGTGGAGATCAAGAACGGCCGCGTCGCCGTCAACGGCAGGCCCATCGTCATCCGCGGCGTCAATCGCCACGAGCACGATCCGGAGACCTTCCACGTCATCTCCGAGGCCTCGATGCGCCGCGACATCGAGCTGATGAAGCGCAACAACATCAACGCCGTGCGCACCTCGCACTATCCCAACGCCGAGCTGTGGTACGCCCTGGCCGACGAGTACGGCCTCTATGTCATGGACGAGGCCGACATCGAGAGCCACGCCTATATGG
>Ga0209257_1000328_pt1 | contig 99542 bp, 102 predicted proteins | sample AraplaCvi_mCL_r2_FD_184277 | JGI IMG/M metagenome (GOLD analysis project Ga0209257, IMG submission 184277) | Arabidopsis root microbial communities from North Carolina, USA - plate scrape MF_Cvi_mCL_r2 (SPAdes) (version 2) | ecosystem: Host-associated > Plants > Roots > Endosphere | place: USA...
GCCAAGGGTCTGTCGATGACCCTGAAGCAGGCGAAGAAGTGGGTCGAAAAGGAACGCAAGGAAGTCTGGGACATCCTCGACGAAGTCATTCGCGAGCACCCGGTACTGCTGAACCGCGCCCCGACGCTTCACCGCCTCGGCATCCAGGCGTTCGAACCCGTGCTGATCGAAGGCAAGGCGATCCAGCTTCACCCGCTGGTCTGCGCCGCGTTCAACGCCGACTTCGACGGTGACCAGATGGCCGTTCACGTCCCGCTGAGCCTCGAGGCCCAGCTGGAAGCGCGCGTGCTGATGATGTCGACGAACAACATCCTCAGCCCCGCGAACGGCAAGCCGATCATCGTTCCGTCGCAGGACATGGTGCTGGGTCTCTATTATCTCTCGATGGAACGCGAAGGCGAGCCGGGCGAGGGGATGCTGCTGGCCGATATGGCCGAGGTGCATCAGGCGCTGTTCACCGGCGCGGTCACGCTGCACACCAAGGTGGTGAGCCGCGTCCCGCAGACCGACGAGCAGGGCAATGAGTATCTCAAGCGCTTTGAGACCACGCCGGGCCGCATGCTCATCGGTGAATGCCTGCCGAAGTCGCACACCGTGCCCTTCGACGTCGTCAACCGCCTTCTGACCAAGAAGGAAATCGGCGACGTGATCGATCAGGTCTATCGTCACACCGGCCAGAAAGAGACCGTGTTGTTCGCCGACGCCATCATGGCGCTGGGCTTCCGCAACGCGTTCAAGGCCGGCATTTCCTTCGGCAAGGATGACATGATCATCCCCGAGTCCAAGGAAGGCATGGTCAACGAAACCCGCGCCTTGGTGAAGGATTTCGAGCAGCAGTATCAGGACGGCCTGATCACGCAGCAGGAAAAGTACAACAAGGCGATCGACGCCTGGTCGCAGTGCGGCGACAAGGTCGCGAACGCGATGATGGACGAAATCCGCGCCGAGCCGAAGGATCCGAAGACGGGTCGTCTGGCCCCGATCAACTCCATCTATATGATGGCGCACTCGGGTGCTCGTGGTTCGCAGGCCCAGATGAAGCAGCTCGCCGGTATGCGCGGCCTGATGGCCAAGCCGTCGGGCGAGATCATCGAAACGCCGATCATCTCGAACTTCAAGGAAGGCCTCACCGTTCTCGAGTATTTTAACTCGACCCACGGTGCGCGTAAGGGCCTGGCCGACACGGCGCTCAAGACGGCGAACTCGGGTTACCTGACCCGCCGTCTGGTCGACGTGTCGCAGGACTGCGTCGTGATCGAGGAAGATTGCGGCACCGAACGCGGCATGGAAATGCGTGCGATCATCCAGGGCGGTTCGACGATCGCCTCGCTGGGTGAGCGCATCCTGGGCCGTACCACGCTCGAAGACGTCGTCGACAAGGACGGCAATGTCATCGCGCCGGTCGGCACGTTGCTCGACGAACCGACGACGCAGCGGATCGAAGATGCCGAAGTTCAGTCGGTCAAGATCCGTTCGCCGCTGGTCTGCGAAGCGACGCTGGGTGTTTGCGGCAAATGCTATGGCCGTGACCTTGCTCGCGGTACGCCGGTCAACATCGGTGAAGCTGTCGGCGTTATCGCCGCGCAGTCGATCGGTGAGCCTGGTACGCAGCTGACGATGCGTACGTTCCACATCGGTGGTGCGGCGCAGGTCAACGAGCAGTCGAACGCCGAAGCGATTTCGGACGGTACGATCGAATATCGCGACATGGCGACGATCGTCGACCAGCGTGGCCGCCGTCTGGCGCTGTCGCGTTCGGGCGAAATCGCGATCATCGACGCCGAAGGCCGCGAACGCGCGACGCACAAGCTGCCCTATGGTGCGCAGATCATGCACAAGGACGGCGAGAAGGTGAAGAAGGGCGACCGGATTGCCGAATGGGATCCGTTCACCATGCCGCTCATCACCGAAAAGCAGGGCGTCGTGAAGTATCAGGATCTGGAAGACACCAAGACCCTGATCGAACAGGTCGACGAAGCGACGGGCATCGCCCAGCGCGTCGTGATCGAATATCGTTCGGCGGGCCGCGCCAAGAAGGAAGACCTTCAGCCGCGCCTGACCTTGCTCGACGATCAGTCGGGTGAAGCGGCACGTTACCTGCTCGCGGTCGGCACGATGTTGTCGGTCGAGGACGGTCAGGAAGTGCAGGCGGGCGACGTTCTCGCTCGTGTCAGCCGCGAAGCGTCGAAGACGCGCGACATCACCGGCGGTCTGCCGCGTGTTGCCGAGCTGTTCGAAGCGCGCATTCCGAAAGACAACAGCGTTATCGCGAAAATCAGCGGCCGCATTGAATTCGTCAAGGATTACAAGGCGAAGCGCAAGATCGCGATCGTTCCGGAAGAAGGCGATTCGATCGAGTACCTCATTCCCAAGTCGAAGGTCTTGGAAGTGCAGGAAGGCGACCAGGTCAAGCGCGGCGACGCGCTGATCAGCGGTTCGCCCAACCCGCACGACATCCTCGACGTCATGGGCGTGGAAGCACTGGCTGAATATCTTGTCGCGGAAATCCAGGAAGTCTATCGACTGCAGGGCGTGAAGATCAACGACAAGCACATCGAGGTGATCGTTCGCCAGATGCTGCAGAAGGTCGAGATCACCGCTGGCGGCGACACCACGTTGCTGCCGGGCGAACAGCTCGATTATCTGGAGATGATGGAATATAACGCCAAGCTGCCGAAGAATGGCGTGCCTGCGGAGGGCCGTCCGGTCCTCCTCGGCATCACCAAGGCGTCGCTGCAGACCCGCAGCTTCGTTTCGGCGGCGTCCTTCCAGGAGACGACCCGCGTTCTCACCGAGGCTTCGGTGCAGGGCAAGATCGACTCGCTGCAGGGCCTCAAGGAAAATGTCATCGTCGGCCGCCTCATCCCGGCGGGTACCGGCGCTGCCATGAACCGCGTTCGCGTCACCGCGTCGAGCAAGGATGCCGCGCTGCGCGCCTCCATGCGCGCCGCTAACCAGGCGCATCTGATCGCGCCGCAGACTGCTGCCGAAGAGCATGCCGCCGAACTGGCGCAGGGCCCTGAAGCCGCGATCGGTAACGATCCGCTGGGCGTCGTCGAAGGCGAAACCCACGGCAGCGATGCCGATGCCGGCGATTACCTGATCAAGGGCGACGAGGCGTAAGCCTTAGCCTCGCTCTCGCGTAACAGCCTGAACAGAACAGCCCCGCCGGAGCGATCCGGCGGGGCTTTTTCTTTGTCGCCAAGCTGATAGCTTGCCCGCTTCCACGGGAGGGAGACGGGCGATGCGAGTCTATCTATTCGGCGCCGCGCTGCTGGCGGGCGCGCTGCCGGCACAGGCGCAGGACAATAGCAATATTCAGGGCGAAGTGGTGGTGACGGGGCAGCGCGCCTCGGCCGACTATTTGTCGGACGAGCAGACCGTCGTCGGGCTGCGGCGCCCCGCCGACAGCGCGATCCAGCCGGTGAAATTCACCTCAGACTCCCGCGACGAGGCGGTCCGCAAGCGCGAGATCCATGCGATGATCGAAGCCGCGATCCGCCGCGCCGATGCTGCGGGGGTTGAGCTGGTCACCGGCGAGTTCGAGCTGACGAAGGTGACCGCGGCCAATTACCGCGATCTCGCCTTCTCAGGGGGCGGCCGTCCCGACACCAGCGAAATCTCGGTGTTCGTGAAGGCGAAGCTCGCGGGGTCGGTCGGCAGCGCGCAGTCGCGGATCGACAATTTCATCAAGGCGGTGCCGGCCGAGGGCCGCGCGCTGATGGAGCGCCGAGGCGGGATCACGCTGACGATCATCAATCCCGACCAATATCGCCCGGAGATCGTCAAACTCGTCGCGGCAGAGGCGCTCAAGACCGCGGGTGCCTTTGGGCCCGATTATGGCGTCGAAGTTGCGGGGCTCAACGAGCAGTTGATCTGGGCACAGGCGAGCGCGACCGAGGTGTTCCTTTATATTCCCTACCGTTTCTCGGTGCGGCCCAAATAGAAAAGGGCCCACCGGGGTGGCCGGTGAGCCCTTGGTCCTGGGAATGTGCGGGCCGGTGCGACTGCGCCTTTAAGGCGTCCGGCCCTTGGCTGTCCTAAGGCGCGAGGATCGCGACGGCGAGGTACAGCAGCAGAGGCAGGCCGAAGCCCAAAAGCGTCAGGGCAACGAAGCCGACGCGCGTCCACAAGACGTCGATGCCGAACTGGTCTGACATCCCGGCGCACACGCCGAAGATCACACCATCGCGACGATTCTTGCGAAAACCCTGGTTCATTTCTTTCCTTTCCATCCCGGCTCGATGGCCGGCGTTATTCGCGGGGTGGGGCGGCTGGTCAGGCGACCAGCCGGCCGAGTTCCGCACCGTTCGCGCCGGCAGCGGCAACAAACATGAGTGAGCAGTAAAGCGAGGCAACGGCTGCGATCGCGTAGCTCTTGAACGATTCGACGTTGAAATGGGCCATGATATTTTCCTTCCTTGAACCTTCCATCCGGACCATCCGGTGGATGCCAACAGTACTGCAGGGACCGTGCCAATTTCATTCATCGGCGGTTAACTGCGGTTTTTCGGCTCACGACAGATTATTTCAGCGAGAAAATTGCGCTAGGATGGTAAAAATTCCCGTTAGTCGGAAAAATATCAACGGAACCTTGACTGGCGTTGGGCTGGAAACACGCGGGGCGCTGGGGTAGGCGCAAAGGCAGATGACGCTGACCCGCCTTTCGCTGACCGATTTTCGCAATCATGCCGGCGCGGACATGGCGGCCGCTCCGGGGCTTGTCGCGCTCCACGGCGACAATGGCGCGGGCAAGACCAATATCTTGGAAGCGATCTCGCTGCTCGCGCCGGGTCGGGGACTGCGCCGTGCGGCCTTGTCCGACATGGTACGCGATGGGGCGAGCGGCGGCTTTGCGGTCTTTGCCGAGGTGCAGGCGGGCGCCGACCTTGCGCCGGTGGCGCTCGGAACCGGGATCGAAGCTGCGCAGCCGGGGCGAAGGATTGTCCGCATCAATGGTGCGACCGCCGCTGCGACCGCACTGGGCGACTGGCTGGCGGTACTGTGGCTGACCCCCGCGATGGACCGGCTGTTCGTCGAGACCGCGGGCAACCGGCGGCGCTTTCTCGATCGGCTCGTGCTCGCGCTCGATCCGCGGCATGCGCAGCACAGCAATCGCTATGAGGCGGCGCTGCGCGCGCGGGGCAAGCTGCTCGCCGATCCCGCGCAAGCCGACCAGCAATGGCTCACGAGCCTCGAAGCGCAGCTCGCCGAGCATGGCGCGGCGATGGACGCGGCGCGGCAACATATGCTTGCCGGATTGTCGGTCGAACTTGCGGAGCAGCCCGATGCGCCGTTCGCTCGCCCGTTGTTGACGCTGGTCGACAGCGACGGCGCGGCGCGGACGGCGCCGCATGACGTCGAGGCGCTCAGGGCGCTCTTTGCATCGCGGCGCAGGATTGATGCCGGCGCGGGCCGTGCAACTGCCGGGCCACACCGCGACGACCTGTCCGCCGTTCACGCCGCAACGGGTCGCGCCGCCGCGCGATGCTCGACAGGCGAGCAAAAGGCCATGCTGCTGTCGCTCGTCCTCGCGCATAGCGACAGCGTCGCGCGTGCACGCGGGCAGCGACCGGTGCTATTGCTCGATGAGGTTGCGGCGCATCTCGATCCGTTGCGGCGCGGCGCGCTTTATGAGCGGCTCGCGGGGCAGGGCGGGCAGGCGTGGCTCACCGGCACCGAGGCGGCGCTGTTCGACGACATGCCGGGACCAGTGACGCGCTTTCGCATCAACGGTGGACGAATCGCCGCGGGTTAAATGATTTCGTGCACTCGGTCTTGCGGGCGGCAGAGGCGGACGCCCTTGTCGGTTTCGACGAACGGGCGTTCGACATAGGCGGGGTTCGCGGCCATCGCTGCGATGATTTCGTCTTCGCCCGCATCCTTCAGCCCGCGTTCCTCGGCGTCGGTACCGCGCAGGCGCAGCGCGTCGCGCGCAGTCAGGCCCGCGTCCTTGAACAGCTGGCGCAGCTTGTCCGCGCTGTACGGATTTTTGAGATATTCGACGACGGTCAGCGCGACGCCGGGCGTTTCCTGAAGGATCGCAAGCGTCTTGCGCGAGGTGCCGCAAGCGGGGTTGTGCCAGATGGTCGCGTTCATGTCGGCGTCCTAACGAGAGCTTACAGCAGCGTAAACCCGCTATTCATGGCAGATATGGCACAACTTCCCGCATGAAGGGGAACCACCAGCTTGCCTTTCAGGGTCCGAATACGACATGCAAAGTCGTGGGGACCGTCAAAGGGCGGCCGATGCGGGGTTGTTGCTCAAAGTGAATGAATTGATTGATCGCAGGGCGCTGTTGGCCGGGATTGCAGGCGTGGGGGCGCTGGCCGCCACTTCGGCGCGCGCGCAACTGCCCAACTGGATTCAGCAGCCGGTAGCGCCTTTGCCGCCGCCGGTCGATTATCTGGCCGTGGCGAAGAAGCAGCTCGCGCTGCAGGGACGCAATATCCCGCAGAGCGACCGCGTCGGCGTCGTTGATTTCGGCCTGCCGTCGTCGCGCCCGCGCTTTGCGCTGGTCGACATGATCGCGGGCAAGGTCGAGATGTTCCCGGTGACGCACGGCCGCGGGTCGGACCCGCAGCATGACGGCTGGCTCAAGAATTTCTCGAACCGCATGGGATCGCTCGCGACCTCGCGCGGCGCGTACCGCACCAGCGATTATTATTGGGGCTCGAACGGGTCGTCGATGCGGCTTGCGGGGCTGGAGCCGGACAATTATTCGGCCGACCAGCGCGCGATCGTCGTCCATGGCGCCTGGTACGCCGACCCGGCGCTGATCGCGACGCAGGGCAAGCTGGGGCGCAGCGAAGGCTGTTTCGTGTTCGGCGAAGAGCTGCTGCCGATGATCCTATACAAGCTCGGGCCGGGGCGCCTGCTGTTCGCCGACCGGCTGAGCGAGCCGCCGCCGATGCCGAAGGTTTTCGAGCTGCCGCCTGCCGATCCGCTTCCGGGCATGGAGAATATGCGGCGCGCAAGTTCGATTAGCGGGCCGTTGCCGAAGACCGCGGATTAATAACCAGCGTCGCGTTTGGGGGCGAGAACGGCCATCCCCTCTCGTCATCCCGGGCTTGACCCGGGACCCGCCTTCCTTTTTCCCAAGGGCAACGGATCAAACCCAAAATCCTCTGCCAGATCACGCCACGTCGGGTTCATCGCGACGATCAGTTCATACTTCCACGATCGCAACCATCGCTTGATCCGCTTTTCACGCATGATTGCTGAGTCCATCGTGTCGTGGCGTTCAAACCAGACGAGACGTTTGATTCCATAGTTCTTGGTGTAACCGTCGAAGGTCTCTTCGCGATGCTGGTGAACACGTTGCACAAGGTTTGACGTGACCCCGGTGTAGAGCGTGCCGTGCGATGAGCGCGCAAGAATGTAGACGCAGGGGTGACGTTCCATCGTCCGATGAAAAGGCAAGGCAGGCCCCGGGTCAAGCCCGGGGTGACGGTGATTGATAAGGTAGCAACCGGTCAGAAGCCGCGGCTCAATAAATCCCTGAAGTCCCCGGTGTCGTCGCGCGCGCGGTGGTCGTCACCGTCGGGACGACCGGGGGCGGCGTCGATGCGATGATCGTCGCGGTCGGGCGGCCGGGCTGCGCGAAGCTCGCCACGACGGGGGCGTCGCGGCCGTAGATGTCGGCGAGCTTCTTCACGCCGCCCTTGCCGTCGGGAATGACGGTCCAATAGGCGACATAGACGGGGAAGGGGCTGTCGAAGCCGAAGCGCGTCGTCTCGCCGCTGGCGATCGCCTCGCCAAACTCTTCGGGGCTCTTGCCCGCGAACATCACCGCCATCAGGCCCGAGAAGTGCAGCGCGCGCTCGGTGCGGATACATCCGTGGCTGAACGCGCGCGTCGCGGCCGCGAAGGCGCCCTTCGATGGGGTGTCGTGCAGATAGATGGCGTGCGGGTTGAGCATCTCCATCTTCATCACGCCGAGCGCGTTGCCGGGGCCGGCCTTTTGCACGACCGACAGCGTCTTGCCGCTGCCCGTCCAGGTATAGCCCTGCGCGCGCGCGGCGCCCGGATTGCGGGCGATCGTCGCGCCGATACCCTCGTTGATGATGCTGCGCGGCAGCGTCCAGGTCGGGTTGACGATGATGCCGGTCGCCATCGGGTTGAGCTGCGGCGTCGGGGTCGCATTCTTGCCGACGACGGCCTTGTGCGTCGCGATGATCGTGCCGCCGTGGACGACGCGGGTCAGATATTCGGGCACATTGCTGACGACATAGCGTTCGCCGAGCGCGCGCGGCATCCAGCGCCAGCGTTCCATGTTGACGCGGATCGCATTGGCGTCGGCGGTGGTCTTCGCCTTCTTGAGCGACGCCTTGAGCGCCGCGAAGTCGGGATGCACGGGGTCGAGCGTCGCAAGCGTCTCGCTCACCGTGCCCGCGCCGAGCGCCGCGGACAGCAGCGAGAGCAGCGGCTCGCTGTCGCCGTCGCTGTCGACCATGAACCATTGTTTGCGCGCCGCATTCGGCGTGCGCCCGTCGCGCAGGTGCGTCGCGAGCAAGAGGAAGGTGTCGGTCGCGGTCTTGTCGAGCCGCGCCTGATCGCCGCCCATGATCGCGGCGGCGAGCGCGTCGGGGCTATAATCCTTGGGAAACAGACCCTCAGCGCCGACGCCTTCGATCGACACCAGCAAAGCTTCGGCATTCTGCTTCGACCAGCTCGGCAAATTCGCCTCGGCCGCGGTTTCGACGACGGGGGCGTCGTCCTTCACCTTGTCGGGCTGGAGGATCACCGAATCCTCCTTGACCCCCGGCTGCGCGAAAGCGGGCACCGCGAGCAAGCTCAGCGGAAGAAGAAGCGCCGCAGTGGGACGCGCCGAAAAGGGGGAGTTTTTGACCATGGTTAAAGCCCATAGCCAAAAAGCATCCACAGTTAAAGTGAGCTGCCGCACACTCCGTCGCAAGAATAGATGTCAGGCTTTCGCCGCTTCATCCTGCTTCGCCAGCCATTCCTCGAGCCACTTGATCGTATAGTCGCCGTGGATGACATCGGGGTCGGCGAGCAGCGCCTGATGGAGCGGGATGTTCGTCTTGACCCCGGCGATCACCATTTCCTCGAGCGCGCGGCGCATCCGCATCATGCAGCTTTCGCGCGTGCGGCCATAAACGATCAGCTTGCCGATCATGCTGTCGTAATAGGGCGGGATCGAATAGCCGGCGTAGAGCCCGCTATCGACGCGCACATGCATGCCGCCGGCGGCATGATAGTTGGTGACCTTGCCCGGCGAGGGCATGAAGGTGCGCGGATCCTCGGCATTGATACGGCATTCCATCGCATGGCCGCGGAATTCGAGGTCTTCCTGTTTCACCGACAGGTCCGACCCGCCCGCGATACGGATCTGTTCGCGGACGAGGTCGAAGCCGGTGATCATTTCGGTCACCGGATGCTCGACCTGGATGCGGGTATTCATCTCGATGAAGAAGAATTCGCCATTTTCCCACAGAAACTCGATCGTGCCGGCGCCGCGATATTGCATCGCCGCCATCGCGTCGGCGCAGACCTTGCCCATGCGCGCGCGCTCGTCGGCCGAGATGATCGGCGAGGGGGCTTCTTCGAGCACTTTCTGGTGGCGGCGCTGGAGCGAGCAGTCGCGCTCGCCGAGATGGATCGCAGTCCCGCGGCCGTCACCGAACACCTGGAATTCGATGTGGCGCGGATTGCCGAGATATTTTTCCATGTAGACGGTCGGATCGCCGAACGCGGCCGCCGCTTCGGATGAGGCCTGACCCATCAGGCTTTCGAGGCTGTCTTCGTCGGGAACGACCTTCATGCCGCGCCCGCCGCCTCCTGACGCGGCCTTGATCAGCACCGGATAGCCGATGCCTTCGGCGATCTTGCGCGCTTCGTCGCCATAGGTAACGGCGCCGGGCGAACCCGGAACGACCGGCAGGCCGAGCGCGACCGCAGTGCGCTTGGCCTCGACCTTGTCGCCCATCGTGCGGATATGCTCGGGCTTCGGCCCGACGAAGATCATGTCATGCGCTTCGATGATCTCAGCGAAACGCTCGTTTTCGGACAGGAAGCCGTAGCCCGGATGGATCGCGTCGGCGCCGGTGATTTCGGCGGCCGAGATGATCGCGGGGATGTTGAGATAGCTGTCCTTCGCCGCCGGCGGGCCGATGCAAACGGCTTCGTCGGCGAGGCGGACGTGCATCGCATCGGCGTCGGCGGTCGAATGGACCGCGACGGTCTTGATGCCCATTTCGTGGCACGCGCGGTGGATACGCAGCGCGATCTCGCCGCGGTTGGCGATCAGGAGTTTTTCAATGCCCATAGATGGGGCCTCAGCCGATGGTGAACAGCGGCTGGTCGAACTCGACCGGCTGGCTGTTCTCGACATGCACGCCCTTGAGCGTACCCGATGCGGGGGCGACGATCGGGTTCATGACCTTCATCGCCTCGATGATCAGGATCGTGTCGCCGGCCTTCACCGCCGAACCGATGCTGGCGAAATTGGGCGCGCCGGGTTCGGGCGAGAGATAGACGGTGCCGACCATCGGCGACTTCACGGCTTCGGCGAAATTGTCGGCGGCGGGTGCAGCGGCGGCAGGGGCAGCGGCGGCGGCCGGAGCCGCGGCAGGGGCGACAACGGGCGCGGGCGCATAAGCGACGGGCGCCGCGGCGGCGTTCAGTTGACGCGCGACGCGGATCTTGCGTTCGCCGTCCTCGACTTCGATTTCGGACAATCCGGTGTCGTCGAGCAGCTCGGCGAGCGCGCGCACATAGGCCGGATCGATGTTGATGCCATTGTCTTTATGGTCACCCATGAGAATTTTTCCTGTTGTTGCGGCGTCCATTCAAAGGACGCTCAGACCCCGTTTTTGATGCGCCCTATTGTCAGAGACGGGCGGCGGCGTCCAGCGCCAGCGTATAGCTTTCGGCGCCGTGACCCGCATAATGGTCGACCGCCGCCATGCCTACATAGCTGATATGGCGAAAGCTTTCGCGATTCATCGGGTCCGAAAGATGGACCTCGATCACGGGCACCTTGATCGACTTGATCGCGTCGTGAATCGCGATCGAAGTGTGCGTATAGCCGCCGGCGTTGAGCAAGACGGCCTTGGCGCCCGCCACATAGGCCTCGTGCAGCCAGTCGATCAGTACGCCTTCGTGGTTCGTCTGGCGGCATTCCACGCGAAGGCCGAGTTCGGCGGCCTGCGCTTCGAGCCGCGCGTGGATATCGTTCAGCGTGTCGTGTCCGTAGATCTCCGGCTCGCGCGTGCCGAGCAGGTTGAGATTGGGGCCGGAGAAGACGAAGACGGTCGGCTTGTCGGTACGCTCGTTGGTCAAGGGCTTGGCTTTCGGTTGCGGGGACGCGCGCTCCCCCTATATGGGCTGCTCGGCAAAGGCAAAGCAAGGCGGGTACGCGGTGATTTCTGTGATCCTCAATGGCGAACAACGGCAAGTGCGCGAAGGCAGCATCGCCGACCTCGTCGCCTCATTGGGGCTCGACGTGAAAAAGGTCGCGGTCGAGCGCAATCGCGCGATCGTGCCGCGCTCGACGCTTGCCGACGTCGCGCTCGCCGAGGGCGATGCGCTGGAAATCGTGCATTTTGTGGGAGGCGGTTGTTGACCGACACTTGGAGCGTTGCCGGACGGACTTTCACGTCGCGGCTGATTGTCGGGACCGGCAAATATAAGGATTTCGAACAGAATGCCGCCGCGGTCGCGGCGTCGGGCGCGGAGATCGTCACGGTCGCGGTGCGCCGCGTCAATGTGTCGGACCCGAATGCGCCGATGCTGACCGACTATATCGATCCCAAGAAGATTACCTATCTGCCGAACACCGCGGGCTGCTTCAACGCCGATGACGCGATCCGCACTTTGCGGCTGGCGCGCGAGGCGGGCGGCTGGGACTTGGTGAAGCTCGAGGTGCTCGGCGAGGCGAAGACGCTTTATCCGAACATGCGCGAGACTTTGGAGGCGACCGAGGTGCTCGCCAAGGAAGGCTTCCTGCCGATGGTCTATTGCGTCGACGATCCGATCGCCGCCAAGCAGTTGGAAGACGCGGGCGCGGTCGCGGTAATGCCGCTCGGCGCGCCGATCGGTTCGGGGCTGGGTATCCAGAACCGCGTCACGATCCGCCTGATCGTCGAGGGCGCGTCGGTGCCGGTGCTCGTCGATGCGGGCGTCGGGACGGCCAGCGATGCCGCGGTGGCGATGGAACTCGGCTGCGACGGCGTGCTGATGAACACGGCAATCGCCGAAGCGAAGGACCCGATCCGCATGGCGCGCGCGATGAAGCTCGCGGTCGAGGCGGGGCGCGATGCATACCTCTCGGGACGCATGGGACTGCGCAAATATGCTGATCCGTCGAGCCCGCTGGCCGGGCTGATCTAGGGCGCCACTTGAAAATCCTGTCCTGCCTCGCCGCCGCTCTCTGCCTCGCGCCGCAGGCGGCCGGCGCGCAGCAGATATTCGACAGCCACGTCCACTTGTGGGACGGCGAAAAGTCGATCGGCGAATATGAGGCACAGGTCAAAGGCGCGGGGCTGACGATTGCCGGCTTCGGCGGCATGTGGTTCGGCGGTCCGAACCAGGCGCTCGCGGGAAATCCCGACGACATTCGGGCGCGCAATGACGCGCTGATCGCGCTGGCGAAAAAGCATCCGGAGATGGTGCCGATCGCGACGGTGCATCCCTATGACGGCGCCGCGGCACTAGCCGAGCTGGACCGCGTCGCCGCGCTCGGCGTGAAGCGGCTCAAGATCCACCCGCATACGCAGAAGTTCGATCCGGCCGACCCGCGCGTGCTGGCGCTGGTCAGGCGCGCGGGTGAATTGGACGTCGTCGTCGTGATGGACAATGCGAATATCGTGCCGGGCGGCGACAGCGAGAAATTGTTCAATCTGGCGCTGGCGGCCCCTAAGACCAAATTCATCTTCGCGCATATGGGCGGGCTCAATTTCCGCTTTTGGAACATCCTGAAAATGGCGCGCACCGCCGAGGGACTGTTCGGCGACAATATCTATTTCGACATTTCAACGATGGTCACGCTCGCGGCCGACGCGCCGATCGAGGAGGAATTTATCTGGACGATGCGCAATGTCGGGATCGACCATATCCTGCTCGGGTCGGACTATCCGCAATTCTCGCTCGCGCAGACGCTCGAGGCTTTAGAAAAGCTCGACTTGAGCGAGGCGGAGAAGGCAAAGATCCGCCATGGCAATGCGAAGGACCTGTTCGGCACGGTCGGCTGATTATCCTTCGCCCTGAACGCTTTATCCCATGTCGGGGAACATCGGCCGTCCTGTTCCGTTTCTCCTGCACGAGGCGAGCCCCTCCCGCCTCGATAGCCAAGGAGATTCCCCATGGGTGAACTGACCGAAAAGGCAAAAGGCCTCGCGAACGAAGCTGCCGGCAATGTGAAGCAGGCGGCTGGCAAGGCAACCGACAATGATCGCCTTCGCGCCGAAGGCGAAGCGCAGGAGCGCAAGGGCGAAGCCCAGAATCTGAAGGGCAAGGTCCAAGGCGCGCTCGGCGACAAAATCTAACCGCTTGCTCGTCACGCAAGCAAAGAAAAAGGCCCCGGGATCCCTCTCCCCGGGGCCTTTTTCTGTGGTGCGAGGATTGGCTTATTTGCCGCCTGATGCGACCAGATCGACGTCGGTCATGCCGCCGTCGCGGCGCAGCATCACGACATAGGCGAGGTCGCCCTTTGTACCCCCGAGCATATGCTCGTTGCCGTTGACGCGGTGGTCGCTGGTGTAGCCAGCGCGAACCGCCATCGTGTGATAATAGTCGAGCACGCCCTGAATCGACGCCGCGGTCTGGAAATTGACGACGCGGATGTTGCACTTGCCGCCGGCGATGCCCGCGGCTTCGCGCAGCGTCGCACGCGGATAGACTTTGAACGCGGCAGGCAGTCGGTCGGCCCAGGCGTTGCTGTACGTCAGCTTGGCGTCGCAGCGGCCCTTTTGCTGGTCGCGCGCGAGAGCGCCGATCGTCACCGGACGTTTTTGCGTTTCGCAGCCGTCGCAGCCAGCCTCGAACGGCAAGGCTTTCGGCGCGGTGAGCAATTTGCCCGCGGCCTGTGCCGCCGCGGCTTCGGCAGCGGTCGCCGCCTTGCCGCCCGCGATGCCGGGAACGCCGCCGTCGACGGGCTTGTTGCCCGGGCCGACGGCATTTTTATTCGACTGGCCCGCGAGCTTGGGGTCGACCATGATCTTGTCTTCGAGCGAACCCTTGATCGCAGGGTCGTCGCTCGTCAGGCCGTCGTCGAGCGGCGCGAGGTCGGCCTTGGCCGTGGGATTATCCCGGCACCCGGCGAGCGGTGCCGCCGCCATCAGTAAGCCGGTGACCAGCCATTTTCCGCGCAATATCATCGCTAACACTCCCTTATCCTTGACAGGGAATGCCCGATTTCGCTCAAAAAGGCCCAAATAAAATGCGTTAACGCGCGGGGCTTTGTTAGCCGAAAACTGTCTCGGAGCGAGACGCTTTTGGCGCGCAGCGGATCAACCGCGACGTTTCGACCGCCGCCTGGCGGTGGACGACGGCCTCGCGATAAACCGGATCGGTGACCATTTCCATGAAGGCGGCGCTGCTGGGATATTCGGCGATGAACGCCGCGTCCCAATGCTCGTCGGCGGGGCCGATCACCATGGCTTCCATCGTGCCGCTCCAGACGACGCGACCGCCGACGCGCTGGAACACCGGGCCGCTGTCGGTGCCATAATGACGATAGGCCTCAGCACCCGACAGGCCCTGATCCGCGAGCAGGTGACCGTCAGGGTACGTCGCCTTGTCCTTGAAGCGGACAAGGTTGAGCATGTTGATGACAGTGTCGCGCGGCAATGCCTTGAACGCGTCGAACTGTTCGCGTTCGGGGTCGATGTGGTGGTCGCTCACGGCAGGAACTCCTTGCGCTTGACGCGCCACGCGTCGGCGCTTTGCGTCCATGCGTCGACCGGTGCGTCCTCGAAAGGCGCGGGGAGGCGGGTCGGGCCGCTGTTGGTCGCGCCGAGCCGTTTTGCCAGTGCTTGCGAGCGTGTGTTGGCCGGATCGATACTGTGCATAAGTTCGGGCCATTTCAGGAATTCGACCGCGAAGTCGCACGCGGCGACGCTGCCTTCGAGGGCATAGCCTTTACCGGCGAATTTGGCGCGGACGCCATAGCCGATCTCGGGCGCGGGCCAGCCGTCGGGCTCCCACGGACCAAGGCGCCCGACCCATTCGCCGGTCGCGCGCTCGATCACCGAGAACATCGAAAAGCCGCGGATATGCCAGGCGCCGGCGAGCGTGCACCACATGCGCCACGCCGCCGAACGCGGGCAGGTGCCGCCGATGAAGCGCATCGTCTCTTCTTCGGTGCACATTTCGGCGAAGCCGTCGAAATCCTCGGTCGCGGGGGGGCGCAGGATCAGCCGCTCGGTGACGAGCAGGGGGCCATTCAACATATTCATTCTCCCGCAGCAACTGGCCGATGCTTCTGCGGCAGACGATCCTATTCGGCAAGCGGATACGCTTGAGGGCGCCGGTGGTGAAACCGGCGCCCTCGCCATCAGCGTGCGTGAGCGGAGGGGTCCAAACTCACACTCGAGACGGTTCGCTATGGCTTAGCGGCAGCTATATTTCGACTTGTCGATCTCGCGGCCAAGCAGGGCGCCACCGGCGGCACCGAGGACGGTGCCGAGCAGCTTGTCGCCGCCGCCCGCAATCTCGTGACCCGCGACACCACCAACGGCGCCACCGATCAGAAGGCCGGTCGTGCCATTGTCTTTCTTGCAGCGATAACGGCCATCATTGTCGCGCCAGACGCGGGTGTTGTCGTGAACGCGCTGGTCGCGGGCATAATAGCGGCGATCCTTGCGCTTCTTGTAAAAGTTCGACGACTGGTCGAGCTGATGGAAGCCATCGGCCTTCGCCGGAGCCGCGATACCCGCATAGGCAGGCGCGGTCAGGGCGACGCTGGCGGCGGCAAAAGCGCCCATCAGGCCCTTGGTGAAATTACGCATAAAAAGTCCTTTCCTGGTTCCGCGCCTCATCCCGTTTGCACAAGACCGGGCGCTTCGATGGGGAAAACGAGCCGGGCCCGGAACCCGTTGCATGAACCCAAGGCAACAAGACGAAGTGAGTGTTTTCATCGACGAACCGAAAGGGCCTTGCTGCATCGATGGAGGCATGCGACAACCCGGCCATGCTCAACATCGGATCGCTCGTCATTGGCGCTATCGCCTTGGTTCTGGCTGTTTTTGCGTTCATCCCGCTGCTCGGCTGGGCGAACTGGGTGATCGTGCCTTTCGCTGTGGTCGGGCTCGCGCTGGGCGCGATGTCGGACAAAACGAGCGGGCGGAACCTCAATATCGTCGTCATCGTCATCGGCGTCATCCGCCTGATGCTCGGTGGCGGCATCATCTGATCCAGCCGGGCTAGACGATCATGAACCAGCCAACGGCCCCCGCGGGGAGCAATCAGGGCGGCTTGCCCTTCGCGCTCGGCGCCTATCTGATATGGGGCTTTGTCCCGCTCTTCTTCAAATTGCTGTCGAGTGTACCGCCGGCCGAGGTGCTCGCACAGCGGATCGTCTGGTCGCTGCCGCTCTGTTTCCTGATCATGGCGTTCCGCCGCCAGATCGGCGAGTATCTCGCGGCGCTCCGCGATTGGCGCGTGTTGCGGTTGTTGCTGATGAGTTCGGTGCTGATCGCGCTCAACTGGCTCGTCTATATCTATTCGATCTTCACCGACCATGTGCTGGCGGCGAGCCTTGGCTATTATCTCAATCCGCTCGTCAATGTGATGCTGGGGATGATCTTTCTCGGTGAGCGATTGAGCCGGTTGCAGGCGCTCGCGGTCGTCATCGCCGGGATTGGCGTCGCGATCCTGCTCGCGGGGGCGCTCGACACGCTGTGGATCAGTCTGACGCTGGCGTTCAGCTTCGGCACCTATGGCCTGATCCGCAAGATCGTGCCGGTGGGCTCGCTGCCGGGGCTCGCGATCGAGACGACGCTGTTGCTGCCGTTGGCGGTGACAGGCGCGGCCTATTATATCTGGCTGGGCGATGGCCGGGGCTTCGGATCGGCCGCGGGGATCAGCTGGCTACTCGCGGCGGGCGGTGTGGTGACCGCGGTGCCGCTGCTGCTGTTCGCGACCGCGGCGCGGCGGATGAGCTATGCCGCGCTGGGGTTCGTCCAGTATCTGGCGCCGAGCATCGCCTTCCTGCTCAGCCTGTTCGTGTTCCACGAGCCGCTGAAGCCGGCGCAGCTCGTCTGCTTCCTGCTGATCTGGGTCAGCATCGCGGTGTTCAGTTACGACATGTGGCGCAAGATGCGCGCCGACCGGATGATGCCAGCGGCTTAGGCGACGATCCGCCAGCCGAGCGTTTCGCCGGCGTGGAAGGGGACAACTTCGCCGACACGCTCCGGAACGACGGTCTCGCCGCGTTCTAGCGTCACCATGCCCGTGTTGAGCGGCAGGCCGTAGAAGGTCGGCCCATGTTCGCTGGCAAAACCCTCGAACCGATCCAGCGCGCCTTCCTCGTCGAACACCTGGATGTAGGATTCGAGCGCATAGGGCGCGTTGAAGATGCCCGCGCAGCCGCACGCGGCTTCCTTCGTGTGCACCGCATGCGGCGCGCTGTCGGTACCGAGGAAGAATTTGGGTGAACCCGACACCGCGGCGGCGCGGACCGCGAGGCGGTGATGCTCGCGTTTCGCGACGGGCAGGCAATAGGCATGCGGCCGGATGCCGCCGACGAGCATCGCGTTGCGGTTGATGTGGAGGTGCTGCGGCGTGATCGTCGCCGCGACGTTGGCCGGGGCGGCCATCACAAAATCGACCGCTTCGGAGGTCGTGATATGTTCGAACACGATCTTGAGGCTCGGCAGGTCACGGACAAGCCCCTTCAGCGTGCGTTCGATGAACACCGCTTCGCGGTCGAAGATGTCGACGTCATGGTCGGTGACCTCGCCGTGGATCAGCAGCGGCATGCCGATCTCGGCCATGCGTTCCAGGACCGGCATGATCTTTGCGATGTCGGTGACGCCATGCGCGCTGCCGGTGGTCGCGTTCGCGGGATAGAGCTTGGCGGCGGTGAACACGCCCTCGGCATGGCCGCGTGCCATTTCGTCCGCATCGCTGTGGTCGGTGAGATAGGCGACGATCAGCGGGGTGAAGTCGAGCCCCGCGGGCACCGCGGCGTTGATGCGGTCGCGGTACGCGCGGCCTTCCTCGGCGGTCGTCACCGGCGGCGACAGGTTCGGCATGATGATCGCGCGCGCGAACTGGCGCGCGGTATATTGCGCGACGTGGTCCAGCATCGCGCCGTCGCGCAGATGGACGTGCCAGTCGTCGGGGCGGCGGATCGTCAGGCGGTCGGTCATGAGTGGACTCGTCAACTTGTGGGTTGGTTTTGGCTGGGGCGTCCCTAGATTATCGCCATGGCCAATACCACCCTGATCAACCGCGCCCTCATCCGTCTGTCGGGGGAGGACGTCCGCGGCTTCCTGCAGGGTCTCGTCACGAATGACACGTCGGGCAATCTGCCGGTGTGGGCAGCGCTGCTGACCGCGCAGGGCAAGGCGTTGTTCGATTTCCTGATCTGGGGCGACGGCGACGATGTCCTCATCGATTGCGAGCGCGACGCGGCGGGCGATCTTGCCAAGCGGCTGACGCTCTATCGCCTGCGCCGTGCGATCACGATCGCGCGCGAGGAGGAGCTTTGCGTCCATTGGGCGCCGGAAGGCGACCTCGGCGTCGTCGATCCACGGCTGTCCGACCTCGGCCAGCGCTGGCTGGCGCCGGCCGACGAAGGCGAGGGCGCCGACGAGGCGTGGCGCGCGCATCGGCTTGGGCTTGGCGTTACCGAAGGCCGCGCCGAACTCGGCGATGGCACGACGCTCTGGCTCGAATGCAATGCCGTAGAGCTGAATGGCGTCAGCTTCACCAAGGGCTGTTACGTCGGGCAGGAAAATACCGCGCGGATGAACTGGCGGCAGAAGGTGAACCGGCGGCTCGTCGTCGTGCCCATCGCCGAAGCCGACGAAAAGCGGCAGGTCGTCGCCTATCCCGACCTCGGCTGGTCGGTCGAGCATCGGCGGGTCGAAGGTATCGATGCCGCGGCAGCACCGTCGTGGATGCGCGAGGGGCTAGCGGTCGGTTCATGACAGATGCAGCCTTTGCTGCTAGACTGCCGTGCATGCGCGCTTTGCTGATTTCGTCGGCGCTCGTCGCCGCTTTCGCCCTGTCGGCCCCCGCAGTTGCGACGCCGACCTCGTTGTTGCCAACCGAACCCGAGGTGGCACAACCGTCTTCCCGACTCGCCCCGCTCGCTGCGGAGTCGGCGTGGACGCCGCGTTTCACAGCCGCAGCGGACGAGCTGGCGAGGGCGCTTAGTTCGCGCGACGAGGCGCAGTGGGGGCCGTTACTCGGCGGGCAATGGTTGTCCACGGCGGATCGCGAACGGGTCGGTAATTTGCTGGTCGACCCGCGCAGCCCGTTCCTGCATGCGCTTTTTTCGAAAGGCGTTACCCATCGCACGATCTTCGGCTGGAGCGCGCCGGCATCGCTGAGCGCGAACGAACGCGACGCGATCGAGGGCGGTCAGGAGGCCGAGGCGCTCGTCTGCTGGTCGGCGGGCGGCAACGGCCAAGAGCCATGGCCCGCCACCGCCGCCGAGGCCGATAATCGACCGGGGCGTTCCTATGCCTGCGCGCGGATCGCGTACAGCATTCGTGGTGAAACGCCGACCTGGCGCGCGTTCATCGAGCAGGGCGAAGATGGCGCCTTTGCCGCTGCGGCGCTGCGCGAGCCCGCTTAACCAATCTCCAACCCTCTTTTGCGACAAGATTGCCCATGATGGGGCGTTTTCTTGCGTTGGCCGCAGGGATTGCGGTGGTGTCGATCGGCATGGCGGGTGTCGCCGGCCGTTCGACGAGCGTGGCCGATGCGCAGGCGCCGGCCGACTCTGGCGGCGACGACAACGGAAACTGGACGACCAAGCGCAGCAAGGGCGGCACATGGTCCTCGACATCGAGTCCCCAATCCTCGGGCGGAACGGTGCGGCTCGACCGTGCGCGCGACTCGCATTTCTATGCCGACACCGAGGTCGACGGCACCAACATCCGCATGATGGTCGATAGCGGGGCATCGATCGTCGCCCTGACGCGCCGCGATGCCGAGGCGATCGGCATCGACGTCGATCGCTTGCCGATCAGCGGCACCGCGCGAACCGCAGGCGGAGACGTTCCGATGCGCACCGTCGTGCTCGACAGCGTCGAGGTCGACGGGATCGAGGTGCGGCGGGTCGAGGCGGCGGTAGTTGACGCCGACATGGGCGTGTCGCTGCTCGGGCAGAGCTTCCTTGCGAAGCTCGACGCGGTGAACGTCGAAGGCGACACGATGACGCTGCGCTGAGGCGCGGACTTGCCAATTGGCGCGTATTTCCCCACATCGAGCGCCATGAACGCTCCCAATCCTCCGCTTCGCGCCGCGATCGTACCCGTCACCGCTTTCCAGCAGAATTGCACTCTTTTGTGGTGCACCGAGACCAACAAGGCCGCGTTTGTCGATCCCGGCGGCGATCTCGACAAGCTGAAGGACGCGGCGCGCCAGACCGGGGTCGAGGTCGAGAAGATCCTCGTCACGCACGGCCATATGGATCATTGCGGACAGGCGGGCATGCTCGCGAAGGAACTCGGCGTGCCGATCGAGGGGCCGCATGAGGACGACCGTTTCTGGATCGAGGCCTTCGCCGAGGATGGCGCGCGTTTCGGGATGGTCGGCGAGTCTTTCGAGCCCGACCGCTGGCTGGTCGACGGCGACACGGTGACCGTCGGGAACCTGACCATTGACGTCATCCACTGCCCGGGGCACACGCCCGGGCATCTCGTCTTCCATCATGGGCCGTCGAAGCTCGCGATCGTCGGCGACGTGATCTTCCAGGGATCGATCGGCCGCACCGACTTTCCGCGCGGCAATCACCAGCAATTGCTCGATTCGATCACGCAGAAGCTGTGGCCGCTCGGCGGCGACACGACTTTCCTGCCGGGGCACGGCGCGCACAGCAATTTCGCGCACGAACGGCGTACGAATCCGTTTGTGAGCGACGCTGCGCTAGAGGCCTGATGACCCCTCCCGCAAGCGGGAGGGGAGATGCTTATTTCGGCGCCGCGACCACCGTTTCCTCGATCTCGGTCGTGGTGATGCTGGCCGGGGTCAGATAAACGATCGCCAGCGCACCGATCGCGAGGCCCAGCTGGGTCACCATGGTGATGATGGTGCCAGCCATCCGGCCGCCCTTCATCCCGTCCATCCCGAGCGCGTGCAGGATACGCCCGACGAGGTAGAGCGCGCCGACGCTCCACAGCCACATCGACGATCCGAGGCCGAGTTCGACGAGGGCGAGCAGAATCAGCACGAACGCGGTATTCTCGACGAAATTGCTGTGCGCGCGCATGCGGCGGATGATGCGCTCGTTGCCGCCGTCGCCGACGAAGACCTTTTCGGCCGTGCGTACGCGTCCGACGCGGACGGTGAGCCACAGGTTGAGCAGCGCGGCCCCTGCGGCGATCGTCAGGCTGATCGGCAAGATTATCATTTGGATCCCCCTTGTTTGCCGCCACATTGTCGTGGTCGGACCGCCATAGCTGTGGCATCCGCGGACCGGGGCGGCAAGCCTGCGCAACGAAGGACGCAATGGGCTTGCCTTTGCGGGCAAAAACGCTATAGCCCCGCCCGATCCGGCACCCGACACCATCTGGCGTTGAGGCACCCTCCGGCGGAAGATTTTCTTGTCATAATTGGGCAGGAACAAGCCTTCGCACGGCGGGCGGGCCAGTCATTTCCGGCGACGGGGTGACAAATCCGGGTAGCCGATTCGTGACACACTATTTAGAATGCAGGAAATATCATGGCCGTTCCCAAGCGAAAAACCTCGCCCTCGAAGCGCGGCATGCGTCGCAGCCACGACAGCCTGAAGGTCGAAGCCTTTCAGGAATGCCCCAACTGCGGCGAGCTGAAGCGCCCGCACAACCTCTGCAACGCCTGTGGCCACTACAATGGCCGCGAAGTGGTGTCGGTCGGCGCATAAGCATTAGCCGGAGGGCGTCACAATGGTACTGACACCGCGAATCGCAATCGATGCGATGGGCGGTGACGTCGGCGTGCGTATGATGCTCGCCGGTGCCGCAATGGCGCGCCACAAGCACGACGGCCTCCGCTTCATCCTCGTCGGCGACGAGGTGCAGATCAAGGCGGCGCTTGAAAATCACCCGAATCTGCGCGCGGCGTCGGATATTATCCACACCGACGGCGTGGTGACGGGCGAGGACAAGCCGAGCCAGGCGATCCGCAAGGCGAAGAGCACCTCGATGGGGCTGGCTATCGACGCGGTAAAACGCGGCGATGCCGGCGGCGCTGTGTCCGCGGGCAACACCGGCGCGCTGATGGCGATGTCGAAACTCGCGCTGCGCACGATGCCCGGGATCGACCGGCCCGCGCTCGCGGCGTTGCTGCCGACGCTCGGCGCCAATGACGTCGTAATGCTCGACCTCGGTGCCAACACCGATTGCGACGCCAACAATCTGATCCAGTTCGCCGTGATGGGCGCTGCTTATGCGCGCACGGCGATGGGGCTGGAAAAGCCGCGCGTTGCGCTGCTCAACATCGGCACTGAGGAACTGAAGGGCACCGACGAGATTCGCGATGCCGCGGCACGACTGCGCGAGGCGCACGGGCTGCCGATGGACTTCACCGGCTTTATCGAGGGTGACAAGCTCTCGCGCGGCGATGTCGATGTGATCGTCCACGACGGATTTTCGGGCAATATCGCACTCAAGACGATCGAAGGCACCGCGCGCTTCGTCACCGATTTGCTCCGCCGCGCCTTTACCAGCTCGACGCGTTCGAAGATCGGTTTCCTGATCTCGCGCCCCGCGACCGAATTGCTCAAGCATCACCTCGATCCCAACAACCACAATGGCGCGGTTTTCTTGGGGCTGAATGGCGTGGTGCTCAAAAGCCATGGTAGCGCGGATGCGAAGGGGGTCGCCAATTGCGTGCACCTTTGCGCCGAGCTGATCGAAAAGGACATTACGCGTCAGGTGACCGAAGATCTCGCGAATTTCCGTAGCGGCGCCGCAGCATGACCTTGCGCGCCATCTTGGCCGGCACCGGCTCGGCTTTGCCGCGGACGCGCGTTTCGAACGCCGAACTCGCCGAGCGTGTCGACACCAGCGACGAATGGATCGTCGAGCGCACCGGCATCCGCTTTCGCCATATCGCCGAGGCTGACGAGACGACCGCGACGCTGGGCGCCGATGCCGCGAAGCAGGCGCTGGCGGCTGCCGGGCTTGAGCCGTCGGATATCGGCCTGATCATCGTCGCCACCGCGACCCCCGATAACACGTTCCCGGCGAGCGCGACCAAGGTGCAGGCACTGCTTGGCACGCCCGACTGCATCGCCTTCGACGTCGCGGCGGTCTGTTCGGGCTTCCTTTATGCCGTGTCGGTCGCCGATTCGATGTTGCGCACAGGCGCTGCGAAGCATGCACTGGTCATCGGTTCGGAAACCTTCAGCCGCATCCTCGATTGGGAGGACCGCACGACCTGCGTCCTCTTTGGCGACGGCGCGGGCGCGGTCGTCTTGTCCGCCAAAGACGTCGATGACGACCAGGGCATCCTCGCAACGCGTTTGCATGCCGAGGGAAAATACGCAGATATGCTCTATGTCGACGGCGGTCCGTCGACCACCGGGACGGTCGGTCATGTCCGTATGCATGGCCGCGAAGTGTTCCGCCATGCCGTTACCAACCTCGCCTCGGTGCTGGGCGAAGTGATGGCCGACGTCGGCCTGTCGGCTGAGCAGATCGACTGGGTCGTTCCGCATCAGGCGAATAAGCGGATCATCGACGCAACCGCCAAAAAGCTGGGTTTGCCCGCCGAACGCGTCGTCCTGACCGTCGACCAGCACGCCAATACATCGGCGGCTTCGGTCCCGCTCGCGCTCGACCTTGCGGTCCGCGACGGGCGGATCAAGCGCGGCGACCTCGTCGTGCTCGAGGCGATGGGCGGCGGCTTCACATGGGGCGCTGCCGTCCTGCGCGTCTGACGCTTCGCTCCGGCGCGTCAACTTCTCGCTCCATCCGTTTCAGTTTGGCGGATTAATTCGCATTTGTTACATATGGTAATGGGACTCGTGACGGTGGGGGCTGTCCGGGGAACGAACTACCATATTCGCTTCAGTGAGGGGGAAGGGATCAACATGACTGCAGGGACGCTCACACGGGCCGACATTGCGACGCGGATCAACCAGCAGATCGGCTTGTCACGCAATGAATCGGCATCGATTGTCGAATCGATTCTCGACCATATGTCCGACGCGCTTGCGGTCGGTCAGAATGTCAAAATCTCGGGCTTCGGCACCTTTGTCCTGCGCGACAAGGCGCAGCGGATCGGCCGCAATCCCAAAACCGGCATCGAAGTACCGATCCTGCCGCGGCGCGTGATGACCTTTCGCGCCAGCCAGACGATGCGAGCCCGCGTTGCCGGCAAATAAACCGGGCCTGACCCATGTCGGGTTTTGACATGACCGACGATGGCGGCAAGGCGTCAGGCGCCATGCTCGCCATCGGCGAACTCGCGGTGCGGATCGGCGTTCCGACGCATGTGCTGCGATATTGGGAAACGCGTTTCCCACAGCTGAAGCCACTCCAGCGGTCGGGGCGCCGCCGCTATTACCGCGCCGAGGATGTCGCGCTTGCCGAGCGCATCCACCATCTGTTGCATGTGCAGGGCTTTACGGTCGAGGGCGCGCGCAAGGCGCTGTCCGAGCCGGGGGCGGCGCCCACGGCGCGCGCGCCGTTGATGCGCGAGGCGCTCGATCATGCTGCGCCGATTCGGGGTGCAGCGGGAATTCCGGTCGAGGCGCTGGTTGCGCTGCGTCAGCGGCTCGCCGCGGCGCTTAGGTAAGCTTCAGTCGTTATCCATCGCCGGCGCGAGCGCCGGGTCGAGGTCGCGCGGGCGGATGAAGCCGACGAAACGCGCGCTGTTCGTATCGAGGTCGTGCCAGTCGGCGATATCGAGTTCGAGCCGCGCCAGCGCCGAGGTCGGCAGCTTTTCCTCGACCTTGATGCGCAATTCGTCGCCCGCCGATTCGGGAACGAGCATAAGGATCAGGTCTTCGAGCCCGGGGTTATGCCCCGAAATCAGCAGATGCTCGGCATCCTTGCCGGTGTCGCGGATGACGTCGATCAGCGTCGCGGCAGAGGCGAGGTAGATGCGCCGGTCCCAATGCGGCTCGAGATCGTCGAGGTCGGCGGCCGGCTGAAAGATATCGAGCGTTTCGGTGACGCGCACCGCGGGCGAGGCGATGATGCGGTCGACGGGCAGCTTCTGGCGCTTCAGCCACTGACCGATCAGTTCGGCACCGCGCGCGCCGCGTTTGTTGATCGGCCGGTCGAAATCGCGCTCGACCTGGACATCCCAACCCGATTTGGCGTGGCGCAGGATCGTCAAAGTCTTCAAAATCTCTCCCCGCGCCGCTGCGCTATCCCTCGGTTGGCTTGCCTTGTGCCGGAAACTTATGACGGTGAAAAGGCGGGAAACGCGGTTTTTCTGCGTTCGACGTTCGCCGCGGCGACATGGTTGACCGCTTCGTCGAGCGGCAGGCGGCGGATCGGCGTGCCTTCGGGAAAAGCGCTGAGCAGGCGTGAGGGGAAGCTGGGCGAGAGCATCACGAACTGGCCGAAATCGTCGGCGCGGCGGATCAGGCGGCCGAACGCTTGGCCGATGCGGCCGCGGATGACCATATCGTCATAGGCGCTGCCGCCCTGTGCCGCGCGCCGCGCCGCGTGCAGGATCGTCGGGCGCGGCCAGGGCACGCCCTCCATCACCACCAGCCGCAACGATTCGCCGGGGACGTCGACGCCGTCGCGCAAGGCATCGGTGCCGAGCAGCGACGCGTGCGGGTCGGCGCGGAAGATATCGACGAGGGTGCCGGTGTCGAGCGGGTCGACATGCTGGGCGTAGAGCGGCAGGCCCGCACGCGCCAACCGGTCGGCGATGCGGGCGTGGACGATGCGCAGGCGCCGGATCGCGCTGAACAGTCCGAGTGCGCCGCCGCCCGACGCCTCGATCAGCCGGCTGTACGCGCCGGCGAGGGCAGGGAGGTCGCCGCGCGCGATGTCGGTGACGATCAGCACTTCCGACTGGCGGGCATAGTTGAACGGGCTGGGGACCGCGAAATGCTGGACGCCGCTGTCCATGTGGCGCGCGCCGGTGCGGATATCGGCGTCGGCCCAGCCGCCGCTGCCGTGGCCGCCGTTGCGCAACGTCGCCGAGGTGACGAGCACGCCCTGCGCCGGGCGATAGACGACCTCGGCGATCGGCTTGGCCGGGTCGAGCCAGTGGCGGTGGAGCCCGGTGTCGAACTCGCGCCCGTCGTAGCGGTCGACCGCGAGCCAGTCGACGAAATCGGGATCGGCGGGGCCGCCGACGCGACCGAGCAGCGAGAGCCAGCTGCCCAATGTGTCGATCCGCGTACCGAGACTGTGCCGCGCGCCATCGACACGCGCACGCGCCTGTCCGTCGAGCCAGTCGGGCGGATCGTCGACGAGCGCGTCAAGGCGTTTGCCGAGCGCCATCAGGGGGCGGAGCAGCGCCTCGACTGCGTCGCTCGCGGCGGCTGCGGCGGCGACAAGCGCGGAATCGGGGTCGGCAAGTTCGGTTTCGAGGCCATAGCCCGCGTCGGCGGTGCGTGTGTCGACCGCGCGCGCATAAACCTGTCCGCGCACCGCGACGAGTAGCCGCTCGATCGCGCCCCACGGGTCGTTTTCGGATAGTCGTCCGAGCCAGCCGTCACCCGGCAGTTCGGCGGCCGCGGCGATTGCGGCCTGGATCGCGCGGTCGCCCGCCTCGTCGTAGCTTGCGACGTCGGCGAGCCGCGCGGCGAGCCCGCGGCGGCGGCCGCGCGACTTGCCCTCGGGGCCCAATACCCATCGGCGGATTTCGACGGCTTCCTGTCCGGTCAGCGCGGCGGCGAACATACTGTCTGCGGCGTCCCACAGATGATGGCCTTCGTCGAAGATCAGCCGCGTCGCGGGCGCACCGCCGTCGCGCGGGCGCGCCGCCTGCACCATCGTCAGTGCATGGTTGGCGATGATGATGTCGGCCTGCGTCGCCGCGCGCGCCGAGCGTTCGATGAAGCATTTGCGGAAATGCGGGCAGCCGGCATAGATGCACTCGCCACGCCGGTCGGTGAGTGCGGTGGTGCCGTTGCGCCGGAACAGCGCGGGGAGCCAGCCGGGCAGGTCGCCGCCGACCATGTCGCCGTCGCGCGTATAGGCGGCCCAGCGCGCGACGAGCTGCGCTAGGATCGCGGCGCGCCCGGAAAAGCCGCCCTGCAGCGCGTCCTCGAGGTTGAGCAGGCAGAGGTAATTTTCGCGGCCCTTGCGCACGACGACCTTTTCGCGGTGCGTTTCGGCGTCGGGGTAGAGCTTCTCGGTCTCGCGCGACAATTGGCGCTGCAACGCCTTGGTGAAGGTCGAGATGCACACGGCGCCCGCCGACTGGTCGATCCATTGCTTGGCGGGGGCGAGATAGCCGAGCGTCTTGCCGATGCCCGTGCCGGCCTCGGCGACCAGCATCTGCGGCGCGTCCTTGCGCTCGCGTGGCTCAAAGATCGCTGCCGTCGCGCGGGCGTAATCCTGCTGTCCGGGGCGGCGCTCGGCGCCGTCGCCGGTGAGCCGGTCGAGCCGCGCGGACACATCGGCGTCATTGATCTTCACCTGACGCGGAGCGCCGCGCGGCGGCAGCTCTTCCCATTCGGGCAGGCGCGAAAACAGCCAGCGTTCATTGGCGTCGGGCGCGGGCAGGCGCTGGATCAGCGGCGACCATGACCAGCGCTGGCGCGCGAGCGCCTGCATGCCGTGCCACGCGCCTTCGCGCTCGGGCCACGCGGGGTCGTCGAGGCTGTCGAGCATCGCTGCGGCGGCCTTTGGCAGGAAGGCGGCGATATCTTCCTCGCTCTTCGGCGGCGTCAGGTCGATCGCCGCGGCGATTCCCGCCGGGGTCGGCACCGCGAAACGCGCGGGATAGAGGAAAGCGAAAAGTTCGAGCAGGTCGAGCCCCGACAGTTCGGGATAGCCCAGCCGGTCGCCGGTCAGCGTCGCATTGAGCAACAGGTGCGGGGTCGCGGCAACCGCCGCGATCGCTTCACCGCGCCCGACGCGCTGCACGCGGCCGTGCGTATCGGCGATCCAGATGCCGATATGACTCGCGTGGATCGCGGGCAGGGTAAGCGGGTCGGGAGCCATCGCCCGACGCTAGGGACAAAAGGCGAACGCGGCAAGGTGGTGCGGGCGATCGCGAGCTTTCTTCTTGCGGCCGTGGAGCGGTTCGGCGACGTTCGAGGGAGCCCAAGCGAAAGGACGATCAGGATGAGCGAAGAGGCGGCGATCGGTGTGGTGGTCGACGAGATGTATGCGATGATCTCGGGCCCCAAAGGGCCGCGCGACTGGTCGCGGCAGGCGAATTGCTTTCACCCCGATGCGCGGCAGATCCGGACGGGGATCGATGCCGATGGCCGCGCGACGTTCCGGAGCATGGGGCTGGGCGATTATGCCCGCGACACGACGCCCTTCTTCGCGACGACCGATTTTTTCGAGATCGAGATCGGGCGGAAGATCGATGTGCTGGGCAACATCGCGCATGTCTGGAGCGCTTATGAGGCGCGCACTGCGTTGGACGATGCGGTGCCCGAGCGGCGCGGGATCAATTCGATCCAGCTGTTCAAGGATCCCGACCTCGGTTGGCGGATCATGGCGATGATCTGGGATAATGAGCGCGACGGCGTGGCGATCACGCCCTTCTGACGATCAGTTGAGGCCGCGACGCCCGAAGGTTGCGGGGCGGCTCGTCTGGAATATCTGTGAAGGCTCGATCATCGAAGCCGTCCGTGCGCGCTTGAGTGCGCTGTAGAGCGCTCCGTGCGTCAGTTCGTACGGGAAGCGCACGCCCATGCGGTCGAATTCGGACCACATGACGACGGCATAGGTAACCTCGCCGCCAAAATGGACTTCGCAGCGCGACCGCGCGGGCATGCTCGCCCCGTCGATCCGCGCGCCGCCTTCCGACAGGTCGGTGATCCGGCCGTCGACGAAGTTGAGCACGCCGTTTACGGTGACGTCGATCGAAACGGTGGTGCGTTTGTGGCCGCGGGCGGTGGGGGTGCGAAAATTGTCCATGTCCGGGACGCTACGCCCGCATGGTAAATTTTCCGGTAACGATGTTGGCTCGTGCCGGGACAATGTTGCAAGCGATGGCCGGCGATGGTCTATGCGGATCATGGTCCGTCCGATCATCCTTTACGGCATCGCGCTCGCCGCCGCGGCGTTCCTGCTCGAGTGGCTGAACTACAAACATGTCGTGCACCGCTGGTCGACCGAATTTTATGTCGCGGTCATCGCCGTCCTGTGCGTTGCGCTCGGCATATGGGCGGGCAACCGGCTGACCGCGCGGCCGCGCCAGGCTTTTTCGCGCAACGATGCGGCGATCGCCGCGCTGGGGCTCAGCGCGCGCGAATGCGAGGTGCTGGAAATGCTGGCGGCGGGGCACGCCAACAAGGTGATCGCGCGCCGGCTCGATATCTCGCCGAATACGGTGAAGACGCATGTCGCGCGGGTGTATGAGAAGCTGGCGGTCGCCAGCCGGACGCAGGCAGTGCAAAAGGCGCGGACGCTCGACATCCTGCCGTAAAATGGGACTAAACCCGTCAAATCACCCGTTTGGGCGATAGATTCCGGCCGTTGTTCCGGTCCACCCCGCATGGCATTCACCAGATGGGGAGACAAATCATGGGCAGGATCATTGCAGTTTACGGCGCCATCGCGGGCGTCATTGTCATCATTGGCATGTTCATCAGCATTACCTTCGTTGCCGATCATGGCGCGATGGGGATGGTCGCCGGCTATCTGTCGATGCTGGTGGCGCTGCTGTTCGTTTTCATCGGCGTGAAGCGATATCGCGACGTCAATCTGGGCGGGGTCATCAGCTTCTGGAAGGCGCTCGGTGTCGGGCTTGGTATCGGTTTTGTCGCGGCGCTGTTCTATGTCCTCGGCTGGGAAGTTTATATGTGGCAGACCGGCGGGACCTTCATGGCGGACTATATCGCCCAGAGCGTCGAGGATATGCGTGCCGCCGGCAAACCGGCCGCAGAGATCGAAGCCTTCTCGGCCGAGATGGGGGCGATGGCGGAGCAGTATAAGAACCCGCTGTTCCGCATGGCGCTGACGCTGACCGAGATATTCCCGGTGGCGTTGCTGGTGTCGCTCGTGTCGGCCGCGCTGCTGCGCCGGAGCAGCTTCATGCCGGCGACGCAGCCGCGGGGGTAAGATCGACGGGAAGAAGGCCGGTCTTCTTCCCATCCTCGCTTCTTGCCGCTATGGGCGCGGCATGACTGACTTGCACCTTCACCCTTCGCTGCGCGAACCCGCGCAAACGTCCAAGGCCTGGCCGTTCGAGGAAGCGCGCAAGCTGGTCAAACGCTATCCGGACGGCAAGGCCAGCGGCGAGGCGGTGCTGTTCGAGACCGGCTATGGCCCGTCGGGGCTGCCGCATATCGGCACCTTCAACGAAGTGCTGCGCACGACGATGGTCCGCCGCGCCTATGAGGCGCTGACCGGTGGTGCGGCCACGCGCCTCGTCGCTTTCAGCGACGATATGGACGGTCTGCGCAAGGTCCCCGACAATGTGCCGAACGGCGACATGCTGCGCGAATATCTGGGCAAGCCGCTCACCGCGATCCCCGATCCGTTCGGAAAGTTCGAGAGTTTCGCGCATCATAACAACGCGATGCTCCGCGAGTTTCTCGACCGGTTCGGCTTCGAATATGAATTTGTCAGCTCGACCGAGCGTTACAAGGCGGGCGCGTTCGACGACGCGCTGAAGAATGTCCTGCGCCACAATCAGGACATCCTCGACATCATGCTGCCGACGCTGCGTGCCGAGCGCGCGGCGACCTATTCGCCGATCCTGCCGGTGAGCCCCACGTCGGGCATCGTGCTGCAGGTGCCGGTGACCGTCGTCGATGCCGACAGGGGCCTTGTGTCGTTCGAGGATGAGGGCGAGACGATCACCCACTCGATCCTCGGCGGCGGCGCGAAGCTGCAGTGGAAGGTCGACTGGGCGATGCGCTGGGTCGCGCTCGGCGTCGATTACGAGATGTACGGCAAGGATTTGACCGACAGCGGCACCCAGTCGGGCAAGATCGCCAAGGCGCTCGGCGGGCGCAAGCCCGAGGGGCTGATCTACGAAATGTTCCTCGACGAAAAGGGCGAGAAGATTTCGAAGTCGAAGGGCAATGGCCTCAGCCTCGAGCAATGGCTCGACTATGGCAGTGAGGAAAGCCTGGCCTTTTTCGCGTATCGTGAGCCCAAGGCGGCGAAGCAGCTGCATATCGGCGTGATCCCGAAGGCGGTCGACGAATATCTGCAGATGCGCGGAAATTACGCGGCGCAGGAGCCCGACAAGAAGCTCGGCAACCCCGTGCACCATGTCCATGTCGCGCGTGGCGAGGATATGCCGAGCGCCGAGCTGCCGGTGACCTTCGGGCTGCTGCTCAACCTTGTCGGGGTGATGGGCGCCGATGCGTCGAAGGACCAGATCTGGCGCTACCTCGGCCAGTATGTCGAGGGCGCGAGCGCCGCGACCTATCCCGAGCTCGACCGGTTGATCGACAATGCGATGGCGTATAACCGCGACTATGTTGCGCCGACGCTTAATCGCCGCAAGCCGCAGGGCGGCGAGGGCGCCGCGCTGAAGGATCTCGACGACAAGCTCGCGGCGCTGCCCGCCGATGCTGGCGCCGACGATATCCAGAACATCGTCTACGAAATCGGCAAGAACGAGGCCTATGGCTTTGAAAACCTGCGCGATTGGTTCAAGGCGCTGTACGAAACCCTGCTCGGATCGAGCGCCGGGCCGCGCATGGGCAGCTTCATCGCGCTGTTCGGAATCGACAACACGCGGCGGCTGATCGCCGAGGCACTGGCCTGAGGAGTAGAGCATGGCGGGTTACGAGCTGGCGCAGATCAACATCGGCCGCTTTCGCTTGCCGCCCGACCATGTCGCCAACCGCGATTTCATGGATGCGCTGGACCATGTGAACGCGGTCGCCGAAGCCGCTGACGGCTTCGTCTGGCGGCTCACTGGCGAGGGCAATAATGCGACCGATGTGCCGGTGACCGACGATCCGCACCTGATCGCGAACATGTCGGTGTGGCGCGATATCGATGCGCTCGCGGCCTATGTCTATCGCACCCCCGACCATCTGACGGTCATGAAGCGGCGCAAGGAGTGGTTCGAGCATATGGCGCTCTACCAGGCTTTGTGGTGGGTTCCGGCAGGGCATCGCCCGACCGTGGCGGAGGGGATGGAACGGATCGCGATGATCGAGGCGAACGGGCCGACGGCCGAGGCCTTCACCTTCAAGCAGCCCTTTGCGGCGCCCGACGGCACCCCGGCGCTGCCGGTTCAGGATGAGTGCGCGTGACGGATATGATCGACATTTTTACCACCGGCGGGACGATCGATAAGGTTTATTTCGACGCGCTGAGCGAGTTCCAGATCGGTCCGGCGGCGATCCCCGACATGCTGCGCGAGAATAATGTCCATGTCCCGCACCGCGTGACGCAGCTGATGCGCAAGGACAGCCTCGAACTCGACGATGCCGATCGCGAGGCGATCCGTGCCGCGGTTGCTGCGAGCGATGCGTCACGTATCCTCGTCACGCATGGCACCGACACGATGGTCGTCACCGGCCGCGTGCTGGCGGGGATTGCGGGCAAGACGATCGTGATGACGGGCGCGATGCAGCCCGCGTCGGTGCGCGCGAGCGACGCCGAATTCAACGTCGGCTTCGCGCTCGCGGCGGCGCAGACGCTGCCGCCCGGGGTCTATGTCGCGATGAACGGGATGATCTTCGACCCCGAAAGGACGGTCAAGGACCGCGCCGGGTCGCGTTTCGTGCAGGAAGGCTGATCAGCCTTTGGCGGTGACCTGCTGCAGCACCGCGACGTAGCCCGGCGCAATCGTCATCATATCATGCTTGCCCGCGCGCCCGAGCGCGGCATGAACTTGCGGCAGCCGATAGCAGGGCACGCCCATGAACAGGTGATGCTCGGCGTGATAATTCACCCAATATGGAGCAACCGTCGCGCGGGCGAGCCAGCCGGCGTTGGTCGTACGCGCATGGGTGAAGGGATCGTCGCTACCCGTCGTCGTGCACGCATGTTCGGCGATGTTACGGATGCGCAGGTAGAGCTGGAAGGTCGTAGCCAAGCCGGCGAGCCAGAGCAGGTACGGCGTCCAGCCGTAGAGCGCCAGCGAAGCGGCGAGCAGCGCCGCCTGAACGATCAGGAAACGCCCGACCGCGCGCGCCACTGCCATAGCACCGGCGACATCGATCGTCGGTGACGTCATGCCGTCGTCGGATTGCTTGTTGAACGGCGTCCCCGCCTTGGTGCTCGCGCCGCTTTTCTGACCCTGCTCGCCGCGCAGCATCGCCTTGAGGCCGACGAAGGCGAAGCCGAATTGTGCGAGGCGCTGTTTAAAGAAGGTCTGGCCGGTCATGTCGCGCAGCACCTTGCGCCAGAGGCTGGCGCGCGTGGTGGGGAAGGGCTTCGACAGCGACAGGTCGGGGTCCTCGGGCTGCTGGGTGAATTTGTGATGCTGCAGATGATAGGTGCGGTAGGCGATCAGGTCCGACCCGACCACGGCGCCGGTCAGCCATTGGCCGAGGAAGTTGTTGATTTTCCGGTTCGGATGCAGCGCGCCATGCGCGGCATCATGCATCAAAATCGCGAGGCCGAGCTGGCGTCCGCCGACGAAAACGATTGCGACCAGCCATGCGAGCGGGTTCTGGGACCAAGCGGCAAGGCCGACGACAGCGATGCTGACGATCCATGCGTGCGCCACCAGCCAGATCCCGCGCCACGACGAGGCGCGGGTGATCGCCGACCATTCGGCGCGGTCGAAAAAGCGGTCGGGCGGGAAGAGGCGGACGGCTGGCATGACCGAACTATAACAAGCCCAGAACCGAAACCAAACCCCTTCCGTTTTGGCACAGCAACGGCGGAATTGGATGCCATTTGGTAAGGATTTGGAAACCCCTTCCGGCCACTGCTTGCCCCGACCAGACGAGCAGGAAATATCGGTAAATTGGGGGTTCGGCGTAACATCATCCGGCCGACGGGCGGCGATTTGCCAGCGGGCGAATCGCTGTTCGATTCACCGGAATTCGTCACGCACCTGATGCGGGTGGCGAAGCTGTGGCATTATGTGCTGATCGGCCGCGTCCTGGCATTCCTGACCTTTGCCTTTTTGCCTGGCCTTGCGGGCTTCCTCGATCATCCTTCACACTGGCTCGTCATGGCCGCGGGCCTACCATGCGACGTCGCGCTGACGGTGATCGGGCAGGTGATGCGCAAGCCTCGTCCGATTGCGCACAGCCGCGTGCGGCTGATGGCGATGCTGTGCATGGTGCTGATCGCGCTCGGTACGCTGCTTAACGCCGCGGCGATGTTCGATGCGATCGCGGTCCCCGACGGCAGCCGCCATTTCGATGCCTTTACCGCGATCCATATCGGCTCGCTGCTTGTCGCGGCGTCGGCCGTTGCGGTAGTCCGCCCGGCCTTTTTCGCCTTCGCGGGCGCCACGGCGCTGGGGGGAGCCATTGGAGTGGCATCGTGGCCGTTTGCGGTCGCGGGGTTCGTCTTCCTCGGCCTCTTGATCGTGATGATGCGCGAGGATGTCCGGCACCAGCGACGCGCGACGCGCGCAGCGCGGCTGAGCATCAGCGACCAGCAGCGGGCGCTGAACCTGATGCGCGATTTCGAGCGTGCGGGGCGCGGCTGGTTCTGGGAAACCGACCGCCATGGCCAACTCGTCTATATCTCGCCGACCGTCGCCGCACGGCTCGACCGGCCGCTTGCCGAGCTGCTCGGGCACCCCTTTACCGACATCATCCGCAAGCGGATCGGCAATGACGAGAGCGAGGAGCGCACATTGGGGTTCAGCCTGTCGTCGCGCACGCCGTTCAAGGAGTTGACGGTGCAGGCGGCGGTGCCGGGCGAAGAACGCTGGTGGTCGATCTCCGGCCACCCGATCAGCAACGAGCTCGGCAATTTCCAGGGGTTCCGGGGCAGCGGTACTGACCTCACCGACAAGAAGCGGTCCGAGCGCGAGATCAACCAGCTTGCGCGCTACGACACGCTCACAGGCCTCGCGAACCGGCGTCATATCACCGACCTGCTCGAACGCGCGCTCAAGAGCCATAGCGGCCAGCCGCAGCCCTGTGCGCTGCTGCTGATGGACCTTGACCGGTTCAAGGCGGTGAACGACACGCTGGGACACCCCGTCGGGGATCAGCTGTTGCAGCAGGTTGCGGGGCGGCTGACGCAGATCGTCGGCGACAAGGGACAGGTCGGGCGGCTCGGCGGCGACGAATTCCAGATCGTCGTGCCGCAGATGAGCCAGCCCGAGAAGCTCGCCGGCATCGCCAATGCAATCATCCTCAGCCTCGCCAAGCCTTTTTCCATCGAGGGCGAACAGGTGCGCATCGGATCGTCGCTTGGTATCGCGGTGTCGGACGCGCAGGGTGTGACGGCGTCGGCGCTCGTCCGCAACGCCGACCTCGCGCTTTATGCGGCGAAGGATGCGGGGCGCGGCGTCTATCGTTTCTATGCCGACGCGATGCACAATCAGGCGAGCGAGCGGAAGGCGATCGAGGATGCCTTGCGCGACGCGCTGGCGAAGGATGAACTCCGGCTTCTTTATCAGCCGATCGTCGATGTCGAGAGCGAACGGATTACCGGGTTCGAGGCGCTGATCCGCTGGCATCACGCGACGGCCGGCCTGATCAGCCCGTCGAAATTCATTCCGATTGCGGAAGAGGCCAATCTGATCGTGCCAATCGGCGAGTGGATCATCCGCACCGCTTGTGCGACAATCGCGCACCTCGGCCCCGGATATCGCGTCGCGGTCAATGTCTCGCCGCGCCAGTTCGCGAACGAGAAACTGCCCGCGACGATCATGAGCGCGGTGTCGGCGGCGGGCATCCGCCCCGAGCAACTTGAGCTTGAAATTACCGAGGGTGTCTTCCTCGACGAGAGCCCCGAGAATCTGGCGATGTTCCAGAAATTGAAGCGCACCGGCGTGCGGCTGGCGCTCGACGATTTCGGCACCGGCTATTCGGCGCTCGGCTATCTGAAGAAGGCGCCGTTCGACAAGATCAAGATCGACCAGAGCTTCGTCCTCGGCGCCGCCGATCCCAGCAGCATGAATGCGGCGATCATCTCGTCGATCGTCGGGCTGGCGGCCGCGCTGAATATGGAGACGACCGCCGAGGGGGTCGAGACGCACGACGACCTCGCGCTGATCCGCGGGCTCGGGTGCAGCCACGTGCAGGGCTATATTTATGGGCGTCCGATGGACCTCGCCGAGGTGCTGACCCTGCTGCGCGAAGGCGGCGGGCGGGTAGAGGCGAAGGGGTATAAGAGCGCACGCGAGGCCCGGCTGACGACGTTCCGCACGATCCAGGTCGGCAGCGGCGGGTATCAATATGAGGGGATCGTCCGCAACATGTCGTCGCGCGGCGCGCTGATCGAGGGGCTATGGAATGTTCCGCCCGGAACGCCGTTGACGCTGGAATTCGGTTCCGAGCAGGTCTTCGATGCCGAGGCGCGCTGGTCGGATGGCAACCGCGTCGGCGTCAAATTCGCCGTCGCGGTCGATATCGAAGACTTGATCGGTCCGAAGATCGTCGCACCGGCGCGGGGACGGGTCCGCCGCGCCGCGTGACGGCTTCGGTCAATGGGCGATGCGGCCGCGCGCCATCACCCAGTCGACCTTTTCGAGCACGGTCACATCGCTGAACGGATCGCCGCTGACCGCGATCATGTCGGCCGACATGCCGGGGGCGATGCGGCCGATCTCGCTTTCGAGCGACAGCAGTTTTGCAGCGACCGTTGTCGCGCTTGCCAATGCCTCGCGCGGGGTCAGGCCATATTTGACGAGGAGTGCGAACTCGCCGCCGTTGCGGCCATGCTCGAACACGCCGGCGTCGGTGCCGAAGGCGATCGGCACGCCGAGCGCCTTGGCGCGCGTCACCGCCTTGCCGACATCGCCGAGCGTCATGCGCACCTTGTTCTCGACCGTTGGGGTGTAGATGCCCTTGCCGAGCCGCTCGCGGATGCCTTCGAACGCCATCAGCGTCGGGACGAGGTAGGTGCCCTTGGCCTTCATCACTTTTAGCGTCGCATCGTCGGCGAAGGTGCCATGCTCGATGCTGTCGATCCCCGCCGCCGCCGACGAGGTGATCCCGCCCGCGCCATGCGCATGCGCCATCACTTTCAGCCCCAGCGAGTGGGCAGTGTCGGCGATGCTCTGCAATTCGGGGCTGGTGAAATGGCCTTCGAGGCCGCGAGCTTGTTGCGACAGCACGCCGCCGGTCGCGGTGATCTTGATGACGTCGGCGCCCGCGCGCGAGGCTTTGCGGACCTTCTCGGCGCACTCGACCGCGCCGGTGCAGGTATAGCCTTCATCGAGGACGGCATGGATATCTTCGCGGAAACCCGTCACGTCGCCGTGCCCGCCGATGATCGACAGCGCGGGGCCGGCGGCGACGATGCGCGGCCCTTCGATAAAGCCGTTCGCGGTGCCGCGGCGAAGCGAGAAAGCGGTATATTGCGCCGAACCCGCCTCGCGAACGGTGGTGAAGCCCGCGCGCAGCGTGATGCCGGCGTTCTTTGCGCCGACGACGACGCCCCATTCGTTGGGGTCGACCGCTGCGGCGCGGTAATCGTCGCCCGGATCGCCGGTCAGGTGGACGTGCAGGTCGATCAGGCCGGGGAGGAGGGTTTTGTCGCCGAGGTCGACGACTTCGGCACCCGCGGGCGCTTCGGTGCGGCCGGGGGCGATCGAGGTGATGCGGTCGTCGGTGATGGTAACGGACGACGGGCCTTGCGCGGGCTTGGAGGCGTCGGTGATGACGCGGCCGGCATAGACGATGGTGGTTTTGGCATATGCCGTCGTGCCGAGCAGCGCGAGCGTCGCGGCTGCGACCATTCCCAATTTACGCATGAAGTCTCCCCTGTTTGATTGCGCCACCGTGGCGTGGCGGGCGGGGGAGGGCAAGCGCATAAAAAGAGGGGCCGGCAAAGCCAGCCCCTCAGTTTGTCATCTGATAACCGAAAGGAATATTACCAGAAGAAATCGTGGATCACGTCGATCACTTCGCCCGAATAGGTATCGACCAGAAGCGCGTCGTCATAATAGCGGATCCAGCGCGTGCCGCCGTAGGCAGGCGGAAGGCGGTAATAGCCGGGGTCGTTGATCCAGTAGCGTGAGCTATAGAAGAGCGAATCCAGGCTGAAACCGATGCTGAAGCGCGTGTAGCCATAACCGCGATACGGGTTGTAATAGCGCGGCATCCGGTAATGACTGCGGTTCTGGTTGCGATAGCTCCGCCAGTCGTAGCGGCGGTCATTGCGCCAGTCGCGGTTCCACCGGTTGTTGCGGTCGTTCCGGTCCCAGCGATCGTTGCGGCCGTCGCGATAGCGCCGGTCGACATAGCCGTTGCGGTTATTGTCATAGCGGCGGTCGACGCGGTTGTTGTCGTTGCGGTCCCAGCGGCGATCGAGGTCGCCGTTGCGATTGCGGTCGTAGCGGCGATCGACCTGGCCATTGCGGTTGCGATCCCACTGCCGGTCAACCTGACCGTCGCGATTGCGGTCCCACTGGCGGTCGGTGCGGCCGTCGCGGTTGCGATCATAGGTGCCGCCGCGCTGGCGCTGGACCTGCTGCGCCTGGCGCTGCTCATTCTGCCGTTGCCATTGTTGACGCTGCTGATCGTTTCCGCGCTGCTGCCACTGCTGGCGTTGCGCCTGACGCTGCTGGTCGTTGCCACGCTCCTGTTGCCATTGCTGACGCTGAGCTTGGCGCTGCTGATCATTGCCGCGTTGCTGCTGCCACTGCTGGCGCTGGGCCTGCCGTTGCTGATCATTGCCACGCTGTTGCGCGCGCATTTCGCTGCGCTGTTGGCGTTCGACCTGCGGCTGCTGGCTTTGCTCGCGCTGGGGGCGGGCTTCGCCGCCCCAATTGCCACCGCGGCGTGCTTCGGGGCCCCGTGGTCCGCGGTCTCCCCGGTCGCCGCGCTGCGCGATCTGCACCCGCTCGCCCGGTGCCTGTGCGGCGGCCGGGGCGATCGGGGTCAGGATCGTTGCAGCGATCAGCAACCCTCCGAACATCTTCTTCATCTCGCCATTCTCCAACTCATGTCCCGTGTGCTGGAGACACCAGCCGGGATGATGAATCGATTCTTACTCTCCGCAAGATGATCGATGGCTGACCGCGCTGTTGCCTGCGGTTCAGCTAGATGAACGGGGACGTTCAGGTGCCGGGCGGCAGGCGGAGGGCGGGAACGGCGCGCGCCGCATCCTCGGGACGGATGCCCGGCGGCGGCGCGGCGGCGATGCGCTCCTCGCCGCGGATCACGCGTCCGGCGAGGCGGATCGCGGTGCGGATGCGCGGATAGGTGCCGCAGCGGCAGATATTGGTCATCGCCGCGTCGATGTCGGCGTCGCTGGGATTGCTGTTGGATCGCAGCAGCGCCGCGGCGGCCATGATCATCCCCGACTGGCAGAAACCGCATTGCGGCACCTGTTCGGCGACCCACGCCTGCTGCACCGGATGGCTGCGGTCGCGCGCGAGGCCCTCGATCGTCGTGACGAAGCGGCCTTCGCACTCGGCGATTGTGACCATGCAGCTGCGAATCGCCTCGCCGTCGATATCGACGGTGCAGGCGCCGCACTCGCCGGTGCCGCAGCCATATTTGGTGCCCGTCAGGTTCGACGCGTCGCGAAGCGCCCACAGCAGGGGCGTTTCAGGTTCCATGCGATATTCGACCGGGCGGTCGTTGACCGAGAATCGCGTCATGCGGTTCCTGTTAGCGCAACCGCCGGATTAGTCACGCCAGCTCGTGTCGATCTTGTCGACCTTGCGCACCATCGCGTCGAATTCGGCCTTGCCCGCCTGTCCGGGGATCGAGGCCATGAACAGGTCGCGCTGGTGGACCGCGATCACCTCGTTCGGGACGGTGATCGGCTGGCCCATGCTCATCGTCGCCATCTGAATCTCGCACGCGCGCTGCAGCGCCCAATATTTGATGAAGGCTTCGCTCAGCGTCTTGCCCATCACGACGGGGCCGTGATTCTTGAGCATCAGGATGCGCTTGTCGCCGAGGTTCTCGACGAGGCGCTCGCCCTCTTCCTCGCGCACCGTGACGCCCTCGAAATCATGATAAGCGAGCTGGCCGGCGAAGTTGCAGGCATAGAAATTGACCGGCTGCAGCCCGCCTTCGAGCGCGCAGACCGCGACCGTCGCGGTGGTGTGCGTGTGAATAATCGCATGCGCGTCGGGCAGGACGCGGTGGAACAGGCTGTGCTGGACAAAGCCCGCCTTGTTGACGTGCCAGGGATTGTCCTCGTCGACCTTGTTGCCGTCGATGTCGATCTTGATCAGGTTCGACGCCGAAACCTCGCTGAAATGCAGGCCATAGGGGTTGATCAGGAAGGCGCCTTCCTCGTCGGGGACCTTCACCGTGATATGGTTGAAGATCATCTCGTCCCAGCCCATCATCGCGAAGATGCGGTAGCAGGCGGCAAGCTCCTGCCGCGCCGTCCATTCGGCTTCGCTATATTTGCTGTTGCGCTTGAGCTGGGTCGCCATGCCTGTCCCTCATTATGATGTTAGTTTCGTCCTGCTACCTATGCCATAAGGATGGGGCCGGGCACAATCCCGGGAGCAGGCGAGGCGCCCGATGGGGCATGAAGCGCAGTTTACCGCGCAGGGGCTTGCATTTTGCCGCGAATCCTTTTAGTGGCCCAGCCATCGGAACGTCGCGGGTTCGCGGCGCTTCTCTTATTGCCCTTATATCGGCGATTTTTGGCGGACCGGATGGCCGGTCGTCATTCATCGTTGGACGAACCGGAGACGACACGGCGTATGCAAATCATCGTTCGCGACAATAATGTCGACCAGGCCCTTCGCGCGCTCAAGAAGAAGCTGCAGCGTGAGGGCGTGTATCGCGAAATGAAGCTGCGCCGTCATTACGAGAAGCCCAGCGAAAAGCGCGCGCGTGAGCACGCCGCCGCTGTCCGCCGCGCCCGCAAGATGGAGCGCAAGCGGATGGAGCGTGACGGGATCAAGTAAGACCGTCTCCCGCTTGGGATGCTAATCGAGAAAAGGGCGCTGCGGCAACGCGGCGCCCTTTTTCGTTGTTCGCGCCGGAATATTGCCTCTGGACCGTTCCGCGCCGCACCGCCTATAGGCCTCGCCAGCATTTTCGCCCCGTCCGGGGCAGCGGAAGGATCATCCAAGATGAGCGTAACGACGGTTCCATTGCGTCCGGTGAGCAAGGGCGGCCTTTGGCTGATGTGGTTCGGCCTTGCGGCGCTGCTCGTCGCGGGCGCGGCCTTTGCCTGGCACATGACCCCACGCATCGGGTTCGAAGTCGTCAAAGAAGGCACCGGGCCGAGCCCGACCAAGGCCGACGTCGTGCTGGTGAAATATGAAGGCAAGCTCGACGACGGTACCGTCTTCGACGCGAACGAACAGGCGCCGATGCAGGTCGCTCAGGTCGTTCCGGGCTTTTCGGAAGCGCTGACCCGTATGAAGAAGGGCGGCGAGTATAAGATCACCATCCCGGCGCAGCTCGGCTATGGCGACCGCGCGGTCGGGCCGATCCCGGCGGGCAGCACGCTGCACTTCGACGTGACGTTGCTCGACTTCCGTTCGGAGGCCGAGGTTCGCGCGATGCAGCAGCAGATGCAGCAACAGCAGCAGATGATGCAGCAGCAACAGCAGATGCAGGGCGGCCCCGGTGGCCCGGCCGGTCCTCCGCCGGGCATGCCGCCGCAGTAAGTCAGCGGTACCTACGAAACGAAAACGGCGGTGGGCTTAGGTGCCCGCCGCCGTTTTCGTTTTGGCGCCGTCGGCGTTGCGCTCGGCCTCGCGTTCGAGCGCGACCTTGATCATCGCGACGATCGGATCGGCGAGGAACAGCCCCATCAGCCCGAGCAACGCGCCGAACAAGATCTGCGCGCCGAGAACGAGGGCGGGGGCGAGGTCGACGGTCTTTTTCGCGACCATCGGGACGATCAGATAGCCGTCGACCGTCTGGACGATGAAATAGATGGCAATCGCCCACAGGCCGGTGTCGGTCCCCGCCGAAAAGCCGACGAGCACGAGCAACACGCCCGACACGATCGCGCCGATATTCGGAATGAAGGCGAGCAGGCCGGTGAGCAGGCCCATCAGCGCCGCCATCGGGATGCCGACGGCAAGGCAGGCAAGCCAGGTACCGATCCCTTCGACGAGCATGCCGAGCAGGCGGCCCGCCATCAGGCGGCGCAGCGTGAAGCCCATGCGCGCGGTGGTGATGTAGAAATTCTCGCGGCTCTTCATCGGCAGCATCCACGCGACGCCGCGTTCGTAAAGCCGCGGCTCGATCGCGATGAAGATGCCGAGGACGAGGATCATGATCAGGCTGGTCAGCCCGCCGAGCACGGTGCCGACCGCGGCGGTGACGCGGCCGAAGGTGCCGGCAAGATTGTCGGTGATCGTCTTTGTGTCGAGCTGGAAATTGCCCATGCCATGGTCGCTCGCCCATGCGGCGATCCGCTCGACCTGTCCCATCACGACCTTTTGCAGCGTCGCAGCCTGATCGGCGATCTGCGAGCCCGCGAACATCACGGTCCAGATGAGGAAAACGAGCAGCGACAGGCATACGATCAGGAGCCGCCAGCCGCGCGCGATCGGCAGCACGCGGCCAAGCAGGCGTGTCCCGCCGTCGAGCATCGACGCCATGACGATGCCCGCGAAGATCAACAGGATCGGCTGAATCAGCACGATGCAGACGCCGATCAGCAGCGCGAGGCCGAGCCAGACGCCGGCCTTCAACAGCTCGGTGCGGACAAGCTGACTGCGGATTTCGGTGGGGCCGGGGGCTTCGGTGTGGGCTTCCGCCTTCGCGGCGGCAGTGGCGGCGCGCGTTCCGGTTGTCTTCCTTGTCGCCGCCATGTCTTTTCCCCGTTGTGTTAGTTGCCCTGACGCTCGGGCCGCAGGTCGGTTCCCGCGCGTCCCGATCGCAAGGCACTAAACCAGCTCAATGGGTTATACCACTGGGCGGTTCCGTCGGTCGAAAAACTGATGATCTCGGCGCGCCCGGCGATGGCGTCGAAGGGGACGGGGCCGCCGAGGCCTTTCTGGTTCGTGTCGACGCGGCTGTCGGCGCTGCCGTCGCGGTTGTCGCCCATCAGGAAGACGTGATCGGCGGGCACGGTGACCGGGCCATAATCGTCGGTCGTGTAGCCGGGGCCCATGTCGATCGTGTCGAAGGTCGCGCCGCCGGGAAGCGTTTCGCGCACGATCGGCAGTTCGAGTGTTTCCTTGCCGCTCGCGTCCTTGGTGACGAAACGGAACAGGCTGCTGTCGGGGCCGGGGGTGTTGAGATCGACCGGGATCGCCAGCATCGGCTGAACCTCGCGCTTCACCGGCTTGCCGTTGATGCTGAGTTCGCCATTGGTGAGCTCGATGGTGTCGCCAGGCAGGCCGATAACACGCTTGATATAGTCGATCCGCGTCACCGGATGTTCGAGCACGACGATGTCGCCGCGTTCGGGCAGCTTGCCGAACAGCCGGCCCGCGATCTTGGGCGCCAGGTGGAAGCTGACCGACGAATAGGACCAGCCATAGGGATATTTGCTGACGATCAGTCGATCGCCGTTGCGCAGCACGGGCATCATCGAATCGGACGGGATGTAAAAGGGCTTGGCGACACAGCTGTGGATGCCGAGCACCAAGAGCAGGATCACCACGACGTCGCGGATCAGCTTGCCCCAGCTTTCGTCACCCTTTGCCTTTGTCTTGGCCATTCATTCAGTCCTTGATTGCTTCGATGATGACGAACGCCTGCGCCCACGGATGGTCGTCGGTCAGCGTCAAATGGATATGCGCGGTGTGGCCCGGCGGGATCATTTGCGCGAGCCGTTCGGCCGCGCCGCCGGTCAGCGCGAGCGTCGGCGCACCCGACGGCGCGTTGACGACGCCGATGTCCTTCATGAACACGCCGCGCTTGAAGCCCGTGCCGACGGCTTTCGAGAAGGCTTCCTTGGCGGCGAAGCGCTTGGCGTAGGTGCCCGCGCGCGTGAACGGGCGCCGCGCCGCCTTCGCGCGTTCGACGTCGGTGAAGACGCGATTTTCGAAGCGTTCGCCGAAGCGGTCGAGCGACGCCTGGATACGCTCTATATTACAGAGGTCGGAGCCGAGGCCGATGATCACAGCGCGCCTCGCGCCTCGTCCATCAGCGCGCGCATCCGGCGCACGGCGTCCTCGAGGCCGGTAAAGATGGCTTCGCCGATCAGATAATGGCCGATGTTGAGTTCGGCGAGCTGCGGGATCGCGGCGACGGGGACGACATTCTCATAGGTCAGGCCGTGGCCGGCGTGCGGCTCGATGCCGTTCTTCCATGCGAGCGCGGCGGCGTCAGCGAGGCGGCGGAGTTCGGCCGCGCGTTCCTCGCCCTCGACATGCGCGTAGCGCCCGGTGTGGAATTCGACGACGGGCGCGCGGAGGCGCATAGCCGCCTCGATCTGGCGCGCGTCGGGTTCGATGAACAGGCTGACGCGGATGCCCGCGTCGTTGAGCCGCGCGACGATCGGCGCGAGATGATTATGCTGCCCCGCCGCGTCGAGCCCGCCCTCGGTCGTGCGCTCTTCGCGCTTCTCGGGGACGATGCACGCGGCGTGCGGCATGTGGCGAAGCGCGATCTCGACCATTTCGTCGGTCGCCGCCATTTCGAGGTTCAGCGGCAGGTCGGTCGCAGCCTGGATGCGCGCGAGGTCGTCGTCGCGGATATGGCGCCGGTCCTCGCGCAGATGCGCTGTGATGCCGTCGCCGCCAACCGCTGCGACGATCTCTGCCGCGCGCACCGGATCGGGATGCTCGCCCCCGCGCGCGTTGCGGATCGTCGCGACATGGTCGATGTTGACGCCGAGCCGCAGGCGCGAAGGGGCGCCGCCGTTCAAGCCGCCTTGCTCCGGCTGCCGGGCTTCACCGCTTCGGTTCCTGCCAGTTCTGGCGGCAGCTCGTCCTCGGCATAGGTCGGGAAATTGATCGCGACGAGCGGATAGAAAGGTACGCCGAGTTCGACATTGCCCGCCGAGCGGTCGACGAGCGCGGCCTCGGCAATCACATCGCCGCCTGCGGCGCGCACCGCCTCCATCGCTTCGCGCGACGACAGGCCGGTGGTCACGACATCCTCGACCATCAGCACCTTCGCGCCTGGATCGATGGTGAAACCGCGGCGCAGTTCGAAGGTGCCTGTAGGCCGCTCGACGAAAATCGCAGGCTTGCCGAGCGCGCGTCCCATTTCATGGCCGATGATGACGCCGCCCATTGCGGGTGAGACGACGACATCGATCGCCTGCTTGAGTTCGCGCGGCAGCTTGGCGGCGAGCGCCACGGCGAGGCGTCCGGCGCGTTCGGTGTCCATCAGCACGCGCGCGCATTGCAGATAATATTCGCTGTGGCGGCCCGAGGAGAGCAGGAAATGGCCCTGCAGCAGGGCGTCGGCGGCGCGGAACTCGGCCAGGATTTCGTCATCGGTCATGGGAGAATTATTCTTTTATCCTGTGCGTCGCCCACAGCGGGCGAGCGGGTTTGAGCGGCGAAGATTATCCAGCCGCAAAATAGTGTTAGAGATGCTTGAGGCAAGCGGCAAGCGGGTCTATAGCGCCCGCGAGATTCAGCCTGTCCGATGGCTGCGTGGACCTGTGTCCAGCAGTGGGGAAAGGCCGGCTGGGGCATCGATAAGAACAACAGGCAACGGGCGGCACTATCCTTATGAAGAGCTTGAAAACCCTTGTAATTGCGGCTGCTTTGTCGCTCGGCGCGGTGGGCGCCGGCCATGCGCAGGCACCTGCTGCGGCTCCGGCCGAAGCACCCGCCGCAACGGCTGCGGCGAATCCGGCTCCGGCCGTCGCCGATGCGGCTGTTCCGGCATCAGCACCGGTCGCATCGACCGCTGCGGCGCCGGCAGGCGACGCGACCTACGTCCCGATGAAGCCGACCCCCGGGGTTGGCCAGCCGGTCGACGCGGGCATCGATTTCCAGCCGCAGGTCAGCCCGGTCGGCGAGCAGGCTTACTGGTTCAACCATGTGATCCTGCTGCCCGTTATCACGGTGATCACGCTGATCGTCCTCGGCCTTCTGCTCTGGGTGATGTTCCGCTTCCGCGCCAAGGCGAACCCGGTGCCGTCGAAGACGACGCACAATACTTTCATCGAAATCATCTGGACCGCCATTCCGGTGTTGATCCTCGCGGTGATCGCGGTGCCGTCGATCCGGCTTCTGGCCCAGCAATATGAGCCGCCGTCGAAGGACGCGCTGACGATCAAGGTCACGGGTTACCAGTGGTATTGGGGCTATGCCTATCCCGACCAGGGCATCGGTGAGTATGTCTCGAAGATCCTGCCCGAAGACAAGGCTGTCGCCGCGGGCGAACCCTATCACCTCGCCGTCGACAACCGCATGGTCGTTCCCGTGGGTCGTCAGGTGAAGCTGATCATCACCGGCGCCGACGTGATCCACAGCTTTGCGGTTCCGGCCTTCTGGACCAAGATGGACGCGGTCCCCGGCCGCGCCAACGAAACGACGTTCACCGCCAACAAGGTCGGCGTCTATTACGGCCAGTGTTCGGAACTGTGCGGCGTCGATCATGGCTATATGCCGATCGCTGTCGAAGTGCTTCCGGTCGACAAGTGGGAAGCCTGGGTCCGCTCGAAGGGCGGCAACCCCAAGGGCCCAGTAGCTGCGGCACCCGCCGTTGCTGCGCCGGCACCCGTTGCCGCCGCTCCGGCTGCGGCGCCTGCCGCTACGCCGGCTGCCGCCACGACCGAAGCTGCACCGGCAGCGGCGCCCGCCGCCGCGCCGGCCGCCAAGAATTAATAAGGGGTCCGACAGATGACCGATATCGCAGCGACTGCACCCGCGCACGGCCACGACCATGCGCATGACGACCATGATCACGACACCCCGGGCTTTTTCGTCCGCTGGTTCATGTCGACGAACCACAAGGACATCGGCACCCTCTACCTGATCTTCGCGATCGTCGCCGGCATCGTCGGCGGCGGGCTTTCGGGCATGATGCGCCTCGAACTCGCGCATCCGGGTATCCAGTATCTGGGTAGCTGGGCGCAGGCCCTCGGCGGCGCGCAGGATCTGACAGCAGCCAAGCATTTCTGGAACGTGATGATCACCGCACACGGCCTGATCATGGTGTTCTTCATGGTCATGCCGGCGATGATCGGCGGCTTCGGCAACTGGTTTGTGCCGCTGATGATCGGCGCGCCCGACATGGCGTTCCCGCGCATGAACAATGTGTCCTTCTGGCTGACGGCCGTCGCGTTCGTCATGCTGATGGGCTCGCTGTTCGTCCCGGGCGGCAGCGGCAACGGCGCCGGTACCGGCTGGACGGTCTATGCGCCGCTGTCGACCAGCGGCTCAGTCGGGCCCGCGGTCGACATGGCGATCTTCTCGCTCCACCTCGCGGGTGCGGCGTCGATCCTTGGCGCGATCAACTTCATCACCACCATCTTCAACATGCGCGCGCCGGGCATGACGCTGCACAAGATGCCGCTGTTCGTGTGGTCGGTGCTCGTCACCGCCTTCCTTCTGCTGCTCGCGCTGCCGGTTCTCGCCGCGGCGATCACGATGCTGCTGACGGATCGCAACTTCGGCACGACCTTCTACGATGCGGCCGGCGGCGGCGACCCCGTCCTCTACCAGCATCTCTTCTGGTTCTTCGGTCACCCCGAAGTGTACATCATGATTCTGCCAGGCTTCGGCATGGTCAGCCAGATCATCTCGACCTTCAGCAAGAAGCCCGTGTTCGGCTATCTCGGCATGGCGTACGCCATGGTCGCGATCGGCGTCGTCGGCTTCATCGTGTGGGCGCACCACATGTTCACGGTCGGCATGTCTGTGAACCTGAAGATGTACTTCACCGCCGCGACGATGGTCATCGCGGTCCCGACGGGCATCAAGATCTTCAGCTGGATCGCCACCATGTGGGGCGGCTCGCTGAGCTTCAAGACGCCGATGATGTGGTCGCTCGGCTTCATCTTCATGTTCACCGTCGGCGGCGTGACCGGCGTCGTGCTCGCCAATGGCGGCGTCGACACCAACCTGCACGACACCTATTATGTCGTTGCGCACTTCCACTATGTGCTGTCGCTGGGCGCGGTCTTCTCGCTCTTCGCCGGCTTCTATTACTGGTTCCCGAAGATGTCGGGCCGGATGTACAACGAGGCGCTCGGCCAGCTGCACTTCTGGGTCTTCTTCATCGGCGTGAACGTCATGTTCTTCCCCCAGCACTTCCTGGGCCAGCAGGGCATGCCGCGCCGTTATCCCGACTATGCGGAAGCCTATGCGCATTGGCACCTGATCTCGTCGTACGGCTATGTGATCATGGGCGTCGGCATGCTCTTCTTCTTCCTGAACATCGGCTACTCGCTGTTCGCGGGCAAGAAGGCCGCCGACAATCCGTGGGGCGAAGGCGCGACGACGCTCGAATGGACGCTGTCGAGCCCGCCGCCGTTCCACCAGTTCAACGAACTGCCGCGTATCGCCTGATTTGTGCTTCCCCCTGCCGGTGACGGCAGGGGGTGCATGACATCGGGCTGGAGTAACCATGGCGCAGAGCCTGACCCACGGCGAAACGGCACTACCCGCCGATTGGCGCGACCTGTTCGCGCTGACGAAGCCGCGCGTCATGTCGCTCGTGGTATTCACTGCGCTGTGCGGCCTGCTCGCGGCGCCGGGCAGCGTCCCTCCGGTACTCGCTTTCTCGTCGATCCTCGCGATCGCGCTGGGGGCAGGGGCTTCGGGGGCGCTCAACCAATGGTATGAGGCCGGGCTCGACGCCAAGATGAAGCGGACTGCGGGCCGGCCGCTTCCCGCCGGGCGCCTCGACCCGCAGACCGCATTGCAGTTCGGCGTCGGCCTCGCGGCCTTTTCGCTGTTCCTGATGCTGTTCGCGTCGAACTGGCAGGCGACTTTGCTGCTCGCCGTCTCGATCCTCTTCTACGTCTTAGTCTATACGATGTGGCTGAAGCCGCGGACGCCGCAGAATATTGTCATCGGCGGAGCCGCCGGCGCGTTTCCGCCGCTGATCGGCTGGGTCGCGGCGACGGGTTCGATCGCGCCGCTGCCGGTGATGCTGTTCTTGCTGATCTTCCTGTGGACGCCGCCGCATTTCTGGGCGCTCGCGCTGTTTATGCGTTCGGACTATGCCGCCGCGGGCATTCCGATGATGCCGGTCGTCGCGGGTGAGAAATCGACGCGGCGCCAGATCCTGTTCTATGCCGTCATCATGGCGGTCGGTGCCATCGCGCCGTGGCCGCTCGGCTACACCGGCGCGCTCTATGGCTGGACCGCGGTGGTGCTTTCGGCCGTTTTCGTGGCGCTGTCGGTCCAGGTCGGCACGCGCACGACGGGCGAGGGCGATATGATGCGCCCCGAAAAGCGCCTGTTCGCTTATTCGATCGCCTATCTTTTCATTCTGTTCGGCGCGGTCGTCGCCGACCATTGGTGGCCGCTATGACCGAAGAAACGCCGAACGAACCCTTTGACGAGGCCGAATATCGCCGCCGCCAGCGCAGTCGCGCCAATATGATGGCGTGGATGCTTGGCGGATTGGCGATCCTGTTCTTCTTCATCACCATCGCAAAGATGCAGATATTCTCATGATCGGGCGCATGTCCCCGAACGCGAAGACCGCGAGCCTCGCCGCCCTGATGGCGCTCGCGATGACCGCTCTCGGGTTCGCGGCCGTGCCGCTCTACGATCTCTTCTGCCGCGTCACCGGCTTCGGCGGCACGACGCAGCGGTACGACCCGGTCGCCGCGGCGGCTGAGCCGCAGATATTGTCGAACACGATCTCGGTCCGCTTCGACGCCAATGTCTCGCCGAATCTGCCGTGGAAATTCTATCCCGAGCATCCGACCGATACGGTGAGCATCGGCGCGCGCGACATGGCGATCTTTATTGCCGAGAATAATTCGGCACATCCCGTTGTCGGGACCGCCAGCTTCAACGTCACGCCTGACCAGGCGGGCAAATATTTTACCAAGATCCAGTGCTTCTGCTTCACCCAGCAACGGCTCGAGCCGGGGCAGCAGATGCGCATGCCGGTGTTGTTCTTCGTCGATCCGAAGATCATGGACGACCCCGACGCGCGCGACGTGCAGGAAATCACCCTCAGCTACACCTTCCACCCTGTAGACGAGGGTAAAAAGGCGAGCTAAGGCCGCGAACAAGAGTCTAACAAGACCGGCAGATGATGGGGAATCGTCATGCTGGGGCTGCTAAAAACGGGAAACACGCCATGTCCGGTGCGAAACATCATGACTACCACCTCGTAAATCCCAGCGTCTGGCCGCTTATCGGCTCGGTCGCGGCACTCGTGATGTTCTTTGGGCTCGTGATGTCGATGCACGCCGATCATTTCGGCGGAATCGGCAAATGGGTGCTCGGCCTCGGCTTCATGGGCGTGATCGCCACCTTCTTCAGCTGGTGGTCGGACGTCATCAATGAAGCGCATGCCGGCGACCATACCCCGGTCGTCCAGCTGCACCTGCGCTACGGCATGATCCTGTTCATCGCGTCGGAAGTCATGTTCTTCGTTGGCTGGTTCTGGGCGTGGTTCGACTTCTCGCTGTTCCCGGTGCCGATCGAATATGCCGAAGGCGCGGTGACCTCGCTGTTCGGCCAGGACGGCGCGGCCGCAATCACCATGTGGCCGCCGAAGGGCATCGAAGTCATCGACGCCTTCTCGCTGCCCTTGCTCAACACGCTGATCCTGCTCTGCTCGGGCACGACGATCACCTGGGCGCACCATGCGCTGATCCATGGCGACCGCGAAGGCCTCAAGAAGGGTCTGTGGCTGACGATCATCCTCGGCGCGATCTTCTCGATGATCCAGGCCTACGAATATATGCATGCGCCGTTCGGCTTCGGTCAGAGCAACTATAGCTCGGCCTTCTATATGGCGACCGGCTTCCACGGCTTCCACGTGCTCGTCGGTACGATCTTCCTGATCGTCTGCCTCGTCCGCACCTACAAGGGCCACTTCACCCCGACGCAGCACTTCGGTTTCGAAGCCGCGGCCTGGTACTGGCACTTCGTCGACGTGGTGTGGCTGTTCCTCTTCATCATCGTCTATGTCTGGGGCGGCTGGGGCGCGCCGGTCGCCGCGCACTAAATTGCCGGCTGGCGATCAACATTCAAAGGGGCAGCCGCCGGTTTGGCGCGCTGCCCTTTTTGGTCTCTGCCCCGAATGCGGCGCGTCGACGCTGTTCGACGGGCCGGTGAAGTTCGAAGAAAAGTGTCGCGTCTGCGCACTCGATTACAGCCGCTACAATGTGGGTGACGGCCCCGCAGCCTTCCTGACGCTGATTATCGGCGCGTTGCTCATTGCGACCGCGCTGACGCTAGACGCCGTCGTGCGCCCGCCGTTGTGGGTCCATGTCATCCTGTGGGTGCCGCTGACCGCTGCCGCGGTCATCTATGGGTTGCGCGTCGGCAAGGCCGCGCTGCTCGCAAGCGAACACCAGCGTCAGGCCGCGGAGGGCCGCAAGGTGGAGGACGAGAATGACTGATCCCGCCGGACCTGCCGATCCCGTGGCGCCCGCGCGGCGCTGGCCGCTGATCCCGACGGTCCTCGTGCTTGCGGCGGTCGCGGCGATGATCGCGCTCGGCGTCTGGCAGCTTCAGCGCAAGAGCGAGAAAGAGGCGCTGATCGCGCTGTTCCAGCGTAACATGGCAATGTCGTCGCTGGTCGCCTATCCCGAGCTGCCGCCGGTTCCCGACGCTTTCCTGTATCGCAAGAGCAGCGTCGTTTGCCTCGAACCCGTCCGCTGGGATCCGCGCAGCGGGACCGACCGCAAGGGCAAGTCGGGGATTCGCATGATCGCCGACTGCCGCACCGGCGCCGAGGGGCCGGGCGTGCTCGTCGATGTCGGGATCAGCGACGATTTTGCGCCGCCGAAATGGACCGGCGGAACGGTGCAGGGGACGATCGTTCCCGGACCCGAACAGCCGACGGTGATGGAGCGCGCGATGGGCAAGGCGGTGCCGGCGCGGGCGATGCTGATCGCCGACAGGCCGGTGGCGGGATTGCGCGCCAGCGCGGTTCCGTCGGCCGACGATACGCCGAACAATCATCTTGCCTATGCCTTCCAATGGTTTTTCTTCGCGATCGTTGCGCTGATTATCTACATCCTCGCGGTCCGCCGCCGCTTGCAGCCGTGACATAGCGCCGCTAGGCGCTGTGTCCGACATGGAATATATCAGCACCCGCGGCTCCGCGCCGACCCTCGACTTTCGTGCCGCGACGCTCGCCGGCCTTGCCAGCGACGGCGGCCTCTACGTGCCGGCGAAATGGCCGCAGATGTCGGCAGACGAAATCCGGGCGCTGGCGGGGCTCGACTATGCCGAGACCGCGGTGCGCATCATGCGGCCCTTCGTCGAGGGTGTGCTGACCGAGGACGAACTGCGCGAGCTGTGCCGCGCCGCTTACGGCCGCTTCAGCCATGATGCGGTGACGCCGCTCGTCCAGCTTGATCATCGCCACTGGCTGCTCGAACTGTTCCACGGCCCGACGCTGGCGTTCAAGGACGTTGCGCTGCAACTGCTCGGCCAGCTGTTCGAGAAGTTCCTCGCCGGCGGCGATACGAACATCACGATCGTCGGCGCGACCTCGGGAGATACCGGGTCGGCGGCGATCGAGGCGGTTGCGGGGCGCGAGCATATCCAGATCTTCATGCTGCATCCCGAGGGCCGCGTCAGCGACGTCCAGCGGCGGCAGATGACGACGGTGCTCGCTCCGAACGTGCACAATATCGCGATCGACGGCAGCTTCGACGACGCGCAGGCGATGGTGAAGCGGCTCTTCGGCGACGAAGAGGCGCGGGGCCAGGTCACGCTGTCGGCGGTGAACAGCATCAACTGGGCGCGGCTGATGGCGCAGGTCGTCTATTATTTCTACGCCGCGGTCCGCCTTGGCGGTCCCGATCGTCCGGTGGCATTCAGCGTACCGACGGGCAATTTCGGCGATGTGTTCGCGGGCTATGTGGCAGCGCAGATGGGGCTGCCGATCGCGAAGCTGGTGGTTGCGACCAACGTCAACGACATCCTGCATCGCGCGTTGACCCGCGGCGACTATAGCGCGGGGACGGTGACCGCGACCGCGACGCCGAGCATGGATATTCAGGTCAGCAGCAACTTCGAACGGCTGCTCTTCGACCTTGCGGGCCGCGACGGTGCTGCGATCACCGGGATGATGAGCGAGTTCGACAAGAGCCGCGCGATGTCGATCCCCGCCGATATGCTCGCCGGCGCGAAAGATTTGTTTTCGAGCGCAAGCATCGACGGCGACACGATGGCGCTCGCGCTGCGCTGGGCGCAGGAAAAGGGCGGACAGATCATCGACCCGCATAGCGCGGTGGGCCTCGCCGCGGCGCGCGCGCTCGAGATCGATACCGATATTCCCGTGGTCACCCTCGCAACCGCGCATCCGGCGAAGTTTCGCGAAGCCGTCGAACGCGCGACCGGGGTGCGCCCGCCGCTGCCCGCGCGGCTCGGCAATCTGTTCGATCGCGAAGAGCGGTACGAGCGCCTGCCGGGGGACTATGACGCGGTGAAGGCCTTCGTCCTCGCGGAAGCCGCGCGTGGCTGATCTTCTGCCTCTCGTCACGCTCGTCGGTGAGGCGTGGGACGATTATGGGCTGGTCGACAGCGGGAACGGGCGCAAGCTCGAACGCTATGGCCGCTATCGCTTCATCCGCCCCGAACCGCAGGCGATGTGGGCGCCCGCACTGCCTGCCAGCGAGTGGGAAGCCGCCGATGGCGAGTTCATTCCGGCGTCGGATGATGATGGCGGTGGTCGCTGGTATTATAACAAGCCCGTGCCAGCCGAGGGCTGGCCCCTCGGCTGGCGCGAGACGCGCTTCACCGCGCAGTGCACGCCCTTTCGCCACCTCGGCTTTTTCCCCGACATGGCGCCGGTATGGGACTGGCTGCGCGAGCGTGTGGCCGACAAGGCCGATCCCGCGTTCCTCAACTTGTTCGGCTATACCGGTGTCGGCAGCCAGGCGCTCGCCGCGGTCGGTGCATCGGTGACGCATGTCGATGCGTCGAAGAAATCGGTGGGGCAGGCGCGCGAGAATGCCGCGCTCGCCGGCATGGCCGACAAACCGGTCCGCTGGATTCTCGACGATGCGGGGAAATTCACCGCGCGCGAGGTTCGGCGCGAGAAGCGCTATGATGCGATCCTGCTCGATCCGCCCAAGTTCGGGCGCGGCCCGACTGGCGAACGCTGGCAGCTTGAGGAGAGCCTCGCGCCCTTGCTCGCCGATTGCCGCCAGTTGCTCGACGAAGACAGCCGCGCGCTGTTCCTGACCGTTTATGCCGTGCGCATGTCGGCGCTCGCGATCGGCGAACTGCTGGCACAGCTTTTCGCGGATCTGCCGGGCAAGGTCGAGTGCGGCGAGCTTGCGGTACGCGAAGAGACGCGAGGATTGCTGCTGCCAACCGCGATATTCGCGCGCTGGAGCCGCTGAATCGTCTCTCGCAGACTTTTTCTGCATACGTTTGCTTCGCAAAAAAGCGCAACATTGTGACCCAAATGCCACGGTGGATGCGTTGACAATGATAACGTTCCCATTTAGATAACGTTCACATTAAGCGAATGCCGCCATCAAAAGAGCGGTTGATCTGGGAGGAATGGGGATGCGGGCGTCTCAAAAGCAGTGGCTTGCCAAATTTCTAGTCGGTACGTCGGCGCTGTCCTTGATGGGCATGGCGCAGGCCGCGGCCGCGCAGGAAGCGCCGGTTGACGGCGAAGTGAACGGCGACGAGATCGTCGTTACGGGTATTCGCGCCAGCCTCGCCGCATCGGCGGATATCAAGCGTGAAGCGCAGGGTGTCGTCGATGCGATTTCGGCCGAAGATATCGGCAAATTCCCCGACACCAACCTTGCCGAATCGCTACAGCGTATCACCGGCGTGTCGATCGACCGCTCGAACGGCGAAGGCTCGCTGGTCACGGTTCGTGGCTTCGGTCCCGAATTCAACCTGGTGACGGTGAACGGCCGCCAGATGCCGACCGCGCTGATCGGCGATGGCGGCAGCGCGCCGTCGTCGCGCTCGTTCGACTTCGCCAACCTTGCGTCCGAAGGCATATCGGCCGTGGAGGTCTACAAGAGCGGCCGCGTCACGATGGAATCGGGCGGCATCGGTTCGACGATCAACATCCGCACGCCGCGTCCTCTCGACAATCCGGGCATGCGCGGCAGCCTGTCGGTCAAGGGCGTCTATGACAGCTCGCGCAACGAGGGCAATCCGATCACCCCCGAAATATCGGGCATCTTCAGCACGACCTTCGCCGACGATATGATCGGCATCGCGGTCGTCGGTTCGTATCAGAAGCGCAAATCGAGCACGAACACAGCCAATGTGGGTTGGCGCGACGGCTATCTGGGCAGCGAAAACAACTGGGGCTCGCTAGCGCAGCCGGGCACGCCACGCGCGGCGAACATCACTAACCGTCCCGATCCGACCGATGTCTACCAGGTGCCGCAGAACGCGTCCTACAACCTCGAAGACATTAATCGCGAACGCATCAACGGGCAGGCCGTGCTGCAATTCCGGCCCAGCGACGATTTTACTGCGACGGTCGACTATATCTATTCGCGCAACACCGTCGAAACCCGCAACAGCAACGTCGGCGTGTGGTTCAACCACGAAGACACGTCGAGCGCCTGGACCGATGGTCCGGTCGCCGGGCCGCTCTTCTACACCGAACGCTTCGCGGCGCCGACGGGCACGCCCGGGCCCAACGCGCTCTATGGCGGTAAGGATCTGTCGTACAGCGGCGCACTGATCGAGAACCGCGCCGAGAATAAGTCGCTTGGCGTCAACCTCGAATGGAAGGGGCCGGGCGGCGTCACCTTCGAACTCGACGGCCATCATTCGACCGCGGCGGTCAATCCGGTCAATCGCTTCGGGTCGAGCATGTCGCTGGGTAACGCCGTGTTCGGCGTCCAGAATCAGACGGTCAATTTCGAAAACGACCTGCCGATCATTTCCTATGGCATGTTCCCGGGCATCGATCCGCTGAATCCGGCGCTGATCACCCCGACCGGCAATGCCTTCCGCAACGCCATCTTCAGGAACCGGATCAACCAGGTTCAGCTTCGTGGTCAATATGATCACGAGGGCGGTTTCCTCGACAGCATCGATTTCGGCGTATCTTATGTCGACAGCAAGGTGCGTTCAGCCTTTGGCACGATCCAGAACGACGATACCTGGGGCGGTGCGGGGCCGGCTTCGACCATTCCCGACGACATTTTCTCGCTCGTTACGCTGCCCGACAAATTCCCGGGGCTTGCCCAGCCGGGGATGATCCAGAGCTTCTACAGCTTTGATTTCGAGCGGATGGCCGATCTGGTCGAACAGAATTTCCAGACGTGCAGCAATCCCGCGACGGGCTCGGCGCAGCCGGGTACCTGCCTTGCCAACTTCAACACCGACCGGCGTATCACTGAAAAGACGCTTGCGCCGTATCTGCAAGTCGCGACCGTGTTCGATCTGTTCGAGAATCCGGCGCATTTCGTGGCCGGTGTCCGTTACGAGACGACCGACATTTCGTCGGCTGCCCTTGTACCGGTGCCGACGACGACGCGCTGGGTGGGCGACAATGAACTCAATGTTGTCTTTTCAGGCGATAGCGATTTCACGCGCTTCAAAGGCTCGTACGACAATTGGTTGCCCGCGGTCGACTTCGACATCTCGCCGATGGAGAATGTCAAACTGCGCGCATCGTACAGCCATACGATCACGCGTCCCGATTATGCCAGCATGCAGGGCGGGCGCACGATCGACACGCTGTTCCGTGTCGGCGGCGGCACCGGCGCGCAGGGCAATCCGGGCCTGATTCCGTACAAATCGAAGAATATCGATCTGTCGGCGGAATGGTATTATGATCGCGACAGCTACATCTCGGTGGGATATTTCCATAAGGATGTCAGCAACTTCATATCGTCGACACGTATCGATGCCAGTGCATTCGGGCTGACAACCCCGATCGGCGGGCCGCGTTGGAATGCGGCGCTGGCGGCACTCGGCGCGAACGCGACGGTCGGGCAGATCCGGCAATATATCATCACCAATTTCCCGAGCACGGTTACCGGCAATATCATCAATGCCGCGCCGGGCGATCCGCTGGTCAATTTCGAGATCACCACGCCGATCAACAGCGATCAGAAGGCATCGATCGACGGTTGGGAATTCGCGCTCCAGCACAGTTTCTGGGATACCGGCTTTGGCGTGATCCTGAACTATACGAAGGTCGACGGCGACGCGACATATGACAATACGCAGCCGTCCTCGGTGCCGCAGTTCGCGCTGACCGGGCTCAGCGACAGCGCCAATGCCGTCGCCTATTATGACAAGAACGGGCTCCAGGCGCGTGTCGCGTGGAACTGGCGCGACGAATTCCTCGCGGGAACGGGCCCCAACCCCTTCTACACTGAGGAATATTGGCAGATCGACGCCAGTGCGAGCTATGAGTTCATTCCCGGACTCACCGGCTTTGTCGAGGCGATCAACCTGACCGGCGAGGGCCGACGCGGGCATCTTCGCCACAAGAATAATGTCACCTTCGTACAGCCGGGCTTCGCCCGCTATGCGGCAGGGGTCAGGTTCAGCTTCTAAGGCGGGTGGGCACGTCCGCCGGGTCGCAGGCAAAAGGGTCGCGTCCTCCCCGGGCGCGGCTCTTTTGCGTGACGACGGCGGTTTCACGGCCTAGGATCGACGGCAATGAATAGCGCGATCGAGAGGATTGTCATCGTGGGCGGCGGCACCGCCGGCTGGCTCGCCGCGTCGCGCCTCGCCAGCTCGCGCCGGGCCAAAGCGGGGCGGCTGTCGGTTACCTTGATCGAGGCGCCCGACATCCCGACGATCGGCGTGGGCGAGGGGACTTGGCCGACGATGCGCGCGACGCTCGCGGCGATCGGGATCGGTGAGGCCGAATTTCTCGCCGCGTGCGACGGATCTTTCAAACAGGGGTCGCGGTTCGACCGCTGGGTGACCGGGGCCGAGGGCGACCGTTATCTGCATCCGTTCACGTCGCCGCCCGCCGCACCGACCGCAGAATTGCTCGCCGCCTGGCAGGCGGGCGCGCCCGAGTTGCCGTTCGCCGCGGCGATGACCGCGCAGGCGCATGTTTGCGACCTCGACCTCGCGCCGCGGCAGCGCGCGATGCCAGACTATCAGGGCGCGGCGAATTACGCCTATCACCTCGATGCGGGGAAGTTCGCGGCGTTGCTCGCGAGGCACGCGGTTCAAAAGCTTGGTGTGCGGCATATTTCGGATCATGTCGTTGCGGTGGCGCGCGATGCCGACGGTGACATTGCCTCGGTCGCGACGCGCCAGAATGGCGATATCGCGGGCGACCTGTTCATCGATTGCAGCGGCCATGCTTCGCTGCTGATCGGCAATCATCTGGGCGTCGAGTGGATCGACCGCAGCGATACCTTGTTCAACGATCGCGCGCTCGCAGCGCAAGTTCCCGTCGCGCCCGGTACCCCGGTCGCGTCGCAAACGGTGTCGACCGCGCACGCCGCGGGCTGGATCTGGGATATCGGCCTGCCGGGCCGCCGCGGCATCGGCTGCGTCTATGCGAGCCGCTTCATGGACGACGATGCGGCCGAGGCGACGCTCCGCGCCTATATCGCCCGCGTGCTGCCTGATGCGCCCGATGTTCCGGTGCGCCGCCTGACCTTTCCGACCGGACATCGCGCACGGTTCTGGGAGGGCAATTGCATCGCGATCGGCCTGTCGGCGGGGTTCATCGAGCCGCTCGAGGCGTCGGCGATCGTGCTGATCGAATTGTCGCTGAACGCGCTGCTCGACAATTTCCCGGCAAGCCGACCGGCGATGCCGATCCACGCCGACCGCTTCAACGAATTGTTCCGCTATCGCTGGGATCGCATCGTCGAGTTTCTCAAACTCCACTATGCGCTCAGCCGGCGCGAAGAGCCCTATTGGCTGGCGCAGCGCGATCCCGCGCATATCCCGCCGCGCCTTGCCGAAATGCTGCAGCTGTGGCGCGACCAGCCGCCGTCGACGTGGGATTTCCCGCGCGTCGACGAGATTTTCTCAGCCGAGAGCCATCAATATATTCTCTATGGCATGGGCCATCCGGTGCCGGTCGACCTGCCGGCGAGCGAGCGCGCCGCAGGGCTAATCGCCGAGAACCGACAGCGTGCCCGCTCGCTTGCCGCGGCGCTGCCCGCCAATCGCGATTATCTCGACGCGCTTCGTCCCGATGCCAATGCGGCCGCGGCGCGATAGGAAGGAATTTGATGACCCGCCACGCCGTCCTCGACAACAAGACCCACCGCGAGCTGCGCATACGGACCGATGCGGGCACCGAGCTGGGCGACGACATCATGGCGACACTGACGGTGCCGAGCGAGTTCCGGCGCGTGCAGGCGCATTTCCCGATCCTGTTCCGCCGCGAAACCGGGCGCGATGAGTTTACCGCGCTGGCGATGTTCGGGTTCCAGAATGGCGAGAATTTGTTCCTCGACGGCGATCGCTGGGATGCGCGTTATCGCCCGCTGTCGGTTTCGATCCAGCCGTTCCTGATCGGACGCCCGGCGGGTGGCGACGGTCCGGGGCAGATCCATATCGACATGGATCATCCGCGCATCGCCGCGGCGGGCGACGGCATCCGGCTGTTCGATGCCGAGGGCGCGGCGACGCCCTATCTCGATGACATCGCCGAGCGGCTCGGCGACCTCGACGAGGGCTATCGTGAGAGTGGCGCCTTTTACGACGCGCTGCTCGCCTATGATCTACTCGAACCGTTCAGCCTCGAGGTAACCCTCGACGACGGATCGCTCCATTCGCTCGTCGGATTTCACATCATCGACGAGGCGAAATTGCGCGCGCTCGATGGCGAGGCGCTGGGTAGCCTGCATGCGGCAGGGCATTTGATGCCGATGTTCATGGCGCTGGCGTCGTTGTCGCAGCTGTCGGTGCTCGTCGCGCGCAAGAACCGCAGGCTGGGCGGTGGCTGAAGCCGACGCCCCGATTTACAACCGCTTGGCCCCGGTCGCCGAGCGCGAATGGAATAAGGGGGCGGGGCTCGACGCGTTGCTGGAAGGCGCGCGCGAGCCCTTTGTCCTGCGTGGCCTCGCCGCCGACTGGCCGCTGGTACAAGCGGGCAAGGCCGGTGCCCGCGATGCGCGGCGCTATCTTCTGGATCGCGCGCGCGATCGCCCGTTCAAGGTGTCGATCGGCCCGCCGGGACACGATGGGCGCCTGTTCTACGACGCCGACATGGAGATGAATTTCCGCATCGGGACGGGCAAGCTCGCCGACATCTTCGCGGGGATCGACAAGGCCGAGGAGCTGGGTGAAAGCCGCACCGTCTATCTCGCGTCGATCGATATCCCGTCCCATTTCGACGGGCTGGGCGAGGCGAACAGGATCGACCTTGGCGACCGCGATCCGCTGAAGAGCATCTGGATCGGCACGCGCACCCAGATCGCGGCGCACAATGATTTTCCCGACAATCTCGCGTGCTGCGCGGTCGGGCGGCGGCGTTTCACGCTGTTCCCGCCGCACCAGTTCCGCAACCTCTATCTGGGGCCGATCGACAACACGCCCGCGGGCCGCGTGGTCAGCATGGTCGATTTCGACGCCCCCGATCTCGCCGCGCATCCGCGCTTCGTCGATGCGATGGCCGAGGCGCAGACCGTGGAGCTTGAGCCCGGCGATGCGATCTTCATCCCGTCGATGTGGTGGCACCATGTCGAGGGGCTCGAAGGCTTCAACATATTGGTCAATTACTGGTGGCGCCGGACGCCCGCGTGGCTGGGTCAGCCGCAAGCTGCGCTCAATCACGCGATCCTTGCGATCCGCGACCTGCCGCCCGAGGACAAGGCGATCTGGCGCGAGCAGTTCGACCATTATGTTTTCGACAACGACGACCGCGTCACCGACCATATTCCCGAAACCGCGCGCAGCATCCTCGCCCCGCTCACATCCGAGACGGCCGGGCGGCTGCGTGCCTTTTTGCTGAGGGCTTTGAGTAAATGAGCGACAAGAAACCTGTCCAGCGCGTCGTGATCGCTGGCGGCGGCACTGCGGGCTGGATGATGGCGGCGGCGATCGCGCGCACGATGGGCCAGACGGTCGATTTGACGCTCGTCGAATCCGAGCAGATCGGCACGATCGGGGTCGGTGAGTCCACCATCCCGCCGCTGGTCAATTTCAACCGCATCCTCGGCATCCCCGAACCCGAATTCATGCGCGCGACGCAGGCGACCTTCAAACTCGGCATCCTGTTCGACAACTGGAAACACGACGGCGACAGTTATTTCCATAGCTTCGGCCTCAGCGGGAAGGATCACTGGTCGGCGGGCTTCCAGCATTTCTGGCTCAACGCGCGCGGACGCGGGCACGAACAGCCGTACAGCGACTATTGCCTCGAACTCGTCGCGGGGATGGAGGGCAAGTTCGCGCACCTGCCCGAAGACCGGATGAACTATGCCTATCATGTCGATGCGACGCTTTACGGCCGCTTCCTGCGCAAGCTCGCCGAGGCCGACGGCTGCAAGCGCGTCGAGGGCAAGATCGCGCGCGTCGAACTGAATAGCGAGAATGGCGATATCGCCGCGCTGCATCTTGATGGCGACCGGCGGATCGAGGGCGACATGTTTGTCGACTGCACCGGCTTTCGCGGCCTGCTGATCGACGGCGCGCTGCATGCAGGGTTCGAGGATTGGAGCCACTGGCTGCCGAACGACAGCGCGATCGCGGTGCAATCGAAGCATCTGGGGCCGCCGCAGCCTTATACGCAGGCGATCGCGCACGACGCGGGCTGGCAATGGCGCATCCCGCTGCAGCATCGCATGGGCGCGGGCATCGTTTATTCGAGCGGCTATCTGTCGCGCGACGAAGCTTACGACCGGTTGATGAGCAGCGTCGGCGAGCCGCTGATCGAACCGTTCGACATCAAGTTCAAGGGCGGGGTACGGCGCAAGCAATGGTTCCGCAACTGCGTCGCGGTCGGGCTCGCGGGCGGCTTTGTCGAGCCGCTCGAGGCGACGACGGTGCATTTGATCCAGCGCGCGGTGCTGCGCTTTATCCGGCTGATGCCGAACGGCCGCGTCAGCGAACGCGACGCGCAGGAATTCAACGACCAGCAGCGGCTCGACATCGAACAGATCCGCGACTTCGTCGTGCTGCATTACAAAGCGACGAACCGCCGTGACAGTCCCTTTTGGCGTCATGTCGCGAACATGCCGATCCCGGATTCGCTGGAGCAGAAGATCGAATTGTTCCGCGAAACCGGCCGCGTGTTCCGCAAATATGAGGAATTGTTCGCCGAGAATAGCTGGGTGCAGGTGATGATGGGGCAGGGGATCGAACCGCAGACCTATCACCCGATCGCCGAGAAGCTGCGCGATGACGAGGTCGAGCGATTGTTCCAGTCGATCCGCGACAATATTGCGCAGACGGTTGCGACGCTGCCCGAGCATCAAGCCTATGTCGCGCGCTATTGCGGCGCCGAGGAACCGAAGGCCGCATGATCCGCACCGCGGCGATCCTGATGTTGGCGGCCGCGTTCGGCGGCAGCGCGGCGGCGCACGAGCCCGCCGGGGACGGCTGGCGGCTCGCCTGGTCCGACGAGTTCGACGGGACAGCGATCGACCGCAGCAAATGGGACTTCGATGTCGATTGCTGGGGCGGCGGCAACAACGAGCGCCAATGCTATACCGACAAGCGGAGCAATGCCGCGCTCGAAGGCGGCAAGCTGGTCATCACCTCGCGCAAGGAGAAGGCGAGCGGGCCGGCGTTCCCGCTGTCGCAGCGCGGCGATCCGGCCAAGGCGAAGGTCGAGGCGAGCCGCGCCTTCACCTCCGCGCGCCTCGTCACGCGCGGCAAGGCGGCGTGGACCTATGGCAAGATCGAGGTGCGCGCGAAGCTGCCGCAGGGGCAGGGGACGTGGCCCGCAATCTGGATGCTGCCCGAGGACAGCCACTACGGCACTTGGGCGGCGTCGGGCGAGATCGACATATTGGAGGCGGTCAATCTCGGCGTGCGCTGCGACACGTGCGCGGGCGGGATGGAAAACCGCATTCTCGGCACGCTCCATTTCGGCGGGCAGTGGCCGAACAACAAGCTTAAAGGCGACGAGACCGCGCTGCCCGCGCCGCTCGACGGCTTTCATGTCTTCGGCATCGTCTGGGAAAAGGGAAAGATCGTCTGGACGGTCGACGGCCAGCCCTATGCGACGCGCGTCGCGAGCGAATGGAGCAGCAGCGGATCGAGCGATCCCGCCGCGCCGTTCGACCGCCCCTTTCACCTGATCCTGAACCTCGCGGTCGGCGGCGGGCTGGCCGAAGATCGCGGGCTGAAGGGAGTGGATGAAAGCGGATATCCGAAAAAGATGGAAATAGACTGGGTTCGCGTCTGGCAATGCGACGGCGATACCGGTAGCGCTTGCAGCGAGACAGGGGGCCAGGGGGCATAATGGGGCGTCGGCGGCAGTCGGTTACGATCAAGCATGTTGCGGCCGACGCGGGGGTGTCGCTGCAAACGGTGAGCCGCGTCATCAACAACGAGCCGAACGTCCGTCCCGAAATGAAAGAACGCGTCCAGGCGTCGATCGACAAGCTGGGTTACGTCCCCTCGATCGCGGCACAGCGGATGAGCGGGTCGCGGTCGTACCTGATCCTTGCGATCAACGACCGTGAGCGCACCATCGCCGACTGGCGCGGGCGTCAGGGGGTCGACTGGGTCGACCAGATGCTGCTCGGCGGGATGCTGAAATGCGCCGAATATGGCTATCGCATGATTTTCGAGCTCGTCGACACGCACAACGATCATGTCGAACGCGAACTCGGCGCTGCGATCGCCGCGCTGCAGCCCGATGGCGTGATCCTGACCCCGCCGCATTCGGACAATCCGTTGATCGTCGGGCTGCTCGACGAACAGAAGATCCCCTTCGCCCGCATCGGGTCGCGCGGCGGTGCCGAAGGTATTGCGCTGACGATGGACGATGAAGGTTCGGCGCGACGCGCGACGCGGCACCTGATCGACCTCGGCCACCGGCGCATCGGCTTCATTGCTGGCTCGCACGAATATAGCCTCAGCCGCTGGCGCATCGACGGCTGGGAAGGCGAGATGGCCGCCGAGGGCTTCGCCACCGACGGGCTGCTCGCCGAGGGCGACTTCACTTTTGCGTCGGGCGCCGTGGCGGCACGTCACCTGCTCGGCAGCGCCAATCCGCCGACCGCGATCATCGCGAGCAGCGACCAGATGGCGCTCGCGACGCTCGAGGTGGCGCGCGAGATGGACTTCGACGTGCCCGGACAATTGTCGATCGTCAGTTTCGACAACACGCCCGTCGTCCGCTTCACCCAGCCGGCGCTGACCGCGGTCGACCAGCCGGTCGCCGAAACGGCTTCGCGCGCGGTCGAACTCATCATCGCGGCGCAGCGCGGCGCCCCGCGCCAGACCGAACCGACGCGCGTGCAGGGCGGGCTCGTCGCGCGCGGCTCGACCGCGGCGCCGCCTGTCGTCGTCCATGGCTGAAACCGGCGCCGCGCGCCGCCAGTCCACGGGTTTTTTGTTGCTCTATGCGCTGGCTTCGGCCGGCGGCGCGATGGCCTATGTGCCCTTTCTGACCATCTGGCTGCCCGGGCGGATGACGCAATTGGCCGGGACGGCGGATGTACAGACGCTGGGCTATGTCACCTTTTTCGGCGCGATTGCGGCGAGCCTCGGCGGCATCGGCTTTGGCTGGCTCAGCGACCGCACGGGCAATCGGCGCGGCTGGGTGCTGACCGGGCTGCTACTGACCATCGCCTTGCTGCTCATGGTGCCGCTGGCGAATGACATCTGGACGCTGGTGGCGCTGATCGTCGCGTGGCAGTTGACGCTCAACATGATGCTCGGACCGCTCGCGGCGTGGGCGGGGGATTGTGTCCCCGACGAACAGAAGGGCCTGCTCGGCGGGCTGCTCGCCTTTTCGCCGGCGCTCGGCGCTTGGTCGGGGTGGCTCGTTACCTGGCCGGGACTGGTGTCGGCGGAGCAGCGGCTCGTCGTCATTGCGCTGCTGGTGGCAAGTGCCGTCCTGCCGGTGCTGCTACTCGGCCGTCCGCGTGCCTTCCCCGATCTCACCGCTAAGCCGCCTGCGCGGGCGGTCGGGGAGCGGCCAGCGCGGCCGACCGGTCCGGCGGTGCGGATGTGGCTCGCGCGTTTGCTCGTCCAGATCGCCGAGGCGGCGCTGTTCGCCTATCTCTATTTCTGGTTCCGCTCGATCGACCCCGGCATGCACGACAACGAAAAGGCGCGCATCTTTGGGATCGCGCTGACGTTAGCGGTGCCGATTGCGCTGCTCAGCGGACGCTGGGCCGATCGCAATGACCGGCCCTTTCTCCCGCTGGTCGCGAGCGCGGCGGTGTCGGGCATGGGGATGATCGGCATGGCGTTCGCGGCGGGGCTTGATGCCGCGAAGGCAAGCTATCTGGTCTTCGGTGTCGCGACGACAGTGTTCCTGTCCCTCCATAGCAGCCAGACGCTGCGCATCCTGCCGCGTTCGGACCGGCGCGGGCGCGATTTGGGCATCTTCAACCTGACCAATACCGTGCCCTCGCTGATCATGCCCTGGCTGACGATCTCGCTGGTCCCCGGCTTTGGTTTTGACGCGCTTTTCCTGCTGCTTGCGGGATTGACTGGCATCGCCGTGCTCCTGCTCGCGACGATGCCGCGATCGCACCAGGCCGCCTGAAAACAGAGCGCTTGATTTCGTCCATCCACTATGCGAGAGCGAATTTGATAACGTTCACATAGAGGGATGGGAGAGACGATGCGCCGACAGGCAATGGTTATGGCGACCGCGCTGCTTTTGGCAGGAACCGCAGCAGCCGCCGCACAAACCACCGGCTCCGATGCGGCCGCGGTTCATCCCGAATTATGGCCCGCGGCGAAAAGCCCGGCCGCGATCTCCGATGCGAAGACCGAGGCGCGGATCGACGCGCTGATCAAGAAGATGACGGTCGAGCAAAAGGTCGGCCAGCTGATCCAGGGCGACATCAGCACGATCACGCCGAAGGACCTGGAAACCTATCCGCTTGGGTCGATCCTCGCGGGCGGCAACAGCGGCCCGAACGGCAATGAACGCTCGACAGCTGCCGACTGGGCGAAGCTGGTCGGCGATTTCCGCGCGGTGTCGCTGCGCCCGCAGGCGAACGGGGTTGCGATCCCGATCATCTTTGGCGTCGATGCCGTCCACGGGCATAATAATATCCCCGGCGCGACGCTGTTCCCGCACAATATCGGCCTCGGCGCCGCGCGCGATCCCGGGCTGATCCAGCGCATCGGCGCGGTCACCGCGGCCGAAATTGCGGGCAGCGGGATTGAATGGACCTTTGCCCCGACGCTCGCAGTGCCCCAAGATCTGCGCTGGGGCCGCAGCTACGAAGGCTATACCTCCGATACCAAGCTGATCGCAGACTATGCCAAGGCGATGGTGATTGGCCTGCAGGGCCCGCTGGTCGCAGGCAAGACGGTTGGTCCGCAACATGTTGCCGCGACCGCCAAGCATTTCCTCGCCGACGGCGGCACGTTCGAGGGCAAGGATCAGGGCGATGCCAAGGTCGACGAAAAGGAACTGATCGCCAAGCATGCGCAGGGTTACCCCGCCGCGATCGACGCGGGCGCGCTGACCGTGATGGCCAGCTTCTCGAGCTGGCAGGGCATCAAGCATCACGGCAACAAGGGGCTGCTGACCGACGCGCTCAAGGACAAGATGGGCTTCGCGGGCTTCGTCGTCGGCGACTGGAACGGCCACGGGCAGGTCGCGGGATGCAGCGTCACCGATTGTGCGCAGTCGATCAACGCCGGGCTCGACATGTTCATGGCGCCCGACAGCTGGAAGGGGCTGTACGAGACCACGCTGAAACATGCGAAGGACGGCACGATTTCGGCGGCGCGGCTCGACGATGCGGTGCGGCGCATCCTGCGCGTCAAATATAAGCTTGGGCTGTTTCCGGAGGGCCATGTCGATCGCAGCGTGGTGAAGGCGGTCGGCACGCCCGACCATCTTGCGATCGCGCGCGAAGCGGTCGCCAAGTCGCTGGTGCTGCTCAAGAACAACGGCAGCGTGCTTCCGATCAAGCCCGGCGCGCGCGTGCTCGTCACTGGCCCCGCGGCCGACAGCATGGCGATCCAGTCGGGCGGTTGGACGATCAGCTGGCAGGGCACCGACGTCACGCACGCCGACTTCCCCAACGGCCAGACGATCTGGGAAGCGCTGAACAAGTCGGTTCGCGACGCGGGCGGCGTTGCGACCCTGTCAGATGGCGGGGTGTATAAGGAGAAGCCCGACGTCGCGATCGTCGTGTTCGGCGAAAATCCCTATGCCGAATTTCAGGGCGACGTTGCGACGCTCGACTATCAGCCGTCGGAGGCGACCGATCTCGCGACGCTCAAGAAGCTGAAGGCTGCGGGCATCCCGGTGGTCGCGCTGTTCCTGTCGGGGCGGCCGATGTTCACCAATCCCGAAATTAACGCCGCCGATGCTTTCGTCGCGGGCTGGCTGCCGGGCTCGCAGGGCGTGGGCGTCGCCGACGTGCTCGTCGCGGGCAAGGACGGGAAGACGCCGCGGGGCTTTACCGGCACGCTGCCTTTCGCCTGGCCCGCCGACGCGCGCTCGCCGGTCGAAAAACCGCAGTTCCCGGTCGGCTATGGGTTGAAATATGGTGCGACGACGACCGTGCCGCAGCTTTCGGAAGAATTGGGCGTCGACATCACCGCAGCGTTGAATGTCGAGAATTTCTTCTCGGGCGGACGGGCGCAGGCGCCGTGGGTGCTCTCGATCACCGACGCGGGCGGCAAGCGCCCGGTCGAATCCCCGCCGATCGCGAGCCCCGGCGGCATGATCGCGGCCCGATCGGTCGACGTGCGCGCGCAGGAGGACGGCAAGTCCTTCACCTGGACGGGCCCGGCGACGCTGGAATTGACCGGCCCCTTTGCCGATCTCTCGCGCCAGCTCAACAACAGCTTCGCGCTGCGCGTCGAATGGCGGATCGATGCGATCGGCAACGCGCCGGTCAGCCTCGCGCTGGGCGGCAAGGCGTTCGATGTCTCGGCTGCGGTCAAGGCGGCGCCCAAGGGTCAGGTGTCGACGGTCAAGGTGCCGCTGCGCTGCTTCGCCGATGCGGGCGCCAATCTGCGGCAGGTCGACTATGCCGTCTCGATCGCCAGCGACAAGGGCTTCGCCGCGACGCTGCTGAATACGAATGTCGAGGCTGTTGGCGAGAATCTGCCTTGCCCGCCCGCGGCCAAATAACCAAACCCGCACACGGGTTGGCTTGATAAAAATATAGGGAGAGAGACATGGCATTGGCTCCGAACGTCGCGCCGAGCGCGGATCCGAACGCTGTCGAACAGCCGGGCAGGGGCGGCGGCGGCACGAAATTGGTGCTGATCCTCGCCTTTGCGGTGTTTTTCCTGCTGGGCGGGGTGACGAACATCAACGACCTACTGGTCGGCAAGTTCAAGCCGATGTTCCACCTGACGCACGCCGAGGCGAACCTCGTGCAGATGGCGTTTTTCATCGCCTATGGCGCCTTTTCGATCCCCGCCGGGATCGTCATGTCGAAACTCGGCTATATCCGTACCTTCGTGCTCGGGTTCATCATCGTGGCGGCGGCGGCTTTCCTGTTCATCCCGGCTTCGGCGGCTGCGTCCTATCCCGGTTTCCTCGCCGCGCTCTTTTGCATCGGCGCCGGGATCACGGTTCTGCAGGTCGCGATGAACCCGGTGATCACGACGCTGGGACCGGTCGAAACCTCGCACAGCCGGCTGACCTTTGCGCAGGCGTTCAATTCGATCGGCGTGTTCCTGATGGTCTATGGCGGCGCGACCTTCCTGCTCGGCGATGAACAGCCAATCGATGCGGAGACCGCCAGCGAGGCACAGATTCAGGCCTACCGCGTCGCCGAGGGGGCGTCGATCGGCACCGCCTATATGTGGCTCGGGGTGCTCATGCTTGTTATCGCGGCGATATTCTGGATGTACCGCTCGGCGATCGACCACGCCAAGACCGATGATGTGAAGCTCGAAGGCACCTGGGGCCTCTTGACCCACAACCGCCGCGTCCAGTTCGGCGCGCTGTGCATTTTCGTCTATGTCGGCGCCGAGGTGGCGATCGGTTCGAACCTGATGGCCTATCTCGCCGAGCCGAGCGTGATGGGGCTCGGTCTCCAGGCCGCGGGCAAGCTGGTCGCGATGTACTGGCTGGGCGCGCTGGTCGGCCGTTTGCTCGGCGGTTTCATCCTGCGGCTGGCCAAGCCGGGACGCGTGCTCGCGACCTTTGCGGCGGGCGCGATTTCGCTGATCGTCCTGTCGGCGGTGACGACCGGCGCGCTGTCGGGCTGGGCGCTCATTCTGGTCGGCTTCTGCAATTCGCTCATGTTCCCGACCATTTTCAGCCTCGCGACCGAGGGGCTCGGTGAACAGACGCCGCAGGGGTCGGGCATCATGTGTACCGCGATCATCGGCGGGGCGATCGTCCCGTTCCTGTTCGGAACGGTGGCCGACCTCAGCGGCGACATCCGTCTCGCGCTCGCGGTACCGCTAATCTGCTACGCCATTATCGCGAGTTTCGGGCTGTGGGCTGCGCGCCGGGCGACGGCGTAACAGTGAGGCGGAATAAAGCCGCGGACGGTCGCGCTCTGGTGCACGATCGCCCGCGGCTACCCGCCCCCTCGCGGGAAGTCTTCTAGGCCGGGTCGGCGATCTCGACGCGGTTTCGCCCGCCGGCCTTGGCCTTGTAAAGCGCGGTATCGGCCGCCTTCAGCGCGGCGCGCGTGTCGCTATAGCCAAAGACGTCGGCGACGCCGCCGGAGAAGGTGATCTGGCCGAAGGGTTCGTCGGTCTTGCGGTTGATGAGCCGCCGGTCGGCCAGCGCCTCGCGCGCGTCGTCGAGCTTTTCGGCCGCCTGCGTCGGCGTCAGCCCGCGGAACAGCATGACGAACTCTTCGCCGCCGTGGCGCGCTACGTGGCAATGATCGTTCGAAATGCGTGCCAACGTATCGGCGATCGCCTTGATGACGCGGTCGCCGGCGTCATGGCCGTGGAGGTCGTTGACCTTCTTGAATTCGTCGATGTCGCAAAAGGCGATGCTGAGCGGTTCGACCGCGGCGCGCGCTTCCTTGTAGTGGCGATCGAGCAGGATTTCGAACGCGCGGCGGTTGGGCAGCCCCGTCAGATAATCGAGCTCGGCGTCGCGTTTGGCGCGATCGAGGCTGCGGCGCAGCGCCTTGGCCTCGTCCTCGCTCTTGCGCATGTCGTCCTCGGCCTTGCGCGTGCGGTCGAGCATCACCTTGGCAAGGTCGGCGAGGTTCGAGACGATCCGGCCGGTTTTCTGCAGTTGCTCAAGGTCGATGACATGCTGTTCGAGTTCGGTCCCGTAATCGCTGGTGACCGTGCGGGCTTCTTTGGTGTTCGCGTGGAAGGATTCTAGATTGGTTTCGAGCCGCGTCATCAGGCGATCGAGGTCGGCGCGGTCGGGCAGGCCGCGGTCCTCTTCGCCGAGCGCGTTGAGCCACGTCTGGTTGATGCCGTCGGCCGATTGCGCCTGCGTGACGATCTGCCGTGCGAGCCGGGGGTTCCGGCCCGAAAAGGCGCTATGAGCGAGCAGCAAATTCGCCGGCGAGACGTCGAGATCATTGTCGACGAGAAAGGAGGTGATCGACGCCGCAAGCTCGTATCGCGCTTGCCGTGCGTAATTGGGTGTTCCCCCTGCATCGGGCGGCGCATCGCCGCCTTCGGGGGAAGCACCGCGCGCGCCGCGGAGCCCCAGCCAACCCAAAAGCCGTCCTACCGGCTCGTTCGATTGTGTTGCTTTGGTGGTCATGCGACAATTAACGATCCGCGCGGAGGAGATTTAAGCCCGCATCCTCTCCGCTTCGGAGCAATTGCCCGATCGGAACGTCAAAACAGAAACTTAGGCCCGTTCGCCGCGTGAGTGATTGCGTTGCCGGGACATTCTCTGGCACTGTGCGGCAGCGTTCGACCAGATATCAAAAAGGAGCCGATCGTTGCTGGGCTGGATTTTCTTTGGACGGGATCTCGACCCGGCGCTTCCCGAAGTGCCCGAGATTCTGCGATTTCAGGAAGCCGCGGCGGAGCGGGGAATCGAGCTTCACGTCCTGAAGCCGCATAATTTCGATATCGTCGCCGCCCCGGTCGATGGCTGGTCGGTGCATTATGAGGGCCATTCGCTCGCCCGCCCCGACTTCATCCTGTGTCGCACCGGTGCTGAAACCGATTATTTCACCCTCGCGGTGCTCCGCCATTTCGAGCGCCGCGGCGTGCGGTTGATCAATGGTCCCGAAGCGATCGACCTGGTCGCCGACAAATTGCACACGATGCAGCGGCTCGCGCGCGCCGGCCTGCCCATCCCGGCGACGATCCTCGGCAAATTTCCGATGGGGGTCGATATCGTTGAGGAGGAGCTCGGTTTCCCGGTGATCGTCAAGACGCTGCGTGGGACGCGCGGCACGGGCGTTCTCAAATGCGAGGATCGCACGCAGTTCGAGGATCTGGCGGGACTGCTCGAAAGCGCTGACGCCAAGGCCGATTTCCTGTTCCAGCACTATGTCCGCTCGAGCCATGGCCGCGACGTGCGCGTGCTCGTCATCGGCGGCCGGGTGATCGCTGCGATGGAACGCCGCTCGCCCGCCGGCCAGTTCAAATCGAACGTGTCGCTGGGCGGAGTCGGCATCGCTTACACGCCGACCGGCGAAATGGCCGACCTTGCGGCGCGCGCCGCCGATACGCTGGGGCTGGAGGTCGCGGGGATCGACATCTTGTTCGACAACGAAGGCTACCGCATCTGCGAAGCCAATAGCGCGCCGGGATTCCAGGGGCTGGAGCGCGCGTGCAGCATCGACGTGCCCAACGCGATCTTCGACTGGATCGAGGCGAGCCACGAGGTGCAGGACCGGCCGATCAAGGCGGTGACCGGCGAGGCGCTGATCGATCTCGTATTCGGCGGCCGGCTCAGCCTAAGGGCGGTCGGTGACCGGCTCGAAGAACCGCGCGCCTTTGCGCGCGCGGTCGGCGTCCGGCTGGTCGGCGCGGGGGTGGGATCGGTGCTGTCGTCGTTGACGCCAGGGAGGCGTGCGGCACCGCACAGTCCGGTCGCGCGCCGTCTGGAGGCGCTGCGCGCCGACGCGCGCGGCGTGCCGCTCGCGGTTGCGACCGATATCGATCAGGAGCAGACGTTGCTTACCGTGCTTGGCGTGTCGATCTGGGCCGCGGTGCTGCCTTGGCTGGCGGGCGGCGAGCCGATCTTTGCCGGCGCACTGTCGCTGATCGCGCTCGGCTTCCCTGCCGTATTCCTGTTCACGCGCCGGACCCCGAAGGCGACGCGCGCGCGGCAGGCGGCCCGATGACGGCGTTCGACGGGCTGACGCTCTGGGCGCTGCTGCCCTTCATCTTCGTCGGATTTGCCGCGCAGCTGATCGACAGCGCGCTCGGCATGGCTTTCGGCGTCATCGGTACCGCGCTGCTGCTCACGCTCGGCTTGCCGCCGGTATCGGCGTCGGCGGCGGTGCATCTCGCCGAAAGTTTTACCGGCGGCGTATCGGGATTGGCGCATGCGATGCAGCGCAACGTCGACTGGCGGCTGTTCCGCCGGCTCGTCGTGCCGGGCATCATCGGCGGGCTGATCGGTGTCTGGATCCTGACCAACATCGACAACAGTATCGCACGGCCGATCGTGCTCGCTTATCTGGGCGCGGTCGGCATTTACCTGCTCTGGCGCGGGGCGCGGCGTCCGCAAACTTATCGCAGCATCAAGTTCGTCGGGCCGCTTGGGCTGATCGGCGGGATCGCCGATGGGTCGGGCGGCGGCGGCTGGGGACCGATCGTCAGCGCAAATCTGCTCGCACAGGGCGCCGAGCCGCGCACCGTCATCGGCACTGTGAACGCCTCCGAATTTTTCGTCACCGTGACGATTGCCGCGGGCTTTCTCGGCGCGATGGGGTGGCAAAGCTTCAGCACCGCCGCGATCGGTTTGCTCATCGGCGGGGTGATTGCCGCGCCGATCGGGGCGTATCTGGCGCGCCGCCTGCGCGCCGACTGGCTGGTCGGCGCCGCGGGCGTGCTGCTGCTGCTCGCGAGCGCTTATGGCTTCATCGCGCTGATGTTCGCGCCGGTGCCGTCGTTCCGGGGGTTTTAGACGCAGCGCATCGCGAAGGCCCAGAAGAGCGCTTTCTGCTGATATTCGCTCTTGAGATCGGCGCTGCCCTGATGGCCGCTGTCCATGTCGGTGTGCAAGAGCGCCGGATTGCTGCTCGTCGAGCGGCGTCGCACTTCGGCGACGAGTTTGGCGGGTTCCCAATAGGCGACACGATCGTCTTTCAGCCCCGCGGTGCAGAGCAGGGGCGGGTATGCCGCCGCCTGGACATTCTCATAGGGTGAGATCGAGGCGATATAGTCATACGCCTTGGGATCGGCGAGCGGGTCGCCCCAGTCGGGGCGGAACAGCGGCACCAGTGGATGCGCGCCGTCGCTCATCGTGTTGAGCATATCGACGAAGGGCACCTGCGCGATCACGCCGCCCCACAAGGTCGGAGCGATGTTCATGCTGGCGCCGACGAGCAGCCCGCCTGCCGACAGGCCATAGGCGACGACCTTGCCCTTCGCGGTATAGCCTTCGCCTGCGAGATATTCGGCGCAGGCGATGAAGTCAGTGAAGCTGTTGCGCTTGGTGAATTTGCGCCCGCCAAGGAACCAGCGTCGGCCTTTTTCCGATCCGCCGCGGACATGCGCGATCGCAAAGCGCCAGCCGCGATCGACCAGCGCGAGCGCGGGGATAGAAAATTCGGGATCGCTCGGCACGCCGTACGAGCCATAGCCATATTGGAGGAGCGGCGCCTTGCCATCCTTCGGCGCGCCGCGGCGCGAGAGCAGGGTGATCGGCACCATTTCGCCGTCGGGCGCGGGCGCGAGCAGGCGCTCGACTTCATAATCGTCGGGGTCGAAGTTCGCGACGGCCTGCTGCTGGACGACCGTCTGCTTGCCGCTCGCCAAATCGACGCGGATCCAGCGTCGCGGCGATTTGGGTGACTGGTGGACGATCATCACCGATGCGGCGTCATAGCTCTGCTCGGGCATCAGTTCGATTGCGTAAGCGGGATCGTCGAAGGCGATCGTCCGCTCCGACCCGTCGGGACGCAGGATGACGAGGCGGTGAAGGCCGTCTACGCGTTCCAAGCGGACGAGTGCCATTCCAAAGGGCAGGATCTGGAGGATCGGCGTTCCTGCGCGGTGCGGGACGAGCGTCGCCAGCGTACGGAAACTCTTCGGATCGAGGCGCAGCAGCGCCATGTCGAACGCGTCGTCGGCGTCCGTCAGCGCGATCAGGCCGCCGTTCCACTCGTCGATGTCGTAGAGCACCCCCGCCTTGCGCGGCCAGACGACGACGGGCGCGCCCGTTTCGTCGGTAGCGGGCACCAGCCGCACTTCCGCGGTCTCGGGGCCGGCGAGGGTGAGCGCGACGAAGCCGTCGGCGGCCGTGCGCTTCACCTGCATGAAGATTGCGGGGTCTTTTTCCTCATAGACAAGGTCGGTGACCTTGCCGTCGACCGAGGTGCGATAGAGCCGCGTCGGGCGGTTGCGTGCGTCGCGCCAGATCCAGAACAGCCAGCGCGACGAGGGCGCAAAGACGAGCCCGCCATAGCCATAGGCGTCCTTGTCGACGATCGTGCGAACTTCGCCGTTCTGGTTGTCGCGGATACAGATACGGTGCCGGTCGTTGCCGATGACATCCTCGGCCCAAGCGAAATAACGGTGGTCGGGGCTCGGCTGGTGCCCGGTGCTGCGGAAATAGGGCTGGCCCTTCGCGCGTGCCGCCTCGTCGACCAGCTGCTCGGGCTTTCTGCCCTTCCGGCTGCGCGTATAGATGGCGTGCGCGGCGCCGGCGGGCCGCGCCGACCCATAATCCCAGCCGTCCTTTTCAAGCGCGGGGGCGGCGACGTCGCCCGACGCACGAGCGAGCATCGCATCGAGCAGCTTCGCACGCTCGTCCGCGAGCGGCGCGAGGATCGCGTCGGCATAATCATTCTCGGCCTTGAGCATCGTGCCGACCGCCTTGGGCAGATTGTCGCGCGACCGTTCGCCATTAGCGGGAACGAACTTCATCCAGCTATAGGCGTCGTCGCGCCGGCGGCCCAATTGATCGATCACATGCGAAATGCGCGGCGATTGCGGCGGCGCGACCTTGGGCCAGCGGCCAGCGGCCGCCTGCTCGAATGCCCACGCGGCGCGATTTCCCAGCAAGAGAGCCGCCATCGCGGCGCTGCCCAAAAACGCTCGCCGGCTCTTGTTTTCGATGTTCTGCATGCGACCCTCTCTCGCCCGGTGGGGATGTCGCGTCCAGTGTATGGCGCGGCGATTGGCTTACTGCGCCGATCAGGCCACCCAATCCATCAATCGGGCAAATTGGACGCAAGGCCTCACGAAACCGCGCTTTCCCGTCACCATGCGCTGGCCCGATCCGGCTGGAATATGGCCCGACCATCGCCGTCACGCCAATTTCCCATGATAGCTTGAGGGTCGGGATTTCTTACCAATAGGCAATATCAATAAGGGAGGCAAAAATGGGGTTTGCATCGATCAGGCGCGTCGCGGCGTATGGCATTTCGATCCTGGCGCTGGGACAGGCATCGGGCGCGCTGGCGCAGGAGACCGACGACAATGAGATCGTCGTCACCGCGGCCAAGCGCGAACAGTCGGTGCGCGATGTCACGGGCTCGGTGACTGCGGTCAGCGAAGCGACGTTGCAAAGGCTCAACGCGCAAAGCCTCTCGGATTACATCACGCGCGTCCCCGGCGTCGTGTTCAACGACTATCAGCCCGGCGTCTCCGAAGTCGTCATCCGCGGCGTCGCGTCGTCGACCTATCATGAGGCGAACCAGGCGACGACCGGCTATTATCTCAACGAAATCCCGCTGATCGAACCCGGCTTTCCCGTCGTGATCCCCGACGTCGACAGCTTCGATGTCAGCCGGGTCGAGGTATTACGCGGGCCGCAGGGCACGCTGTTCGGCTCGTCGTCGCTCGGCGGCGCGGTCAATTATGTCGTGAACGAAGCCGACCCCGCGCGCTTCGACGCCGGCTTTGAAGGCATGGTATCGACGACCAAGCGCGCCGATGGCGACGTCGGCTATGCGGTAAAGGGCATGGTCAACCTGCCGATCGCGACCGACAAGCTCGCGGTGCGCCTCGTCGCGTTGCAGCGCGTCGATGCCGGCTACCTGAACAACACGCTGCTTGGCGAGAAGGGCAGCAACGATCTGCGCGTGCGCGGCCTGCGCGGTTCGATCGTCTTCACCCCGACCGAAACCACGCGCATCTCGGCGATCAGCATGTATCAGGAATATGATCTCGACGATCAGACCTATGTCCTGTTCGGTCCCGAAAAAACCTATGACCGTGCGACGAACCTCGCCGAATATCAGGACACCGACTTCATGCTGCACAGCCTGCGCTTCGAGCAGGATCTGGGCTTTGCGACGCTGACCGCGCTCGGCAGCCATATCGAGAAAAATGCCGAAGTGCTGTTCGACTATTCGATCTTCGGCGGCAACGATCCGCGCACCAACACGCCGCTGCTCGATCGCGGCCGGTCGAAATCGAAGACCGACTATGTCGAGGTCCGGCTGGCCTCGCCCGACGAGGGGCGGCTCAAATGGCTGCTCGGCGCGAACTATACGCGGCTGCGTTCGACGGGCAACGGCCTGCTCTATATCGAAGGGATCAACGATTATATCGACGCCAACCCCGGCGAGTTCGGCGGGCAGACGGGCGATCAGCTCGCCCCCGACGATTTTTCGGAACGCAGCTTCAGCCGCAACCGCGTGACCGAAAAGGCGCTGTTCGGCGAGGTTTCGTTCGACCTTCTCGACTCGCTGACGCTGACGGTCGGGGGCCGTCTGTTCGAATATCGCACGCGCCCGCAGGCCGAATTGCTGCCCAACGCGGCGCAGGTTCCGGCCTATAATTTTGCGCCCGACGCCGAAAAGCAGTCGGACTTCATCCCGAAGGCGTCGCTGACCTTCAAGCCCAACGACGATTTCATGGTCTATGCGCTCTATTCCGAAGGTTTCCGCATCGGCGGGCTCAACACCTTCTCGCTGCCGTTCCCCGAACTGCCGCTGACCTTCGACAGCGACACGACCAAGAATTTCGAAATCGGGACGCGGTTCGACCTGATCGACAACACATTGGCCGTCGACCTCACCGTCTATCATATCGACTGGAACAATATTCAGGCGCGCCTCTTCACGCCCGACGTTCGCGCCTACACGACGAACGGTGGCGGCGCCGATATCGACGGCGTCGAGCTCAGCCTGACCTTGCGTCCGACGCGTAACCTGACCTTCCAGTCGAACGTCTCGTACAATGATGCGCGGCTGTCAGAGCTGCTTCCCGACAGCTTCGCCGTCGGTGGCGGTTATGCCAAGGGAACGCGGCTGCCGGGCGCGTCCGAGTGGATATTGTCGAACAACATCGACCTCAGCTTCCCCGATTCGAAGTTGAAGCCGCGCTTCGGCATCGCGCATCGCTATCTGTCGAGTGCACCCGTTGATTTCGCGGGCACGCTGGACAAGGGCGATTTCCACATCATCGACCTGAACGCGTCGATCGCGGTGGCCGACCAGATCGAACTCGGCGTGTTCGCGAAGAATCTGTTCGACCAGTACGGCATCTCGAACGCACCCTTTGCCTTTGCGGGCTCGGTCGCCCGCCCGCGCACGATCGGTGCGACGGTTCGGTTCAGCCTGAATTGAAAAGGAGGAAAGGGGCCGCCCCGCTCAGTCGAGCGGGGCGGCCCCATTTTTTTGTTTTCAGAAGCCGGAGAGGAAAGCGGCGACGTTCTTGCCGAGGTCGCCGACGGCGTAGCCGCCTTCCATCACGATCAGCGTTGGGACGCCCAGCGCGGCAATCTGGCCTGCCAGCACCACATAATCCTCGCGTTCGAGCGCGAAGCTAGAGATCGGGTCGCTGCTGTGCGTGTCGGCGCCGAAAGAGACGACAAGAAACTTCGCACCCCAATTCGAGATTGCGGCGAGCGCTGTGTCGAGCGCGGGTGCATAGCTCTGTCCATCGGTACCGCGGGGCAGGGGGAGGTTGAGCGTTGTTCCTTCGCCCGCACCTTCGCCGATCTCGTCGGCGTGGCCCCAGTAGAAAGGATAATCGGTGCGCGGGTCGGCGTGGATCGAGGCGAAGAAGATCGCGGGATCCTCGTAGAAGATGTCCTGCGTCCCGTTGCCGTGATGATAGTCGATATCGAGGATCGCCACCGGGCCCAACCCGCGCGCGTGCGCCTCGCGCGCTGCGATCGCGGCGTTGTTGAGGTAGCAATAGCCGCCCATATAGTCGCGCCCGGCATGGTGGCCGGGCGGGCGGCACAGCGCGAAGGCATGCGCCTCGCCGCTGGTCGCCAGATGGTCGAGCGCGGTCAGCGCGCCCTGCGCCGACCAATAGGCCGATTCCCAGGTTCCCGCCGCGATCGGCGTCCCGGCATCATAGCTGTACGCACCGAGGTCGGCGTCGATGCGCCCGAAGCTTAGCGGGCGCCGCCGCCTGACCGGAAAGGTATAGCCGATGGCATCGCCATTGCGGCCCGCCGCGAGCCAGTCGCGGTGCGCGCGTTCGAGGAACGCCAGATAATCTGCGTCGTGCACCGCGATCAGCGGCGCTATTCCGAAATCGCGAACCGGGCGCCAATCGCTGAACGCTTCGACGATCGAGCGCGGCCGCTCGATATTTTCCGCATAGGGCACCCAGTCGCCATTGTGCAGTTCGCGCAAGGGGGCGTGGGCGGTCTGGCGTTCGTCGAAGAAGAGTTTCACCTCTGGTCCTGTCCTTCCATCCATTTGGCCAGGTTCCGGTCGCGATGGCCGGCGACGATCTCGGCAAAGCCCTGCGCGCTTTCATCCTGCCCCAGCTTGAAGCTGTGCTCGGCCGAACGGACATGCGCGCGAAAGGCGATGATCTGGTCGAGCATCTTGTCATAGCGCGGCCCGAGGCTGGCTGTCGACCAGGCGCCGTCTTCCATCTTGGCCACGAGTTGCTCGATGGCATCGCGCGTTTCGTTGCCGACGAACTCGACCTCGACGATGAAGCGCAGCACGGCATAATTCCACGTCGGGGCCCAGTCGGGCTTCGACAAAAGCGTCGTCGGAACATAGCCCGACGGCCCGTTGAACAGGATCAGACCGCGCGGGTTCGCCCGGAAATCGCCGACCAGCGCGTTGCGCAGCGCGCAATGGCCGAACAGGGCAACGACCTTCCCGCTATCGTCCGTCTCGGCGATCAGCGGCAAGGGGCTGGCGTGAAAATCACCCGATATCAGCCAGGCAAGCGGATGATTGGCAATCAACTGCCGAATGTCGGCGGTATCGCGCGGATCGTAGAGGCTTGTCATGCCCCGACGATATCACGGATCCACGCCGCCTGCTCGTCGAGCGCGCGGCCCGCGAGCGGAGCGATCGACACGGCTTCGAGGAAGCTGTGCGTCGCACCGCGATAGGTCACTGCGCGTGTCGCGATGCCGGCCTTTTCAAGTTTGTCGGCAAAGGCATGGTTGCAATCGGCTAATATGTCGCACTCGGCGATAGCAAGGAAGCCCGGCGGCAAGCCGGTCAGGTCGGCGCGTAGCGGCGCGACCAGCGGATCGGCATATTGCTCGGGCCCATCGACGTAGGCCGCCCAGAACGCATCCATTTCATCGGCGTCGAGCGAGTAATTACCGATGCCGAAATGCGCGTAGCTGGGCGTCCGCTCGGGCGCGAAGGCGCCATAGTTGAGCAGCATCGCGATTGGTAGCGGACGGCCGCGCTGGCGCTGCAGCAGGCAGGTCGCGACCGACAGGTTGGCGCCCGCGGAATCGCCGCCGATCAGGACACGGGTCGCATCGAGGTTCAGCCCATCGGCGTGTGCCGCGATCCAGTCGAGTGCAGCAGCGCATTCCTCCAGCGCGACCGGGAATTTGCTCTCGGGCGACAGGCTGTAGTCGATGCCGATAACCGCGATCCCCGCTCGGGCGGCATATTCGCGCATCAGCCGATCGTGGGTGTCGATGCTGAACAGCATCCAGCCGCCACCGTGAATATAGAGCATGACGGGCAGCTTTTCGTCGGCGACCGGACGATGCAGCCGCAGTCGGACGCCGCCCATATCCATTTCGGCGCTCTCCGCCATTATCGGGCCACCCTCGCGCCACGGCTCGCGGACGCGTTCGGCGATCTGACGGCGCGTCGCCATGCTCGCCCCGGCCGGCGCGCCATATTCGACATAAGCGGCGTTGATCGCATCGACGAAGCGCCGGATATCGGGGTTGGCCATGTCGTCCTGCACAGCGCTCAAGCCCTTAGACATAGGTGGCATATCCTTCTCGAAACGGTCCTTGATCGCCTGATAGCTTTTACACGCCCGCATCTATCGCCCAATCGGGCCAATCACCGCACCGGACAGGCCAGTGGATGCATCCTCGCTGGCCAGCGACGGCGTCGGCCTATATTGTGTGATTGTCTAAGACCTGTAAGGATTGGGCCATGAAGCATAGCGTCGATGTTCTGACGAACGACCGCCCCGTCATTGCACTGCAGGATGAATATCCTGCCGGCTTTATCGATCCGATGCACAGTCACGACCATATCCAGATCCTCTATGCCTCGGCGGGTGTGATGTCGGTCCGAACCCCCGAGACGAGTTTCGTGATCCCTCCGCAGCGCGCCGTCTGGCTTCCCGCGGGAACGCGGCATGAGGTCGCCTGCCGCGGCCCGGTGTCGCTCCGCACGCTCTATCTGCCCTGCGAAGGCCGGAAACATGAGAAGGAATGCCGGGTCTTCGAAGTGTCGAACCTCGTCAAATCGCTGATCCTCGAGGTCGTCGACTTTCCGGCGCTTTACGACGTCAACGCGCGCGAGGGGCGGATCATCACGCTGCTGCTCGACGAAATCGGGCGGATGCCGAACGCGCCCTATCAGGTGTCGATGCCGTCGAACCCGCGCCTGCTTCGCGTCTGCAACGCGATCATCGCCGACCCGTCCGATCCGCGCGATATCGACGACTGGGCGGCGCTCGCGGCGATGGGGCGGCGGACCTTTACCCGCAGCTTCAAGCAGGAAACGGGAATGGGGCTCGCCGTGTGGCGCCAACAGGTGCGGTTGATGGAGGCGCTGTCGCTGCTCGCCGCAGGCGCGTCGATCACGCAGGTCACTTACGACGTCGGATACGATAGCCCGAGCGGGTTCGCCGCGATGTTCCGTCGTGCCTTTGGCGTGCCGCCAAGCCAGTATCTGAAGCACTGACGCCGCGGCGGCGTCAGGAGGACTGGGACGCCCGCCCCTGGGTTGTCCGCGCCCATTCGGCAAGATCGCCGTGGCGCTTGATCGTCTTGAGGCACACCACGGTCTTGAGCCGCTGGACCCCCGGCAGCTTCGACAGATTGTGGCGGAGCAATTCGTCGAGATGCTCTGCCGACCGCGAAAAGATTTTGAGCAGATAGTCGCTCTCGCCCGCGGTGGTATGGCACTCGACGACGGCTGGGTGCGCCAGCACTGCGGCCTCGAAGTCGGTATGGGCGTCAAAGCGGATCTGCACTTCGACGAAGCTTTGTACAGCGAGGCCGATTGCGAGCGGGTCGATCCGCGCCGCATAGCCTTCGATCACGCCGCTTTCCTCGAGGTTTTTCACGCGCGACCAGCAAGGCGATTTGGACAGGCCGATCTGTTCGCCCAGATCGGCATAGGATTGCCGGCCGTCGCGTTCGAGTTCGGCGATGATCTTCCAGTCGAGCTTGTCCATGCGTTCCGTCCTGAATCGGGTTTTTTCGATAATGAGGATTACTTATCCTAATTGAAGGAACAATTTCCTGCAAATTTGATCTGGTGCAGAACGATAGTGGATTTTTGGCGACCTCGCGGTACGAAATCCGCACAATGTTCGCGCGGTGCCGCGCTATCTCTTGCGCTGAAGGGTTTGGAGAGAGACCGATGGCCGCGACACATATATTCGACGCACCGCCCGAAGGTGTCGCGGCCAATTGGACGATGCCGCAAAACTGGGCAGCCTTCACCGCCGAACAGCATGAAACCTGGCGGACCTTGTTCGATCAGCAATCGGTGGCGCTGGATGGCTATGCCTGCCGTTCCTTTCTCGATGGCCTCGACATTCTGCGTAAGCTGAAACCCGGCGTTCCCGATTTCGCCGAGCTCAACGCGCTGCTGAAACCCGCATCGGGGTGGGAAGTCCTCGCAGTGCCCGGCTGGATCCCCAACGAACCCTTCTTCGAGCATCTCGCGAACAAGCGCTTCCCCGCCGCGAACTTCGTCCGCCCGCCCGAACAGATCGCGTACAGCGAAGAGCCCGATATGTTTCACGACATATTCGGCCATATCCCGATGCTCACCGATCCGGCTTTTTCGGACTTTCTGGTCGCGTATGGCGAGGCGGGGTTGCGGGCCGAGAAGCTGGGGGCGTCGGACTTTCTCGGGCGGCTCTGGCTCTATACCGTCGAATTCGGCCTTGTCGTCGAAGATGGCGAACTCCGGGCCTTCGGCGGCGGCCTGATGTCGAGCCTTGCCGAAACGCTGTCGGCGCTGACGTCGCACGAACCGCAGCGCATCTGGCTCGATATCGAACGCGTCATGCGCACGCGGTATAATTTCGACGAATATCAGCAGACCTATTTCGTCGTCGGAGGTTTCGAGGATTTGCTGCGCGCGACCGAGGAAACCGACTTCGCCAGCATTTACCGGAAAAACGCCGGCGAACCCGCGCTCGAACCCGGGGATGCCTGGCGCGGCGATGTCGCCTATGAAGGACGCCTGCCGGCCGCGCCGGCAAGCGGAAAGGCGTCTTTATGATCAGGCAGACGAGCGATGGCGGTACCGATATCTTCGAGACCGAGATCGACGGCGAGACGATCCAGTGGGACAATGGCCTGACCTATGCGCGGCATTTGCAGACCGCGCAGCTGCTGTCCGCGCAGGTGCCGGTGTCGGACAAGCCCGACGAGATGCTGTTCATCATCATGCATCAGACGATGGAGCTGTGGCTGAAGCTGGTGCTGCACGAGGGGCGACTGGTCCATGACGCGATCAAGGCCGACCGGCTGGAGATCGCGGGCAAGGGGCTCGACCGGATCGCGACGATCCAGCGGCACATGATCCATAGCTGGGAAGTGCTCGCGACGCTGACCCCGCATGATTTCCTGACCTTTCGCGGCTTCCTGCGCCGCGCATCGGGGTTCCAGTCGCAGCAATATCGCGAGCTTGAATATCTGCTCGGCAACAAGCGCGAGGATATGATGATCGTCCACAAGGACGATCTGCAAGCGACTGAAAGGCTGCGCGCGGCGTTCGAAGCGCCGTCACTCTATGATGAACTGCTGAAGCTGCTCGCGCGGCGCGGCTTTGCCATTCCCGCCGATCATCTGGAGCGCGACTGGACGAAACCATACGAGGCGTCGGAAGCGGTCGAGAAGGCGTGGCTCGCTATCTACACCGATCCCGATCGGCACTGGGATCTCTATACGCTCGCCGAGAAGATCACGGCGCTCGAATATTATTTCCAGGAATGGCGTTTCAAGCACATGAAGACCGTCGCACGCGTGATCGGGCACAAGCCGGGCACCGGCGGCTCGTCGGGTGTGAATTACCTCGTCAAGGCGCTGAGCCTCAGCTTCTTCCCCGAACTCTGGTCGATGCGCACCGAGATGACCGCGCCGCGCGAAGGTGGCGATTATGCGGAAGGGAAAGGTGCATGAGCCGGATCTGGGACATTTCGCAGCCGCTCCACGCCGCGGTGCCGGTGTGGCCGGGCGAGCCGGCTTTTGCGCTCCACAGCCATGCGGTGATCGGCGACGGCTGCCCGGTCAATGTCGGCGGCATGTTCACGCCGCTGCACGCGGGGACGCATGGCGATGCGCCGCTGCATTACGCCAATGACGGTGCTTCATCGGCGGACTGCGATCTCGATGCCTATATCGGGCCGTGCGTGCTGCTCGATCTGCGCCATGCGCGCGGGCGGGTCGAGGTTTCCGATGTGGACTGGACCGCGATCGAGGGCGCCGAGCGCGTGCTGCTGCGGACCTATGCGCATTTCCCGCATGAACAATGGGACAGCGACTTCACCGCGATCGCTAGCGATGTGATCGCGCGGCTCGGTTCGATGGGCGTGCGGCTGATCGGCACCGACACGGCCTCGCTCGACCCCGAACAGTCGAAGACGCTCGACGCGCATCAGGCGGTCAAGGCTGCGGACATGCGGATATTGGAGGGGCTGGTACTCGATGACGTGCCGCCCGGCCGCTACGAGCTTGTCGCGCTGCCGCTTCGCATCGTTGGCGCCGATGCCAGTCCGGTGCGAGCCATCCTGAGGGAAATCGCATGACCGATACGCTCCTTGCCACCGACGTGTCTGCGCTCGACGCCGCCGATCCGCTGGCGCCCTTCCGCGACCGCTTTCACCTGCGCGAAGGGCTGATCTATCTCGACGGCAATTCGCTCGGTGCCTTGCCCAAGGCGACGGGCGATCGGCTCGCCGAGGTTGTCAGCAGCGAATGGGGCGAGGGGCTCATAACGTCGTGGCTCGGTGCCGAATGGTCGACCGCGCCGCGGCGTATCGGCGACAAGATCGGGCGACTGATCGGTGCGAGTCCCGGCGAGATCGTCGCGACCGATTCGACTTCGGTGAATATCTTCAAGGCGTTGACGGCCGCCCTTTCCTTGCGGCGTGAGCGGACGATGATCCTGTCCGAAGCCACCAACTTTCCGACCGACGTCTATATGATGCAGGGCATCGAGGCTTTTTCGGGCGGACGCGTCAAGGCGGTCACCGTGGCGCCCGACGCCATCGTCGAAGCGCTCAACGACGATGTCGCGGTGCTGCTGCTGACGCAGGTCCATTACAAGTCGGGCCGCGTGCGCGACATGGCGGCGATTACGCGAGCCGCCCATGAAGTAGGCGCGCTGGTCGTCTGGGATTTGAGTCACAGCGCGGGCGCAATCCCGGTCGACCTCAACGGCGCCGACGCCGATTTCGCGATCGGTTGCGGATATAAGTTCCTCAATGGCGGCCCCGGTGCGCCCGCATATCTGTTCGCCGCCGCGCGGCATCATGCCGCCACGCCGGTCCTGTCGGGCTGGTTCGGGCATGCGCGACCCTTCGAATTTGAGGAGGATTATGATCCCGCCCCCGGGATCGAGCGTTTCCAGTGCGGCACGCCGCCGGTGCTCGGGCTGTCGGCGCTAGAAGTCGGTGTCGACCTGATGCTCGAAGCCGATATGTCCGAAATCCGCCGCAAGTCGCTCGCGCTCGGGGACCTGTTTATCGAACGGATGGAGCCGCTGTGCGACACCTATGGCTTCGAACTGATCAGCACGCAGAGCCATGCCGAGCGCGGCAGTCAGGTCGCCTATGCACACCCGCAGGGCTATCAGATCGTGCAGGCGCTCAAGGAGTTCGACGTCATCGCCGATTTCCGCGCGCCTGATATCTTGCGCTTCGGGCTGACGCCGCTTTACCTGCGCTATCGCGACATCGTCGAAACGGTCGAGCGGCTCGAAAAGATCTGCGCGACGCGCGCGTGGGACAAGCCGCAATACCACCAGCGGGCGGCGGTGACATGAGCGACGTGTCGGCACCCTTCCTGCCCAAATCGCGTGTCGCCGCGGTTCAGGCTGCGCCGGTCTTCCTCGACACCGCGCGCACGGTCGACAAGGCGTGCGCGCTGATCTCCGAGGCCGCGGCCAACGGCGCGCAGCTCGTCGCCTTCCCCGAAGTGTTCGTGTCCGCCTATCCTTATTGGAACTGGCTGATGACGCCGATCGAGGGCGCCGAATGGCACGAGCGCCTTTATCGCGCGTCGCTCCTGATCGACGGCCCCGAGGTCGCCGCGCTCTGCGCCGCCGCACGCGATCATGGCTGCACCGTCGTCATCGGCATCAACGAGCGCGATCCGGTCAGCGTCGGCACGCTCTACAACACCAACCTGATCATCGGCGCCGATGGCAGCCTGCTCGGACGCCACCGCAAGCTGGTGCCGACCTGGGCCGAGAAGCTGACCTGGGCGGGCGGCGACGGCAGCTCGATCCGCGTCTATGACACGCCCGTCGGGCCGCTCGGCACGCTCGCGTGCGGCGAGAACACCAACACGCTCGCGCGCTTCGCCTTGCTGTCGCAGGGCGAGCTGGTTCACGTCGCCAACTATATCGCGCTGCCCGTCGCACCCGCGTCGTACAATATGGCCGAGGCGATCAAGATCCGCGCGACCGCGCACAGCTTCGAGGGCAAGGTGTTCACCATCGTCGCCTGCTCGGCGGTGAGCCCCGAAATCATCGACGCGATGAGCGCCGACCGGCCACAGAACCGCGATCTTCTATCGCGCCCGAACAGCGCATTTTCCGGCGTCATCGACCCGCACGGCAATTTGGTGGGCGAGGCGCTGATCGACGACGAGGGTATCGTTTACGCCGATATCGACCTTGGCGAGTGCATCCGCCCCAAGCTGATGCACGATATCATCGGCGGCTATAATCGCTTCGACATCTTCAACCTGACGGTCGACCGGACTCCCCGCGCGTCGGCCCTGTTTGTCGACGAGCCGCGGCCCGTCGATCCCGATGAGGAGGAGCCGTCATGACAGGCAACAGCACGATCATCGACCCGCGCGACGATGTGTTCGGCCGCGCGCGCGTCACCGACACACCCGAACTCGAAGCCTTTTATCAGGAGCTTGCGGCGCGTAATGCAGGTGCCTTCTGGAAGCGCGCCAATGCGATCGAGCCGTGGGAGCCCGAGACGCGTTATCGCCCGACGCTCTGGCGCTATGCCGAGATGCGCGACATGTGCCTGCGCGCGCTCGATCTGGTGAAGCCCGAGGAAGCCGGGCGCCGCGTCGTCACCCTGCTCAACGACAGCGATGCGGGGCGCGAAAATGTCGCGGTCTGCGGCTGGCTGTTCAGCGGGATGCAGGCGATGCGCCCCGGCGAGATTACCCCCGCGCACAAGCACACCGCCTCGGCACACCGCTTCATCATGGAGGGCAAGGGCGCCTATACCGTCGTCGACGGGCACCATATCACGCTGGGCGCCAACGACTATGTGCTGACGCCGAACGGCGCCTGGCACGACCATGGCGTCGTCGCCGGGGGTGAGCTGTCGATCTGGCAGGACGGGCTCGACATTCCGTTGATGAACAGCCTCGAGACCAATTTCTATGCGGTCTATGACCAGCCAGCGCAGACGGCGGCCTTTCCGGCGGACGACCTGCCGCTGAGCTATGGCGGCGCGGGGTTGCGGCCCGAGGGCGTGCCGGCGTGGGAGAAGCCCTATTCGCCGGTGATGGTCTATCGCTGGGAGCCGACGCGCGACGCGCTCTGGAACCTCGCGAAAGTGTCCGACGGTACGCCGTTCGACGGGCATATGGTGCGTTATTCGAACCCGCTGACCGGCGGCTGGGCGCTGCAGACGATGGGCGCGCATATGCAGATGATGAAGCCCGGCTTCCGCGGCAAGGCGCACCGTCACACGGGCAATGTCGTCTATAATGTCGCGAGCGGGCGCGGCTATTCGATCATCGGCGGCGAGCGCTTCGACTGGGGCACGCACGACATTTTCTGCGTGCCCGCGTGGGTGTGGCACGAGCATGTCAATCTCGATGCCTCCGAGGAAGCCTTCCTCTTCTCGTTCAACGATTTCCCCGTGATGGAGGCGCTCGGCGTCCGGATCGAGGAAGCCCTCCAAGAAAATGACGGACATCAAACATGCGCTTCGTGACATATCGCACGGTCGAGACCGAACCGCGGCTCGGCCTTCTCCACGACGGCCTCGTGATCGACGTCGAATATTTCGGCGATGCGATCGGGAATGATCTGCCCTCGACGATGCTCGACTTTATCGATCTCGGGCCGATTGCGCTGCGGTTCCTGCAGGAAGCCGTCGCGGCGGCGACCACCGCCGATCTGATCGGCACCTCGCTGCCCGTCGGCAATGTCAGCTTGCTCGCGCCGATCCCGAGGCCGCGCAAGAATATCTTTGGAATCGGTCTGAACTATACCGAGCATGTCGCTGAATCTGCGCGCTCGCTCGATACGTCGAACGAACTGCCGCAGCAGCCGGTGATCTTCTCGAAACCGCCGACCGCGGTCGTCGCGTGGAACGATCCGATCCGCCACAATGCCAAGATCACGCAGCAGCTCGACTGGGAAACCGAGCTCGCGGTTATCATCGGCAGCACCGTGCGTCACGTCGCCGAGGGTGACGCGCTGAACCATGTGTTCGGTTACACCGTCATCAACGACGTGTCGGCGCGCGACTGCCGCCGCGCGGGGCAGTGGATCGTCTCCAAGGGGCAGGACAGCTTTGCGCCGATGGGGCCGTGCATCGTCACCGCGGACGAAATCGGCGATCCGCACAACCTCAATATCCTGACGCATGTGAACGGGGTGGAGAAGCAGAACAGCAACACGCGCTTCATGCTGTTCAACGTGCGGCAGTTGATCGCCGATATTTCGAGCGTGATGACGCTCGAGCCCGGTGATATCATCGCGACGGGTACCCCCGCGGGCGTTGGCGCGGGTCGGACGCCGCAGGAATTCATGTGGCCGGGCGATGTCGTCGAATGCACCGTCGAGGGCATCGGCACGTTGCGCAATCCCATCATCGCGGTCTGAGGCGCGCGATATGACACGACCCATCCGCATCGGGCAGATCGTGCCCAGCTCGAACGTCACGATGGAGACCGAGATCCCCGCGCTGCTCCGTGCACGCGAGGCGATCGCGCCCGAACGCTTCACCTTCCATTCGTCGCGGATGCGGATGAAGAAGGTGACGAAGGAGGAACTCGCGGCGATGGACGCCGATTCCGACCGCTGCGCGCTCGAACTGTCCGACGCTGCGGTCGATGTGCTCGGCTATGCCTGCCTCGTCGCTATCATGAGCATGGGCGAGGGCTATCATCGCGTGTCGGAGGCGCGGCTGCACCAGCGCACGGTCGAGAATGGCCGCGCCGCGCCCGTCGTCACGAGTGCTGGCGCGCTGATCGAGGGGCTGGCGGCGCTGAGGGCGAAACGCGTCGCACTCGTCGCGCCCTATATGAAGCCGCTGACGCAGATGGTCGTGTCCTACATTCAGAATGAAGGTGTCGAGGTAAGCGACTGGCTAGCGCTCGAAATCCCCGACAATCTGGAGGTCGCGGCGCAGGATCCGGCGAATCTGCTCGAGCACTATAAAAGGCTCGACCTGACCGGCATCGACGCGCTCGTGTTGTCAGCATGCGTCCAGATGCCTTCGCTGCCGTCGGTGCAGAAGATCGAGGATGCGATCGGTTTGCCCGTCGTGTCCGCCGCGATCTGCACCGCCCACCAGATGCTCACGCGCCTCGGGCTTTCGACCGAGGTACCGGGCGCCGGCGCGCTGCTGTCGGGCCGCTATTGATCGACCGCGGCGGGTGGCGTGATCGCCGCCGCCGCGGCGACATCGTGCGTCACATTGGCGACCGTGCGGAACATGTCGGGGATGACGTCGATCGCCAGCAGGATCGGCAAGAGTTCGATCGGCGCGCCAATTGCGATCGCGGTCGGCGCGACCGAGGCATAGAAGCTGATCTGTCCCGGCATCCCGAGGATCGCCAGCGACGACAGGACCGCGAGCGGCAAGGCCACCGCGAGCTGCAGCGGCGAGACTTCGATCCCCGCCATCCACGCGAGCGCCAGCGCCATCATCACCGTGTTCGACGGCGCGGTAATCTTGAACGTCGCGACCGCCATCGGCAGGATGGCCGCGGCATTGCGCTCCTCGATGCCGACGCGCTCGGCACTCACCATCATCGCGGGCAGCGTTGCGATCGACGATTGGGTGCTCGCCGCGATGGCCTGCGCCGGCGCCATCGCGCGGGCAAACCGCCCGAGCGGGATGCCTCCGGCGAAGCGCGCAATGGCATAGCCGAGGACGATGAGCACCAGCGTCACCGCGATCGAGATCGCGAGATATTGGGCGAGGATCGCGAGCACCGCGGTCCCGACGGTCGCGCCGATCGCCAGCGCGAGCGCGAAGATGCCGATGGGCGCGACGCGCAATACCCAGCCGACCACGACAATCATTGCGTCGGCAAGCCCGCGCAGCGGCTGGAGGACGGCTTCGGCGCGGTCGCGGTCGATCTTGCCGACGGCAAGGCCGAGTATGAGCGCGAAGATGACGAGCGGCAGGACCGCGCCCTCCGCGGCTGATGCAACAACGTTGGTCGGGATCATCGCGCGTATCGTTTCGGCTGCGCCGGGGACCGCCGGTGCCGGTGGGGCGGGGAAGAGGCTGCGCAGCGCGGCGATATCGGCGGGCGCGATCGTGACCGCGCCCAGCAACGGCGGGACCATCAGGGCACCGATGACCGCCGAGACGATCAGCAGGCCGATCAGAACGAGCGGCAAGCGGCGCCCGAGCCGTGCAGCCTCGTGATGATCGCCCATGCCAAGGCTGGCGACCCCGGTCGCGACGAGCGCGAAGATCAGTGGGACGATCGTCATGCGCAGCCCATCGAGCCAGATGCCGCCGACCAGCTGCGCCGCCTCGACCACGGGCGAAGATGCCGCGACGAAGGTGCCGATCGTGAAACCGGCGACGAGCGCGACGATCATCCAGCCCGATCCGGGCATGCGCGTGGCCCAAGCCCGTGCGCGCGAAATTACCATGAGTCCAAATCCCCCTGACCCCAGCATGCCGATGCATGCCGGGGCGGTCAAAGCCTTTACTGTGGTTGGTTGAAGGGCCGCTAGTGCGCCTGCGGCACGCCCAGTTCGGCAAGCAGCGTATCGCGCAGCGCGTCGAATTCCTCGCCGCCGGCGCGCCGCGGATGCGGCAGGCGGACGCGCGTGTCGTAGCCGATCTGCCCTTCCTTGAGCACGAGGATGCGGTCGGCGAGCAGGATCGCCTCCTCGACATCGTGCGTAACAAGCAGGGTTGCGGGGCCGTGCGCCTGGCACAGTTCGCCGATCAGCCGCTGCATCTTGAGCCGCGTCAACGCGTCGAGCGCAGCAAAGGGCTCGTCGAGCAGCAGCAGGCGCGGTTCGCGCACCAGCGCGCGCGCGAGCGCGGCACGCTGCGCCTCGCCGCCCGACAGCGTCGCGGGCCAGGCATCGGTGCGGTGGTCGAGTCCGACCTCGGCGAGCGCCGCCTCGGCGCGCTCGCGCGACGCATCCTTGCCTGACAGGCCGATCACGACATTTTTCCACACGCTCTTTGACTGGACGAGGCGCGGTTCCTGGAACACCACGGTGCGCGCTTCGGGCACCCACGCTTCGCCGCCATCGGGGGCGTCGAGTCCGGCGAGGATGCGCAGCAGGGTCGTCTTGCCGCTGCCCGACGCGCCGAGCAGCGCCACGAATTCGCCGCTGTGGATCGTCAGGTTCAGGCTGTCGAGGACATTGGTGCCGGTGAAATTACGGCTGACCTCGCTGACCTCGACCGCGACCGGGCGGTGCGAAAAGTCAGGCGCGGCAACGCGCTCGGCGGCGGCGAAATCGATCGAAAGGACGGCGGACATCGATAAGTCTCCTATCGGATGGCGACGCCCGCGCGCCACGGCATGAACAGCCGTTCGAGCGAGCGGACGATCAGGTCGGCGCTGAGGCCGAGCACGGCGTAGATGGCGATGCAGATCAGGATGACGTCGACCTGCTGGTACATTTGCGCGCTGTTGAGCAGATAGCCGAGCCCTGCCGACGCGTTGATCTGCTCGGCGGCGATCAGCACGAGCACCGACACGCCGAGCGCGAAGCGCAGACCCGTGAAAATCTGCGGCAGCGCGAGCGGCAACACGACCTCGAGGATCAGGCGGCGACCGCCAAGCCCGAAGCTGCGCATTGCCTCGATCACCTTGCGGTCGACGTTGCGCACCCCGGCATAGGTGTTGAGATACATCGGGAACATCGTCGCGAGCGCGATGAGGAGCAGCTTCGGCGCCTCGCCGATCCCGAACCAGACGATGAACAAAGGCACGAGCGCGAGGAAGGGGATGGTGCGCAGCATCTGGAGCAGCGCATCGAAGACTTCCTCGCCGAGTTTCGACAGGCCCGCGATCGTCCCGAGGATCAGCCCGAAGATGATCCCGACGGTGCCGCCGACCAGCGCGCGCGTAAGCGAGGTCGCGATCTGCGAGGCCAGCGCCTGTTCGGTCCACAATTGCTGCCACCCTGCAACGATACCGGCAGGCGAGGGGAGGATCGAAGGATCGATCCAGCCCGCGCTCGTCGAAAGCGCCCACAACGCGACGATGATCAGCGGGCCGGTCGCGCGGCGCGCGAAGGAGAAGCGCTCGGACCGGTTTCCCGTCTGGCGGACGACGGGCTGGACGAGCCGGCCGGGGTCGCCCGCGAACGCGATCGGGGTGGGCGCGTTCACTTTGCCACCTCCTGTGCCGCGACGATATCGTCGTAACGCTTGTCGAAGATCTGCGAGGCGTCGAGCTTCTTGCGGATCAGCCCTTCCTTGAAGAAGAGATTTGCCTCGTCCTGATGCGCCGCGATGATCGCGTCGCTGATCGGCGCATAGCTGGCGGGGGCGCGCGTGATGATCTTTTCGGCGATCTTTGCATCGACATTATAGCGTTTGGCGAGCGCGGGCGCGGCCTTGGCCGGGTTTTCGCGCTGCCATCGCGTTGCCCGCGCCGCGCGTGCGACGAGGTCGCCGATCGCCTTTGCCTTTGCCGGATCGGCGAGCGCGGCGTCGGAGGCCACCAGATAGAAGAAGCCCGGCGTGTTCGGCGGTGCGCCGCTCGCGAGCACGCGTACCTTCCCGGCGTCGAGCGCCTGCGTCAGATAGGGCTCGCCGATCGTGATCGCGTCGGCCGACCCCTTGTCGAGCAGCCCGGTGCCGAAGCCCGAGGCCTGCACTGGCTTGATGTCCTTCAGCGACAGCCCCTGCTTGTCGAGCAGCCGCGCGACGAAATAATGGAGCACCGTGCCTTTCATGAACGACACCGATTTGCCCTTCAGATCGGCGATGCTGCGGATCGGTGAGTCGGGTTTGACGACGAGCGCATAGGGCGAGCCGCCGCCGTCGACGGTCTTGCTCACCGCGACGACCTTGACCGGGCTGCCCGCCGCCTGCGCGAAGATCAGCGGGGTTTCGGCCATCCAGCCGACATCGAGCGACCCGCCCGTCTGCGCCGCGATGATCGGCGGTCCGCCGACGAAATTGGCCCATTCGATCTTGTAGTCGGTCGGCGCGCCTTCGCCCGACACGTCGAGTGACGATTTGAGCGCGTGGAGCTGGTCGCCGATCTTGATCGTCGTGCCGCTGTCGGCCGCGCCGCCGCACGCCGCGAGCGACAGGAAGGCGCCGGCGACGAGCGTGCGGAGAGGGGTGAGGGAGAATTTCATCTGCTGAATTCAGATCAGGCGTTCGGGCCGATGGGGCGGTCACCGACGATCGTCACACGCTCCATGTGGCGCGCCTCGCTGTAGTCGGGGACAGCGTAATGCTGCGTCGCGCGATTGTCCCAGAAGGCGATCGATCCGGGCTGCCAGCTCCACCGCACCTGGAATTCGGGGCGCTTCACCTGATCGAACAGCCGCGCGAGCAGCGCCTTGCTCTCCTCTTCGGGCAGCCCGACGATGTGCCGCGTGAACACCGAATTGACGTAAAGCACCTTCTCGCCGGTCTCGGGATGGATGCGCACGACGGGATGCTCGACCGGCGGGAAGCTGGCGCGCAGCGCGTCCTTCTTCTCTTCGGTGTCGAGGAACTGGATGAAGACGCTCGGGTCGTGAATCGCGGTCAGGCCGTCGATCCGTTCCTTCGTCGCCTCGTCGAGCGTCTCATAAGCGGCAACGGCGTTGGCGAAAACCGTATCGCCGCCGAGCGAGGGGGAGACGCGCTGGATCAGGATCGACGCCGCCGAGGGTTCGGTGCGGAAGGTCGTGTCGGCGTGCCAGTTGCTGTCGGTCGACTGACGATATTTGCCTTTCAGTTCCTGCGAGATCAGCGGTAGAATCTGGGGATAGTCGGGCAGTGAGAAGACCGGATGCTCCTCGAGGTCGCCGAACGCGGCGCCGAGTGCAATATGCTCTTCGCGTGTCAGATTCTGGTCGCGGAAAAACAGCACCTTATATTGGAGCAGCGCGGCGCGCAGCGCGTCATAGGTCGGGCGGTCGAGCGGCTGGGCGAGGTCGATGCCGCTGATCTGCGCGCCGAGGCTTGGCTGCAGCGGCGTGATGTCGCAGAGTTTGGTGGCGGTTTCGCTATGTTCGAGCGTCTGAACGGTCATGTTGGAGTCCTTGTCGATTGGGGTCGCGGCACGAAGCGCGCGACGATGCAGCCGGCGAACCGCCAGGCGGTGCCGCAAAAACGGGTATGGTTCAGGGAAGCGTCCGGCTCGGACGCGGGCCGCTATCGCGGCGGGGAGTATTGCATCGTATCACCTCATCATATGAGGGGAACACGATACCTGGCGCTGTCGCCTGAGCATCGCGCGCTTTAGCTGTTGGTAACGCGGAGCAAGCTGCTTCCCGGTCAAAAGCCGCGGATCCCGGGGAAAAGCCTCTGCCGGTCGGGATCACGCCGGCAACTCAACTTGATCGGTAGAGTTGGCGGCGTCAAGCGTAGTTTCGCTTTCATGCCGCAAAGCACCGCTCGGTTAGACCGGCCTGACGCGCCGGGTCGAAGCGCCTCGTACCGATCGCCCGAAAGCTTCATTTTGGCACTTAATCCAGGCGGGATCCCACCGTAAATTGTGTAAAATACGAAAACTTCGCTGTCTAACGACCAACCGGGCCGTGCAGGCTTTCGTATTTTTCGATGGAGGTCACGTTAACTATGATCCGCACTATGTTTGAATTATAAGCCTAATTCAAGTAATGCGGGAAGGTGGGGATTGTGTATTTCGCAGTATAGATAGCAAGCTGTGCTTTCGTTCTGTGCTGCTTCGATAAGGTATATGACATGAACCAACGTCCCCTCTCCAATCCGGTAGAGGAACAGGAAAGCGCCTCCGACATCGATCGTCGTGGCGGTGACCGCTATCGCACGGTCTGGCGGATCGCCAAGGTGATCCGCAATGGCGACGCGGGTTTGTGGCGGGTCCGCAATATTTCGGACAAGGGCATGATGCTCGCGGCCGACGTTCCGATCGCGGTCGGCGAACAGCTGGAGATCGCGCTTTCGGATACGGTCGTGATTCGCGGCGAAGTCGTCTGGTCCGACGCCGGCCGCTGCGGCGTGTCGTTCGACAAGGAAGTCGATGTCGCCGACGTGCTGAAGCAATTGGCCGCCGAACAGCGCGCCACCGGTTATCGCCAGCCGCGCCTGCCGGTCAGCACGCAGGCGCAGGCGGTCACGGACGACGGGACTACCGGCATCGAACTCGTCGACCTGTCGCAGAATGGCGCCGGATTCATCCACGACGGCCATCTGGAGGTCGGCAAGGAATTCGACCTGATCCTCGCGGGCGACGTCAAGCGCCGCGCGATCGTACGCTGGTCGCGTGCCGGGCGTGGTGGCCTATGGCTGACGCAGCCGCTCGACCGCGCCGACCTCGAAAGCATCCATCGCTTCGAAAGCTGACGTCAGGCCCCGCGGGCGATTTTCGCCCAGGGATTGAGATCGGGTTCGGCGATTTTTACCAGCTTGTTGCGGTCGCGATGGAGGAAAGGCTCGTCGCGGCCCTTCACGACCAGCGTCGTGTCCGACACATAGCTCCATGACCCATCATCGTGAAAATCGATCGTCAGCTGATAGGCGTCGGTCCGAAAGGCGAGATCGAGAAAGGTCGTCGAACAGATGCCATATTCGGTCTCGCCGCGCGTGGCCTTGACGACGAGCCGCTTGGCATCAGGCTCGGCATGGCCCGATGCAATCGCGATCTGCCCGCGTGGGATCGCCAGCGTCTGCAGGATCAACCCGGTCGACGCCTCATACAGCCAATAGCCGACCTGGTCATGGAAGCTGATATCTTCTTCGCGCGTGTTGACATGCTGATGATAGCGTAGACCGTAGAAGAGCTGCGGGCCGTTCGCCTGCGGGTCGATCGGCTGCATCTCGATCCGCTCATAATATTTGCGCGTCTCGGGGCCGTCGGCCTTGGGGTTGATGTCGACCCCGCGCTGACCTTCCCAGATGCCAGCAAGGCGGCGGAGCGGGCCGAGATTGGCGAGCGTTTCGGGATCGACGTCCTCGGGCTCGGTGAAGATGTCGTCCGGAATGTCCATGTCGTTTCCCCGCTTTTGTCTCGATCCGCTATTGCCCGCGTCGGCCGCTAAAGCAAACCAAACCAAGGTGTGGGTTCGCGGGTCCGAAGTCACCGTCTATCCTGCGCGTATCGATCAAGCTTCGGAGAGAGGCCATGATGAACCGCCGTGATTTTTCCGCCGCCCTCATTGCCGCGACGGCTACCCCGCTCCTTACCGGTGTAGCGCGCGGAGCAACGCCCCCCGGGGTCAAGGCACGCAACATCGTGTTCGTTCACGGGCTGTTTGCCGACGGTTCCTGCTGGACCGACGTGATATCACGGCTGCAGGCGCTCGGCTTCAACGCAACCTCGGTCCAGAATCCGCTGACCACGCTGGACGAGTCGGTCGCCGCCGCCGAACGCGTTCTGGCGCGGCAGGAGGGGCCAACGGTCCTCGTTGGCCACAGCTTCGGCGGCATGCTCGTGACGCAGGCCGGGGTGCATCCCAATGTGTCCGCGCTAGTCTATGTCGCGGCGCGAGCACCCGACGCGAATGAGAATTATGGAGCTTTGGCGGCGACCTATCCGACGCCGCCGGCGACGGCAGGTATCGTCTATGACGGCGATGAAGGGCGGCTGAGTGAAGCGACCTTCCTGCGCGATTTCGCCGGCGATCTGCCCGAAGCGAAAGCGCGGCTGCTCTATGCGGTGCAGCAACCCTTTCAGCGGGCACTGCTGAGCGGGCGGGTCACGCAGGCGGCGTGGCGGTCAAAACCCAGTTTCTATGCCGTGTCGAGCGAGGATCGCACGATCAATCCCGATCTCGAACGCTTCATGGCGAAACGGATGGGTGCGAAGACGATCGAACTCAAAGCGAGTCACTTGTCGATGATTTCGCAGCCCGATCCGATAACGAAGCTGATCGTCGAGGCAGCGAGCGCCTGACGGCGGCTCAGATGTCCTCGACCAGTCGTCCGTAAAGCTGGGGTCGGCGATCGCGGAAAAAGCCCATGCCGGCGCGGTGTTTTGCGGCGCGGTCGAGATCGATCGTCTCGATCCGTACGCCGGTTTCGGCGGCGCCAAATTCCTGGGTCAAATCGCCCCATTCGTCGCTGATGAAGCTGTGGCCATAGAAATTGGCGTCACCCTCGGTTCCGATGCGGTTCGACGCGATCACCGGCATGCAGTTCGAAACGGCATGGCCCTGCATCGCGCGGCGCCACATGCGGCTGGTGTCGAGGTCGGCGTCATAGGGCTCGCTGCCGATCGCAGTCGGATAGAACAGCAGTTCGGCGCCCATCAGCGCCATCGCGCGCGCGCATTCGGGATACCATTGGTCCCAGCAGACGCCGACACCGATGCGGGTGCCGAAAACGTCCCAGACCTTGAAGCCGGTGTTGCCGGGGCGGAAATAATATTTCTCTTCATAGCCCGGGCCGTCGGGGATGTGGCTCTTGCGATAAGTCCCCATGATGTCGCCATCGGGGCCGATCATCGCCAGCGTATTGTAATAATGGTGGCCGTCGCGCTCGAAAAAACTCGTCGGGATCGCGACCTTCAGCTTCGATGCGAGCGCCTGCATTGCGACGACGCTCGGATGTTCGATCGTCGGGCGCGCCGACGCGAACAATTCCTCATCCTCGACCTGGCAGAAATAGGGGCCTTCGAAGAGTTCGGGCGGCAGGATGATTTGCGCGCCCTTGCCAGCCGCTTCCTCGACGAGCGCGGTGACGGCATCGATATTGGGCTGGACGGGGCCGGGCAGGGGAAGCTGCAACGCGGCGACGGTGATGGTGCGGTTCATGGAGCGGATATAAGCGAGCCGGCGCATCTTGCCAGAGCAAAAGCCGACCCCTCATTCACGTCATCCCGGCGAAGGCCGGGATCTCATCGTTGCCTTGTAACGCGAAGTTGAGATCCCGGCCTTCGCCGGGATGACGATAGGATGGATTTAGGCCGGAAGCTGCTGGCTCGAACAGTGGAAGCTGCCGCCGCCGACGATGATTCCGCGAGCGGGCACACCGACGGCGCGGCGATCGGGGAATAGTGCGGCGAGCGTGTCGACCGCCGCCTGATCGTTCGCAACGCCATAGGTGGGCACGACGACGGTCGTATTGCCGATATAGAAGTTCATATAGCTCGCCGCCGCGATTTCGCCGTCCACTTCGACGCGGCCGGGGGAGGGCAGGTCGACGATCTCGACCCCGCCGAACGCTGCGATCCGCGCGCGCGCGTCGGCGTAGATATCGGCGTTGGGATCATCTTCGCCCGTAGCGAGTGGAAGCGCGAGCCGTCCTTCGCCAACGAAGCGCGCAAGGTTGTCGACATGGCCGTCGGTATGGTCGCCGACGAGCCCGTTGCCGAGCCACAATAGCCGGTCGATGCCGAGCGATTGGTGCAGCCGCATTTCGATATCCTCGCGCGTCAGCGTCGGATTTCGGTTTGGGTTGAGCAGGCATTCCTCGGTCGTGACGCAGAGGCCGGTGCCGTCGACGTCGATTCCGCCGCCTTCGAGCACCCAGTCGAGGTGCTGCGTCGGCAGGTCCGCGTGCGCGGCCAGGATCGCCCCGATCTCGCGGTCGCCGGGCATCACAAACTTGTTGCCCCACCAGTTGAAGTCGAAATTGCGTGCCTCGCGCCGGGCGCCGGTGCCGACGATGATCGGGCCCGTATCGCGCAGCCAGATATCGCCGAAGGGAGCGACGAACAACTGCACGCCCTCATCGACCAGCGCCTCGGCGATATCGGCATTGTCATGGTCGCGAACGAGAAGATGCACTCTCTCGCCGCGACCGCCATCATGGACGGCGTTGGCGAAGGCTGCGACATCGCGGCGCGCCGCATCGATCTGCCCGGCCCATTCGTCCTCGAGGTGCGGGAAGCCGATCCAGACGGCCTCGTGCGGAGACCATTCGGCGGGCATGCGTAGGCTCATTGGCGCTCGTCCTTTTTCTCGTCATTGCGAGGAGCGAAGCGACGCGGCAATCCAGAGCGGCTCAGAACCGCTCTGGATTGCTTCGCTTCGCTCGCAATGACGAAACCTTATTTCGCCGCCGCGCGCGACTTGTCGCGAGCGGCGCGGAATTCGTCGCCCTCGTTCCAGTTCGGCCATGCATCGGTCATCGCGAGCATGCGGCCTGCA